>Ga0123337_10004795_pt1 | contig 13579 bp, 11 predicted proteins | sample frozenSSSSmetaG_FD_89792 | JGI IMG/M metagenome (GOLD analysis project Ga0123337, IMG submission 89792) | Glacier valley bacterial and archeal communities from Borup Fiord, Nunavut, Canada, to study Microbial Dark Matter (Phase II) -... | ecosystem: Environmental > Aquatic > Freshwater > Ice >... | reverse complement strand
TGGCGGCCGCGAACAAGGAACTGGAGGCGTTCAGCTACTCAGTCTCGCACGATCTGCGCGCACCGCTGCGGCATATCGATGGCTTCGCGCGGCTGCTGGCCCAGCGCCAGGGCGACCGGCTGGACGACACATCGGCGCGCTACCTGCGTGTGATCGGCGAGGCGGCCCGCAAGATGGGCCAGCTGATCGATGATCTGCTGGCCTTCTCGCGCACGGGCCGCACCGAGATGCAATCGCGGCCAGTCGATCTTCGGCAGCTGGTCGCCGATGTGCAGCACGATCTCGGGCCGGCGATGGAGAACCGCACGATCAACTGGCAGATTGGGCGATTGCCAGTCATTCGCGGCGACCCGGCCATGCTCAGAATCGTGTTCAGCAATTTGCTTTCCAATGCGGTGAAATATACCGCGCCGCGTGCGGCCGCACAGATCACGATTGACGCGACCGCCGCAACCGGCGACGAGGTCATTATCGCGGTCGGCGACAATGGCGTCGGTTTCGATATGGCCTATGCCCACAAATTATTCGGCGTATTCCAGCGGCTCCATCGCGATGAGGAATTCGAGGGCACCGGCATTGGGCTGGCGACCGTGCAGCGAATCATCAACCGTCATGGCGGGCGGGCCTGGGCGACCGCCGCGCTGGATGGTGGCGCAACGTTCTCTATCACCCTGCGACGGCATACGAGCGAGGATGTGGATGAAGAAAATCCTGCTGGCTGACGATAATCCCTTCGATTTGGAGCTGGCGCTCGCGGGCCTGGCCGAGTATCGCTTGACCAACGAGGTCGTGGTCGCGCGCGATGGAGCCGAGGCACTAGATTATTTGAAGCGTCGCGGGCAGTTCGCCGACCGGCCGATCGGCGGCCCAATGGTCATCCTGCTCGATCTGAAAATGCCGAAAGTCGATGGCCTAGAGGTGCTGCGCCAGATCAAGAGCGACCCAGCACTGCGCACCATTCCGATCGTCGTGCTGACCTCATCGCGCGAGGAGCAGGATGTGGTCGAAAGCTACAATCTGGGCGTGAATGCGTATGTGGTCAAGCCAGTGGCCTTCGATAAGTTTGTCGAGGTTGTGAAACAGATTGGCCTGTTCTGGGTTCTGACGAACGAGGTGCCCACGGGAATGTAGGGTTCAATATTTCTCGCATACAGTTGTATCAGCAAATCCGCAGGCGGATTGACAATTCGTAGTGCCGTCGGCAGGCGGTTGTGCTGGTCTAAATCCGCCTAAAGGCGGCACTACTCGTGCGCAGTCTCCTGCAAAATACACATACCAGTATGCTACGCAAGGCAACATATACTTCACATTTTTACCTTTTGCCTTACTGAGGGATCTATGCCAGCGAAGCTGCATATTCTGGTGCTCGAAGATAACATGCTCGACGCTGAGCTTGCTATCCTGGCGCTCGATCACGCCGGGTATGCCTGCCAGTGGGATTGCGTCGACACGCGCGACGCATTTTTAGCCCACCTGGACGGGCAGACCTACGATCTGGTGATCTCCGACTATAACCTGCCCATGTTCGATGGCCTGAGCGCAGTGCAGCTGCTGCGCCAGCGCGATCCCGATCTGCCGTTCATCCTGGTCTCCGGCACGCTGGGCGAAGAGACCGCGATCGAAAGCCTCAAGGCCGGCGCGACCGATTACGTGATCAAATCGCACCTGGCGCGTCTGCCGCCGGTGGTGGCACGCGCGCTACGTGAGCGCGATGAGCAACGCCAGCGGCGCGAGGCCGAGGCGCGCTACCGCGATCTGTTCGAGAACGCCAACGATATGATCTATACCCGCGAGCTGAACGGGTATTTTACGTCGGTGAATGGCATGGGCGAGCGGCTCACCGGCTATACGCGCGCGCAGTTGCTGGCAATGTCGATCAAGCAGCTGTTCGGGCCGGAATATTTCCATCTGCGCGCCGAGGAGATCCTGAAACGCTACGGCGAGGCGGCCTTGGCTGCCGCTGAAGAAGTCGAGTTCATCCGCAACGATGGCACGCGCGTGTTCGTGGAGATCAGCTCGCGCTTAATCTACGCGAATGGCCGACCGACCGTCGTGCAAGGCATCGCGCGCGATGTCAGCGAACGAAAGCGCGCCGAGGAGCAGCGCAAACAGCTGGAAGATCAGCTGCTCCAAGCGCAAAAGATGGAATCGATTGGCACATTGGCCGGTGGGGTCGCGCACGATTTCAACAATATGCTGACCGCGATCATCGGCAATATTCAGCTGGTGCTCGAAAGCACGCCGTCTGAATCGCTTGATTACCCAATGCTGACCGAGATCGAGAAGGCCGCCACACGCGCGACGGCGCTGACCCGCCAGCTGCTGACCTTCAGCCGCCGCCAGCCGCTCGAGCGCCGCACGATCGACCTGAACGCGACGATCAACGAGCTTTCCCAGATGCTACAGCGGCTGATCGGCGAGCATGTCAATGTCGAGATTCGCCTGGCCGAGCAGCTCGCGCTGATCTTTGCCGACCCAGCCCAGATCCAGCAGGTGCTGATGAACCTGGCGGTCAATGCGCGCGATGCGATGCCGAGCGGCGGGCAGCTGCTGATCGCTACGCGCGAAGTGGAGCTGGATGAGCAGGCCTGCCGCAATCAGCCCTGGGCGCGGCCTGGCCGCTACACACAACTGATCGTTGGTGATACTGGTACGGGGATGAACGCCGAGCTACAGCAGCGCATCTTTGAGCCGTTCTTCACCACCAAAGAGCGCGGCAAGGGCACCGGGCTAGGGCTGTCGGTGGTGTATGGCATTATCAAGCAGCACGAAGGCTTCGTACAGGTTGACAGCGCGGCTGATCGCGGGACAACCTTTACGATCTTTCTGCCGGTGCCGGCGGTCGCGCTGCATGTGATTGTCCCCGATCTCTCGCCGCTGGTGCGCGGCGGCAATGAGATCATTTTGGTCGCCGAGGATGAGGCGTCGCTGCGCTACCTGGCATCGACCGTGCTGGAACGGCTGGGCTACAGCGTCATTCTGGCCGAGGATGGGCTAGAGGCGGTAAATCTCTTTCGTCTCAACCAGGCACGCATCGACCTGGTGATCCTCGATCTGGTGATGCCGCGCGTTAGTGGCCGCGATGCGCTTGAGATGATGCGCGCCATTCGCCCCGATCTACGCGCGCTGTTCGTGACCGGCTACGACGATACCGCCGCGTATGTGCCAGGTGTGGATACGCTCGTATCCAGCACGAATCTGCTGCAAAAGCCATATCGTGTCGATGTGCTTGGCCTGCGCGTGCGCGAGCTGCTTGACAGCGCCGAGTGACGAGTGCGCAAAACAATGCGTTCTGACGCCTGCCCACGGCCCACAGCCGTGGGCAGATTTCACTAACGCCGCATGAGCACAATCAGCGTGTGATCGCGCCAGAACAACATCCAGCGCACCACAAAATAGATTAGCCGGTAGAGCCAGCCGCGCCTGACGATATCATAATCCACCAGCACGATGCGTAGCTCGGGCGCAGGCGTCAGCAGCAGGTTGTGCGCCCGCAGCAAATTCCGCTCGACCAAAAAGCTCCACATTCGCTGCGGCAGCATCCAGGGCTTGTTCAACCGCACGCGCTCGGCAGCGCTGATACTCGTGCGGCCATACAGATCGGGCATACTGGCGGTGGCGCGGTAGAAACTGAGCGAGCGGCGAATGATCTCGCGCAGCTGTGACGCGATCAACGCGCGCTCGTCGTGGGTGAGCGCGCGATAGTCGATATCGAATAATTGCTGCGCACCCGCAAGATACGGCTGAATCACCAGCGTTTGCACGCGCCCTGAGCTATCACGCGCAATCACATAGTAGCTTGTGATCGTGTGCGCGGGGCCAAGGCAGGCGGTGAAGCGCTCGGCGGCAGCGCGATCTGCCAGCGCCCGCGCCAGCGTGACATCGACTGTGCCGCCCAGGTCGCTCTTCAGCTTGACGACATAGTGCTGGTCGTCGGTGCGGTAAACTTCAGTCTCGTTGCCGCCAGCGATTCGCTCCAGCGCGAGATCGCGATCCAATAGTGCAAAGACCTGATCGGCGTAGATCGTCATCGTTTCTTTCGCATGTATGACTGCGTACTACTCTTTATGTGAGACGAGCGACCAAAGCACTAGGTTGCGCGCATCACCCGGCCTAGCGCCGCAGTAAGCGCGCATACAGTTGCTCGTGCTGCGCCGCAATCGCATCCCAGCCAAACTGAGCTGCCAGTAGCCGCCCGCCGCCCGCGAGCTGTTCATGCAGTCCCGTGTCGCGCACCAGCCGCTGGATTGCCGCGACCAGCGCTGACGCATCCCCCGGCGGCACCAGCAGCACATTCTCGCCATCCACCAAGCTGTGAATCGGTAATTGAGAACCGCGACTCAGCACACGAGCCGCCGGTTCTTGGTTCGCCCAAAGAGGGCACCCGGTTCTTGGTTCTAATTGAGCGGTCGTCACCACCGCCAGCCCGTGCGCCAGCGCCGCCAGCAGGCTGCCGCGCCGGAACGATGCGCCATCGGCGAAGGGCAGCGCGGCGATGTCGGCGGCCAGCAAGTGTGCCGATACATCCGCCTCTTCACAGTGGCCGGTGATCGTCACGCGCTGCTCCAGGCCCAGCCGCGCAATCTGCTGGCGAATTGCAGCGGCATACGCGCGATCTTCGGGCGCGGTCGCCGCCCCGCCGATGACGATAAGGCGGAAGCGTGCTGGCAGCTGCGCCAGCGCATCAAGCAGCGTATCCAGCCCTTTGCTGCGCGAGATCAGCCCAAAGAAGGCCAGCAGCGTCTCGTCGGCAGCGATCCCCAGGCGCGCGCGCCACGCTGCGCGCTGATAGTGCTCCGGCGGCGCGACCGCGATGTTGCTGCCGATCGGGATTACCACTGGGGGCTGGGGATTGGAGGCTGGAGGCTGGGGGTTGACGATTGCCCGCCATCCGCTAGTCCCTAGCCCGCAGGCCCCAGTCACCCGCGCGTAATCATCATCGTTTGTCACAACCACCGCGTCGGCATCGGCCAGCAGGCGGCGCGTGACCCACTGGCGCAACCGGCCAGCCTTGGGGAATAGGGACGGCGGCAGCAGATCATGCGCGGTGACGACAATGGCAGGCCGGTGCGGTGTGCGACGCAATCGCCAGGGCAAGAAATTGATCGCCGGATGCATCCCGTACGCGCCAGTCTGATATTGAATATGCAAAATGTCAGGCCGCGTGTGTTGCAGCGCCGCGCCGACATCGCGACCAATGCGCCAGCCCCAGCTGGCTTTCAGATTGTAGATTGTAGATTGTAGATTGAGGGTCGAAGCATTCAAATCTACAATCTGAAATCGTAAATCGCCAATGGTGAATACAAGCACCTGCTGCCCGCGATCCACCAGCGCTTGCCCCAGCCTGCGCGTGTAATCACCGATACCGCCGGGCTGCGGCGGGTATTCGGCGCTGAGTATTGCCACGATCATAGATAACGCTACCTACTCTGACACAACTTTGTCACATTTCAGGCCGATATTCCTGATTAGGATGCATATGTGCGACACAGTATAGCTTGTGTCGAAAGATAGAGAGCGGCAATTCGGCGCGCATCTTTCGCCGACCTTTGGTCGGTTACTTCCTTGACGGACATCATACCCATACATCGAAGCCATGAGGTTGACAATGTTTTCACCAGATCATCGCGTCCTCAGCCGGCGAGCACGGATGTGGCTAGGAATACTCGGCATAGTGAGTATCACCGGCCTGCTCGCGACTACCGGATCAGCCAATTTTCCACCGGCCTGGCTGCAACCGGCTCAGTACGCCCGCGCCCAATCCGATACTGCGACGCCGACGGTTGTTCCGCAGCCGGATGCTGCGCCAAGTCCCACGGTCGGCCTGGGCGAGCCGCCGCTAACGCTCCACAGCGCGGCATCGGCGGCGAGCGCGGTTGTCGGCCAGCAGCTCAGCTTCACGACGACCCTTGCTGCCGCCAGCGTGGCATCGCATGCCGTGGAGCTACGCGCGACCATTGATAGCCAGCTCGAATTACTGAGCACAAGCGGCGGATCATGTAGCGGTGGCAACGCGCTATCCTGCAAGCTGAATGTGCAGCGCGGCCAGCCGGCCACAATCGTAGCGCGCGTGCGGGTGCGACCGGGCGCTGCACCAGGCAGCCGACTGGTGTATCAGGCGCTCGCGCAGGATGATCTGAGCAATACCGCCGCATCGGATCAGGTGATTGTGATGATCGCGACACCGTCGCTCGCGCCAACCACGCCGCCAGCACCCAGCGCGACCCCCGAGCAGCGCATCCCAACGAATAGCGCGAGTACGCCAGCGCATCCGACAACGTTTCCAGCCCGCCGACCCGCGCGCCCTGCGTCAGCCGCGCCGCTGGCCGCTACAAATCTTGTGGCGCAGCCCACAGCCACGTCGTCGGCGCTCACATTGCCCACCATGCCCGCCGCGATCATGCATTCGTCAGCTGGCGCGGCGACTGTGGCCGCGCCAGCTGACGGCGCGGCAGCGGCAGATTCGTGGTTAGAATTGGCGCCCAATCTGTTCGCGCCGGCTCAGGCGCTCGATCCTGATGTACCGGCGCTGGTTGTGCCCGCGCAGGAAGTGCTGGCGCAAGCACCAGCTGCACCAGCCGACTCGCCCGCCGCGCCCATAGCGATACAGCAGCGCCAGATTATACAGCTGCCGAACACTACCGCTGCGCCGCCGACCGCTGGGCTAGTGGCGCTTCTGCTTGGCCTCGCGTTAACAGTTCACGGATTACGGCGGGTGCGCCGCGCCGCCGCGCAGCTTGATCGCCAGGGCGCAGCGCTGGGCCGGTTGGCGGCGCTGGTGGGTACCGAGGCCCAGCGGCGAATGAGGATGAACGCGCAGGCGTTCGAGTCGCGTGAAGAATGAGAGAACTGCGTTACAATAAGCATCCCAATCGGATGTCTGAAATTCACGATTCGTAGGGGCGCGGTTCTCGCGCCCGCGCTGTCGTCATCACGCCCACATCGAAATCATTGGCATCATTAATCCTCAATGTGGGCGCGGCAACCGCGCCGCTACCGCCACCTAATGCTGCCGCCCAACCAGCCGCTCGGCCAGCGCACATAATTCGGCCAGCGCGGCGTCATTACCGTTCGCTGCCTCCAGCGCGGCCAGCGCCTGCTGATGGTAGCGCGCCGCGACACCTTCGGTGTAGCCGCGTGCGCCCGCCGCGACCAGAATCTCTAGCATTTGTGCAACATCAGTGTCGCTGATCGCGTCCTGACTGTAGAGCCGCGCCAACGTCTCGCTCTGCGCGGCGGTGCGGAGCGCGTGGATGACAGGCAGGCTGAGCTTGCGCCGATACAGGTCGGCCGCTGCCGGTTTGCCGGTCACGGCGGGGTCGCCCCAGATGCCGAGCACGTCATCCTGAACCTGAAAGGCTAGGCCGAGATTTTGGCCGAAATCAAACAGTGCCTGGGCCGTCGCCACATCCGCGCCGCCGACGATCGCGCCCAGCCCGGCGGCGGCCGCTGCCAGCGCGGCGGTCTTGCGGCTGATCATGTCCAGGTAATCGGCCTCACTGATTCGCAGATCGCCCTCGAAGCTCAGATCAAGAAATTGCCCCTCGCAGATCGTGAGAATGGTCTGATCGAAGCGCCGCAACACCTCCAGCGCAATCTCGGCAGGCACGCCGGCCGCGCTGAGCCGGTGCAGCGCCAGATGCGCGACGACGAACAGGCCATCGCCGGCGTTGATGCCCTGCGCCAGTCCCCACAGCTTCCAGACCGTCGGCCGGCCGCGGCGCGTATCGCTGTTGTCCTCGATATCATCGTGAATCAGCGAGAAATCGTGAATGAGCTGAATGCCAGCCGCCAGCGGGAGCGCTTGCTGCGGATCGCCACCGACAGCGTGGCAGGCCAGCAGCGTCAACTGGGGGCGCAGCAGCTTGCCGGGATCAACATCGGCTGGCTCCAGCTGCTCGCCACGCCAGCCGAGCTGATATTGCTGCATGGCGTAGAAGCGCGCGACCCGCGCCTCGACAGCCGGGAAGGCTGCGTGCATGGCCGCTTGAATCGATATGCGAGTTTCGGTGGTGTTCATCGTTTATCTCAGTAGTACGATTAGTATAAGCAGAGCTGTGAGCGGAGAGTCGCAAATTTAGTAGGCTCGATCGCTTTCAATAACAGTTTGCACAACCCATCCTCGCGCAGGTAGGGTTCGTACGACTTCCACGATCTGGTTGACTAATCACAAACTACGTAGGAACATTTGCATTCCAACATGGTTTATTAACGAAAAGGGAGATTACGTAGTAGCGTAGTAAGTGACTAATTTGTAACCGCGTACGCGCCCTATAGTATGACAAAACGTTGTAATGTTCCAGTAATCTTATGTAACCCGCTAGTAATCAAAAACTATTGTAGCTAGCGACACGAACTAGTACACTGCATACGTAAGCCGCAATAATACACCCAATGCTGCGGCAGGTATCATTCAGAAGTCAGCCCAGCAGCAGCATCAAGGAATCGGCGGACACGCCATTTGAAAGGAGCTCTATCCCATGCCACTCAACATGCGATTCCGGTTCAGCCCCACCAAGGATGGCTTGGTCAAAGTGCTTGGCCCGCTCGAAACTGAGATTATGCAGACTATCTGGCAGGATGATCGCAGCACCGTGAAGAAGGTGCATCGCAAACTCTCACAGCAGCGCGATATTGCCTACACCACCGTGATGACGACTATGAGCCGATTGGCCGAGAAGGGTGTGCTGAACCGCCACCGCGAAGGCCTCGCCTACGTCTATAGCCCGGCGATCACCGAGGATGATTTCGTAACCATGGTCGTGCAGCAGGTGCTCGATGGCTTGCTGGACGACTACAGCGAAACTGCGGTCGATTACATGGTCGAGTACCTGGCCCGCCGCAACCCCAGCGAGCTACGCCGGCTCCAGAAAAACTTGCAGGCCCGCGTCGCTGCCTGAAGGGAACCGGACGAGTGACGAGTGACTGTGCTGCTCGTCACTCGTTACGCCAGCTCGCCCCACAGATCGTACTCAAGCGCTTGCGTCACGCGCACATTCACAAAGCTGCCCGGCTGCGCGACGCCCCAGGCGAATACCTGCCCATCGACCTCCGGCGCATCGCGGAACGAACGCCCGACGACCAGTGGCGCGCCATCGTCAGCTGTCCCTTGCCCTTCCACCAGCATCCTGATCGTTCGGCCATTCCAGCGCTGATTACGCGCCAGCGAGACGCGCTGCTGAAGCTGCATGACTTCGTTCCAGCGCCGCTCGATCACGCGCGCTGGCACTTGGTTGGGCAGCGTGGCAGCGGGCGTTCCTGGCTCCTGCGAGTAGCGGAACACGCCGACGCGATCTAGCTGCACTTCTTCCAGGAATGATTGAAGCGCGCTGAACTCCTCGCGCGTTTCGCCGGGAAAGCCGACGATGAAGGTCGAGCGGAGCGCGATATCGGGCATGGCAGCGCGCAGATCGTGAATGATATTCTTGGTGCGATCAGTATCCGGCGGCCGACGCATACGCCGTAGTGTCTCGGGGTGCGCGTGCTGAAGCGGCATATCGAGGTAGGCGCAAATCTGCGGGTGACGCGCCATTGTCGCGATCAACTGGTCGCTGACGCCGTGCGGGTAGGCGTACATCAATCGCAGCCAGGTATCCTCGGGCAGCACGCCACACAGCTCCTCCAGCAGCGTCGCCAGGCCATCCTTGATCTTCAGATCGCGGCCATAGTCGGTCAGATGCTGGGCCACCAGCACGATCTCCTTCACGCCCTGCGCGGCCAGCTCCTGCGCCTCGCCGAGAATCCCGCCCATCGCTTTGGAGCGCATATCGCCCTTGAACGAAGGAATGGTGCAGAAGGCGCAGCGTAGATTACAGCCATCCGAGATCTTCAAATAGGCCGAGGGGCCACCGGCGTGGCGGCGAATCGGCGCGGTGCGCCAGTCGGCGTAGTCGCCGGGCACGGCGAGATCGGCGGGGAATTGAGCAGCAATCGCAGCTACGGGTTCGAGCATCGGCGTGACGTGAACCGAACCGATGGTTAGCGGAATAAGATTGTTCATCGCCGCGCTAACTTTTGGTTCGGGGGTCTGGGTTCTGAGTTCTTGGTTCTGCCCATCAAGCAGCACACCGATGTTCATCCATTCGCGCGTGCTCAGGATGGCATCGACGCCGGGGACAGCGCCGACCAGCGCGCCATGGCTTTCGGCCATGCAGCCAGCGGCAACCAGCTTTTGACCGGGCGTTTTGCCATCGGCCATCTCGCGTAGCACGCCCAGCGTCTCGTTGCGCGCCGAAGCGATGAACGAGCAGGTATTAACGATCACGACATCGGCATCACCGGGCTGTGCGACCGATGTGTGGCCTTGTGCGGCCAGGATGCCGCCCATGCCCTCGCTATCGACGATGTTCTTGGGGCAGCCTAGGGTTACGATATGGTATTTCATGTTCAGTTCTGAGTTTTGAGTTTTGAGCTCCTGCAATTCAGAACTCAAAACCCAAAACTTCTAACGATAGTTTGTAAATTGCAGCGGCACGGCAAAATCATCCTGCCGCTCTTTGACGAGCTTAATCACGCCTTGCAGGTCATCGCGACTCTTGCTGCCGATACGCAGCGATTCGCCCTGAATGCGCGGCTGGATCTTGGGAAATTGGTCGCGAATCAGCTTCTGAAGCTTCTTCGACACATCGTCGGGGATGCCCTGCTGGAGCGTCGCGATCTGGCGCACGCGCATCCCGCCGATCTCCTCGACCTCGCCCCACTTGAAGATTTTGAGCGACAGATTACGACGGATGGCCTTGGTCTCGAAGATATCGCGCACCGCCGCCAGATGCAGCTCGGCATCGGCGGTGATCGTCAGCTCTTTTTCGCCAAGCGCCAGCTCGGTGTTGCTGTCCTTCAAATCGTAGCGCGTGCGAACATCGCGCTGGGTCTGATCGACGGCGTTGACCAGCTCCTGCCGATCAAACTCCGAGACGATATCGAATGTGCTTTCCGCAGGCATTGTTCACCCTTAGCAGATTGCAGATTGCAAATTGCAAATTGCAAATTGCAGATTAGTCCGAATCCTCGTGCCAATGCGATGTGTGTATACGTGCAGCACGAATGATCGCTTGGAATTGTTCTAGCGCGCCAGTATACCACAAAACCGGCTACTGCGAGCTTGGCTGAACCAGTTGGTGTGACCGAATGCTGTGCCGATGGACCGGCGATTGCAATCACCGGCGTAAAACGTGCGTCACGCCCGAACGACTGAGCTGCTGAAATCGTTGAACGCGGACAAACACGGGCGTCGAGCAGCTTGTCCGCGTTCGTCCGCGTTCGTCCGCGTCCTAATTTACCCAGCGCGGTAGATTCGCAGCGCCTCGGCCAGCCATTCCAGCGCCTCCGGCGTGGCTGGCTCCAGCGAGCAGATCACATGTGCAACACCTTGCTGGGCGTAGGCGCGCAGCCCAGCCGCCACATCTTGGGCTGAACCGAACAATGCGTTATCCGGCGAGGGCGGTTTTTCCAGCGGCTGGCCTGGCGCAGCATACTGCACTGAGACGCCAACCGTGACGGCTAGTGTGGCCGGGTCGCGGCCTTCTTCGACACAGGCAGCTTCCAGCGGAGCGCGGCGCTGGGCCAGCTTGGTCGGCTGGCCCAGCCATGCCGTGTTCCAGCTATCGGCGTAGCGCGCGGTGAGCTTGAGCATACGCGGCTTGAATGATGCGATCATGATCTCGGGGCCGCCGGGACGCGGGCCGCGCGGTCGCAGCTCGCAGTTGGGCGCGCTATAATATGTGCCGTTGAAATCCACTTTGCCCACGCGCAGCAGCGGTGTGATAATCTGGAGCGCCTCCTCGAAGCGATCAACCTTATGATCGAACGGGATGCCAAAGGCATCGAATTCCGGCTGGTGCCAGCCCGCGCCCAGCCCCAGGATCAGCCGCCCGCCGCTGATCTCCTCCAGTGTATCGGCCATTTTCGCCAGCACCGCTGGGTTGCGAAACGGCACGCACAGCACGATTGTGCCCAGCTCGACCCGCTCGGTCGCCTCGGCCAGCGCCGCCAGCAGCGTCCAGGATTCCCAGATGCCACGGGTCGGCTGCTCGGGGAAGCGGAACAGCATGTGATCGTAAACCCAGATTGAATCGAAGCCAGCCGCCTCGGCCTGCCGAGCCAGCGCGCGAATATCGGTGTAGCTGGGCGCGGGGCGCGTCGCATCGCCCTCGGCAATCGGCATCACCACGCCGATACGCATGGGCTTGGGGGTTGGTATGGACAAGTAGATTCTCCTTAACTGTCAGCGGATGGCGACCTTCCGGGCGGTTCGCATGGCACAGAACCACGTTGTAGGACACTGTGTTGCACGGTGATTCGAACCTCCCGGAAGGTGGCGCTCCCAGGTGTTGTGGTCGCACTGACAGCATTCTACCAGACCCCGCCAACGCTGAAAAGATATAGTAGAATAAAGATCGCTCACCGCCTTTCAGCAGGATAACCATCATGCAGCAGCCCGGCAGCGCCGACAAGCGCACGACCATGCACGACGCGATTGCCGCATATGTGCGCGACGGCATGGAGGTGGCGATCGAAGGCTTCACCAGCTTCATCTGCTTCGCCGCCGGACACGAGATCATTCGCCAGAAGCGGCGCGACCTGACGCTCATTCGCATGACGCCCGACCTGATCTACGACCAGATGATCGCGGCGGGAGTGGCGAGCAAGCTGGTGTTCAGCTACCTGGGCAACCCAGGCGTCGGCGCGCTGCATGGCCTGCGCCGCGCGGTCGAGCGCGGCATCCCAACGGCGCTGGAGCTGGAAGAATATTCGCACTACGGCATGGTCGGGCGCTACCTGGCTGGCGCGTCACGGCTGCCGTTTTTCCCGCTACGCAGCTACATCGGCTCGGATCTGCCGAGTGTGAATGAGCGGATCAAGCTGATCGAAAGCCCGTATGGCGATGGGCCGATTGCGGTGGTGCCGCCGATCAACCCGGATGTGGCGATCATTCACGCCCAGCGCGCCGATATGTCCGGCAACACGCAGCTTTGGGGCTTGCTGGGCGTGCAGAAAGAAGCCGCCTTCGCCGCGAAAAACGTGATTGTCGTCGTCGAGGAGATCGTCGATGAAGCAGTAATTCGCGCCGATCCCAATCGCACGCTGATCCCCGGCTTAATCGTCGGCGCGGTGGTGCATGAGCCATTCGCCGCGCACCCATCCTACGCGCAGGGCTACTACGACCGCGACAATCAGTTCTACCTGGCCTGGGATGCGATCTCGCAGGATCAGGCCAAAACCGAGGCCTGGCTGGATGAATGGGTCTATGGCGTACCCGACCGCGCGGCCTACATGCGCAAACTCGGCGTAGCGACGTTGGAGCGGCTCAGACCTGAGCCAGCGCTGGCCGGGCCGGTGGATTATGGCGCGTATCGGTGAGGTCATAACGACAGTATCTAAGCCAGCACGCGATCGGGCTAAAGATCCTGGCTATGTTTACGAAGGTCGCCTACGCGGCCTGGCTCACGTTATTCTTTTATACTCTACACGGCTGGGATTTGGACGTTTCTGGCGTGATCAGATTGCTGCATTGTTTCAGCCCGCGTGCGCGGGCGTCGCTGCATAGCGCGGCGGCTTTAGCCCCGCGCGGCTTGCGGGC
>Ga0123337_10004794_pt1 | contig 13580 bp, 15 predicted proteins | sample frozenSSSSmetaG_FD_89792 | JGI IMG/M metagenome (GOLD analysis project Ga0123337, IMG submission 89792) | Glacier valley bacterial and archeal communities from Borup Fiord, Nunavut, Canada, to study Microbial Dark Matter (Phase II) -... | ecosystem: Environmental > Aquatic > Freshwater > Ice >... | reverse complement strand
TGCATTCACAGCGCTGTCTTTTGCTTTTAAAATGGATTCCAACTCAGCAACACGTTGCTCACGTTTTTTAAGATTGGCTTCTGTGCTGACAAGACTGGAAGACAAATCGCGGTTTTTATTCTGTGCCATCATCAAGGAAGCTTCCTTGTCATTAAGTTCTTTTTCTTTGTTTTTTAACGCCTCATTTTTAGCATTTAACTCCGCTGAAAGTTTTTCGTTTTCATAACGGTTATTATCAATAATTTTTTGAGAGGTATTTTCAGATTGCTGATAAAGTTTCTGCGTGCGCTCCAGTGCAGTAAAACATTCCAGAGAGTCAGACTGCAATGTCAGTATATGTGTTTTCAGTTTCAGATTGGCTTCATTGGTTTTATCCAGTTCTTCCTGATTAGTGGCCAATTTAGAATTGCATTCCTGCGAAGATCTTTGGCAATCGTCATATTTTGCCTGAAGGTCGTCAAGTTTTCTCTGAGGTACACAAGCCAATAAGAGTGTAGATGCAGCTATGATTTTAAATGATATATTCATGTCGGTATTGGGATTTTATTCCAATGTCAAAAATATCAATAAAAAACCATCGATTTAGAATGAGTTGTAAACAGCCAATCGCATGCTGTACATATTTTAAAACAAGCCGGAAAATGAAAAGCAGATAATCTTTCTTGATGAAGCCTATATGTGGCTTATCATCTTCCGATATAAAACACCCTGGAGATATTAAATCCAAAGTGGATATCACCTTTTAACCAGTCGCCATCTGTTTCGGCTATAAACCCTTTTTCATTCATGCCCCTACTATTGGTCAGGTGCAATTGAAATACGTGGCCCCCGGTTTCAATATCAAAACCCAAGGACAAAGAATTGTGGTAGATTGGGTTAATCTGATTAGGCAACACATAAAAATATTCATATGTAATGGCTGTTTTGCGGGAAATTTTATTCCTGCCGGCTATACCTATGCTAATGACTGTATTTTTATATTGAGCAGAATCCACCAGATTCCTATGCACAATGGTGGGCATTAATTGTAAGGAGAAATTATCGGAAAATTTTCTGGATATTAACAATTGATGGGTATAATACAAGCGGTTGGTAAAATAATAAGGTGTGTATTGGGGGTTGGTATTTTTTAGTGTTTGCACCGCCATATTGGCCACATATACCATACTCACAGGTCTTTTTTTATCCCCTCTGGCCTGTTTCATGAATTTAACTTTCAGGCTGGCGTCATATACCTTATTGACCGAACTTCTGCCGATTTCAACATTGATATGATCTGATAAACCATAAGTGAAACTCATTCTTTGAAGCGCCTGATCCAATCCATAAAGTTCGTAAGCACCGGAATTGATGCGACCGAACCTGTGGCAAATGCGGTAATCAAGATTTTGTTTACCCAACATTTCTGTACTTTGAGAATTGATGATACGGGTAGCTTTAAATGTATTCTGAACAAAATCAGGTTCTTCATCCTCATCAAGACCACTGAGCAGACTTGTGGTATCGGCTTGTAAACCGGGTGTATCAGAAACGGCCTTTAGGGTGTCTTTCTGGGCCTGCGAAACCGAAATAAAAGAAACAAAAACAAGAACTAGAGCTACTTTCATTTTTTCTTATAATCCATGACTATATCCACACTGATTTCCTGGGCAATTTTTCCGGCAGCAGTGGCAGGAATATCGATATTATAATCGGAAGGTTTAATTTTAAGTGCACTGGTAGCCGTCACTTTACCACCCTTAATTACTATGACAGCTGTTCCGGTGATATCTTTGGTAACATCCTTAATCGTTAATTTACCTTTATAATTTACTTTGTATGAACCGTCTTTTGAAAAATCAACAGTGGCAATATCAGTGACAGTGCCTTTAAAGCTGGCTTTTGGATATTTACTGCTCTCCACATAACTTTCATTAAAATGCGTTTCCATAAAGTCATTGGTAAAGTCGAATCCTTTCATCAATAATGAAAACTCAAGGGCACCTGTTTTACTATCTAAAACACTGACTACTTTTCTGTTTTCTGCTTTAATATCTTCAAGGTCCGTATGAGAATAGAACTTAATTGTTCCGGTTTTGGTGAAATACTGTTGGGCGTTGATGTTATAGGCTGTAAAAGCGATTAACATGGATAAGATTATTTTTTTCATAGGTTTGTATTTATAAGTTATTTAAATGGATACAATTACTTTGCCAATTTACATCTGTCGAGTTGCACATCCATCAGAAAACCATTGCAGAACCCTACAACATTCACATTGGCATTGGGCTGAAGTGTTTTTAAGCGTATATTTTCCATTGTATCCATTTCACAAATTACAGCGCCATTGCTATCAGTGGTATTGAAGGTAATGGTATATCGGTTGTCGTTTAATTCTATACCTTTTATACTGCCGGTAATACTAATGGTTTTGTCCAGATATAATTTATTGGCACTATCTTCATTTGTTTGGTAGAGTTTAAACAATTCTTCGGCAGTCAGTATTACTTTGTCCTTTGAATCCAAGGGATCATCATGTTTCGATACACTGCGATACCACACCATAAATATAAGAGCAGCCATAACGCCGATAACAAGAATCCAGATAAGTGTTTTTTTCATTTTTTTTTGACTTTAATTGTTGGGATAACCACGTTTAATCCAAGCCTCTACCTTACTGAAATCACAGTCGCTCAACTTACCGGTAGGCGGCATATTCTTACTGGGCGAAGATAGGTATTTTAATGAATTGATGAGTTTATCTCCGGGAATGGTGAGGATAAAATTCGCATAAGAATCAAATTGATAACCCCCACTCGGATTGCCTGCAGTATGGCAACCCTGGTTCAGACAATTGGTTTGCATGATGGGTTGCACAACACTCGCATATTTGATATTTGCGGTATCACAAGATACTTTATTGGGATACAAGGTTTCGCCATTATCGGTTTTACAGGCATAAACAGAGAGCAGAAGGCTGGAAAAAATTAACAGTTTATTCATTTGTTACAACAAGTTTAAAAAGACAAAAATATAGATATTTTTTTACCCTGCAAAAATCGAATTGTCATAAAAATATGATAATTCGGTTTTTCTTTTGTTACAGCGCTTCATGATCAATGTCTAATCCCTATTTTCATTTTTAATAAATATGATTATTATTGTAAGATGAAAACAATTGTAGTGCTTATCCTGCTCATCATATCATCTGCGGTGTCGGGTCAGAAAAAACCTCATGGCACAGTAAAGTCTTTTCATGCCAATGACTCCCTTCACAACATCAAACAATATAACCAGGGTAAACCCATCGGAAATTGGATGACCTATAACACAGACAGTACACAACTCATAGACATCTATCAAAACAACCTATTGATGCATGAAATCCGGCTCAATAAAACAGGCGACACCCTGAATCAGAAAAGATTCTTATATACCAACCCATCGTATCAAAAACTAAAGACAACACTAGTTTACCATCAATCAAAACTTGTGACGCAAATTACACATAGTTATATTGGCAAAGATTCCATTATTGAAAAGCCTGATTTAATCCATAAAATCGATTCTGACACCCCCGTCCTTGTGCCGGCAGAAGTTACAGGAGTTTCTAATCCCGGTCAAACGCATGATTCTGTTTCTTATTATCTTGATGAAGTAGCAAGCTTTAAAGGCGGTATAGATGCACTAAATCATTTTATTGTGAAAAATACGAGATACCCATCCGAAGCTGCAAAAAATGGTGTTAAAGGCAGAGTCGTTGTTCGATTCCTGATAAAAACAGATGGCAAAGTCAGCGAGGTAAAAATTATCCAATCATCAGGAAGTGCATTACTGGATCAGGAAGCCATAAGAATAATAAAAAAGTCATCAGGCAAGTGGATACCCGGAAAAGTGAAAGGTAAATCTGTGAATAGTTATGTTCAAATTCCCATCACATTTGAATTGGATGAGTAACTGATTAAATCTCCCTGTTCACGTCCCATTGCTCCAGATAATCGGCTACCCTTCTGACAAAAGCACCACCCAAAGCACCATCTACTACCCTATGGTCGTAACTATGACTTAAGAACATCATGTGTCTGATGGCAATCACATCACCGTATTCTGTTTCAAGCACTGCAGGTTTTTTCCTGATAGCACCTACAGCCAGAATAGCCACCTGTGGCTGATTGATAATAGGTGTACCCATCACGTTGCCAAAAGTACCCACATTGGTAATGGTATATGTACCACCTTGTATTTCATCCGGTTGCAATTTGTTTTCCCTCGCCCTTCTGGCCAGGTCATTCACATCTTTTACCAAACCTAAAAGGTTTTTAGTGTCTGCATTTTTTATGACTGGAACAATCAAATTGCCCGATGGCAAAGCTGCAGCCATTCCTATATTGATGTTTTTGCGTTTAATGATATTGTTGCCGTCCAATGAGATATTAATCATCGGATAATCTTTGATGGCTTTTACAACTGCTTCAATAAAAATAGGGGTAAAAGTAATTTTCTCGCCTTCTTTTTTCTCAAACTTCACCTTGTTTTTATCTCTCCACATCACCAGATTGGTGACATCGGCTTCTACAAATGAAGTGACATGCGGACTGGTAGACATACTCATCACCATATGATCGGCAATAAGCTTGCGCATCCTGTCCATCTCTAAGATTTCGTCACCCGGCATCATGGTAATCTTGGAAGCCTGAGGTTTATTTTCCGGAGCTTTCACGGTTTCGTTGACCACTTTAGCCGGTGCCGGAGCAGGACTAGCAGCCGCAGATTGTGATTGTCTGCCCCCTTCTATATATCTCAGAATATCTGCTTTGGTGACGCGGTTTTCTTTACCTGAACCAGCTATCATTTCCAGTTCAGACATACCGATACCTTCTGTCCTTGCTATATTTAAAACCAGAGGTGAATAAAATCTAGCCTCGCCGTTGGACACACTATGTGCAGCGGCAGCCAGGGGTTGTTGAGCCAGTTTAGCCGCATGGATCAGCGTTTCATCCGGTTGTTCCTTGCGTGGCATCGGGGCCGCAGCAGGTGCAGATACCACCGCAGAAGCGTCAGAACCTATTAAGGCTATTGGAGCACCTACAGGTACTACATCACCTTCATTCCACAACTTTTTAATCAAAATCCCTTCATTTGTAGAAGGCACCTCAGAATCTACCTTATCCGTGGCAATTTCCACTATAGGTTCATCCAATTTAATGGCATCTCCTTCGTTTTTCAACCACTTGGTAATCGTTGCTTCCGCTATGCTTTCGCCCATTTTAGGCATGATTAATTCAAATTGCGCCATATCTTTTAACTAAACTGCAAACCTACATCATTTTTTTCAAAATTCACAGTGGGATTTTTAGGAAGGAAATGTGTCTGTATACGACTTGATTTTGTGTGGGATTCAGGGCGCCGTTTCGGGCTGTCCGCTATAGCCGTAAAGCTGTGAGCGCGCATATCCGGAGCCATTTGCAGTGCCGGGCTTCTCCGTCGCCGGCGCTTGCAAAGATATGTCGCGTGCCAGCTTCACGGGCTGCCACTGCCATCCCGGGCGCTTTTTAGAACGTTATGATTTCACAAAAACAACTGTTTCTATCACTTCTATTATTTTCTGCGGTTTTTTGGGCAGAGGATAAGATCTTAATCTGAGTTGTCCTTCGTGAATGCTTATTCTATATTGGCTTTTGCGGGTTCCGGATTGGGTTTCCAAAATACTGTCATTTAACATACCATAGGTATATAAAACACTATCCCGATTTAAATGGTCACACATCAAAACCTTTTGACCATCAAATTCCAGAGATAATTCTCCGAATTGTTTATATGAATTTTTCTGAGACAACCATTTGCCCTGCAGTGATTCAGCTATAGGTTGTTTTACCGGGCTAACGCAAGAAATCATAAGGACTATGATTATATTTTTCAAAGCATGAATCATCGCCTGCAATTTATTATTTTATTCAGATAATCTTATATCATTTGCACATTTAACAACTATTCATGTCTTTATGTGTTATTCTTGAAACATCAAACTAAAGCCATGAAAACAAATAAAGTTCTGCCATTTATTGTCTGTCTGCTGATACCATTAGTGATTGGTGGTCTCTCCGGTTTTATGACGGCCAATGAGATTAGCGGTTGGTTTCAAACACTGAATAAACCGTCTTTTAATCCACCCAATAAGATTTTCGGTCCGGTATGGATACTTTTATACCTCTTGATGGGAATTTCACTTTATTGGATTTGGGTAAGTCCGGTATCTGAACTGAGAAAAAAAGCGCTGCGTATTTTTGCTTTGCAATTATTTTTTAATTTCTGCTGGAGTATACTCTTTTTTTCTTTCCACTTATTATTTGTAGCCATTCTTGACATTTTACTGATGTGGATTTTTATCGTTTATATGATGCGTTTGTTCTACAAGATAAAACCTATGGCGGCTTATATCAATATCCCTTATTTGTTGTGGGTGAGTTTTGCAACCGCTCTGAATATGGCGATTTGGTATTTGAATTAATCTTCTTAAATGTCTTAATGTGCCACCCTGAAGGTGACGCTGTAATGTTCATTCGATAAGTCCGGTTTATCTTGGTCAATGACCTCTATAAAAATCAATTTTTCATCTATCAAATATCGATCGACTAAAATTCTTTTAATTTTTTCGGCCCTATCCTTTGCCAATTGATAAGCGTTATTTTCGTTTAAATGGACAAAAGCACATACATACAATTTCCATTTTTTCAATTGAATAAGAGAAGACATACAGCTCAAAACGGTATCTGCTGAAGGTCTAAAAACATCTTTAAGATCGCTTGTATTTTTGTCAAAATAAATGATGAGCGACTGAGGCCCACAAACCAATGGTTCCTTGAGAACAAATACACTTTGAATACTATGGGCTGTATCGTGTACTTGTATAGTTTCATACGCGTCAAAATACCCTGTAGGTGTTTTGGTCAATACATACGGGCATATGGAATCTATTGTTATCACTTTCTGACCAGCTCTAGCAGATATTTCTACATAAAAACAAGCATCCAGAAGGTTCAAATCCAAAGTGGTTTCAAAATAACCTGTATCATTTGTTTTTATGATTTTCAAATATTTAGAATCTGAACTCTTGATTGTTATTTCTGCAAAAGACAAACCCTTTAACGGAAAATTTGTGTTTGCAGGTTTTACCAGACCTGAAAATTTAATTTGGCGCAATTGTGCCATGCATGACAATGCCAACAAGCCGCAGAGAATAAGTATATATCTTTTCAAACTTATGTTTCAAACTTAACGAAATATTTCAGGAAAAATTATTTAAAGCGTATTCATTTTACGCTATTCTTAGCATTTTCTCTAACTTCCAATATAATCCAGAAGATATGTCAGTCAAGCAGACACAGGATATTCTAACATAAATACCATCTGAATGATAAGTCTAAAACAATGAAATCTTTATGCTGAAACGGACATTGCGCCGCGAGACCGAATGCCGGCCGTTCCGGCCGGGTCGCGGTTTCAAACCGCGACGGAGCGCAGCGAACCAGCAGGGCGAGTAAATGGCGCCCAAATATCCAAAAGACTATTCCACTTTCATGAAATAAGACTCCAATGTATGGGCAATGGTGTCCCAACTGAATCTTTTACGGATCACCTCCGCCCCCATCATACCGGTAGCTTGGCGCAATGAACCGTCATCCAATAAAATACACACCTGGGTGGCGAATGTGGCCTGATTGGTGCGCATAAAGGCGCCTTCCCCATCTTCTATACCCAATCCTTCAAAACCAATATTGGAACAGACTACGGGAATACCCATGGCCATGGCCTCTAATACCTTGTTTTGGGTGCCGGCACCAAATCTAAGCGGAGCCACTACCACGCTTGCACTGTTATACATGTCCGAAAGATCAGGAATAAACCCGGTGACACTGACACCGGGCACTTTTTCAAGGGCTTTTACCTTGTCCAGCGGTCGCTGGCCGGCAATAACAAAACGCACTTCGGGAAACTTAGTCCTGATTAAAGGGAATACTTCTTCTACAAAATAAATAACGGCATCCACATTGGGTGCATAATCCATATTACCGGTGAATAAAAGGACATCATTCTGACCATAATCGTGGTCGATGGGTTTAAACTTATTGGTATCCACTCCGTTGGGTAAGAGCTTAATTTGTCCGGACTTGTGTGTTCTTTTTAAGAATTTGAGATCTTCTGAGGAACAAACCAAGTTCAGGTTAAACTGATTGAGGATATAAGCCTCATATTTTAACACCCTTTCAGATTCGACATCGTCAATCAATCTTGAAAAAATATTGTGTTTTACTTCCTTGCGCCTTTGCCAATATAAGGAAAATGCATCGGGAAGATCGAGTATGCGGTATTGTTCTTTGTATGATATGGCGTATTGCGCCATGCGCAGATGTTGCACATGGATGGCGTCGTAAGTATTTTCAGAGAGTATCTGCTTTAGTTCTTTTCTAAAACGCGCCGATTTAAAATAATTGACCTGCAAGGGCAGATCACCAAACATGCCGATGGCCACATTAAAAACACTTTTCCATTTTGGCAGATTCACTATTTTTATCTTCGAGAAAATATGTGAAACTTCGTTCACGTGTTTGTAATCGGATTTTTGCTCAGCAAACGTAATTAAGTGTATTTCGTGTTTTTGCGATAAAACACTTGCAAGGTTGTATATCTTTAATTTATCGCCTCTGTACGGTGGATAAGGAAAACGGTTGGCAATAAATAATATCTTCAAAATAACTTAAAAATTAAAGCGGTAAGTGATGTGTTTTTTGATTTCCTGAGCGCCCATTGATTCGAACATACTCAGCATTTTGGGATTAAAATCGCCTATCCATGCTAGCTCATTATCTTTATATTGTGGATTTCTCTGCATGGCTTCCCTGAATTTCATAATCAGCGCGATTTCCAGACCCAGGTTGTGGAATTTTGGAATCACACCAAAAACAATACCCCTGATTCTGGTGACACTCGGTTTGTAATACAAAAACTTAAGTTTGCCCAAAAGGTTCATTTTACCATTGACATGTTTAAACACCTGGTTGACATCTAATACGGTAATATAAAAACCAACCGGAACACCATTAGCATATACAAACACATTTAATTCTTCCACCAATATAGGTTTCATCTGGTTCATGTGCACCATGATTTTCTCCATGGTCATAGGTATAAAATTCTCGTGAAACTCCCAAGCCTGGTTATATATCTCTATAAAATCCGCAGCATATTTTTTAATGTTGTTTTTGTGGATATAATCAAATGTGTAAGTAGGATTAGCAAATACTCGGGAGGCCAATTTACTGAAACGCTCAAAATTAAAAATTTCTTCACTGATTAAAGACGTGGTCTGACCGATTTCAGGTTTAAAACCATAGTTCTCAAACAATTGTTGATAATAAGGGAAATTATAATTTTCGCGGTAACTGGGATTAACAAAACCACCTACCATCAAACCCCAGAAACTGTCGCGTTCACCAAAATTGATAGGGCCATCCATCAATTCGCAATGTTTTTCTTTTAACCACTGTTTGGCTGCATCAAATAAAATATTAGCAGCTTCTTGATGATCTATACATTCAAAAAAGCCGCATCCGCCGGTAAGCACTCCGGTTTTTTCTATTTTGGTATAAAAAGCGGATATCCTTCCAACAGTTTTTTTGTCTTTTACCAATAACCAGCGGGTGCACTCACCTATTTTATAGGCAGGGTTATGCCCGGGATCAAATACCTGTTGTATATCCTTATCCAGAGGCATGATATAATTGGCATCTTGTTTATACAATCTTTTGGGAAAGTTGATAAACTCTTTAGATTGCTCTTCATCTTTAACTGTTATTAGTTCAAAATTCACAGCTGCAAAAATATTTGTTATTTATGTCAAATGGTAGTTTATTTTTCTATAAATACCGCAAAAAAAATTTTACTTTAAAATATTCTTTTATATTGCGACCCTATTTTATACAAGATAACAAACTCGACAATCAAAAAATGAAAGACAGAAGGTACATCATAAGTGGTGCAGGCAGCGGAATCGGTAGGGCTATTGCCATTAAACTGGCAACAGAAGGTGCCGGCATCATACTTGCAGGAAGGAACGAAGTAAAACTTGAAGAAACACTAAAGATGCTTCCAAAGGGCAACCATTTGGTGGTATCTACTGATATCCGATTAAAGAAAAACTGTCAGGAAGTCTCACAAATCCTGAGTGGGTGCCATCTGGATGGCATTATAGCCAATGCAGGTGTGGGAGGTGAAAATTATTACGGTGACGACGACAGATGGAATGAAATTATTGACACCAATCTGTCGGGCACCTATTATTTCGTCAATTCATTTCTGCCGCAATTAAAAGAAAGCGATGGCAAACAGAAACATGTGTTATTGACCTCCAGCGTTCTGGCTAAATTAGGTGTGAAGGATTATACTGCATATTGCGCTTCCAAGGCCGGTTTGCTCGGATTAATGAGAAGCTGGGCAATGGAACTTGCAAGCGAAAATATATTGGTAAATGCGATTAGCCCGGGTTGGGTGAATACCAATATGGCCAAAGAAGGCATGCAGGGTATTGCCAACGGCTTAGGTATTTCCCTGGATGATTTCCATAAACTAGCCATGCAGAGCGTCCCATTGGGCAGAATGGCCGAGCCTGAAGAAATAGCGGAATTGGTGTATTATCTTTTATGCCAGAAAGCAATGACCGGACAGGTTCTTGATATCAACTGCGGCAGTGTCATGAGCAGTTAATTATTTTTTTAAGCCATCCCCAATCTCTATTTTTGCCTATCACATTTCTTCTAATTTAAGATGACAGAACACTCAGAAACATTAGCGTCAAAGAGTCATTTGGCGCATGAGAACCACATGAAAAACCTTGCCCATGAAAAGGATCAGCGCCTGTTTGTTCTCAAAAACAAGGATTGTTATGCGTATTGGATTCATTCCGTCACTTTGCATTTGATGGATCCTTTTCTCAACAAAAAAAACACCTGGTTAACCATCGGTGATTACAATGGTTTTGAAGCGCAATATTTTAAAGAACATAAGCAGGATGTTGTGGCTTCAGATATCGCTGAAACCTTTCTGAAAGAAGCCAAGGAAGAAGGATTGATAGAAACTTATCGCAGGGAAAATGTAGAAAAGATCAACCTTGAAGAAGGCAGTTTTGATTATGTATCCTGTCGCGAAGCCTTCCATCATTTCCCAAGGGCATATCTCGGATTATACGAAATGATCAGGGTTTCTAAAAAAGCGGCCATGATAGTAGAGCCTGTCGATCCGATGATTCAGATGCCGCTAATGATATGGCTTAAAAACTTGTGTGATAGAATTGACCCTTTCCTGATCAATAAAATATGGAAAAACAGATTTTCGTGGGAAACGGTTGGTAATTATGTGTTTAAGATTTCTGAAAGGGAGATTGAAAAAATGGCTATGGGTATAGGTTTGCCATGCATTGCCTTTATCAAATGTAATATCATTCACAGCAATCTGGTAGAGAAAGAAGCTTTTCAGGTTCCAATGAATAAAGCTTTACAGAAAAAGGCGAAATCAAAAACCAGATTCAGAGACTTTCTGAGTTGGCTTGGCTTAATTCCACACAATACACTGTGTGCGGTTTTATTTAAGGAAATGCCCGATGAACAATTACAGAAAGACATGAGAGCAAAAGGTTATACGATATTGCCGCTGCCGCCTAATCCGTATTTAAAATAAGGAATTAACGCCCGCTAACAATCATTTTCCACCTGTATAAGGTCTTATGATACCTATACTTGTCTTTGAGCCCGCATGACAGGTTCTTCGCAAAAAATGTTTTCTTCAAAACCCAGTACCCATGAGTATAAAAGGCAAAATAAATACTAGGGCAGTTTGCAATTTTTCTTATTTTTGCAGCCTTAAATATTTATTATGAGCAAAGGACCTGTTTCAAATTTTATAGAACACCACTACAGACACTTTAACGCGGCGGCATTAATGGATGCAGCGAAAGGTTACGAGACCCATATCAACGAAGGTGGAAAAATGATGGTGACCCTTGCGGGTGCTATGAGTACTGCGGAATTGGGCATCTCACTTGCAGAAATGATCAGACAAGACAAAGTAGATATTATCAGTTGCACAGGTGCCAATCTGGAAGAGGATATCATGAACCTTGTGGCGCATAGTCATTATAAACGCGTGCCGAATTATCGCGACCTGAGTCCTCAGGAAGAGTGGGATTTATTGGAAAATCATTACAATCGCGTAACAGATACTTGCATTCCAGAGGAAGAAGCATTCAGACGCCTGCAGCAGCATATCCACAAGATATGGAAAGATGCAGATGACAAAGGTGAGCGTTATTTTCCGCATGAATTTATGTACAAAATGTTATTGAGTGGTGTTTTAGAGCAATATTATGAAATAGATCCCAAAAACAGCTGGATGCTGGCTGCCGCTCAAAAAAACATTCCGATTGTCGTTCCAGGATGGGAAGACAGCACCATGGGAAATATTTTTGCCAGTTATATCATTAAAAATGAATTAAAAGCTTCCACAATGAAAAGTGGAATCGAATATATGGTTTGGTTAGCGGATTGGTACAGACATAACAGTTCCGGAAAAGGTGTAGGATTTTTTCAGATTGGCGGCGGTATTGCGGGTGACTTCCCTATTTGTGTGGTGCCAATGATGTATCAGGATCTGGAATGGCATGATGTACCTTTCTGGGGTTATTTCTGCCAGATTTCTGATTCTACAACTTCTTATGGTTCATATTCCGGTGCGGTACCAAATGAAAAAATCACTTGGGGAAAACTGGATATCACTACACCTAAATTCATCGTTGAAAGTGATGCGACCATTGTAGCGCCTCTGATGTTTGCCTGGATATTGGGCTGGTAAAATTATACGGATTTCAGATTTATCAATTATGTTTGAACATATGAAAGCTATTTTACTGACATATCTTTTCCTTTTTGTTTTCGGATTAAGCGCTCAGGAGCCAACAAAAGAAACGATCAAAGGTACATGGGCATTGACTGCTATCACCAGCAGTGATACCAACCTAGTTGTAATGTTTAAGACAGATACTGCATTGCAAACCATGCTGATGCATCAGGATGCAAAATACAATTTGCGTTTTCCTGCGAATATGGGAAGAAACTTCGATTACCTGATGCTTAAAAATCAATACGTAGCTTTTGACAATAAAAAATATATTACAGGATTTTCTAAGGATACCAATTACAAAACACTCGATCAGAGTTTTGATGGCAAATTTAAATTATCCGATAATGAAATGACGGCCTCCTTTATTGTCTTGCGTTTTGAAGACGCCTATTTAAAAAGAGATGTTGATACGGAATACACATTGAGTTTTGTGAATGGTTATTTGGTCATGACCCGCCGTTTAGAAACCAAAGTCCAGGTGTTTTATTACCACCGCATTAGCAATGAGGTTTTGTTTAAATAAGAACGTAATTTAACTGTTTTCCTGTTTAAAGGTTTTGCAGGTCTAATGATGTTGAAGACTTTTCTGATAAGTGTAACTGTCTGTTTTATTAGCTCATTATTTTCTCAATTCAACCCAAAAGATTTAGAAG
>Ga0123337_10004793_pt1 | contig 13580 bp, 7 predicted proteins | sample frozenSSSSmetaG_FD_89792 | JGI IMG/M metagenome (GOLD analysis project Ga0123337, IMG submission 89792) | Glacier valley bacterial and archeal communities from Borup Fiord, Nunavut, Canada, to study Microbial Dark Matter (Phase II) -... | ecosystem: Environmental > Aquatic > Freshwater > Ice >... | reverse complement strand
CCTCTTCTCCAAAATCAACGAGCTGCGCATCACCCACCCCGGCGCTCCCGGCGCCGCCATGATCGTGACCGACAGCCCGAAGCCCAAGAACTCGCCCATCCTCATCCGAGGCGACGCCTCGCGCCGCGGCCCCGTCGAGCCGCGCCACTTCCTCACCTGCCTGTCCACCGCCAATCCTCCCGCGCCTTTCCACGACGGCAGCGGTCGCTATGAACTCGCAAAGCTCATCGCCAACCCCGCCAACCCGCTCACTGCCCGCGTCGCCGTTAACCGCGTTTGGCAAGGCCACTTCGGCGAAGGCTTCGTCCGCACGCCCGATGATCTCGGCAACATGTCCGAGCCGCCCAGCCATCCGGAGCTCCTCGATTTCCTCAGCACGTGGTTCATCGAAAACGGCTGGTCCCTCAAAAAGCTCCATAAGCTCATCCTTCTCAGCAGCACCTACCAGCAGAGCGCCAACCCCGGCCTCAATCCGCTCTACGCCGCCCACGCCACCATAACCAACCAGGCGCTCACGCCCTTGGTCAAGCAGGCCAACGACTACCTGCCCGACCCTCGCATAATCGATCCCGACAACCGCCTGCTCTGGCGCGCCAATCTCCGCCGCCTCGATTTCGAGAGCATCCGCGATTCGCTCATCCTCCTCACCGGCAAGCTCGACCCCGCCGTCGGCGGCAAGCCCGTCAACATCACCGACGAACCGTATTCCTACCGGCGCAGCGTCTATGGCTACGTTGACCGCACTCAGCTCAGCGACGTGCTCAGCCAGTTCGACTTCTCCGTGCCCGACATGCCGAACAGCCGCCGCATCAGCACCATCGTCCCCCAGCAGGCCCTGTTCTTCCTCAACAACCCGCTCACCGTGGACGTTGCCCGCCGCATCGTCGCCCGTCCCGAGATCGCCTCCGCCCCCACCGACGCCGTCCGCCTCACTGCGGTCTACCGCATCCTCTTCCAACGAAAACCCACGCCCGACGAGCTGATAGCCGCCTTGAACTTCCTCGGCGAGGTCACCCCGCTCGTCCCCGCGCAGGCCGCACCTCTTACCCCCGATAAATCCAAAAACAAAAAACCTTCCGCCCCCGCCGTCGCCTCCGCAGCGGCCGGTATGACCATGACGGCCGACGGCATGAACGGCCCCGTCCGCAACACCGGCATCCGCGTCAACCGCGCCCCGCTCAAATCCTGGGAGCTCCTCGCCCAGGCCCTCCTCTTCTCCAACGAATTCGTCTACGTGAACTAACCCGCCCTCCGTTGTAGGCCAGACCGCCGGTCTGGCTCTCCGAAACGCCCGATCAGCGATCGGGCCTACATCGTCCCTCATCCTCCGTCCTCCGCCTTCAGGTCTCAAGTTTCAGCTTTCATCCCTCCTTCCTCCCTTCCCATGTCCCACGAAAACTGCTCCAACCGCCTCGCCGCCCCGCTCACGCGCAAAGAGTTTCTCAAGCTCACCGGCATGAGCATGGGCGCGCTCGCCCTCGGCACCCTCCTCACCGATGTCTTCGCGGCCGACGCCCCCGCGGTCATGCCGCTCAACCTCCTCCCGCGCGTCCCGCCCCTCCCCGCCAAGGCCAAGCACGTCATCCACATCTTCGCCGGCGGCGCGCCCTCCCACCTCGACACGTTCGACTACAAGCCGTCCATGGACCGTTTCCGCGACCAGACCGTCGGCGGCCTGAGCGGCGTCATCTGGCCCTCTCCCTTCAAGTTCGAAGCCTGTGGCAAGGGCGGTGTGCAGATCAGCGAACTCTTCCCCAATCTCCGCACCGTGGCCGACGACCTCTGCGTCATCCGCTCGATGAATTCCGAGATCCCCGCGCACGAACCCGCCACCAAGCTTCTCCACACCGGCTCCGCCATCCTCACCAAGCCCTGCCTCGGCTCATGGGTCCTCTACGGCCTCGGCACCGAAAGCCAGAACCTCCCCGGCTTCGTCTCCCTCGGCGGCCCGCCCGAGGCGCGCCAAGCCGCCTTCCTCCCCGGCATCTACCAGGGCTCGCAGGCAAACTTCCGCGCCAACGCTCCGGTGAACCGCGTCCTCCCCAACCTCACCAACCAATTTGGCAGCACCGAGGACGAACAACGCGCCCAGCTCGACCTCGCCGCCACCCTCGACGCCCAGCACCAGAAAACCGTGCAGGGCGACGAACAACTGGAGGCGCGCATCGGCTCCTTCGAACTCGCCTTCCGCATGCAGACCGCCGCGACCGACGCCTTCGACATCACCAAGGAGTCCGAAGCCACCCGCGCCGCCTACGGCAAGGGCGATCTCGCCGCTCGCCTCCTCTGCGCCCGCCGTCTCGTCGAGCGCGGCGTGCGCTTCGTGCAGATCGACGCCGGCGGCTGGGATCACCACACCAACCTCTCCGCCTCCATCCGCAAGACCTCCGAATCCATCGACCAGCCCGCCGCCGCGCTCATCAAGGATCTGAAAGCCCGCGGCATGCTCGACGAAACCCTCGTCATCTGGGGCGGTGAATTCGGACGCACCCCCAACACCCCCGGCCGCGTCAGCGACGCCAGCGGACGCGACCACTGGAGCAACGCCTTCTGCTGCTGGATGGCCGGAGGAGGAGTGCGCGGCGGCATGATGCACGGCGAGACCGACGACCTCGGCCGCGAAGTGGTAAAAGACCCGGTGCACATCCACGACCTCCACGCCACGATCCTGCGGCTGCTGGGTTTCGATCACACCAAGCTCACCTACCGCTACAACGGCCGCGACTTCCGCCTCACCGACAACTACGGCAAGATCGTAAACCAGATCATCGCGTGAGTAGATATCTCAGGCATTCGTAGGCCCACTGATCTTATTCACGGAGCCAAGGCTCCACTCGCCCATCTTGATACACCTTGAAAATTACTGGGGCAGTATGATCCGCCAACGCCCGCATGATGCCGTCCATCGCACGTAGATATGCTTCTGCCATCTCGGTAGCTTTGAGGGATTGCCGTGTCGCCAGCATAAAAAAATAAGTGTTGGCAGCCATAAACGCCTTCTTTTCCCAAGGATTATAGCGGATGCGTTTGTCCGCCGTCAGAATCACCCATCCCCGTTTTGCTACCTCCTCGATCCATACGGTGTCCGGTGTATCGGGTGGAAAATGGTTGTCGTGCAACTCACATTTTACTCCGGCGGCATCAAAGGCACGGGCAAAGATATTTTTACTCAAACTACGGTCGATAAAGAAGACCGGTAGCTCAGGCAGCGGCTTGGAGGTCGAGCTCGGCACGGATGGCTTCTTCGATCAAGGCTTGCTCGCACTCGTAGTCGGCAGCGAGTTCCGCCATGGACTCGCCAGCCTTGTAGCGACTCGCGACCATCGCGGTGGCGATGCCACGACCGGCCACGCTGGGACGACCAAAACAGACCGCAGGATCAATAACGACCGACTTGGGTCCGTCGGTGCGGAAATCACGGGTGAAGGGATAAAATCGCAACGCCAGTCCGGAAGCATCGTAATCCACTCGCTCTAAAAACACCTGCAAGACTTCACGCCACGCCAGCTGTCCGCGCTCGGATGCACTCACCAACTTGCCCATGCGTGTGACAAACAACTGCACTCCGTCCGTCTCAAACCCGAGATCATGTTTAGCCAAAGGATAAGCCTCTCCCGTCTCTTTCTTCAGGTAATCAATGGCCTTGCGAATCTTCCTCATAGGCAACTGATGCCGTGCGCGAAGGGTCTGGATCGTATAAGCTTCCAACAGCTCTAAAAAGTTTAGCGCCCGTCCGCCTTCAACATTGAACCATGTGCGCAACGTAGAACAAGGCACGCCAAGCATACGGGCGGCCTCGGACACAGGATAAAAAGGCTGTTCACGCAGGTTTTTCACAACGACTGAACAACGTCTAATATATGACGAATGGTGTCAACGTCCGCGCAGCTATTCCCCTGTCCCCTTCATCCACAATACGTCTATAGTCAGATTTATAGTAGAACTCAAAAGGGGACTCTCGTTCGAAAGACTGTTAGCAGGAAACTCACCGCGCCCCAAGCAACTCCTCGGCGTGGGCCAACGCGCTCTTCGCCGTGCGGTCGCCCAGCATGCGGGCCAGCTCGCCGACGCGGACTTTGCGGTTGGCCTGAATCGGCGAGATCGTGACCACCGCGCGATCCTTCGACTGGTCCTTCTCTACAACCAGATGGCTGTCGCCCTGCGCGGCGACCTGAGGGAGGTGCGTCACGCACAACACCTGATGCGCCTTGGCCAGTGCGGCCATCTGCTCGCCCACCACGCGGCCGATCTCGCCGCCCACGTTGGCATCCACCTCGTCGAACACCAGCACCGGCACGCTGTCGAGGTCGGCCAGCACTGTTTTAAGCGCAAGCATCACGCGGGCAAGTTCACCACTGGACGCGATGCGGTTGAGCGGCAACGGTGCCTCGCCTACATTCGGCGAGAACAGGAACTCCACGCCACAGTCACCCGTGGCCACAAGTTCGTCGAGCGGCACGATGCGGATCTGAAAATCGGCCTTTTTGAAACCCAGCTGGGCGATGCTCTTGGCCGCCACCTTGGCGAGTTCTCGGGAGGATTTTTCGCGGATGCCCCGCACCACCGTCGCTTCTTTGCGCGCGGCGCGCTCGGCGTCGGCGATCTGCTTATCGATTTTAACGAGCGTGCCTTCGAGGTCTCCCTGGATTTCGAGGCGGCGGCGCATGTCGTCGCGCGCCTCGATCACGGCGCGCACATCGCCGCCGTGTTTGCGCTTCACCTCGAGCCACGTGTTCATGTTGGCCTGCAACTGCTCGGCCTGCTCGGGATCAAAGTTAAACTGTCCGCCCAGCGCCTCGAACTCGCCTCCAAGATCGGCCAGCTCGATACTGGCGGCGGAGAGACGGTCGGCCAGCGCCTTGCTGGCGGGGTCGATGTTCTCAAGCTGACGCGCCTCGCGCACAAGCGCGGCAACGCGGCCGGTGGCGCCATCCTCGCCGGTGAGCCCGTTGGCCAAGGCCGAGGACAGACCGATGAGCTCCTGCGCCTTGCTCAGACGTTGGAAATCACGCTCCAGCGTCTCGATGGCCTCGTCGGTGAGATCGAGTGCGTCGAGGCGGACGAGCTGGTTTTCAAGAAACTTGATCTGATCGGGCGAAAGCTTGGTCTCGCGGGCGATGCGCTCGCGCTCAGCCAGCAGCTCGCGCCAGACGCGGTATTTTTCACCATAGGCGGCCAGCGCGTCGCCGGCGCGGCCATAGAGATCGAGCAGCTCAAGCTGGCAGCCATCCTTCAACAGTCGGCGCGGTTCGCCCGGACCATGGAAGTCGATCCAGTGTTCGCCGAGGCGCTGCAGCGCGGAAAGCGAGGCGAGGCCGCCGTTGACGGTGATCTTGGGAGCCTTGTCTCGCGGAAGACTGCGCTTGAGGAGAAGAATGCCGTCTTCGCAGGGAGGCAGGTCGAGCTCGGCGAGCAGGGCGTCCACTTTCTTGGGGTTCTCAAACCAAAGCGACGCCTCGACCTCGCAGGCGGGCGCACCTTGGCGGATGACGGTCTTGTCAGCCCGTTCGCCCGCCAGCAGGGACAACGCCCCGAGAAGGATGCTCTTGCCCGCGCCCGTCTCGCCCGTGACGACGGTGAAGCCGGCCTCAAAATCGAGGGAGACTTCTTCGAGCAGGGCGAGGTTCTTGATCCGGAGCGACTGAAGCATGACCCTAGGGCGCAAAAAATCCGCCAACTTTCAAGCGTGGCCCACGTTTGGCTGCGTTTCTCCATTAGAACGGCCACAGACACATAGAGAGTCAGCAGCCATTAGCCGCGAGCCGTCCCGCTCTGAGGCGGCGTTGATCCGCAAATAGATTGAGTCGGGGATGATTCCTTGGGCTTAATCATATGTGCTTTATATCATTTTAGGGGTATTTCTTGTGGTCGTTATCATCACGGGATTCGTGTGCGCAAATCTTGCCAAGAAGGGCATAGGCGACGTCGCCCAGTCAGACGTCTATGTCCTCCGGAAATCCCTATTTACTCCGGCCGAGCGTTCGTTTTTCGGAGTGCTGGAGTCGCTGGACCTCGAAGGGTTGACCATCACCAGCAAAGTCCGGCTGGCCGACATCTTCGGCGTCAAAAAAGGCTTGGAGCCGAGCGCTCGGCAACGGGCGCAAAATAAGATTAACGCGAAGCACGTCGATTTCCTCCTCGTGCAAAAATCGGACGGCAAGCCGGTGCTTGGAATCGAGCTGGACGACAGTTCCCACGAAGAAGAAAACCGCGCCGCCCGTGACGTCTTTGTGGACACCGTCTTTGCTTCGGCCTCACTGCCGATTCTGCATATGCCAGTGAAACAGTCCTATGACCCGAAAGAGGTTCGCCAGTTTATTGACACGGCAATCAACAAGTAACCGCTATCCCTCTTAAAACCCTTCGTCAGGGAATTTGAATGGGGCTTCTTCCGTCATGGCGAGGTCCTGACGCAGAAAGACTGAGCATGGCTAGGGGCAGACCTCATGCCTTCCCACGTTAAACAAAGCCTCCACCGTTATGTTAATAAAAATGGAATTCGATTCGCTCCCCTACTCGTCATTTTGCGCGAAAATACCGATCTTAATGCCAGTCATTTTCCTCGCAACGCGATCTTCTTCCAATCATTCGAATGTGATGTCTCCGGCGGTCCCCCCACAACTTTGAGTCCCCAATAGACAAGCATGCCTCGAAACCCGTCCCGCTAGCCTTTCGCTGATCATGGCATTCGGAATATTATTTTTAAAGCGTCTGAACCATCGCTTGTTTTGGTTCCTGCTCGGCTCGTTGCTGTTACCTGATTCGTCTTTTATTGGTTTTGCCCAGGCTCAAATCGCCCCATCCATCTCGTCTCAGCCAATCAGTGTCAGCCAACCGTGGGCTACTTCGGCCAATCTGTCAGTCATCGCCACAGGAACAGCTCCTTTGTCCTACCAATGGTATCGAGGTGAGACTGGCGATACCGCCTCACCTGTGCTTGGCGCAACCGGCTCGCTGTTGGTCACGCCAACGCTTACAACGACGACTCATTTCTGGGTTCGGATATCAAATACCGCAGGTGTCCTGAATAGCACAGCGGCAAGCGTTACACTCCCCGTCGTATCCCACTCCTTGAAATTGGAGGCATTTGGATCGACAGGGTCTGGCCGTTTGGGCTCAGGCTATCCTGGATTTTCCACGACCCCGGTGCCAGTTGATCTCGGAGTGACTTCGGTTTCCGCGGGCAGCTATCACTCTCTTTTCATCAAGACGGACGGCACCCTCTGGGCCATGGGATACAATACTCCCGGCCAGCTTGGTGATGGTTCCTTTAGCAATCGCAGCGCACCCGTGCAAATAACCAGCGGCGTGGTTTCCTTCGCCGCTGGCGACAGTCACACCCTTTTCATCAAGACCGACGGTTCCCTTTGGGGCATGGGTTCCAATGCCTCCGGTCAGCTTGGCGTCGGCACCAGCATCTACAGCTCAAGCACACCCGTGCCAATCACCACGGGTGTCACTTCCGTCGCTACGGGTGACAGTCACACGCTTTTTATCAAAACCGACGGCTCTCTCTGGGCCATGGGTTCCAATGCTTACGGTCAGCTCGGTGACGGCTCCACTACCAATCGCAACACTCCCGTCCAAATCGCCACCAACGTGACCTCCGTCGCTGCGGGGTCTGGACACACCCTGTTTGTGAAGGCCGATGGCTCCCTCTGGGCCATGGGATTGAACACATCCGGCCAGCTTGGTGACGGCACCACGACAAACCACAGCACTCCCGTCCAAATCGCCACTGACGTCGTCTCCGTCGAGACTGGGTCTGCCCATACACTCTTCATTAAGACGGATGGATCCCTCTGGGCCATGGGCTCCAACTCATTCGGCCAGCTCGGCACCGATATCACCCCCGTTCCACAGATAAGCACACCTTTGCAGGTCGCCACCGGCGTAGCCTCTGTCTCCGCAGGGTATGGGCACACCCTGTTCGTAAAAACCGATGGCTCTCTCTGGGCCATGGGATTGAACACATCCGGCCAGCTTGGTGATGGCACCACAACAAACCACAGCACTCCCATCCAAGTTGAAAATGGCGTGGCAACCGTCTCGGCGGGAGGGCAGCATACTCTCTTCACCAAAACTGACGGCTCTCTTTGGGCGATGGGCTCCAACTCATCCGGACAACTCGGCGACGGGAAAGCTGTTCAACGACAAATGTCCTCCGTCTCTGCCGACAGTGCTTGTATTTCCATAGCCGCCGGCGGCGCCCACACGCTCTTCGTAAAAGCCGACGGTTCCCTCTGGGCCATGGGCTCCAACGCCTACGGCCAGCTCGGCGACGGTTCCACCAGCAGCCATTCCACACCGGTCCAAATCACCACCGGCGTGCTCACCGTGGATGCAGGTTCCAAGCACACGTTATTCCTCTCTCTGCCCGCCAAGGCAGAACAGGTGATCTCGTTTTCCAATCTCGATTCCAAGACCTGTGCCGATCCAGCGTTCTCACTCAATGCAACGGCGAGCAGCGGGCTCGCCCCGACCTACAGCATTGTTAGTGGACCTGCGACGATCAACGGGAACACCGTGACTTTGACAGGTGCCGGGACGGTCGTCGTCCGCGCCTCGCAAGCAGGTGACTCGAATTATACCGCCGCCACCGATGTGGATCAAAGCTTCACCGTGGCCAAGGCTGCCGCGACGGTTGTACTGGACAATTTAAGCGCGACCTATGACGGAACCCCAAAACACGTGACGGCGACAACAACGCCGGACGGCCTCACGGTTGTTCTGACTTACGACGGCAGCGCGACTGCGCCTGCCAACGTCGGCAGTTACACGGTGGTTGGCACGATAAACGATCCGGATTACCAAGGGTCGACCAGCAACACACTGATGATAGCTCATGCAGCGCAAGAGATCGCCTTTGGCCCCATCGACAACAAAACCTACGGCGACACCTCTTTCACGATAAGCGCGACCGTAAGCAGCAGTCTTGCTCCTACCTACAGCATTGTTAGCGGACCCGCGACGATCAGCGGGGACACCGTGACTTTGACAGCTGCCGGGACGGTCGTCGTCCGCGCTTCGCAAGCAGGCGACTCAAATTATACCGCCGCCACCGATGTGGATCAAAGCTTCACCGTGGCCAAAGCTGCCGCGACGGTTAGCATGAACCACCTGACCGTGACCTACGATGGCACTCCCAAAGCGCCGACCGCCACGACCACACCCGGCGGATTGACGGTGAATTTAACCTACGACGGTAGTGACACGGCTCCAACCAATGCGGGCAGTTACACGGTGGTCGGCATCATCGGCGACGACCAATATGCCGGCAACGCGAACGGGACGTTGATCATTGGCAAGGCAACGCAAGCGATCACCTTCGCCCAACCGGCGGACCATCTCTCAAGCGACGCTCCGTTCACACTCAGTGCCTCGACCGACTCGAATCTCCCCGTCACCCTGAACGTGCTCTCCGGCCCGGCGACACTCGGGACGGACGGCCACACCCTGACGCTTACTGGCGAGGTCGGCACCGTAATCGTGCGCGCATCCCAGACGGGAAATACAAACGTCCTCGCGGCAAGTTCGATTGACCACAGCTTCACGGTTTCCAAACCCACCCGCACCCAGACCATCAAGTTCACTGCACCAACCTCCAAATCGATGGAAACCTCTCCATTTAACCTGGTGGCCTCTGCGACGTCCGGTCTGACCGTGACCTTCACGGTCTTGTCCGGCCCGGCCACGCTCGGGACCAACGGCAAAACCCTCACCCTCACGGGCGCGGGCACGGTCGTGATCCAGGCCACGCAATCCGGCGACAATAGTTATCTCCCTGCCCCTGCGGTTCGGGTCAGTTTCAAGGTGACGCAGCTGGCTCAAAGATTGACCTTCAAAACGCCTGCTACCGCCACAATGGGGGCTGCACCTTTAACCCTGATTGCAACTGCCAGCTCAGGGCTTCCGGTGTCGTTCACCGTCATCTCCGGCCCCGGCAATCTCGGAGTGGATGGAAAGACCCTCACCTTTACGAATGCTGGCACCGTGGTTGTTCAGGCAACGCAACCGGGCGATGCCGCTTACAAGGCGGCGCCAGCGGTGCAGGCGACCATCAAGGTTTCTCAAGTCCCCCAATCGATAACCTTCAACCCGCTTCTATCCGTCGCACTAAACACCTCTCCGCTGAACATGACGGCCACCGCTTCGTCCGGCCTGCCGGTGACCTTCGCAATTGTGTCCGGCCCCGCCACGATTGGGATTGATGGCCAATCCCTTGTCCTGAGCGGCACAGGCATGGTGACCGTAAGCGCCTCACAGGCGGGGAACGCCATCTTCAAACCGGCCAAACCAGTGATCAAAAAGATCAAAATCACGGCTGCGACGATAGCCAAGAGCCTCAAGGGAAAACCCAATGCCGCACCGTTGAATTTGCTCACAGGAGACTATGAAGTATTGCTGGAAGGAACATCATCCTCGTCCGCTCCCGGCCAGCCCGTTGGCAGGCTGGAGTTGAGCCTTTCAACCACGGAACACGGCTACACCGCCATTCTGACGCTGGCGGATGCGGACAAACCGTTCATTATTTCCGGCACGATAGATATCGTTGGAACGCGGACCAATCCGCTTATCACGGCTTACTGGAATGAGCCCACAGACCTGAGCCCCTATAACATGGAAATCTCATTGTCTCGCGACGGCTTGGTCGTCAGCGTAAGCCAAGACGGCCAGATTATAGCGGAGTCCTTTTACGCCGTCGCGCGCTAAGCGTTCAAATGTGTCTCAATGGAGACACGAATCGCTCCGCAACCCGTTGAAAAAACCCTTTCCGCGCAATCCTCGCCGAGTTGATAGAACTCGCGCAAATTGTTGTTGGAAATGAAGAAACCGCCTCCTGCGAGGCGGTTAAAATGGTGGACCCTACTGGACTCGAACCAGTGACCTCTTCCATGTCAAGGAAACGCTCTAACCAACTGAGCTAAGGGTCCGAAAGGTCGGAGAGTAAGCAGGACTCCCCCACTTCAGCGCAAGAAAAATTCCGCAGCATTTTCACGGTCTTTTCCGATCTGCTCTTTCAGCGCCTCCAAGCTCGAAAATTTCATCTCGGGACGCAGGAAAGCCAGCCACTCCACCGTCAGCTTGTCACCCCGATCAAACGGACATGCCCCGAGCAGATTAACCTCCAGGCGCGGCTCGGTGGATTGCTCGACCGTCGGGCGCAGCCCGTAGTTCGCCACGCCCGGAATCGGCACGGTGGATTTCGGCCCGTAAACCTGCACGGCATACACGCCCAGGCGCGGACGCAGGTCGGGCTCCCAGATGATGTTCAACGTCGGGAAGCCGATCGTTCCACCAAGCTGCTTGCCCGGCGTGACCACGCCCTCCGCAAAATACGTGTAGCCCAGCAGCGCGTTGGCCTCCTCGATGCGGCCTTCCTCAAGGTAGCCGCGGATGCGCGTGCTGCTGATAGGCTCGCCGTTCTGGTTGATGCGCTGGGCGCTGACGACGTTGATGCCGTGTTTTTTTGCCTCGGCGAGCAGGACGTTGATGTCGCCGGTGCGTCCTTTGCCGAAGCGCCAGTTTTCACCGACGTAGATCGTGACGAGTCCCGGCAATGCATGCTTGAGCCGGGGCAGAAGTTCGCTCGCGGCGATACCGGCGAACTCGGTGTCAAACGACTGCATGATCACCGCATTCACCCCGAGTTTGAACAACTGCCGGTTCTTTAACGCGGGCGTCATGATGAGCCGCACGGGATTCTCCGGGCGGAACAAACGGCTCGGATGCGGCCAGAACGTCAGCACGGCGGAAAGTCCGCCGCAGCGCCGCGCGGAATGCACCGCCGCCTCAATGACCGCGTGATGCCCGAGATGAACGCCATCGAACATTCCGATAGCCAGATGCAGGGGTCGCAACGGAAGCGCCGACGCTTCAGCGAGGGAGTTGTAACAGTGGGGGGCCACGCGAGATGCAAGCTAGCCGCCCGCCACCGGATTACCACGCTGATTTTCAGGAATGTTGCCGGGTGTAGCCCCGACCGGTGGTCGGGGTGCCTTGGCTCCAATAGCCCGACCCGCGGTCGGGCCTACACTATCCCAAGGCCACGCTGGGTGCGGCTTCGTAGGCGGGGATGAGCACCTTCTCGATCTCGGGGAACGACATTTTCTGCAACTGCTCCAGCGTCACGGCGCGAGACACGTTGAGATTGCCCGAGGCAATGCGGCGGAGCGCCGAAAGATGCGCGCCGCAACCGAGTCGCTGACCGAGATCGTGCGCGAGCGTGCGGACGTAGGTGCCTTTCGTGCAGAGCACGCGGAAGTCCAGCTGGGGCGACGCCCAGCGGGTGAGATCATACTGCGAAATGCGAATGAAACGCGGCTCGCGCACGACTTCCTCGCCGGCACGGGCGCTTTTGTAGAGGGCTTTGCCCGCGATCTTGATGGCCGAAAACATCGGCGGCATCTGGTATTGGTCGCCAAGAAAACCGTTGAGCGCGGCGCGCACGTCGGCCTCGGACAACTCGGGCACAGGGCGCGTTTCCAGCACTTCGCCCTCGGCGTCCTGCGTGTTGGTGGATGAACCGAGCGTGATGGTGCCGGTGTATTCCTTGTCCACGCTCATCAGGTATTGGGAGATGCGCGTGGCCTTGCCGACGAGCACGACAAGCAGTCCGGTCGCCATCGGATCGAGCGTGCCGGCGTGGCCGATGCGCTTCATGCGCAGGATGCCGCGCAGGCGGGCGACGACGTCGTGCGAGGTGTGCGCGGAGGGCTTGTCGATGAGCAGCACGCCATCGAGTTCTTTGGCGGGGGCGAGCATCAGGAGGATTTTTTAAGGGCGTCGACGTCGGCAATCTGCTTCGCCAACGCGGCGACGAGTTTGTCCTGAAACTCGGGGATCGTCATGCCTTTGACGTTGAGACCGGCGGCGCAGGCGTGACCGCCGCCCTTGAAGAGGCCGGCGACCTGATCGACGCGGTAGGCGGGATCCTTGGCGCGGAGGCTGGCCTTGATGGCGCCCGCGTTTTGCTCGATGAGCACGCCGATCTCGACGCCGTCGATGGAGCGGGCGTAGTCCACGAGTCCCTCGGTATCCTCGGCGCTGGTGCCGGTTTCCTGATAGATGCCCTCGGGGAGAGTGCCGATGCACACGCGTCCGCCGCATTCATGGCGGAAGGAGGCGAGGAAGCGCTGGAGGAGCTGGAGTTTTCCGGCGGTCTCGCGCTCGTAGAGTTCGGCGGCAGCGGCGGCGGGCTGGGCTCCGCGCGCCATCAGCTCGGAGACGATCAGAAACGTGCGCCGCGAGGTGGAGTGAAAGCGGAACTGGCCGGTGTCGGTCGCGATGCCGGTGTAGAGGGCCTGGGCGGCCTGCGCGTCGATCGTCAGGTGGTGGTCTATGAACAGACCCGCGAGAATCTCGGCGGTGGCGGCGGAGCCGACGTCGATGAAGTTGTGCTCGGCGTAACCGATGTTCGACAGGTGGTGGTCGATGTTGGCGAACGGCGCGGGGAAGCGGGTCTTGAATTTTTCGCCGGCGCGCGACTGGTCGGCGCAGTCCACGTAGATCGCGGTGTAGTCGCCGGCGGGAAGTCCGTCGAAACGCACGATGGGCGTGTCGCCGACCGCGAACTCGAT
>Ga0123337_10004792_pt1 | contig 13582 bp, 12 predicted proteins | sample frozenSSSSmetaG_FD_89792 | JGI IMG/M metagenome (GOLD analysis project Ga0123337, IMG submission 89792) | Glacier valley bacterial and archeal communities from Borup Fiord, Nunavut, Canada, to study Microbial Dark Matter (Phase II) -... | ecosystem: Environmental > Aquatic > Freshwater > Ice >... | reverse complement strand
CAGTTTCGCTCCCATCCCGAACGCTTCCTTGCCTGGTCCGCCTCTCAGCCCTTCCACGCTTCTCGTCGAAGCCCATCCTGCTACGAGAAAACATCGGTTTGGAGGTCGAAACCGGTCAAAAAAAGATGTTTGGATTGAAAAGCTAAATGGTCGCATTCCTTCCAAAAGTTGTGCTGTCGGCTAATAATGTGTTTTTCAACTAGTTGCATTCATTCGACCTTCAATCTGTGCTATATATTAATATAGCAATATTTTAATTAAGTTATAATGACTTTCCAGAAAAAACATAAATTAGGTGCAACACCTTTACACGAAGAGCCGTTTGACCGCTCACCAGTATGTTTCAACGTTAGGCAAGGCGTAAGAGAAAAACTAAAAACCGTCCCTGACTGGAAAGAACGGCTAAGAGAGTTTGTTGATGGGTTAATTGAAGATATCGACAAACAGTAAACTTTGTCTAGTTATGGGTATAAATTACCTAACAGCAGAGAACCCTTTTGCCTGAGACAGGAGAAAATAGAAATATATAAGAGCGATCGCCTGTATGAGCTACTGCCTTAATCCCCATTGTTCCAAGCCTAAAAATCCTGATGATCTCAAGTTTTGCCTGACTTGCGGTTCCAAGTTACTCCTCAAAGAACGTTACCGCGCGATCAAACCAATTGGAGAAGGTGGTTTTGGCAAAACCTTCTTAGCTGTGGATGAGGATAAACCCTCAAAACCACGCTGCGTAATTAAGCAATTTTATCCCCAAGCCCAAGGTACTAACACTCTTGCAAAAGCCGTGGAATTATTTAACCAAGAAGCGGTGCAGTTAGATGAATTGGGCAAACATCCCCAAATTCCCGAACTATTGGCATATTTTACCCAAGAAGATCGGCAGTATCTTGTCCAAGAATTTATCGACGGGCAAAACTTAGCTCAGGAATTGGCACATAGAGGTGCTTTTAGTGAAACGCAAATCTGGCAATTACTAAATGATTTATTATCAGTATTACAATTTTGTCACGCCAAACACGTAATTCACCGCGATATTAAGCCAGAAAATATTATTTTACGTAGCGGCGATAGTAAATTAGTTTTAGTAGATTTTGGTGCTGCTAAATCTGCCACAAGCGCCGCCTTAAATCAAACTGGTACAAGTATTGGGAGTCCAGAATATGTTGCTCCTGAACAAATGAGAGGTAGGGCTATTTTTGCTAGCGATATTTATAGTTTGGGTGCGACTTGTATTAATTTATTAACAGTGCGATCGCCCTTCGATTCCTATGATACCAACAACGGTGCATGGGTTTGGCAGCAATACTTGCAAACTCCTGTTAGTAATCAGTTGAGTCGCATTCTGAACAAGATGCTAGAAAGTATTCCAATTCGGCGTTATCAAACAGTAGATGAAGTTCTCAAAGACTTAAATCAACAGCCGCAAGTAGCAGCCACGCCAGCGATTGTACCAAAATCTATCCCTCAAGCCCCACCAAATTCTCCACCCAATTTTGTATCGAAATCTCCTAGTCAAGTTGAGAAAGAATTAGAGGAAATGAAAACCCAATTTTTGGGTAGCAGCAAACCTCAACCAAATAAAATACAGCCAGCAAATCCAATATCTCAGCCTTCTAGTAAAAACAAAATAGATGAAGAATTAGAAGAATTAAAAGCCAAATATCTTGGTAATAATAACCCCTAAAATCAATAAACAGTAGAGAATTGCTATTATCCTCCTCTCTTACTCTGCGTTCTCTGCGCCTCTGCGGTAGCCTACGGCAAGCCGCTTCTCTTCGAGAGGCTTCTCTTTCAGAGACGCGAACACCAATGCGGCTACGTTAAAAAAAGTGACTCTGAAACTCAGAGCCACCTTAAAACTGTATTCTGAAACTTAGTAACCTTTCACAATTTTCTGATGCAGAGGTTTGGAAGTTTACTTTTTAGCTTCAGCAATGGGTACCCATTCAGTGTGGAAACTTCCGGGCTTATCAAGACGCAGGTAAGTATGTGCGCCAAAGTAGTCGCGTTGTGCTTGAGTTAGATTTTGAGGCAAGCGATCGCGGCGATAGCTGTCAAAATAATCCAAGGATGCGCTAAATGCGGGTACTGGAATTCCCAGTGTTGCAGCTGTCGCAATCACTTCCCGCCAAGCTGTTTGTCTGTCGAGAATTGTCTGTTTAAATTCAGGAGCGAGGAGCAAGTTAGGCAAAGCGGGATTTTCGCCAAAAGCCTTCTTAATCTTATTCAAAAAGCGAGCGCGAATAATACAGCCACCTTTCCAAATCCGTGCCATTTCGCCCAGATTCAAATTCCAGTTATATGTCTTGGAAGCTGTAGATAGTAGCGCCATCCCTTGAGAGTAAGAACAGATTTTTGAGCAATAAAGAGCATCGCGTACTTTGTTGATAAAGTCCTTGGTTTGCCCGTCATACTTGCCAGTGGGACCGGTGAGGACTTTCGATGCTGCTACCCGCTCCTCTTTAATCGAAGATATAATCCGGGCATTAACTGCTGCTGTAATTGTGGGAATAGCGACTCCCAATTCCAACGCAGTTTGCACAGTCCAACGCCCAGTTCCCTTTTGACCGGCAGCGTCAACAATCAAGTCCACTAAGGGTAGATTTGTTTCTGGGTCAATATATGGGAAGATATTCTTCGTAATCTCAATCAAAAATGAATCGAGTTCATCGGTGGTGTTCCATTCAGTAAACACCTCATGTAGCTGATTATGGTCTAATCCAGCGACATTTTTCAGCAAGTCGTAGGCTTCAGCAATTAGCTGCATATCGCCATACTCAATGCCATTGTGTACCATTTTGACATAGTGACCAGAACCACCAGGGCCAATATAGGTTACACAAGGACCATCATCGACTTGGGCAGCAATTTTGTTGAAAATTGGTGATAGAAACTCATAAGAGCTTGTTGTACCTCCAGGCATCAGAGATGGGCCATTCAGCGCCCCTTCTTCACCGCCACTGACACCCATACCAAGATACCGAAGCCCAGCCGGTTCTAATTCCTGAGTGCGTCGTTCTGTATCTTCAAACCAAGAGTTGCCACCGTCGATAATGATATCGCCTTCCTCTAACAAGGGTTTGAGTTGAGCAATTACCGCATCAACTGGCTTACCAGCTTGCACCATTACTAGAATTTTGCGAGGACGTTCCAATAAGGCAACGAATTCTTCTAGGGTAAAGGCGGCTTTGACGTTCCTTCCTGGCGCGCGCTGCGCCATAAACGCATCCGTTTTTTCTCGGGAGCGGTTGTAAACTGCAATTGGGAAGCCATTGCGCTCAACGTTGAGAGCGATGTTCTCACCCATAACGGCTAATCCAATCACACCAAAGCTTTGTAATGTCATAGAAAATTTCTGGCTAACTCTTGCAGATCCTTTTACCTATAAGGGTAGTCCGAGATTTTCCCTTCTCCCCTAAAGAAGACCTTAAGACTTGATATAAACGACAAAAATCCCCAACTAACAGGGATAATTAATTTTGAATTGTATCTAAATCAACAATTAACTTGCAAAATTGAAATAATCAAAGGATGCAGTAAGGAGTAACCAAATAATGCTGGCATATGTCCTAGCTTTGGTGGTCGGTCTTGGTAGTTTAGCCATTTATATAGCAGCTTTCTTTTTCCCAGAAATCCACCGCAAGAATGACTTTATCTGGAGTGGTGTAGGATTATTCTACGCCTTAGTCTTATGGGTGTTTGCACCACGTATTACTGGGGGTTTGTTGCTGGGTCATGTGGCTAGTGTGGCTCTTTTGGTCTGGTTTGGCTGGCAAACTCTATCATTACGTCGGCAACTGACCCCACAGGTACAACAAACCCAAATACCCAGTCCTGAGACGGTGAAAACTGGCATTCAGCAACAGGTGAATAAGTTGTCCCTTCAGGAACGGCTAGGCCAGTTGCAAAAAGGTCTTGGTAGCACCTTCGGTGACGTGAAAGACAAGGTGCAACAGACTGTGAGTAAAAAGACACCCACAATCCCCAGACCTGAAGACATTGCCTCTCTTCTGACTGAGAAACCTGCTGTTGAGATTATTGACAAAACTACTGTCATACCCGAACAACCAGCAGAGGAGAGAGTTACTACCAACACCGAAGCAAAAATCGAGACTGTACCGGAAGCGATTCCACCACATCCCCCATCTCCTGAATTGGTGAAAGCAGCGCAAGCAGATGCTGAAACTGAGGACAAGCAACCGATTTCTGTAGAAGAAATTGCGCCGGATGCGATACTTGCGCCCCCAGCAGAAACGCCATCGGAACAAATACCACCAAATAATCAGGCTAGTTGAATTAAGTGAAACCCAGTGTTAATCTAATATGATGTTGGGTTTCACTAAACTTGTTTTAATGTTTTGCCACAAATCGGCTGCAACAAACCTAGATAATTAACTAACATTAGTTATTGCGATGCCTACGGCGGCAAGCTACGCAACATCTGCACCGATAATAGTTACAGCTTGGGGTACTAAAATTATGTCATCGTCAATCGTCTAATCAGCTTCTGAGACTACTTGGGAGGATATTCAAGAGATTAATGTCACTAATCTACAAGTATTAATTATTTATTGAACGCACCTGCCCAAAGTTAGGTGCTGATTGAACCAACAGGTACAGAGACATTTGCCGCAGAGCCATTATTTAGGATAGGCTCGCGGGTTTTCAAATCAAATTTGAAGCCATGTGGCAAAATATGAAGCTTTGCTCCGCAAATCGCCAAAGACTCATCCTTCAAAATTTCGTTCATATTGTTATAGGTAACTTCTGAATCATCAACAATTGTGACAGCACCTGCACCAATTACTTGAATTTGGTTATCTGTCACTACCATAGCGGTATTCTCGTCAATACCGAATCCCAAAACAGCCGGCTGTAGTATCAAAGCTGAAATTAAGCGTCCCAAGCGGCCGCGCTGGGAAAAATGCTGGTCAATTACCACCCCTGGTAGGAAGCCTAGACCAGGGCCCATTTCGACAGTTTCAACCCGAGGATGTGTTTCTGAGTCGCCTTCCACAATCATTACGTCTGGCATCACAGCAGCTCCTGCGCTTGTGCCTGCGATAACTATACCTTCAGAGAACCGTTTATGAATCGCCGTATCTATTTCGGTGTCCTTGAGGATGCTGGTAATACGAGCTTGGTCTCCCCCAGTAAAAAACACCCCCGTTGCTTTATTAATTGCTTCCAATGCGGTAGATGAAGATGCATCTTCACGGGTTTCTGTATCCAGAATCCGAACATTCTCGGCTCCCAGGCGCTGAAATACTCTAATATAATTTTCTCCCACTTCTTTTGGTAATTCTGTCGCCGCCGTGATAATTACAATATATGCCTTCGTTCCCCCAGCGCGTCGCATAAAGTCCCGCAAAATTAGGCAATCTCCCTCTTTGTCTTCAGCTCCTCCGATAATTACCAGCTGCCGTTTGGGATTACTTTCCACCATGATGCCTCCTGATTTGAGTTAATAAATTTCACTAAACCATGACAATTCCAACTATCAAATCATCCCTTTGGTAGATTACTTGATTAAAGGTAGGATTAAAGTTGGTTTGCGATCGCAATTAAACCAAAAGATTTTTCCGAAAAATTACAAAAAAAACTATCCTCATTAATTTACCCATACTTAATAAAATCCACAGCATCAACTAGCTCTAGAGATATTTTCTAGAGGCATTGTTAACTATCTTGGTAATTGCCGATTGGAAATCTATCAGGCGATCGCAAGTAATTGGTATAAACTGTAGCTGCCTGCAATTAGATATCTAATGACAATCCCTAATGAATGCGACTTCTGTAAAGCAAGTTAGTTAAGAAAAAACGTGCTTGTTCTAGTGGGAGATGCCGGGGTTTGCCTTGGTAGACAATTTGATACTCATTTATGTCTTCCCCATCACCATGCCCAGAGATCAGCTTTAGGTGAAAAGCTTCCTCAGCAAGTTCTCGAATTTCATCTCTTAGAGCAGCTTGTGTGCTATTCATACTTTGCTGTCTTTTCAATCAATACCTTAGATTCAATTATACATATTATTTCGTAGGTGTTGCACCTTTCAAAGGTTATATCTTTGACGCGTCATGAGGATGAATTGAGTGTTATTTATTCTTTGCTAAAGAAGGGAGGTTTAATTATGCCTTGAGATAGTTGAAAATATTTACTAATAGAGTTACTCTTGGTTCAGAATTATAACAATGGCTTTGCCATCACTCTCCAAAATTAATCTAAATCAATTTACAATTAATAAGTTTGAGTAACCATAACTCAGCATTTAAATTTTAGGGTGTTTAGCCAAAGGTTCGTAATCAATGGTTCTGCAAAAAAGCAGTGATTTAGTCCGCATTAATGCTAGAAGAACGGATGTATTCGATATTTTCAACTTCAAGCATTATATCGGCCCCAACCCCTATTTAGATACAGGGGCGCTAGTATTTGACTTGGCTCTAATTGACTCTCGAAAGCCTTTGCCCATTGAAGATTACATTGCAAGCATTGGCGTAGAAGCAAAGCGGCTTGTCGAGAGACAAGGCTATGCACACTTGTCCAGCCAAACCTACGAATCTCATGCCCATCTATTTGCCCAAGTTGTATCTGAAGTCGCAAAGCTGGATATGGATTTGCACCTTAACCATTGGAGTGTCAAGCCATATCCAAATTGCACGCGGATTAGTGTCCAATCACTACATGAACGCACAACTAAAGAGGTAGTTTATTTTGTTTGGGATTGGTTTGAAGCCATTACCCAAGACGAAGACTTTAACTTTGATGAGCGGCTAGTAAAGCTGCAAAATAAATTCCGCGCATCTGTCTATGGTGGTCCCACAGTTTACGCCCTATTGCGAACAGCCTACGAAAAAGGTATTCCCGCCTTTTATTTGTGGGAAGAAGGATTGATGCAATACGGTTTGGGAAAAAAACACGTCCGGGGAGTAGCAACAACATTTAACTGTGATAGCCATCTAGATTCGGAGTTCACCACCCGTAAAGATGACTGCAAGGCATTTCTAAAAACCTTGGGTTTCCCAGTGCCTGAAGGTGATATCGTCTTTTCCGAAAAAGAAGCCTTAACCGCAGCCAGAGAAATTGGCTACCCAGTGGCAGTTAAGCCAGTGGTAGGTCACAAAGGAATTGGGGTCACGGCTGACGTGCAGGACTCAAAAGAACTGATATCTGCTTATAATAGGGCACTGGCAGCGATTCCCGAAGATCAGCTAAACCGGATAATTGTTGAGAAAAGTATTTCTGGATCAGATTTTCGCTTATTGTGTGTTAATGGTAGATTTGTTGCTGCCACAGAACGCCGTCCAGCATCGGTTGTTGGTGATGGTTACTTAACACTTGCAGAGTTAATCCGTCTAGAAAATCGCAAACCTGCACGTTTAGACACGCCAACCTCGCCGATGAGTAAAATTCAGATAGATGAAGCGATGCAACTCTACCTAGAGGAACAGCGCTTATCATTAGATAGTGTGATTGAGAAGGAACGCACTGTTTATCTGCGTAAAGTCGCCAATCTTTCAGCCGGAGGTATAAGCATTGATGCAACCCCGACAGTTCATGATGACAATATTATCTTGGCGCAAGATATTGCCCAACATTTCCAGCTGACTTGCCTTGGGATTGATGTGATGACCAAAAGTCTCTCAGAATCTTGGAAGTCGAGTAATTTTGGTATCCTAGAAATCAATGCTGCACCAGGCGTTTTAATGCATCTTAAACCTTCTGTTGGTGAAAGCGTTGATGTGCCTTCTCATATTATAGAAACCTTTTTTGAGTCGGGTACAGATGGCAGAATACCGATTATTACTTTTAATAAAATCTCAGTTGAAGAACTGCAAGCAACGATTGACCATATCCATTTGCAACATCCCAACTGGACAATAGGCGCTATTTGTCGTGATGCAGTTTTTGTGAATCGCTCGAAAAAAGTATTAAGCAAAAATTACAACAGCAATGTCCAAACTTTGCTGCGTCATCCCAAACTTGATTTGCTGATTGCCGAGTATGCGGAAGACATCCTAAATGAAGAGGGTATGTTTTACCAGAGTAGTAATATCGTAGTTTTGGATAATCCCACCGAAACTGAGATGATATTAGTGCGGGATGTCTTCGATGGTTCGACTGTCGTGATTAGAAAAGGCAATGACATTTCTATTCGTCGCAAAGGGTTGATTGAAGATTATACTTTGGCTGAAGATGAACCATTTACACGGGTTTATTTGAAAGAAACTGGAGCGATTTTGTGAGCTAAGTAAAAAAAGCTACACACGTAGGGGCAATTCATGTAGCTTTAGCTGACCGCAGCGTATTGCCCCAACCTATCAAGATACGGATTGACTGCTATTGTTACCATTGTTTGATTTATTAAAGTTACAGAAAAACAAGCTAAAGCGAATCATCCTACAGAAGACGGTTGAAACAGGAATGCCCATAGCTTTAGCGCTAGGAAGTGTCAAAGAATCTGGTAATGTGATGCATATTGTTTTTGATGACTGATAACATTGATTGCTATTTTCAACCAATCGATATAAGTCTGTTCTCTTCGGATCACCAACTCCAGCACCAGCCTTTGCATCACCTGCTCACGGTTGGCAGACTCATCACTGAGTAATGGCAAATCGATGGTTTCACATTCAGCAAGCTTTTTGCTTCGAGCCGCGACTTGTTGCTCTAGTAGGTGAATGGCGGTTTCATTCGACAACTGATCTGCAAAATGCAATTGGAGGAGCAAAGGTTCTCGGATAGTCGGTAAGGGCTGATGAGTTCCAAGCCATCGGGCGAATTCGGCTTTCCCTGGCTCCGTCACACTGTAGACTTTGCGGTTGGGGCGATCGCGTCCAATCTCAATCCTACAGGTAATCCAGCCTTGCTCAACTAGCTTATCAAGAGTTCTGTAAATTTGTGCCTGGTCTGCTGGCCACAAATGGGCAATACATTGATCAAAGCAGCTCGTTTTCAGGTCGTAGCCCGTCATTTCTTGCTGCTGAAGAAGACCTAGAATTACATACGCTAGGGACATGAAGACAGTTTTCCCATAATTGACATTTTCTCGATCGCTTCTACACTATGTACTTCTTATAATTTTATGCTAATATATGAGTAATCCAATATAAGATATAACGGTTATAAAAAGATATGTTGATTATAATGCTTCTTAGCAAGGAAACCAAATACATGAACTGAGGTTGGGCAAATGGCTAATGGTGCTGTTTGTAGAAGACAGTCAGGAAGTGGCGATGTATCTTAAGTACCGCTCCCGTAGTCCTATGGGGAAGAAAGCTACGTGGAGCGTCTTGTAGAGAAGAGAAAAGAAAGATAAAGTTCTGATGAGAGCGCCAAGCCTTCTAGGGAGCATCTACGCCACCATTGGATATGCTATTCATCGCTAGCGGATCACTCAATAAACCAGTTATTCGCTACAGTTTATGGGTGATGAATACCGACGCAGAAATTATTTAAGCGATCGAAGACTATTGTAATGAGAGGATGGATAACATTGACTTCTAACATACTTTTACAAAGAATACGTCAACATCAATATCTGCGTGATTTACGAAACAAATTACTCCACCTTCACAAGATGTTGCTGGAGACAGAACGCATTGCCTACGAACAGGTTAGTGGACGAGTATCAAGCGGAGAACTACTTCAGCTCGTCATCGCTCATGAACAATTTGCTTGGCTACATCGCATTTCTGAGGTGGTTGTGCAAGTTGATGAAATGCTGGAAGCAGATGAACCGATATTGCTGGACGATTTCCAAAAGTTGATTGCTGATGTCCGCACACTGATTATACCGTTAGAGACGGGTAATACCTTTGAGAGGAAGTATTACAACGCTCTCCAGCGCGAACCTGGTGCGGTGTTGGCACATGCGGAGATATCAAGATTTCTCACGTCTGAGGTTTAAGGGTCAATACGCTTGGTGTTAGTGATATTTTGCCCCGGAAGATCCCCCCTTAAAAAGGGGGACTAATTCCCTCCTTAAAAAGGAGGGTTAGGGAGGATCAAGCCTTTTAACCTTTTAAGCCAAGCGTATTGGTTTAAAGGTAACTTAGAGCGATTTTGAATTGCTCACCCGACAATAACGAACTATTGGCTGTAGTCTACGCATTGGAAAACTGCTGTAATACCTGAATTTTCACGGAAGTTCTCTTGTATCAGAGAACGTGGTCATGAATAATATACAGGAGAAGCTTTGCGATCCACCCTGATCATAATGACTACTGTAATATTTGTACATGGCACTGGCATTAGAGAACCAGAATACAACGAAACCTTTGAGATAATTGAGCAAAAGATTCACGCCGAACGTCCTGACATCAAAGTTGCTCCCTGCCTTTGGGGTGCATTAGGTGCAAGGTTCAATGGTAATCGGGCATCAGTACCGTTGAAAGATGCGACACTGGCTTTATTTCAAGGAGAAGAAGACGCAGATATTGTACTGTGGGGGCAATTATATCATGATCCTCTGTATGAATTGCGGCTGTTGTCTTTCAAACCGATTGAGTCAGGAAATCTCTTTGGGGAAGAACCAGGGGATATTTTACAATCTCGTGTAGCGAGTCTCACTCTGACATTGGAACTGAAAGCTAAGTTGCAAGAGGCGGGAATTGCAGAGATATTTGCCCAAGCACGAGAGGCGGTTATCCGCAGTGAACCGTATTATCAGGCGTTGCTCACGGTTTCTGAGTCTGATTTGAGTGAATATTATGCAGCAATAGCAAGAGCGATCGCAGCTCAAGCAATGTTTCTTAGCGAACAGCAAGAAAAATTTCCCCTGATACTCACTGATGCCCAATTGCGGGATAAAGTTGTGGAATTGCTGACTCTGGCTTTGGGAGATGCGGAATTAGGATTGGGTGGCTGGTTATTAAAGCCACTTATTGAATTAGCGTTGCCAATGGGAACAAATTATATCAGAGGAAACCGCCTTGAGTTAACTGATAAAATTTCGCCTATGCCGGGTGATATTTTGTTGTATCAGACGCGGGGTGAAAAAATTAGGGCGTTTATCCAGCAACAAATTGCCCAAGCTGAACCGCCAGTGGTTTTACTCGCCCATAGCTTGGGAGGTATCGCTTGTGTAGATTTGCTAGTGCAGCAGCAGTTGTCTCAAGTGGAATTATTGGTAACAGTTGGTTCCCAAGCACCATTTTTATATGAGATTAACGCCCTCTACAGCTTAGAATATGGGCAGTTATTACCAGAGCATTTCCCGGAATGGTTGAATATCTACGATTTACGGGATTTTCTCAGTTACGTGGGTAATAAAATTTTCCCTGATAGAGTGCAGGATGTGCCAGTGGATAGCAAACAACCATTTCCCCGTTCCCACGGTGCTTATTGGACAAATGCCAAAACCTGGGAGGCGATTATTTCGAGGTTGCCATAATGGTTTACTTTTTACGGTATCTAGAAAACCCCTCTCCAAAAAGGCAGAAATCGGCGGTTAGAAACCGCGTCTACACAGATAAAACCCGCCTACGCGGGTTTAAAACCCTTAATTTTCCATTAGTCCGCGTAGGCGGCCTACCCTTCGGGAACGCCAAGGGCGAACGTTTGTGTAGCCGCGAATTCTATTCGCTGGGGCTTGGAGCAACATCATGCAGTTGATGGCTAAACCTGAGCGGACATTTGGGTTAATTGTGGGTATTGAAAAGTACCACGAACCTAAATGGAATGTAACTGGAGGGGCGCCAGCCGATGACGCGCTGAAATTTGCTCATTGGCTGCATCTGCACGGTGTACCGAGGGAGAATATCCGGTTATGTTTATCAGCACTGGTAGAAAATCAGCAGTTAATTGGGGAATATGGGTTAACTGTAGAGTTAGCAACTGAGCAAAATATCTCCGACATTGTGACTAACTTTTTATCCCCAAAGTCGGGGGATTTACTCTACATTTTTTGGGCGGGACATGGTTTGATTAGCTCAGAACGAGAGCGTCGGTTGTTTTGTGCCGATGCGAATGAACGAAATTACCAGAACTTAAATTTGAATTCTTTATTAGTTTATTTGGCTTCAGATAAATTTCAGATTCGTAATCATATTTGTATTGTTGATGCCTGTGCTAATTTTCCTTTATTGTTACGAGGCCAATCAGGTGAATTACCTGGGAAAACTTTTTTTAGTGGACAGCCAAGGAAAGATGCTCAACAATTTGTGTTACTGGCTACGCGGGAGGGAGAGACAGCTAAGGTAAATTCTGAAAATAAAACAGGATACTTTTCTCAAGCTGTGAGAGAGGTTTTAGCTACAGCTAATGGGACTTTTCCCCCGAATATGAGCGAAGTTACTGAGGCAGTTAAGCAGCGATTTAACGGTTTAGATAGAAAACAACTGCCGACTTATTTTTATTTCCGCAGTTGGGATGGAGATATTGAAGAATCTTATTTTAACCGGTTTGATATCCCGCATAATATCCCACAGAGTCAAGCTCGTAAGTTTGTTGGGAGGGATGAGGAAATAGAACAATTACGTCAGCTATTGCAAACAAATGATGTTGTGGCAATTACCGATGTGACTGGGCAAGGTGGCGTGGGTAAAACAGAGTTAGCTATTCAATACTCAGAGAAATATTTGGAAGATTATTCTGGCGGGTGTTGTTGGTTAAATCCCCAAGGTATTGATTTGGGAACCCAGTTAGTAGAGTTTGGAGTTGTGAATTTACCTGACTTTAATCCACCGGATGGATTCAGCCTAGCAGGTCAAGTTGCTTATTGCTGGAAGAAGTGGCAAGCTGGCAAAGTTTTATTAGTGTTTGATGATGTTAAAGACTGGAAGCAAATTCAACCCTACCTACCACCTAAAGGTTCTCAGTTTAAGGTGTTAATGACCACTCGTCAAAACACAGGGTTAACATATCCATCACTGCCGTTAGGTAAATTGTCACCAGATGCAGCCTTAGAATTATTAGCAAAGCTATTGGGGGATGAATATGTTCAACAGGAGATGGAGACAGCAAAAAAACTTTGCGAATATGTCGGTTATATCGCCATTGGAATTTACCAAATAGCGGCTATCTGTCGTAAGCCAGGGAGAGTATCATGCTAGCAGACATTCTTGCACAGCTACAAAAGCAAGCACAGAGCGGCGAGTCTGGTGTAGCAGCAGCTTTTGAGTTGAATTGGCAAAGCTTGGAACCAGAGGCGCAAAAATTAGCTTGTCTGTTGAGTTTATTTGCTTTGGCTCCTATCCCCTGGTCTTTGGTAGAATCAGCAGCAAGTTATAGCGATTTGGAATTTGACTTAAAAGCTAACTGCGCTGTTTTAGTTGAGCGTTATTTGCTGCAAGAATTGGCAGAAGACACTTACCAAATCCATGATCGCATTCGGGAATTATTGCAGCAGAAGTTAGAAGAGTTACCTGAAACAGATGAACTCAAGCGCGGCTTTTGTCAAGCAATGGTAGCCGTAGCTGAGGATATTCCTCAGACACCCACATTAATAGACATTGCTCAAGCAACCCTGGCTATCCCTCACCTTGCGGAAACTGCTACAGTTTACCAAGCTTGGTTAAGCGATGATGATTTAATCTCGCCTTTTTCGGGCTTGGGTAGATTTTACCAAGGTCAAGGAGCCTACGT
>Ga0123337_10004791_pt1 | contig 13582 bp, 7 predicted proteins | sample frozenSSSSmetaG_FD_89792 | JGI IMG/M metagenome (GOLD analysis project Ga0123337, IMG submission 89792) | Glacier valley bacterial and archeal communities from Borup Fiord, Nunavut, Canada, to study Microbial Dark Matter (Phase II) -... | ecosystem: Environmental > Aquatic > Freshwater > Ice >... | reverse complement strand
GTCATGCGGGAGTTGTCCTGGAGGTAGGACGCGATTTCGCGGGAGAAGAGTTCGCTGAACTCGGCGCGTTTTTTGGCGCCCATGCCGAAGATGCCAGACATCGATTCGTCGGACTGCGGGTATTCGCGGGCCATCTGGCGGAGCGTGGCGTCGCCGAAAATGACATACGCGGGAACCTTGCGTTCGTCGGCGAGTTTTTTGCGGAGGTCGCGGAGGCGGTTGAAGAGGATCTCGTCGCACTCGATGTCGCCTTCGCGGCGGACAATCTTGCGGACTTTCGGCAGGTCCATCGGCTTCGTGAGCGTGATGGGGCGGCGGGTTTTGAGCGCATCGATGCCCTCGGCGCCGAGCTGAAGGGTGGGGTATTCGCCTTCGCTTTGGACGAGGAGGCCGAGGCGGAGGAGGTCGCGGCCGATGGCGGCCCAGGCGGGGCGGGAGAGATCCTTGCCGATGCCGTAGGTGGAGAGGCGGTCGTGGTCCCAGCGGCGGATTTTGTCGGTGTCGGCGCCGGTGAGGACTTCGCAGACGTGGTTGATGCCGACGCCGAAGCGGCTGGCGGCGTTGATGCGGTAGACGCAGGAGAGGAATTTTTGGGCGACCAGGGTGCCGTCGTAGGTGTCGCGGGGTTCGAGGCAGTTGTCGCAGGCGCCGCAGTTATCGAGCGGGAATTTTTCGCCGAAGTAGGCGAGGAGTTCGGCACGGCGGCAGGCCGAACCTTCGGCGTAGCGCATGATCTGGCGGAGCTGGCCGCGGGCGACCTGCTGCTCTTGATCATTGGTCATCTCGTCGATGAAATGCGTCTGCTTGGAGGCGTCGCCGGCGGAGAAGAGGAGGAGGCAATCGCCGGGCAGCCCATCGCGACCGGCGCGGCCGGTTTCCTGGTAGTAGCCCTCGATGTTTTTGGGGAGGTCGTAGTGGATGACCCAGCGGACGTTGGGTTTGTTGATGCCCATGCCGAAGGCGATGGTCGCGCACATGATGCGGACTTCGTCACGGAGGAAGAGCTCCTGGTTGCGGGTGCGTTCGTCGGCAGGGAGGCCGGCGTGGTAGGCGCGGGCGCTGTAGCCTTTGGCGGCGAGGGCCTCGGCGACGCGTTCGGTGGCGGCGCGGCTGGCGCAGTAAACGATGCCGGACTCGTCTTCGCGTTTTTTGACCCAGGCGATGATTTGGTCGGTGGGTTTTTCCTTGGGGGTGACTTTGTAGGTGAGGTTGGGGCGGTTGAAGCTGGCGACGAAGACGGACGGGGCGCGGAGCTTGAGGTGCTTGATGATATCAACGCGCACGCGCTCGGTGGCGGTGGCGGTGAGGGCCATCAGGGGGACGTCGGGGAGGAGCTCGCGGAGCTTGGAAATCTGGCGATACTCGGGGCGGAAATCGTGGCCCCATTCGGAGACGCAGTGGGCTTCGTCGATGGCGATGGCGGTGACGTTCCAGGCTTTCAGATTTTCCTGCCAGTTATCGAGCATGAGGCGCTCGGGAGCGACGTAGAGGAGGCGCCATTCGCCGCGATGCAGGCCGGAGAGACGGGAGCGGGCCTCGGCGGAGGAGAGCGTGGAGTTGAGAAACGTGGCGGCGACGCCGGCGGCTTGGAGCTGATCCACCTGGTCTTTCATCAACGCGATGAGCGGCGAGACGACGATGGTGAGGCCGGTTCGGTGAAGGGCGGGAATCTGGAAGCAGAGGGATTTGCCGCCGCCGGTGGGAAGGAGGGCAAAGACGTCGCGGTTGGCGAGGGACGTTTCGATGATGTCGCGCTGGAGCGGGCGGAACTCGGGGTAGCCGAAGGTGGTGTGGAGAGTGTTGAGTAGATCGGGCACGGGGAGCAGCGGCGCGTGCTTATTTCTTCAGAACCGCGTTCCACTTGGCCAGGTTGGCGGCTTGGGCGGCGAAGAGCGCATCGGTGGAGTCGAGGATAACGATCGTGGTGATCTTGTCGCCGCGTGCGATGGTGTTCACGACGTCCTGCCCCTTGGTGACTTCGCCGAAGACGGTGTGTTTCCCGTCGAGCCAAGGTGTGGCGACGTGGGTGATAAAGAACTGGCTGCCGTTGGTGCCGGGGCCGGAGTTTGCCATGGAAAACATGCCGGGTTTGTCGTGGCGGAGGCTGGGATCGAACTCGTCGGCGAATTTGTAGCCGGGGCCGCCGGTGCCGTTGCCGAGCGGGTCGCCGCCCTGGATCATGAAGCCGGCGATGACGCGGTGGAACATCAAGCCGTCGTAGAATCCTTTCTTCGCGAGGTTGAGGAAGTTGGCGGCGGTCATGGGGACCTTGGATGCGAAGAGAGTGCCCTCGATGTCGCCCTTGCTGGTTTTGACGACGATGTGGATATCGGTGATCGCGGCCGGCGCGGGCTTGATGGTAGTGGCGGGTTCCTCGGCGCGAAGCACGGGGATGGCTGCGAAAAGGGCTAGCGTGGCGAAACCGATGAGGTGGCGGAAAAGTGAAGGTGTATTCATGGGTGGGGAAGAGGTTGAGATCAAAGGGGAGTCTAACGGCGTGTCGATAATTAGGGTGTGTTTGCCAAATAAACCAGTCCATCGCTGACGCTCTGCGAGGGAAGCTGCGGAAGCGGAATCGGAGACGGAGGGTGACACAGAGTGCACAGAGTTCGGCAGGGAGGTTGAGGAGAACTTAAAGACTTCGATTGGCGCAGGGTAGTGCTGGGGGGATTAATACGATTTCGGGAACCAGTGGAGGCGTTTGGCTTCGCGGCCGGCGTCGGTGTCGGGGCAGCGGGCTACGAGGGCTTTGTAGAAGCGGTCGGCGGCCTGCGGGTCGCGGGCTTTGATCCAGCCGCCGGCTTCGACGAGCAGATTGGCGAGTTCGAGTGAGTTGTCGGGGAGGAGTTGGGCGGCTTGCCAGGCGAGATCGGCGGCTTGGTAGCGGTAGTGATAACGGCGGTTGGGCGTGGCGGGGACGATGATGGCGCGGGAAATTTCGTCGTCGGAGGGAGGCGCGATACCACCGGCTTTACTGCGGGTGACGAGAAAAGATGAGTAGGCCGGAAAGCTGCCGCCGGTGTAGGCGTAATCGGGTTCGAGTTCGGTGCCTTGCAGGTCCATGCCGGATTTTCGGAGGAGGGTGGCGGCGCGGGCGAGGGAGAGTCCGCGAGCCACGGCGGGGCGGGTGGAGTCGTTGCCAGCTTTCATGACGGTCGTGAATTCGGCGAGGGTGGCGGCGTAGTCTTTAGCGAAATAGGCGGAGGCTTCGGTGGAGCGACCGGCGCGCACGAGGCGGCGGGCAAGGAGGTTTTTCAGGCGGGGGCCGTTGTCACCGGAGACGGTTTCGGTGGAGACGAATTTTTGGAGTTCGTCGAGAGTGAGCACGCGTTCGGCGAGGTAGGCGGCGTCTTCCCAGTAATCACCACGCAGGAGGAGGCGGATGGCGTCGGTGTAGTCGCGGCGGGCGAGGCGGAGTTGGGCGAGTTCGCCTTGAAGCTGGGGGACGTTTTCAGGTGCGTCGAAAGGAGTGGCCGATTGTTGGACGAGGCTGTCGAGGAGTGCGGTGGCTTCGTCGATGCGGCCGTCGCGGAGCGAGAGTTTGGCGCGGAGCCAGTTGGAACCGGCGTCGGTGGCGGGGGCTAGTTTGAGCCAGCGGACGCAGTCTGCGAAAGCGCCGGCTTGGAAGGCGACGAGGGCGAAGAGGGAGGCTTCACGGGAGTCGGTGATGCTGGCTTTTTCGAGGGCGGCGAGCCAGCGATGGAAAATTGGCAGAGTGTCGGAGTTTTGGTTATGTTGGATGAAGGACTGTGAGTCGTAGCGAAGATCGAAGAACGAGGTGCCGTAGAGTTCGAGGAGACGGGCGCTGATCACGGCGCGGGGGCCGGGTTTTTGGGCGAAGCGGATGAAGACGACGGGGTCGGTGTCAGCTATCGCACCGGATGCGGTGAAGCGGAGCGAATTGAATGCGGAGAGGTCACCGGTCGCGTATTGGCGGAGGTAAAGTTCGCAGGCGGGGAACCAGTCTTTTCGATCATATAGGAATCGTGCTTCTTCGCCGAGACTGGCGGCGGCGAGTCCGTTTGAATCGACGAAGCCGGTGCGGGCGTATTCGCGGGTTTTGGTGAACCATTCGACGGCCTGGGTTTTGTCGCCGGAACGTGTGGCGATTTGGCCGAGCATATAGGCGGCCCACGTGGTTTTGTAGCGGCGCTCGGCGGCGGGGAGGGCGAGGACGGCTTCGAAGGCGGTGCGGGCGGCGGGGATGTCGGCTTTGCGAAAGGCCAGGGCGCCGGTGTAGTAGAGAGCGAATTCGCGGGGCAGGTCGGTGAGCGGGTCGGGTTCGCGGTAATCTTTGGGGTTATCGGGGAGTTGACGGCGCTGCAGGTGGTGAGCGACGACAGTTTCGGAGGCACCGGCGGCGCGGAGATCAGCGAGTTCGGCGGAGAGCGTTTGCGCGGCGTAATCGGGATCGTGATACGGAATGCGGGGCGAGGGGACGGCTTTGAACTCGGGCGGAGGCAGACCGAGAGAATCGAGAATTTTCAGGAAGGAGATAGCGGGCGAACTGAGCAGGCTGGCGTCGCCTTGGTCGATGATGGTGGCGGGAAAAAACGGGCCGCAGGCGAAGGCGGTGGAAACAACGGCGAAGAGGCCGGCGCAGGCGAATGGAAGTTTAGGGAGACGGGGAAACATGGAGGGAGAGAGGAGCTTGGTTGAGACGGAGCCAGCCGACGGATTGACGGTCGCCGGGAGCGAGTCGGAGCGAAGGGGCGGCGAGGCGTTGGGTGGTGGTTGCGGTATCTTCCAAGGAAAAGGGCGGCAGGGAGTCGGCGGCGAGACGGATGGCGCCGGTCCAAGTGACGGTTGCGGAGAATGGCCCGGTGAAGGGGCCGTCGCCGGTGTTGGTGACAGTGTATTCGACGAGGCCGGCGTCGGTCGCGCGGGCTTCGAGGACGGGGCGGGCGACGGGAATTTCGCCGCGCATGACGCGGGCGAGGGTGGGCCAGGTCCAGTTGAGGCGGTCGCCGGCAATGGGCAGTCGATACCAAAGAATGCCGGTGAGCGCGGTGGGGTGGCTGCTGATTAATTCGGCGACTAGAGGGGCGAGCGCAGCGGGGTCGGCGGAGAGTTCACGGGTGATCGTGCCAGAGGGCCAATCGGGTGCGGGCCCTTCGGCGGAGAGCGCGAAAAAATGTCCCTCCGGGGAGAAGGCGAGACGGTAGCCGTAGGTGGGCAACGCGACGCGAAACGGGTGGTTAAAACGGGCGGCGGTGCGGATGGCATTGCGGGCGGTTTGTGGGTCGCAAAGTGCGGCAGGGGCGTCGGGTGAAGCGGGACGGGAGAGCGAGTGGACCTGCAGGACGAAGCCGTCGGCGGCGGAGGCGAGCGCGTCGAAGTCACGGGTGTTTTTAAGCCACGAGGGGAGCGAGGTGAACGTGAGTTGAGCAGGCGCGGCGATGGGACGGAGCGCGGCGAGCCAGAGGCGGTAGTCGGCAAGGCGTTTTTCGGCGGCGTCAAAATCGATCTGGAGTTCGGTCACGTGCAGGCCGGAGGTGCGGGCATCGGCGAGGAGGGATGTGGCGAGATCGACGAGGGCGCGGGTGGAGTCGGATTCGGCGGCGAAGGAGCCGGAGAAGGCGTTGATGCGGATCGCGAGGCCGAGGGACGCGACGGTGTGGAGAGCCGGTGTGGAGAGAGGGACGCGCACGATGCGGGCGTGGCCTTGAACCCAAGAAACTTCGGCGGCGAGAACGATGAGCTGGTTGAAAGCCGGGGCGTGTGCACGCACGGCGTCGGCCACGGCACCGGTGTGGGCGCGTTGCCAAACGTAGCCCTCCTGGGTGAGCGTGGCGCGGGTCTCGGCAGGGCGGCACGAGGTGAGCGCGAACAAGAGCAGTCCCAGTGACCCGGCAAAACCAAGGACGCAAAATCGCATGAGGGCGAGTGAGTCTGGGCGGGGAATGACGAACAAGAATGAAGCGGGAAAACTTGTTAACATTGCCCTGTGACGGGTGGTTTTTGGAACCAGGAAGCCTGCGTATACGGATGGTTATTTGAAAAATAAAACCAATAAAACCAAAGGCTAACGAAAGTTTGTCACGTATTACGTGACAAATGAATTCGGGGGAAATGAGTCAGGGTAGAAGGTGGCAGACGGGGGAGCGGGCGCGAGGCGGGGAGGTTGAGAGGAAGACTCAAAACAATCCGCAGCCGGCTTCTAACGTTACGTTGTGGCGGACGTATTTTGGTTGGTTTCTCCGGCGGGAGCATCGACTTTGAACGGGTTGCGCTCGGGGGCTTCGCCGTGGGGGATGGCGCCGAGCATGCTGCGCACCAACCAGTTCATGGCGGGCACCCGGTGGCGCAGCCAGACCGTCATGGGATCGGGGCGGGCGCCGAGGCCGGCTTTGGGTTCAAGCGCGGTGCGGCCGAGCGAAAGCCGGGAGCTGCGCCAGGCGATGGCGTCGGCGATAGTCGCGTGCAGCAGGCGAAGATAAACCGGCAGGCCTTCTTCGGCGGCGGCACGGTCGAAGCCGATGTAATAGCCGACGGCCGTGCCGCCGTCGCGCAGGCTGGTCACGAACCCGAGAATGGTTTCTCCGCGTTTGACGACGGTGCAGCGGAAGTCGGCGCCGGCGAGTTTGGATAATTCCACGAGGTAACCGGGGCGCAGCGTGACCAGTTTGACGGAGGCGTTGCTTTGCACGGCGAGGTAGAGTTCGTGCAGGCGGTCGGCATGCGGAGCGAGATCGTGGAGGAGTTCCACGGTGCAGCCGGCGGCGGCAAGTTTCTTGCCCTGATCTTTGACCTTGCGGCGGTATTTGGCGTCGAGGGCGGCGAGGTAGTCGTCGTAGGTTCGCCAGTTGGGTTTCAGATCCAGCACCATGTCGGGGTCGGTTTCCAGCGGCCGGTAGCTGAAGCGGCGGAGTGACTCCACGCCGGCATGGGAGGCGGTGAGATCCTTGACCATCGTGAAATCCGTCTGGCCTGTGAGGCGTTCCGAGCGACGGATGCGGTAAAGGGCCTCGGCGATGCCGGCCCAAAGGGAGTTCGTATCTTCTTCCGGAGCGAAGGCGACGCCGTGACAGCCCCAGGCGAGGAGGCTGCCGGCGACGAGCATGCGCTCCTTGAAGTGGTCGCGGGCGGTTTTGACGGCGGGAGCGAGCACGCGGCGTAACATGGCGGAGGGGCGGCGGGCGGCGGCGGGCTTGTCGGCGTGGAGACGGTTGCCGGTCACGGTGATGATCTGGACCGCGAGGATGGCCACCGGCCGATCACCGCGAAACAACATGGCGTAGCGAGGAGTGATGTTTTCCGGGCCGTGCGTCTCGATCAGCCGCAGGCGGTCGCGCTGGAGGAACACGGTGCCGTGCGCCGCCACGGAATCCCAGCGGGCGCCGTCGAGGTAGTCCACGCGGTCGGCGAAGACGAAGCCGAGGCTGGTGGGCCGGTGCCGCTCGCGGTGGCGTGCGTGCATGTCATCCAGGGAGGCCTTGATCTTGCGCAGCGGGTTGCGTGAAACGGCGGGGGTTTTCATCGGGAGATAAACCGTGGGAGGGAATAGGGTGACTTGCAGGTAAATTACACAATATGAGGTCGGGCGAGATCAGCTTTTTAAAGGAGCGCACATCTAAGGCGATTTTTTCGGGCGGGGACGGACGATGACTCGATGACAGAATATGATAGAAAATGGCGTTTCTTGCGAAGGACTGCGCGGGGATTGGCAAGGCTTTGACTCGCACGGTGCACGGGTGTCGGGTGCGGACATGGACACGACCTCTTGGCTGCATCCTCGGGACGAACTGGTGGCGACGATGGATCGCATCTATCGCTACCACATGACGACCACGTCGGGTGGCAACTTGTCGATTCTCGATCCGGACGGGAGTATCTGGATCACGCCGTCGCGCGTGGACAAAGGCTCGCTGCGGCCCGACGACATCGTGCGCATGAAGGCCGACGGTTCGCGCGAAGGGCTGCATCCGCCGTCTTCGGAGTTTCCTTTTCATCGCGAGATCTATCGCCGTCGTCCTGACATCAAGGCCATCGTGCACGCGCATCCCGGCGCATTGGTGGCTTTCAGCATTGTGCGGAGGTTGCCGGAGACGCGGGTGCAGACCCACGCGCACAACTTGTGCGGCAAGGTCGCTTATGCGGCCTACGCGTGTCCGGGGAGTCAGGAACTGGGTGACAAGATTGCGCAGACTTTTTCGGAGGGCGCGGATTGCGTGATGCTGGAAAACCATGGCGTGGTCATCGGCGGGTGCGATCTGGCGGAGGCGTTTCAACGTTTTGAGACGCTGGAGTTCGTCGCGCAGACGGTGATCCGTGCGTCGGCGATGGGCGAGTTGAAGACGCTGCCGGCGGATTCGCTCACGGGGCAGGCGGTGCCGGACTACGCAACGTTGGCGGCGACGGCGTCGAGCAACCGCGAGAAGGAGCTGCGGGCTCAGGTGTGCGAGTTTGCGCAGCGCGGGTATCGTCAGAGGCTGATGATCAGCACGGCAGGTTCGATTTCAGCGCGGTTGGACGAGAAGCAGTTCGTGATCACGCCGCGGAGAAGGGATCGGTTGGATTTGAAACCGGCGAGTCTGGTGCGCGCTACGTTGGACGCCGCCGAGTCGGGCAAGCGCGCGAGCCGCACGAGCCGGTTGCATGGCCTCATCTACGCGGCGAATCCCGAGGTGGGCGCGATCATCAATGCGCAGCCGATGTGTGCGAGCGCGTTCTGTATGACGGACGCGGAGTTTTCCACGCGCACGATTCCGGAAAGTTACCTGGTGTTGAGCGACGCGCCGAAGGTGCCGTTTGCCTGCGTGGTGAACGACGCCGAGGGGCTGGCGGCAAAGATGTCGCTCAAGAAATGTCCGGTGCTGCTCATTGAGAACGAAGGCACGCTGATCGTGGGACGCACGTTGCTGGAGGCTTTCGACCGGCTTGAGGTGCTGGAGGCCACGGCTGAGGCGCTGCAGTTGAGCCGTCCGCTCGGACCGCTGGTGCCGATGCCGGACAGTGCGCTGGAGGAGCTTCGCAAAGCGTTTGGGATGGAGTAATCGGGAGAGCTGATCAGAGGACATGAAAAAGCCCGGGCCTGGAGGTCCGGGCTTCAGCTCAAGGCTTCAGAGGAAGACTCAGGCGCAGGCGATGGCGCGGAGGCCGCCGCCACGGCGGGCGATTTCAAAAAAATCACCGGGCACGGACTCGGGGCCGAATTCCGGGGCGCATTCGGCGAGGAGCTTGCGGAGGTTTTCGCGGGCGCGGGCGATGCGGCTTTTCACGGTGCCGACATTGATGCGGAGCGAGCGGGCAATCTCATCGTAGGAGAGGTCGAGGACGTTGCGCATGGTGAGGATTTCGCGGTGGCCGGCGTCGAGTTTCTCCATGCACATGGAAATGAGGTTGATGAACTCGTTGTTCGAGGTGTCGCGAGCAGGATCCTCGTCACCGGCGGCGATGAGATCGGCGAAGGTGGCGGTGGAGTCGTCGGAGAGGGAATGATCGAGCGACAAGGAATCTTGGCGGCGACGACGGAAGAAATACCAGTAGCGATTGCGCGAGAGATTCAGCGCGATGCGGTAGAGCCAGGTGGCGAGGGAGGAATCGCCGCGGAAGTTGGCGAGACCGCGGTGGGCGCGGATGAAGGCGTCCTGAACGATCTCTTCGGCATCGGCGGCGTTGCGGAGAAGGTTGTGCGAGAGGCTGAAGAGGCGGTTGTGATAGCGAGTCATGATTTCGACGAAGGCGGATTCGTCGCCGGTGTTGAAACGAGTGACGAGCGTGGCGTCGTAAGCGGCTTCGGCGGCGGATTCAGCCTTGGCGGGCGTGATCGGGCGGGCGGATGCGGTGTTCATGTGGCGGGTTCCTTTTTTGAAGGGTTGAGTTGGATCAGACGTCCATACTCTACCTTGGCGCGTGCCAGCGTGCCTATGGGTTGAACAACCCATTCATTCACAGAATGATGAAAATATCGGCCGCTTATTGGGGGAACTAATCTATTGCAGAATGCGCGACACGTTTTTTTGCGTTCGTGCAAGGTGCATGAAACGGGCGATGCCGTCTCACCTTAATCCTCAGGCGTGAGCACGATAGGCGATCCAGCCACTGAAAGAGGTAATGTCTTTGGCCCCGGTGAGGGCGCAGGGTTCGCAGAGGAAGCCTTTCACGGAACGACCGTCGGCGAGCTCGACGGTTCCGATGACCATGGGCGGAGGCACGGCGGCGACGAAGCGGCCGAAGGCTTCGGGGGAAAGCGCGTAGGTCTCGACGATGATCGGCGCGCCGGAGACGCCCGGAGAAACGCGGGCGAGGCCGGGCTTAGGCGGGGTGGTGTTGGCCAGAGCGAAAAGTTGGTAGGCGGCGGCGGTCGTGGTGCTCGCGAGGAAACGCGCGTCGAGTGCGGTGAGTTGTGAGTGCAGCGGTTGTCCGCGCAGGTGAGCGCCGCATACAGCAAGTTCGATCCAACCGTTCGGAAGTTTGTCACGTAATACGTGACAAACGGGTTCGGCAGGTTCGGAGAGGTAGCGGGCGCCGAGGGTGAGCAGGCGGGCGTCGTGCCAGGCGGGGGCGATGAGCGTGATGCCGAAGCCGGGGCCGAAGCTGTAACGACCGGCGGGCAGCGTGAGGCCGCATAGGTCGAGGAGGTTCATGAAATTGTTGTAGCGGCCGAGATTCGAGTTGAGGCGGATCGGGTCGGCTTCGATTGCGGCGACGGTGTAGATCGTGCCGGTCGTTGGTGCGACGAGGACGTCCACGGTGGCGAGGATGGTGTCGGCGGCACGGCGAAGTTCGGCGAGGCGGTAGGTGGCGCGGAACGCATCGGTGGCAGAGGGTGTGCGACCGCTGAGGATGATTTTAGCGACGGTGGAATCGAGGCCGGCGGCGCGGGCGGACTCGGGCGTGGCGGAGTATTTTTCGATGAATTCGCCGACGGCGGCGTAGCGTTCGGCGGTCCACGGGCCTTCGTAGAGCAGGCGGGCGGCGTCGAGGAAGGGCGCGAAATCGACCTCGACGATTTCGGCGCCGAGTGTGCGGAGGCGATCAAGGGCGGCGGCGAAGAGAGCGGGGGATTCGGTGTTTCCAAACCAGTCGAGTTGGTCGGCGCGGGGGACGCCGAGGCGTGTTTTCTCAGAGGGAGTGTCACCTAATAGGTGACACTTTGGCTTGGGGCGGGAGAAGGGGTCGAGTGGGTCGTAGCCTTCGGCGGAGGCGAGGACGCGGGTGGCGGTGGCGATGTCGCGCGTGAAGATCGAGACGCAGTCGAGGCTGCGGCAGGCGGGGACGACGCCGCGCGTGGAGAGGCGGCCCTTGGTGGGCTTGAGGCCGACGAGGCCGTTGAAGGCGGCGGGCACGCGGCCGGAGCCGGCGGTATCGGTGCCGAGCGCGAAATCGACAAGTCCGGAGGCGACGGCGACCGCGGACCCGCTCGACGAACCGCCGGAGATGTAGTCGGGATTGAAGACGTTGCGCGGTGCGCCGTAGGGAGAGCGGGTGCCGACGAGACCGGTGGCGAACTGGTCTAGGTTGGTTTTTCCTTCGGGAAGCGCGCCGGCGGCGATCAGGCGTTCGACGACGTGGGCGGATTCAGTCGGCGTGTAGGCGTAGCCGGGGCAGGCGGCGGTGGTGGGTGCTCCGGCGAGGTCGATGTTGTCCTTGATCGCAAAGGTGAGGCCGTGGAGTGCGCCGGTTTTGACGGGAGGAGCAAAGCGCGCTTTTTCGGTGGCGGTGAGACGGTGAATCCAGACGGGGTCGTGGGCGGACATGCGTTTTTAGCCTTCGAGAACGATGAGGGTTTCGCCGGCGTTGACCGGGCGGCCTTCGGCGCAGCGGACCTCACGGATTTTACCGGCGCGGCTGGCGGAGACGGTGACTTCCATTTTCATCGATTCGAGGATCACGAGAGGCTGTCCTTCAGCAACATTCGCGCCGGGCTCGACGAGGATTTTCCAGACGTTGCCGGGGATGTGGGCGGGGAGGGCGACGCAGCCGGCGGGAATGGCGGACTCGTCGGCCGTGGTGGCGGCTTCGTCGGACGCGGAGAAGTTGAGCTGGCCGGAGTCGATCCAGCGCTGGCGCTCGGACTCGAAGGCGGCTTGCTGGTGGGTCTTGAAGGCGGTGATCGAGTCGGTGTTGGCCGCGAGGAAGGCCTGGTAGTCGCGCAGCTTGAAGGAGGTTTCCTCGATGCGGAGTTTCACGCGGCCTTGCGGGAAGTCTTCGCGGAATTTCGTGAGCTCGGCGTTGGAGACGGGGTAGAATTTGATCTGGTCGAAGAAACGGAGGAGCCAAGGTTTTCCGTCAACGAAGTCGGCTGTCTGTTTGTGGCGATTCCACATCTGGCAGGTGCGGCCGATGAACTGGTAGCCGCCGGGGCCTTCCATGCCGTAGATGCAGAGGTAGGCACCGCCGATGCCGACGGCGTTTTCGGGCGTCCAAGTGCGGGCGGGGTTGTATTTGGTGGTGACGAGACGATGGCGCGGATCGACGGGCGTGGCTACGGGCGCGCCGAGGTAGACGTCGCCGAGGGCGAGCACGAGGTAGCTTGCGTCGAAACAGATGCGGTAAACTTCCTCGAGGTTCGGAAGGTCGTTGATGCGGCGGATGAACTCGAGGTTGCTCGGACACCACGGGGCGTCCTTGCGCACGATCTGCATGTATTTGCGGATCGCGAGAAGGGTGGACTCGTCTTCCCAGGAGAGCGGGAGATGGACGATGCGCGAGGGAACTTCGATGTCGTCGATAGCGGGAAGTTCGCTTTCGGCGCGGAGCAGGATTTCCAGCAGACGCTCCATTGGGAGCAGGCGGTAGTCGAAGTGAACCTGAAGAGAACGGATGCCGGGCGTGAGGTCGATGAGTCCGGGGACCTTGTGGCGCTCGAGCCAGGTTTGCAGTGCGTGGACGCGCATGCGCATCGCGATGTCGAGCTGGAGCGGACCGTATTCGATGAGGAGGTTGGCATCGCCTTGACGGCGATAGACGACGGCGGGTGCGGTGGGGCGGGCGGGGAGAGAATGGAGGACGGCGGGCTCCGGACAAGAGTAACCTATTGGGTTACTCTTTGGCTTGGGGACGCGCTTGAGGTTTTCGATTTCGGATTCTTGGGCGAAGGCGAGTTCTCGGGCGTGTTGGGCGGTCAACGCGGTGAAGCGGACTTTGTCGCCGGGCTTGAGCTGGCCCATTTTCCAGAGCTCGGCTTGCACGATCGTGAAGGGGCAGACGAAGCCGCCGCAGCTCGGTCCGTCGGGGCCGAGGATGATGGGCATGTCACCGGTGAAATCGACGGCGCCGATGGCGTAGGCGTTGTCGTGGATATTCGACGGATGCAGGCCGGCTTCGCCGCCGTCGCGGCGCGCCCATTCGGGCTTGGGTCCGATGAGGCGGACGCCGGTGCGGGCGGAATTGTAGTGAACTTCGTAGGACGTGGTGAGGAGGACGGAGATGTCGGCCTCGGTGAAGAAGTCGGGCGCGCCGTGCGGGCCATAGAGGACGCCGATCTGCCATTCGCGGGTGAGGGGCGGCTGGATGGCGGCGGGGGCGCGGAGGAGCGGGGCGGACGTAAGGACGCCGGCGGGCGTGGAGGTGTGGACGCGGAGGACGTCGCCGGTGCGGAGGGCGCGGCCGGAGTGGCCGCCGAAGAGGCCGAGGG
>Ga0123337_10004790_pt1 | contig 13583 bp, 9 predicted proteins | sample frozenSSSSmetaG_FD_89792 | JGI IMG/M metagenome (GOLD analysis project Ga0123337, IMG submission 89792) | Glacier valley bacterial and archeal communities from Borup Fiord, Nunavut, Canada, to study Microbial Dark Matter (Phase II) -... | ecosystem: Environmental > Aquatic > Freshwater > Ice >... | reverse complement strand
GCGGTTCATGAGACACATCTGACGTGACCCATGCCCTGTTGCCTTGACGAGGAGTGGCTTGATGCTCTCCACACGCACGAGAGTAGGGGTAGAAGCACCTACACAGGCGGCGTCACTCCAATGCGTTTTGTCGAGTCCCTGTATTGTGCGATTGAACTTTGTCATTCCCCCTGTTCCTGTTTCAACTGGCAAGCCTGTTGCTTGCAAGCGTTCATACAACGCCCACCGTGTTGCGTTGACCGCACTCGCATCTTTGAGCGGTGCTTTGGCATGGGCAAGCACTTTTTTCAACACATCGGGCTTGCCGTGTAAGAAGTCTCGTATGTCTTGTGTTCCTTTCTTTCTATTGCATGGCTCACAGGCAAGGCACAAGTTACTCACTCGATTGCTTCCGCCATTCGCTTTCGCGTGGATATGCTCAATCTGCAAAGGAACATCCTTCACGCCACAATAGGCACACGTTCGGTTCCACTTCTCTAACAAGTATTCCCTGAGTTCGTACCCTGCGAGTGTGCCTTGTTGGTACTCAACGCCTCGTATCTCTGCATTATCCATCGCTTGCATATCAAACGTGACAAGTTCCTGACTGATGGACGCAATGGGACAATATCGTGAGACGCGATGAACCCATGTCTGCATGTTGGCGATGCGACTTTCTAAAGATGGTGGAAGCCAACCTTTCGGTTTACGTCTATTAAGGAAACGGGCTTTGCGGTATCGTGTGTTTCGTTGACGCCGTGAACGCCTGACGCCCCGCCGTGAGTCTAAGTCCTCCTTAATCTTGCCGCCTCGATGCGTGAGTTCCGCCGCCCAGACGACTTCACCTGATACATCGTTGACGATGGCGATGCCTGTGGTCTTGCTTCCTGGGTCGAGTTTCAAGCGTAAGGGTTGAGTGATAGGTTCTTGTACCTCTCGATTGAGAATAATCGTGAACGGAGAGCGACGAAATACCGCCGCCTTGCCGCTCGATACCAACGTTCTTGCTCGTCCTGGATGAACAGGGTCAAGCGGTCTGTGCAGAGTATCTAGGACAAAAACCTTGCTCATGATGAGCCTCCTATTGCTAGGGTAACGATGGCCTTGACAAAGTTAGCAAGTGGTTTGACGGTACAAGCACGGAACATACCCGATGCGCTGTTTAACCTGCACCCGTAGCGGTTGGGACTGGCCTCGCATCCCAACGTACCTATTTCACCTCTAACGTAGTTCCACATCTTGAAAGATGCAGTCCTGAGTCTGGACAAGATCAGGCTTGCGCTTTCACGCAAGCCTCTCCCGTTCTACGGGAGGGGTTCTTGACTCTCAGCTATCAACAACTGAAAATGGATACTGGCAAATCTGGGTTGAGCAACTAGCCTTCGAGCAGCAATGTCTCCGGATCCTCCACCAACTCTTTGATTTTCACCAGGAAGCGTACCGCCTCGCTTCCATCCACGATGCGATGATCGTAGGAAAGCGCAAGGTACATCATAGGGCGAATAACTACCTGACCGTTGAGCGCAATGGGACGTTGCTCTATCTTATGCATCCCTAGAATACCTACCTGCGGCGCATTCAAGATTGGCGTAGAGAGTAACGACCCAAACACACCGCCGTTCGTGATCGTGAACGTTCCACCCTGCAACTCTGAGAGTGAAAGCGTATTCGCCCGTGCCTTCTTCGCAAGCTCGCCAATTTCGCGCTCGATCTGGGCAAAACTTTTGCTATCCGCGTCACGTAACACAGGCACAACCAGCCCCTCATCGGCTCCCACCGCAATGCCAATATCGTAGTAGTGCTTCAAAACAAATTCCGCACCCTGTATCTCCGCGTTCAGACGCGGGTACGCCTTAAGTGCGCCAACCGTCGCCTTCGTAAAGAAAGACATAAATCCCAACGAAACACCGTTTCGCTCCTTAAAAGCATCTTTGCGCCTGCTACGTACGTCCATAATCGCCGTCATATCAACTTCATTGAACGTTGTGAGCATCGCCGCCGTATGCTGCGCCTCAACCAGCCGCTGCCCAATCGTTTGTCGTCGGCGCGAGATACGGATACGCTCCTCACGTCCGCGTGGAGCTGCTAGCGTCTGGGACGTCCCGTTGCCAGCACTTCGTGGCGCGGGTGGAGGTGTTACAACAGGAACGGGAGCCTGCGGTGGTGCTATCGGCTCTTGCATAGGAGCGGAGGCGCGGGAGCCGTTTTGCTCCAGGTAACTTACCACGTCGTCGCGTGTCACCCGTCCATGTGGACTGGTTCCACGCACCTGCGCGAGGTCAACGTTATGCTCCGCCGCGATGCGACGCGCCAGAGGAGACGGAGGCCGTTGTGCCTCCACCGCTGGCTGCCCCGCCTGTTTCGGTGCAACAGGAGCGGAGAACTCTGCGGGAGCTGTGTGGGGTGGCGACGTGACCGGGCTTGTAGCGGCCACCGTTTCCTTCGCGCCAGTGGCAACAGATGTATCACCTTTACCAGCTCCGATAATGCCCAGCACCTCGCCCACCGCCACAGTATCACCCTCCTGCTTGACGACTTTTTGCAAAATCCCGTCCTGCTCGGCGTTGACCTCTACATTGACTTTATCGGTCTCTAGCTCCACCAGAGCCTCGCCCGCCTGGATGGTGTCACCCTCTTTTTTGAGCCACGACGCAATCGTAGCATCAACTATCGATTCTCCTAATACGGGAACCCGAATCTCAATGGACATAATTTCCTCCGCGCTGGCTTAGTGGCAAACGGGTTGCATCGGTTGTAATCTTTTCCTGCTCTGCTATATACCAATCCCAAAAGCCAGTAGCTGGACTTGAACGGTCAGGGCGCGAAATGACCCCAACCTTGATTGCTGGATCAATAGAAGCGGTAAGGTACGGCGCAATGTAGTTCCATGCACCCATGTTGTGCGGCTCTTCTTGCACCCACACCACCTCACGTGCGTTTGGATAGTGAGCAAGCACCGCCTGCAATGCTTGTTCGGGGAAAGGATACAGCAGTTCCATACGCACAATCGCGATATCCTCGGCCTCCGCTCTGTTCTCGTGTGAAAGTAAGTCAATCGCAATCTTACCCGTACATAGCACGACGCGACGAATATGCCCCGCGTTTGCCTGTGCCTTCACATCGTCAAGCACCGCCTGAAATGTGCCATCCGTCAAATCATCCAGCCGCGACGACGAAAGCGGATGCCGCAACAGACTCTTTGGCGTCATCACAATAAGCGGACGTGGATGCTGCTGCAAGTTACCCGCTTGTCGGCGCAGTAGATGATAGTACTGTGCCGCGGTTGAACAATTCGCCACCTGGATATTATCTTCCGCCGCGAGTTGTAAGTACCGTTCCAGTCGTGCGCTCGAATGTTCTGGCCCTTGTCCCTCGTAGCCATGCGGCAACAACAGCACCAACGATGACTGCTGCTTCCACTTTGCGCGTCCCGACACCAGAAATTGATCTATAATCACCTGCGAGACATTGGCAAAGTCGCCAAACTGTGCCTCCCATAGCACCAACGCATCGGGCGCGTGAACACTATAGCCGTACTCAAACCCCATGACCGCCGACTCACTAAGCGGACTATTATAGATCGAAAACGACGCCTTCGCCTCTGGCAAGTGCTGCAACGGAATGTATAATGTATCATCTTGCCCATGCAACACTGCGTGCCGATGGCTAAATGTACCACGCTCTGAATCCTGCCCAGTCAAGCGAATAGGGATTCCGTCAGCAAGAATTGAGGCAAAGGCCAGAGACTCGGCTTGCCCCCAATCAATCCCACCCTCTGGCCCCAGCGCGTTCGCGCGGCGTTGTAGGGTACGCGCCAGCTTCGCGTTTAACGTAAAGCCTTCAGGCCATGTGAGCAGCTCTTCGTTGAAGGTTGCCAGCACCGATGCGGAAACGCTTCGCGGAACCTGTGCCTCCTCGTGATGCCCATTGCCATCGTTTTTCTTGGTCGGCTCCATCGTATACATGCCCGCATCGGCCTCGCGCTTTGCCTGCTCCAGAGCAGCAAATACCTCTGCCACCATTGCGTCCGCCTCTTCCGGCGGCAATAACCCCTCTTGCGTCAATCGTTGCGCGTACAATGCCCGCACCGTTGGATGCGAACGCACGATATCATACATCTGCGGCTGCGTAAATGCTGGCTCGTCGCCTTCATTATGCCCCCACCGTCGATAGCCAACAAGGTCCACAAGCACATCTTTCTGAAAGCGATCACGGTACGCATGGGCGATACGGACCGCGGTCAAACATGCGTAAGGGTCATCTGCATTCGCATGGATAATGGGCAGCTCAAAACCCTTCGCCAGATCGCTTGCGAAATGGGTCGAGCGGCTATCATCTGGATTCGTGGTAAAGCCGAGCTGGTTGTTTGCAATAATATGAATGGTTCCACCAACGCGATAGCCGCGCAGATGCCACAAATTCAGTGTCTCCGCCACAATACCCTCGCCCGGAAACGCCGCGTCGCCGTGAATCACAATTGGCAATGTATGGTCTACATCCAATGTTGGTGAGCCAGCCGCCGAACGCGTCTCCTGCGCCGCTCGTGCCATACCCGCGATTACCGGATTGACAAACTCCAGATGACTCGGATTTGGCGCAAGCACTATCTTTAACGCCACGTGTGACGCATCTTGCCCCAATACATGTTCCGCGCCCAGGTGATACTTTACGTCGCCCGTCCAACCAAAGCCAAACGTGTCGGTGAGCGGGACGCCTTCCTCGTGCTTCGCATGGCTAAACTCTGTTAGAATAGCACCGTACGATTTCCCAAGAATATGCGCCAACACGTTTAAGCGACCCCGATGCGCCATCCCTACAATCACCTCGTGCGTCTCTGAGTCAATCGCGCCGTGAATGATTTCGTCAAGCATCGGAATCAGCGTATCGGTTCCCTCTATCGAAAAGCGCTTTTGGCCCACAAACGTCTGGTGCAGATAGCGTTCAAACACCTCAACCTGTGTCAACCGATAGAGTAACTTTCGTGCCTCACCCGCCGCCGGCATTGCGTGATACAGGCGCAACCCAACCGCGTCACGTAGCCATCTGCGCTCTTCCGCACTCTTTACCTGATCAAACTCATAGCTAATCGTCCCCGAATACATCAGTCGTAGCGCGTTGATCGCTTCCAGCGCGTTCGATGCACTCTCCCCTGCGTGTCCACCAACAACGCGTGACGGCAATTGTGCCAGGTCTTCGTTGGTCAACTCGTGCGTCTCTAGCAAGAGTGCAGGATCGCCCAACGGCTCCCGCCCAAGCGGGTCAAGTTGAGCGCCCAGGTGTCCACGCTCACGAATGGCGTGTGCAAGCGCAGACGCCGCGACAATTTGTGAAACCCCAGGCAGCGTAGCCTCTCCGACAGTAACCGCGTGGTTCAATGGTTGCGCTGCAGCAACATGATGCTCTTGAACATTTTCCGCAGGCTCAAATGCCCATGTATCAAAAACAGCCCGTGTATCTGCATCAACCGACGCAGGATTTTGTGCATATCGCTCATAAAGGTCGAGCACATACCCCGCGTTTGGTCCATAAAAGGTTTCAAGATCGTTCATCGAAACATTCCTTTACGTACTTATGTAGTCCTATTCCACTTCACGCCCATATTTCAAGATATCTTTGCTATCAGTAACACGTCAATTTAATCTACACCTATTATAATACGCTTTTACATTTTGTCGATACCTTGCGTACTAATAACTCATGTATTCTGTGATGACTTGCGGCCCTCACCCGAAGCCTCGCAACTGAAAAAGCGCTGAACCCGTTTAGAGTTCAGCGCATGAGGAACCCGACAAGGGGTGTACTCTTAGATGTGCGACCGTACCTGCTGACTGCGTTCTTGGATGAGGAGAGAGAGAACAGGCTCTTTTACCTCGCTGGAAAGAGATACAACATATTTTCCCAACAGTTCAAGGGTGAGCGCGTCAACACTTGTCCTGGTCTTCACTCCATGAATAGGCTTCAGTGTTCCCTCTGCGGTACGCAAAGCCTCGTAAAGTTGTTTCACCGCTGCTTGTGTACGAAGGAGTTCATGTTCAATTTGTGCCGCGTGATGTAATCGTGGGGTTATACGTTGCAACTCCTGTTCAGCACTTTGAAGTCGTTGTATTCGTGACAGCAAATTATTCAGCGAAATCGCCACGGGCCATAAGGTTGAGCCTTCCCGTAACGGAACGCGAGCCGACAAATTGCCATTACTGACTTGCATATGGGTTTGTACAATATCCTGAATACTCGCGTCCAGTTGACGCTTCTCTTCCACGATAACATGCTCTTTTGCGGCGATATCATGCTGAAGTTTGGCAATCTCTTCTGCACGGTCCGCGCGTCGTATTGATTGAGTGGCTGACCTCACCCACAAATACAAAACAACCGTCACAATCAAGTGAATTTGTATGGGTCTTGAAAGAATCGTAAAATATCCACCGCCATGCATTATTTGCGCTAGAAGCGGTGTTCTAGGCCAGTAGGTGAGTACGACATAACAGAAAACCATGTTCATAAGTGCATCAGGAATTACCCAGTTTATCGGAAGCAGTGAGGCAACAAACACTTCTGCGAACACAAGCATGTCAAAGATCGCAATTGTATCGGGTGCGAGTCCACCTGGACTACGCAAAATACTTGAGTAAATACCAAGGTTGACCGATAATGAGATGATCAAACCTACTGCATTCACATATCCAGCCTTATTGAGCGGTGAGCAAATGCCGATTAAGACGAGAAGGCCGAGGGCCACAAACAATATTTGATGATTCGGGCCAAAGATGCCGATTGGACCAACCAAAAACACTAGAATGAAGCTGAGAAAGAACATAATCGTGCTTGCAAGTCGTCCGCGACGTGCTAACTCGCGCGCCTCGAAGGTGGCTCCTAGCTCTGGAAGCACTGGTGCTGTATACCGATACCAGAAATGAAGTAGTCGGTCAAGTCCCTGTTGCTCTTCCTTTTTGTGTATGTATGTTGGCTCTGTACTAGCAGAACGTATCATAAAAGTACAAACTCCTTTTCATCGCAATAAACTGGATTGAAAATAAACGTAGATTGGGTAGAAGTATACATAATAAAGAGAAATTAATCAATCAATTGTACCTTTTGGGGGGCTTCATATTTTGCGTGTCCGTATTTCACAGGCTAGAATGACTCTTCACGCATGGGAAACATTCAAACTGAAGCCGCTTCCAAGATGAAACGAAGGATAGATATAATGGCGGGACTAAATCTTCTCATATGCTTCGTTGGGGGACACAAAATAAATTACCCCTGGTTTTTGTAGTAAGTAATGGTATACTACTATGCAGAACGGAACATCTTCCATTGTGTAGTGAATACATAATAGAAAAGAAGGTATTCTTTCTTAACAGCCTACCCCCCCGTTGTGACTGTTATTATTATTGTTCAGATATGACAAGAGGAAAGCGATTTATGAGTGAAAATACCTCTGATGCTTTACCCATCAATCCGTTAAAGCATGCTAATGTAAATTCTGTTCAGCAGAAAGAGAAGATTGAGCAAGCAGATACTCTGGCCCAGGAAGATGCAACCTCTCTGCCTGGAGGACAACGCAAGGAGACATTCACACGTCTCGGTATACCATTTCGCATTGTGTTCGCTCTCGCAAGTACCGTTGGAGGTCTCTCCAGTATAGCGATTAAGCAACTTCTTTTACCTCTTCAAGTAAGCTTTATCGCTCCGGGCAATACAAACACTTCCTTTGCGTTCGTCGCTTCAATTGGCGCGCTGGCAGGACTTCTTATCTCCCCCTTCACGCTCGCGTTAAGCGATAGAACCGTGTCCCGCTGGGGGCGACGGAGAGTCTGGATTGTCTTTGGTCTCGTCACAGGTGTCATTGGCTTGGTCATAATGGCAGGAGCAACGAATATTCCAGTGTTGCTTATAGGTGAAATCATTGCTCAAATCGGCGTTGATACAATCCTTTCGGCTGTGGCCGCTGTGATCCCAGACCAGGTTCCGTTGAAACAGCAGTCTATGTTCTCCGCCCTGAATGGCATGGCTCCCATTGTCGGCGGTGTGCTTGGTTTGGTCGCCGTCACACGACTCACAAACACACATGTACCAGCGCAAGGATATTATATTTTAGTCGCGATGTCGGTTCTATTCGTCATTTTATTTCTGCTGTTCTTTCGTGAGCAGCCAGTGACACGTGCCAGCGTGGCTCCCTTCCAGTTTGGTCCATTTCTCGCGGGCTTTCTCAGACCATTGAGATCGGGAGATTTTGTCTATACACTCATCTCTCGCTGTCTTGTATTTTTGAGTTTTCAGCTACTTGGCGCATTCACGTTTTTCTATTTGCAGGGAGGTCTACACTTCTCCTCTTCTGCCGCGGCTTCGGGCGTGGCAACATTCCAGCTAATTTCGACGGGAACGCTCCTGATTGCCGCGTTAGCAGCCGGTGCCCTTTCTGGACAAGGAAGATTCGCGGGGAGAATTAAGCCGTTTGTGATTGTTGGCGCTCTCATGATGGCGGGTGGCTTAAGTGTGATTGCGTTTGTGCACATCTGGACGGTAATGCTTCTCTCGGCAGTACTCTTTGGCATGGGCTTTGGCATCTATTTAGCCGTCGATATAGCTCTTGCGATTCGGGTGCTTCCAACGACCACTGATAATGGCAAAGACCTGGCAATTATTAATACCGCGATTTTTTTGCCACTTATCGTGAGTCCAATCATCGGTGCCTTCATCCTAAATCTTTCACACAACAACTTTACACTGCTCTTCGCAATTGCGGCTATCTCCAGTATAGGCGCGGCTGGCTTTATCTTTCCAATACGAGGAGTTCGGTAAGACAAACACCTTCTGGTGGGTAAGCGCGATGCCCGTTTTGGTCCTACTACGATGAAAGGAGCATTTTATTTCGTGTTCATGATGCGTGCTTTGGCATAATGATCCGCATTCCATTGAGATGAGATAAGAGAATAGTAGCGTGGCAGAGTATTATCTGGACTTAGCGACGGTGGTAGCTACTCTTCAATCGCTCGGACAAACTGGGCGAATTGAGACCGATCTTTCGGCAATTCCTCAGAAAGGGAGAGGAAACGCTCAACCAGGGCATCTCGCGCTTGTTATTCAAAATGGGCGAGTTGCTTCCTGGGTAGTGTTAGATATAAATGGTAGGCAGATTTCAGCCGGTGACGAGAATGATGTGGGAACCCTACAAAAGCACTACCCGCTACGAATGAAATGGCAGTTTACTCAAACGGTCCTTCCCACATCTACTATGTCTGCCACGCAGTTTTCGCCAGTACGCGACTCGAATGATGCACGGTATAGCAACGAACCACCGTATGCGTTCGGATCATCACGTCCTCGTTTTTCGTCGGATGTTTCTTCTCGTAGAGCGGGCGTTCCACGTCGAGTACGTGTGTTATCCGTCGAATACCTCGCGCTAATGCCTCGCCAGTATCGCATGATCTATGCGCTGGTGAATGGTAGTAACAGCGTCGAGCGCATCATTCAGCTTATGACAGCAGTACCCCCTGACACTATTGAGATGATTTTGCATGAGTTACAAGCTCGTGATATTATTGCCTGATACATTGTAAAAGCAGAAAAGAGTGTAGTGTATTATGAAAGTACTTGTGATTGGCGGAGGTATTAGTGGTCTCGCAACTGCCCTGGCATTGCACCATGTAGGCCACGATGTAAGCGTTTTCGAGCGGACGCAAGAGATAAAAGAGGTTGGCGCGGGCCTGACAATATGGCCGAACGCCACTCGTGTTCTTCAACAGCTTGGTCTGGGTGCTGTCATTCCAACGATTGGAATGCCTGCTAACTATCGCACAATTCGCACATGGCACGGCGAATTGCTTTCCCAGATTCATGTAGATACTATTGCAGGCAGCCCAATGCAGTTAATGCATCGCGCGGATTTACAAGACGCATTATTTCAAGCCCTTAAAGATGTGTCTGTTCCCATTGAGCTAGGTGCTCGCTATACTGGCTTTACCCAAGATGAAAAAAGCGTAGAAGCTCATTTTGCCGATGGTCGCGTTATTAGTGGCGATATCTTAATTGGTGCCGATGGTATTCGATCCGTTCTCCGCGAGCAACTCTTTGGATCACCAAAAATCAGTTATACTGGCTATTCATCATGGCGCGGGATCGCAACCGTCGATGAAAAATATATCCCTCTGGGCGTCTCTAGCGAAACATGGGGACTGGGAAGACGTATCGGTCTTATCCCACTGCGGGGAGGACGGATGTATTGGTTTGTAGCCTATACAACACCGCAAGGTGGTGGAAAAGACGAAACAGCCGAGCAACGCAAGCAGCACGTTCTGTCCCTTTTTCGTGGGTGGCATCAACCAATTGAAGCGATTTTAGAGGCAACAGATACATCTCAAATCATCCGTACTGATGTGTACGATATTGAGCCTCTCCCACAATGGAGCAAGGGTAGGATTGTCTTGGTTGGAGACGCCGCACACGCGATGAGTCCAAACATGGGACAGGGCGGTTGTCAGGCACTTGAAGACGCACCCGCGCTTGCAGAAAGCCTACAAAATACGATAGATATTCAAACGGCATTTCAAGCCTACGAAACTCGACGAAAACCACGAACCGCGCGTGTGGCAATGCAGTCGCGGCGCATAGGACAGATTTCCCAGGTAAACAATGCACTCCTCTATCCAGTGCGTAATATGCTTGTGAAAGCGATGTACACTAAATTTCTTACCAGAGAATTAACATGGATACTTGGCTAGAGATGAGACACTTGAACTAATCGCGCAAGGTGATTGCGGAGCCGGCAGGATACAAACTTCTTCCTCTCGATGATGGCTGATGGGTAGGGAACAGATGAAGGTCTCTATACATAGAGAGGAAGAAGATACCCACGCAACATTTGAGAATGCATGGCGAACCCCATGTACCGACCAGACTTCCCGGCGCGCCTCTCTATTCTTTCACATGAGAGAAACATCCACAGCGCAATTTGACACGAAGTTCATCGCAAGACAAAGCTGGCGAGGGGGGAATTCACATCTCCATAATATTAACAGGAGCAAGAAATTGGTCGCTCTACAATTCGCTCCTTTATATAGCAATATCCCCGAGCAAGAAGAGCTACATTCCCTCTTCTCGCTCGCAGACACAAACCAGTTACTCTTCTCTAACCCTACACATGCTTCGCCACAAAGGTTGACCTAACACACTTCAATGACAAGCATTAAACAATACATGTGCCGCATAAAGGTTATTCTGAAACGGCAGTCTCGGCGGGAAGAACTGATGCTTGTAATAACTCTGTAAGTGTTGACTGTTTCACGCGATATGCGCGACGCTTGCCACTATGAGGGAGTGCTATCGCCTCCAAGATACCAGTGGATATCCAACGGCGTACCGTTGTACCTTCAACACGCAAACGACGGGCAACTTCATGAACGGTAAGCAGTTCGTCGGTGACTCCTTCAACTGTGCTGCCTTCATTGAGAATTTCTATATTAGTACGATGCGCCACGAGCATACCTCCTGTAAGCAAAAAAGACATAGAGAGAAAAACCGCTTTGGTTATTCCTAACACTATTTCCTTATATAAAAACAACTGTATATGCGTAATGTACAGGCAATGTATAATATATGTCAAGAGAATACGCCAACAAATATTCGTAAATAGGGTGTATGGATAGGTACAAGTTACAAAAATGCAAAATTGTACTTTTGTATAACCATTTCCCTCATTATGCGCTTGCTCTGTCCCTAGAAGCTTGCATAGAAAGTATAGCGCATCTTTTGCCGCTTCGATAACTCGCGCGTGAATTCTCAGTGAGTGTTGATTGCCTCGAACAACTTACACACTCAGAAAAAATCGAAGCTACAAAGCGTGGACAATATTGGTATGCGTCGCGATACGTTGTGCAACAGTACCTTGCAGAGCCAAAGGCCCAATCACGAGGCAGACGACGAGAAGAGTACAAGAAGGCCACCCTCTCATGAGAACAAGACGCATTATCCTACCTCAATCTTAACGCGCTTGCCTGTCTCTGCGCTCTCGATTGCCCCAAACACCATAGCAAGACTCTTGATGTTATCGGTACAAACGGTCTCCGGTACAGTACCATGTTGGACGCACCGCACAAACTCGCGTATCTGTCCAGCGTGACCATCAATCGCATCCGTTGCGTTATACGCTGGAATATCCACATCTCGACACGGCGCGATGAAGCCGCCTAGTGTGTCGATGACCTGTGCCTGCATTTCCGACCCACCATCCCAGTGTGCACTCCCACGCCGCCCAATCACCCGCCAGTCCGCCTCCCATGATGTAGGTAGTCCATCAGCACACCAGCTCCCGCGATACGTGTAGACGATCCCGTTACTCATCTCGAAAATCGCGATGGCAGAGGCATCGTGATCGTACCAGGAGTTGGACGGGTTCCACTCTTTACAGTAGACAGCAATCGGATCAGCCTGCGCCAACAAACGGGCTGCGTCAAACGTGTGAATCGCCATATCTAGCAACAGTACATGCTTCATGTGATCGCGGAACCCGCCAAAGTGTGGAGCCGTATAGAAATCGCTGTTGATGGTTGTGATTGCGCCCACCACATCTGTACGAAGAAAACGTGCAAAGCGGCGAATATTGGGGTCATAACGACGGTTTTGGATGACAGCGAAGAGCTTTCCAGCGTGTCGAGCCGCCGTAACCATTGTGCGCGCCTCTTCCATACTCGCCGCGAGTGGCTTTTCGCCTAAAACATGACAGCCGTACGCAAGAGCTTCAAGCGTCACCGATGAGTGCGCTTCGGGAATAGTGCAATCGAAAACAATATCGGCTGACGTTCGTGCCAGCACCTCTGCTAATGTCGTACCTATGACCGCCTCATTCAGGTGATACTCCGCAGCTCTCTTCCTTGCGGCCTCTTCGACGACATCGACCAATCCAACAATCTCAACATCTAGTATCTGTGTAGCAGCATCAAGCCAGCCTCGACTCATCCCGCCACACCCAACGTGAACGACTTTCTTCATTACGTATCGCCTCTCTTTTCAAAAAAAGAGTATTTTGAGTAAAATAGTCACGCACAAATTACGGAAACCACGCCACTACCCTCATGTCCATTGTATAATACAACGCCCAGTAGAGGAAAAATATACCTTCTTAAACTATACCTTCTTGAAAGAACGTGGGCGACTTCGTTAAAAGTACAACAGCGGCGAGCAGCAAGAGCAATTAAAAGCAGAAAATGGTTGAGATAAAAAGGTAATTTATTCAGAAACAACGCCATGGGCAAAAATATCTTGACATACGCTAAAGTACAACATATGCTATATAGCATATCAAGAGACATTATAAAAGCAAAAACGCATTGAATTCAGTAAAAAAGAGAAAGTAATACATAATTAAATCTATTTGATAAAGATATTTGTACGTGCTCCTTTATAGAAGAAAGGTAGAACTTTTAGCTTCTCTTCTCAATTTTTCTCTTTACATAGGAGTGAAGTAGATGTATACTTATCGTCGTAAATATGGATCGACGTTTTGGTCACATATTCTTTTTCGTTGATTTGGGCATGTTTAAGCCATGGCAAAACGCTGTTTACATACCTCCATTAAAGACGCCGCAGCATATCGTCGCGTTAGTTAG
>Ga0123337_10004785_pt1 | contig 13599 bp, 11 predicted proteins | sample frozenSSSSmetaG_FD_89792 | JGI IMG/M metagenome (GOLD analysis project Ga0123337, IMG submission 89792) | Glacier valley bacterial and archeal communities from Borup Fiord, Nunavut, Canada, to study Microbial Dark Matter (Phase II) -... | ecosystem: Environmental > Aquatic > Freshwater > Ice >... | reverse complement strand
TCTAACTTGCAGGGAATCAATTGAGTTTGAATCGGAGGATATCCTATCCATTGCTTTTTACAATATCGATAATTTATTTGATGATGTGGATGATACCTCACATGATGATGATGAGTTTACTCCCGGAGGCAAATACCATTGGTCCTCAGAGCGTTATCACCTTAAACTTAAAAATATGGAGGAAGTTGTCAGACAAATTGCCGATGGCAAGGCTCCGGATATTTTAGGTGTATGTGAACTGGAAAGTGAAAGAGCCCTGAGTGATTTATTGAAAACGGGTCTGCTGAAAGGTCATTATGACCTGGTACATTATGATTCGCCGGATGAACGCGGTATTGATGTAGCGTTAGTCTATAACACAGATAAAGTAAAGGTGTTAGAATCCAAAAATTATGTGGTAAAAATGCAAAATAATCCTTCGGATAAAACCAGGGATATATTATGGGTAAAAGCTTTATCTAAAAAAAACAATGATACATTACAGCTAATCGTCTGTCATTTTCCATCTAGACGTGAGGGCAAACAAAAGAGTGAACAGGATAGATTGGATGCAGCCCAGGTCTGTCAGTCCATTATCAAAGAGCGTTGTCGTTTAAAGACTCAAAATCTGGTCATTATGGGCGATTTTAATGATGAACCCTGGGATAAAAGTATCAGTCAAATATTAGAGGCAAAAGATATTCAGCGTTTTCCGGGGCATGAACTGCTCAACCTGATGTGGCATTTTAAAGAGGATAAGAGAGGCAGTTATAAGTATAAGAACCATTGGGAAGCGCTTGACCAGGTGATGCTCAGTAAGGCATTAACAGACGGCAAAGGGATGGAGTATATCACAGGCTCAGTGAACATCATGGAAAAAGACTGGATGATGCAGTCAGGTAAATACGAAGGATATCCCCTCAGAACTTTTGGAGGTATGAAATGGTTAAATGGATACAGCGACCATTTACCGGTATATATAAAAATTAAAATTTAAGACTATGGCAAAAAGGGCTCCTATGATGATCAACAGGGAATTAAGTTGGTTGTCTTTTAACGATAGAGTGTTACAGGAAGCGAATGATTCCAGTGTTCCTTTATTGGAACGTTTGAAATTTCTGGGTATATTTTCATCCAATCTGGATGAATTTTTCCGCGTCAGGGTGGCAACGAATAAACGGATGTTGCAACTCAAAAATGCCCAATCGCATGTCAATAAAAAACTTATTCAGGAAACTCTGCAGGATATTTACAACAAAGTGGTCATTCAGCAGGTTAAGTTTAACAATATATACAATAATCTGTTGGATGAATTGAAATCCAAGAATGTATATTTTGTCAACGAAAAACAGCTGAATATTCAGCAAACGCTTGAGGTAAGGAAGTATTTTAAGGATGAAATTATCAACACGATTTTTCCATTGATTCTGGATGAGAAAAAGTCATTTCCTTTTCTCAGGGATAATACGGTATACCTTGCCTGCAAACTCACGAACAGTATTACAAAGGAGAAAAAATACGCGCTTGTACCATTGCCAACCAAGGTAAAAAAACGTTTTTATCAATTGCCGAAGCAAGCGGGCAATACACTCATCATGTTTATCGATGATGTGATCAGGTGTAATCTGGATATTGTGTTTTCAAGTTTTGAATACAATGTGTTTGAGGCTTACACGATAAAACTGACGAGGGATGCAGAAATTGATCTAGAGAGTGATATTTCCCTGAATATATTGGAAAGTCTCACCAAATCACTGAAACAGCGCAAAAGGGGGCAGCCTGTTCGTCTGATATATGACCAGGAAATGCCGGAAGATTTTATCAAGTTTATCAACCAAAAATTAAAACTGAATCGAGATGAATTGATTCCGGGGCAGCGTTACCATAATTTCAAGGATTTTATTGGTTTTCCGGATATCAAAAAAACGGATTTGAAATACCAGAGCATCGAGCCGCTTTATATCCAGGAGTTGGATAAAGCAAAAACCATGTTTAATGCCATCAGGCAGAAAGATTATCTGATTAATCATCCTTATCAACCTTTTAGCTATATTATACGATTGTTGCGTGAAGCTGCAATTGACCCAAATGTCCTGACAATTAAAGTGACTTTGTATCGGGTAGCTGAGAATTCCAATGTGATTAATGCACTTATTAATGCGGTTAAAAATGGCAAAAAGGTGGTGGTATTAATGGAACTCAAAGCCAGATTTGATGAAGAACACAATATATACTGGAGCAACAAATTAAAAGAAGAGGGTGCCACGGTTTTATTTACCATTCCGACTCATAAAGTCCATACCAAGATGTGTGTGATTTATCGCAGGGAAAAAAAGGAAATTAAACTATATGCGCATGTAGGCACCGGAAATTATAATGGTGAAACGGCCAAAATTTATTGTGACCATTCTGTGCTGACTTGTAATAAAAAAATTACCTCGGAACTGGTCAAGGTGTTTTCGTTGATTGAGAATTTTAAGCCGGAGAAATTCAAATTCACATCTTTATTAGTTTCTCCAATCAATTTGCGCTCAGGCGTTTTAGCGTTAATAGACAATGAAATAAAAAATAAAAAGGCTGGGAAAAAGGCCTATATAAAAATGAAGATGAATAGTCTGGTGGATGAAGAGATTATCATGAAATTGTACCAGGCCAGTAATGCAGGCGTAAGAATTGATCTGATTATCAGGGGGATTTGCTGTCTGGTGCCAGGTATTGCTAAACAAAGTGAAAATATCCATGCTATTAGTATTGTCGATAAGTATTTGGAACATGCGCGCATCTATGTTTTCTGTAACGCAGGTCGAGAGAAGATGTATATGGGTTCCGCTGATATGATGACCCGAAATTTGGATAATAGGGTAGAGGTTTGTTTTCCTGTCATGAGTGCCTCCATTCGCGAAGAACTGAATGCCATGATCAATATTCAGTTGTCGGATAATACCAAGTCAAGGATATTAGATGCGTATCAGATTAATGAATATAAACTAGCAGCTATACCTAAAATCCGCTCACAGGCGGAGTTTTATAATTATCTGAAGAAAAAATACAATACAGATAATGTTTTTTAGTGGAACGATAACAGTTATTTGTTAATCATAGGATTTCATTTGCTGAGGCTGATCATAGCCTAAGCCAAGGGTTTGTTTTAGAAAGATTGTAATTTAAGCATTTGAAAATGCGGAGAGGTAGTTTTTTACCGCTTCCACATTTCTTTTATTTTGCCCCCATGAAGTGGTAGTAGGTTTGTTGTGTAAATCACAAATACTGTTGACCAATATACAATCCTTATCTCTTATCAATGTAATCAGCGTTCCCCAATTGCTCCATTTGAATTCTATAGTCGCCACGACATAAGATTCGCCTGAATATTCTGCAAGCCAGTTCATTTTTTTTGCCAGAATCTCAAACATATCCCTGAATTCCTGTTCGGTAAGTGTAGCTTGAATAGAGGTGAAATTTAATTGATTAAATTGCCTGTAAAACAAATAGATGGCAATCAAAATAGCTGTCAGGCTAAGGAATTTAAAATCAAGTGAAAGATGATGTTCATGCGCAACAAGCGAAATAAAAAAACAAATGGATGCTATCAGTAGAAATACAAATACAGGAAAAAAATGTAAAAGCATCTGTGTTTTTGGAAGTGTTAATTTCCGTGTTTGTTTCATCTTGTCGAAAACCTTGTCCATAGAGCTAGAGATTGATTGTGCGAACATAATGAATTTCAGGTAAATAACAAAGATATTAGACAAAAAACGATGGATAAAAAGTCTGAAATATTGATGCTTATTTTATAGTGATACATCGTGTTTAAAATATAAAATAATTCATTGTAAATAATTGGTTTTTTCATTTGTTTATGAGGGATTAAACAATTATTTTTGATTGATGAAATCATTGACAATCATTGTTTTCTTTTTAGGTTCCTTCAGTGTATCCGCTCAGGAAATCGGCTATATAGCAGGTGCGAGCAAAATGGGCATTAATCCTGCTCGTTTTCAACCTATTTACGGCTTTACTGTGGGCGCACAAGTCAGCAAAGTACTGGCGATTGAAACTGGGCTGTTTTACAGCCAACGTTCAGTAGGAGAAACTATTCAGGCGGATTATTTGACCTTTTTTGCCATGCCCAAAATTGGTTTTTTCGGTAAAAAAGCGGCTGTTTATTATGCACCGGGTATTGCCTTGAATCCAACCCTTTACCATAGTAATATTCAGAATCATACGTATTTGTCTCATATTGAGGCGGTAGGAGGGCACGTCAATATTAAACCCAGAATATTGTTAGACCTTAAGGTGGGTTATGACATAGGGCTTACAGGAGCTTATCTCGAGAATGATGTCTTTAAAAAGTATTCAGGAGTCATGGTTTTGCTGGGACTGAAATTCAAATTTAACGAGCTGAAATAGTTCAGGACATTTTATTACCCTTGTTTTTCAAGCCATTCTTTGGCTTTGTCTATATCTGTAAAAAAACGAGCAGGGTAGAGGTCTTTCAGGTATTTAAAATAAAAATTCGCTATCATTTTCTGAGCCAATGAATTGACAACCACTGCTTCTGCAATAATATCGTCTTTTGCTCCCTCGCTCAGTTTTTCACCATATTGCCTCGCTTTTGCCGTAATCTCAGAATTTTTACCTGAAACAATTAACCTCTTGATTTTTTTGCCTTTGGTGAATTGTAAACAATAGTCGTCCACGGCCATAATACCCTCCAAATCAATAATAACAGCATCATGAAAAATCAATTCAATTGTTTTTTCATCTATAAATCTAAAGGATTTAAGAATTGAAGAAGTCAAATCGCCCATTGGTTTCATGTTGCAGAAAAAAGGACGGCGAAAATACTATATTAAACGAGAATTGAAAAATTAAAAAATAGGCAGGAAGTCTCACAACAAAAAAGAGATGAGCACATTGCGCGCCACATCACCTGAATTAGTGTCCGGTATAATTTGGTTTTCTTTTTTCAAGAAAGGCTTTGATACCTTCTTTTTGGTCTTCCGTACTGAAAGTAATATAATAGTTTTTCCTTTCGAATGTAAGTCCGTCAGATAAGGTTGAATTAAAAGCTTTGAGTACAGATTCTTTTGCCAGTCTTACAGCCAAAGGAGGAAGATCACTTATTTTTCTGGCAATTTGCAACGCTCCTTCAAGGTATTCTCCAGCCGGAGTCACTTTATTAATCAAACCGATTGAGTAGGCATATTCGGCGTCAATATAATCACCCGTAAGAATCATTTCCATTGCTTTGGCTTTTCCAACTGCCCTAGGTAAGCGCTGAGTACCCCCTGCGCCCGAACCAATTCCGCGTTTGATTTCAGGTTGTCCGAATTTAGAGGTTTCAGATGCTACTACCATATCACATAACATGGCCAATTCGCATCCGCCACCGAATACCCATCCAGAAACTGCGGCAATCACCGGTTTTTTAACCCTGCCCAATTGATCCCAAATACTAAATTGGTCAAGAATCACCAAATCAACTGTTTTGGAAACAGCTACTTCTTTTAAATCTGCACCAACAGAAAAAGCATTGTCATTTCCCGTGATGATAATTGACCGAACTTTATCGTCTTTATCCAGACGTGTCATAATATCACCAAGTTCCTCCATCAGGTCAAGTGAAAGTGCATTATGCACCTCAGGCCTGTTAAATTGAACTAAGGCAATGTTCTCTTCAAAATTGGGGTATACATTGATGAATTTATACTTTTTGTATTTCATTTCATTGAGGTCTTGTTTTTTGCTTGTAGCAGCGAGTGTTGTAATCATGATAAAGTGTATATTGTGTTAGATTGTTTTGTAAATGAGGGATAATCACTATCTCATAAGTTTGAATGAAACGCAGTGAAAAAGGAATGAGAGATCTTGGAATGATTGGAGAGGGCGTTTGTAAAGGTCTCAGTTAATGTGCACTGAAAATGGAATCTTACCCTTAAAGGTAAAATAGCCGTAGAAAGTGTGTGATTCATATATTTGTGTTTTAGTTAATTTCATCATATTAAAAGGTAGTTTTAAGCCTTTACGAAACGTTTGGAATCAACCGCAAATTTCGCAATGCAAGTATAAGCGCGTTTTTTGTTATTTCCAAATAAAAATGTGAATATAATTCAATTGCAAATTGATAAGTAATTGAATTATAGGGTTTTATTATAAAATATAGAATGCGTCTTTAAAAAATAATTGTGAATAACTGCTATTTGAATTGTTGATCAAAGAATGGCAACATCTGCAAGCTGATACGGCCATTTGCGCCTCCCAGCATATTGCCATGTGTGCCTATATATTCCTCTGCTTCATGCTGAATGCCGTTTTCCTTTAGCTTTTTACTGAATTGTAAACAGGTAAAAGGAATATGCGGAAATTCATCATCTTTTCCCCAATCTATCTTTAATCCGCTTAAGCCTTTTAAATCTGCTAAATGTTCTTCCATCATCACCATGGGGAATTGTTTTTCCCATAAAGCCACAATATCTGTTCTTACTTGCATGGAATCGGAGTTAAATTCAACAGGTAGTTCAGCATAATATGGCGGTTTTTGAGCGTTAGGTGAATAGGTTCGCGCCATATCAAGCAGTATATTAGCATAGAGATCGTTAAAAATGTCTGTTTTGTTTTTTGCTGTTTGTATGATTCTGAAGCCCTTATTGTTATAGCTGAATTCTTCACCCCAGTTCAGCACACTCGGACTTAACGCATACACGGAACCGAATACATCGGGAAAAAGCATACTTATTTTTAAGGCTCCATTACCACCCATGGAATGTCCGGCTAAACCTCTGTGGTGTTTATCTGCCAGTGTCCGGAAATTTTGATCCACATAAGCCACAACATCTTTCGCAATATAATCTGCCCAAGCGCCGGTAAGCGAAGAATTGCTGTAAAAACTTCCACCATACGTGGTGGAACTTCCTGGAACAACAAGAATAACAGGTTTTATCCTTTGCTCTTCAATAGCTGCATCAAGAAGTTCATTCATTCTCATATTGTTGAGTTCGCTCTCATTGGCATTAAAACCATGCAGATAATAAATGACAGAATATCTTTCGTTTCCTTGTTCATATCCCGGTGGCAGGTAGATGGTTAAACGGCGTTTGGGGTCTTCGCCACCTTGATTGCCTTTGATGGCACTAGCGATGAATTCTCTTGAGAGTACCTTGCCTTTTTTATGCGAACGCATCCACCAAAAGCTGAAACCGGCAAGGGAAATTATGGATATCAACATAAGTGTTTTCATTTTATTGTTTTTTAACCGGCCTGATAAGTGTGATAAGGAAATCAGGAAAAATGAGAGGTTTCAGGCATTTAATTAACCATTCCTGTGAGAGTAACCATGTAATAAGTAGGGCGCTGGCAAGACAAAGCGATTCTGTGATAATAGGTTGATATGGCAGAAATAACAGATTAACCGGCCAAACGATAAACATGTGAAACAAGAACACATATAAAGTATTTTCGCCGTATTTGGAGAACCATGTTTTTTTGTCAGGAATCAAAAACAAGAGGGAAAAACAAATCATAAATGAGCTGATTAAAGCAAAAGTACGCATAAACAGGAAGCCCAAATGATGCTCGTATCCAAAAATAGGCAGGTAAGCATATAAAAGTTTAGCTGAAATGGTCTCGTTTTTATAAGAGAGCACAAAAATGACAGCCATGCTCATTAAAAAACCAAGAATAAATAAAATTTTGAATTTGCTGAACCTGTTCATAATGGATTTTAAATCAGTGCAATAATAACCAAGGACAAAAAAAGGCATAAAGAAAATACTGCGGTAAAGTGCAAGAAATCCATTAAATTCACTGATAAATCCGATACCTAGGGCCAGTAAAACAACGACTGTTATAGCTGCCTTGCGATTGAAAAAATTAAAATAAGGCACAAATAAACGCCAGATAAATAAGGCCAACAAATACCAATTCTGATAAGTTGGCAATGCAGGGTTTAATTTTCCTTCTCCAAGTCCTGATGTTTTAGTAAAGGCAAAATGTATCAGTTCAATGATCAGGTAAGGCACCAACACATGTAATATATCTGATTTTCTTTGGGATTTGATGGATTTTGAGAAATACCCGGAAATAAAGATAAACAGGGGCATGTGAAAGGAATAAATCATATTGGTAATGGCAGACATGATGGGATGACTTTTGTTGTTAAAGCAAAAATGTCCGAATACAACAAGGATAATCAATATCACCTTGAGGTTGTCGAAGAGGTAATCTCTTGATTTTGTTTCGTTCATGTTAATGTTAAAAAAGCAGGAGAGTAAGTTCTGTGTTCTATTTGCCGCAAATTAAAGGCCAAGATCGTCATTAATCATCTTGCTCAGTTTTTCAGCACCAATCTCGTTCACGTGATAAGAATCCCTATAATCAGATTTAACAAAGCTGCTATCTTCAAGAAAACTGCGGTATTGAACATTGGGATATTTCTGAACAATCGTTTTCATTTCCCTGTCTAGTATTTCCAGACGATTTTTGTCCAAATGTTTGGTGTAAGAAGGCCAGCTAGGTGGCGTGAAAAGATAAACTTTGACATGTCTCTTGGCACAATCTTCAATCATCGCATTTAAACGCTCCAGATTGGGACCAAGGTTTTCAATCGGATACGTCGACTGCCTTTCAGCCGCTAGTTGTCCTGTTTTATCCACATCATACGTCGGTGTGTTTTGGTACATGGTGCCATACCCTGATTTGGTGCAGAATATTTCATCGCCGTTATTGAATAGATATTTCTTGGCCATTTTAAGGTGCAGCATGCTTCTACCATTCGCTATTTCGAGGGAGTTTTTTACCGACAAATGGTATTTGCATCCATAATAAATACAATAGTTTTTAATACGGTAATTTCCCTCAGCCTGTTCAAGCTCGTAAAACAAAGAAAAATAGGAGATGGGAATGATGATGGCTCTGAGGGAAGTCAGGCTATCCTTATATTTATCAAAGATAAATTTATCGTATTTTAGTGATTGATATTCTTGAGAGGTGTTAAAGGTATATCGACTAAAAAAGCTAGGGTTCACACAATATAATCCATGAGAACTTCCAAGTATTAGTATTTCAATTTTTTTTCCGTGTTGTTCAATATAGTTTCTTTTGTAAGAATAGTCATTGGGAACTGTTCTGACTATCATTTCAAGACATATAAAAAAGACGAGAATCGGAGCTCCGAAAATGGCAACAAGTTTTAAGAATCTTTTCATTTGGCTAGTTTAAAATTGGAAATAAATGAATTCCTGTTGGTTTCCGCCATAAAATACAATAATAATGATAAGACAATAATAGAACGACCATCGCACAACTTTGGGGATTTTATACTTGTCAATTTCAAGCGCGTGTTGTTTTTCTCTCTGCAACCATTCGGCAATGAAAAAGAATGCAATAAAGATAAAGGTCTTAACAGGATATACTTCAGGGAAATGTAAAATGGATTTTGAAAACATGATTCTGACATACTCAAAACCTTCATGAATATTTTTTACACGAAAAAAAATGGTAATTAAAACGACTTTCATGAAAGTTCCCAGCACTTGAAAAAATTCTTTAAAAGTAGGAAATATTTTGCCTTCTGCCACTGTTTTGGTCATGACGGCTCTGGAGTCTGATAAAAGAGAAGGTAAGAGGTATAAAGCAAAAACAAATCCCCAGAATATATAAGTCCAGTTGGCACCATGCCATAATCCGCTCAGCAGGAAAACAATAAAGATGTTCCTTACTTTTTTCCATTTGCCGTTTCTGCTCCCTCCTAATGGGAAATAGACATAATCCTGAAACCAGGAAGTGAGTGATATATGCCAGCGTGTCCAAAGTTCAGGCATAGTTCTGGAAAAGAATGGAAACGCAAAGTTTTGCATGAGACGGAAACCAAACAGCCTTGCTGAACCAATGGCTATATCTGAATAACCGGAGAAATCACAATACAATTGTATGGTAAACAAAATGGCACCAAGTAATAAAGTACTACCTGAAAAATGTGTGTAATCGGCAAAGATATCACTCACAAACGGGGCACATTTATCTGCAATAACTATCTTTTTAAATAATCCCCATAACATCTGACGCATACCGTCAACTGCTTTGTCGAATTCAAAAGTTCTTTTTTTGTAAAATTGAGGAAGCAGGTTTGTTGCCCTTTCTATTGGACCGGCAACCAATTGTGGAAAAAAGCTCACAAAAGTGAAAAAGGAAACAATGTCTTTGGTAGGTTCCAGTTTGCGTTTATACACGTCAATGGCGTAACTCATAGTCTGGAAGGTGTAAAAACTGATACCCACCGGAAGGATAATGCGGAGGGTAGTTATTTCAATAGGTTTGCCCAGCAGGGTAAATGCGGTCACAAAACTATCGATGAAAAAGTTAAAATATTTAAAAAAGGCCAATAAACCGAGGTTCAAGACCACACTGATACCCAATAAGAGCTTTCGACGTTTTTCATCCTGAAGTTTCTGTAAGCCAAGTCCGACAAAATAATCAATCAGGGTGGTGGCAAACATCATGGGCAAAAAACGCCAGTCCCACCAGCCATAAAAAATATAACTGGAAACCAGTAGTAAGGTGTTTTGTAATCTTAAATTCTTGTTGAGCACAAACCAATAGAGGAAAAAGACAATTGGCAGGAAAATGAGAAATTCAATAGAGTTAAATAACATGTTGTGTTCTTTTGGTCATAATTCTTTTTAATTTGAAGAAATCTTGTTTTTCTATCATTTTTACACCCGTTTTCACAAGATGTTGAAGTGATAATTAAATTGAATCATATTACGTTAGCTTTTGTTTTCGCTCGCAAATAACATATTTTTTTTTAAAATATCCAAATAACATTGTATAAGCATAGGTGTACACCGTGCCTGTGATGTAAATTGCGATTTCGGCACCCATAAAATAAAAGTAAAATCGCAGTCAGCCGTCTGGCTGATCGTCCTGTACTACTAGGACAAGCGCGTGTAGTTGAATCAAGCCCTCACAAAGCCACCAATTCCAAAATTAACGTTTGGGTTTTTGCCCGGTAATCACATAATGCCTGCAGAACAGATGTTTAAAGGGATATGCCTGTTTGATTATATACCTTGGTAAACCTGCCCTTATGCCATTGAGGTAAAGGTATTGAAGCGGGTAAATGATGAGGGCCAAAGGAAGATATAACAAATCTCTCCTGTAAAGAGAAGTATATTCTATTTTTTCGATACGGATGCCATGGATGCGCATCAGGCGTATGAGTTCCATCACAGGAATGTTTTGTGTCATTGATTCATTATCTTCATATATCGGATTAAACATGCGTACACGGCCCAATACCATATATCTGATGCGATCCATCATGGTCATGGAATTGTCATTTGTAATGACCAAAGTACCGTTTGGTTTTAATCTGGAAGCGCAATTTTCAATGAACCCATGTGTATTACCGAACATCATCACTCCGCTTATGGAGGTGATAAGATCAAATTGTTCTTCTCTTGATATTTCAAACTCTTTTGTCAAATCCATTTGCACAAAATCAATGTCCATTTTGGGTTTTGGTGTCATGATATCAGCACCCAGAATGGAGGCATTTGGAAATAATTTTTTAAGATATCCAAGGAATAGGAGGTCTCCGCAGGGTAAATCTAAGACAGATATTGCTTGCTCCTTGTGGAATTTTTTAACTAGATTATTCAGTATGGTTTGATTGACATTTCTTTGTGTTTCTCCTCTTTCTATCTGAAGATTTTGAGGCGAAATTTCTTGTTGCTGATGGGTCTCGGCTTTGATGGTATCAATATGTTCATTAATTGTAGTTTTCATGTTGGGTTTTCGGAAATCAGCCAGTAGCATGAAGATATATAGACAGAATCTTGACAGTCATTTTATACTGGTGGTATAACATGTTAAGTGAAGCAAATTGTGTTTGCTCGCCAATAATTGTTTGATGATATCTTTTGGATATTTCTGGCATGTGGTTAAAGGAAATAAATAAATTTTTTAAGATTAAAACGAATTAACCTTTTGACTGTTTTTGATTAACCGATATTGGGTGGCGGAGTTTCCGGCTTGGTAAGATATGACTTGGATAAATTGATATCTAAAATCCTGTTTTTACCATGCAAATAAGAAAAATCAAGGGAAAGTAAATCGATGGATAAAAGTTCATAACAAGCTAAAGGAGGGTAATCCTCTTTACAGGTCTTTTCACTGTCTTCATTTTCAATCAGAATTTCGGTTTGATCTTTTTGACTAAAAAAGGAAATAATCGTATTGGCAGCCTGCAAAGTGCTGAAAAATACAATAATGATGATGAGTGCCTTTTTATTCAAAGTGTTGGGCGAAATTATTGTTTTTTTTATTTTTACACAAATTTATTCTGTTTAAAAATATGTAAATTATTTATTGTCAATCTATAATGAGCTTAAAGTGCTGTGCTTTATTGTGGTGATATACATGCATCACATACATGCCTTTTTGATAATGACGCATGTCAATTTCTTTTGGGCTTTCTGCCTGTAAAACAAGGGTACCCATCAGATCATATATCTCAATATAAGCATTCATGTCAGAATCAAATTGAAGATGGAATAAACCATTTCCCGGATTAGGGAATATTTTAACATCACTTTGAATGTACTTATCGTCTAAACCGGATTGGAAATTATAAGTGACAGAAGCGCTGCATTGGTTACTGTCTGTAACGATAAGCATGTATTCACCATCGCCCGAAGGCTGATAAACAGCTTGTGTTGCACCGTTGATTGGCTGCCCGTTCATATACCATTGATTGCCTTTTATGCTATTTGAAACTAATTGTGCCCCGTTAGTTTGTATCATAGGTTTGGGTAGTGAATTCACCTGTACCACTGTGTTTTCTGATTTTGAATAACATCCGTTTTCGTCGCTTGCATTCACGGAATACACACCGGATGAAAAAACCTGTATGCTCTGAGTCTTTAATCCGTTGCTCCAATAATAGCCGTAAGCTTTATTGGCCGTGAGGGTAACCATCCCACCTTCACAGAAAGATGTGGTGCCCGAAACCATGATGCGGGGCGTAGTTAAGGCAGTAAATCGCAAAGCGGTAAAATCATAGGCTCTCTGATAATTATTGCTTCCGCCTTTAAAAGAGAATTGTAACGTTTTTGGTTGATTCCAATGGCAGTCTTTATCATATAATGAAGCACCCATAGCTACAAAATTGGCATATTTAAATACGATGCCATGTTCGCTCACTATCAGTTCAAAAGGCTGGGATTGACTGATAATTTCTGAAATGCTTTTGTAAAAGGCATTAAATATACCTTCACCATTACATTTAATCTGGGTAGGAAATAATTGAGCATCATCATAAATCAATTCATGGGTAATTCTGGCAATGATTTTACCCTGGTCATCTATGATATCGATAGTACCTCCACCTTGATCATCCCAAGTGCCATAGTTTCCATCAAAATTAATGGAACCGCTGAGTTTCCAATTTTGAATACACGCATTGACGAGTCCCAATTCCCTGTTGACCTTATATAAGCCGTTATCGCGTTTGAAGGTCATGTAGAGGTCCGGTTTTTCACTGTTATAGGTTTTTACATTGGTCTTTACATGCCAGTATTGATCATCATTAGTACTGTCCTCTAATACAGCGTTTCTTGT
>Ga0123337_10004784_pt1 | contig 13604 bp, 9 predicted proteins | sample frozenSSSSmetaG_FD_89792 | JGI IMG/M metagenome (GOLD analysis project Ga0123337, IMG submission 89792) | Glacier valley bacterial and archeal communities from Borup Fiord, Nunavut, Canada, to study Microbial Dark Matter (Phase II) -... | ecosystem: Environmental > Aquatic > Freshwater > Ice >... | reverse complement strand
CATGCCCAGCCGTAATGCCTTACTTACTTATTTACGCCAAACTCGCCAGACTGAAGGTGCGTTCCCAATTAACGCCGTCGCCCAGGTGCGGCCCGCTGCCTCACAGCGCATAACTGGTTCGTTAGGGGTTCGGCGAGAGGGTAACAACCTGGTGCTGAATATCTCCGGGCTGCGTTGTGGTTGTGCGACTTATCAAAGTAGCGGCACATGTGACCACCTAACCGCGATGGCTTACCATTTGGGATTGGGCTACACCCCCGAAGCGGAGTCGGTGGTGGCCTTCCGAGCGGCAAGTGCTGCCAGAGAGCAAGCCTACCAACAGGTGCGGCAACAAGCTTCTCAAGAACAGGTGCGAGTTCAAAGGGAAGCCGCCGAAGCAAGGTCACGGCAGGAGATGGAGGCTGGACGGGTGGCGATGGAAGCGGCCACTTCACAGGCCCAACAAAATTTTGAGGCCGTAAGGCGCGGGAGAAACTATGCCGATGACCCGGCAGCTTTTGGGGAAGCTTACACTGCCGCCAGGCAGCGAAAAGAACGGGGCGAACCGCCAGTTCCGTTTGTAACCGAAAATGCTACCGGAGGATTGGGAACCAGGGGGAGCGGTAGAGGTTTCGGGGTTGAGATTGAATTTGACCTGGCGGGAGTATCAGACCGAGCCGCCGTCCTTCGGGCAATCGGGAGCGAACTCCATTCCGCAGGCATCACAAGCAGGGCGGGGCAGGAGAATTATCACAGTTCTACTGATTACACTCGTTGGCGGTTTGAAAGAGATAGCACGGTGGACGGCGAAATCATCTCCCCGATCATGTACGACACCCCCGAAGATTGGGAGAAATTGCAAAAGGTCTGTGAAATCGTTCAGCGCAACGGTGGTAAGGCCACTACTCGCACTGGAGGTCACGTCCATGTAGCCTGCGGGAATTTTGACCATACTCCCAAAAATCATAACAATCTGTTAGGGCTGGTTAAACAGCATGAGGATACTCTTTACCGACTATCCACCAATCCTGAGCGTGGTACGCACCGGGGAACCCAGTGGTGTCGGCCCAACAATGTACCTGCCAACGGCTATGGCTCTGTTAACGCTGTTCGGAGTGGCAATAACAGTCACGGGCTAGGAGTAAACTTCCAGTCGGTACAGGGGAGTGCTAGTGACCACGTAGAGTTTCGGATGTACGATGGTAGTCTTGACCCGGCGGTAATCCAGAGCCAGATTAAACTATCGCTAGGCATCACGGATGCCGCGCTCAGGCACGAGTCCAATGCTTTCGGGGCTGTCCAGGAGCCGTTGGGTACGCATAAAACCAACAATCGGGGAGCGGGAAGATTGGAGGGGGTAGCCTGGGAGAACGATACCCAAAACGTCAGGCAACTTCTCGATACCATCTTCAGCCGGGAAGAGGATAAAGCCCAGGCCGCCAGTTTGTTTGCCACCACCAAATGGCAAAACTAATCTGGGCAATAGACTGGCGGCCTATACCGCCAGTCCTGCCGATTTTATTTGCCAGGGCGTTTGAACTGGCGTTTTGGGCCAACAGGTCGTTGGGTCTGTAAGGCTTCTATTGCAGCTTTTTGCGAGTAGACAAGGTTATATTCCTCTGTGCCAGGAGTAAGTTTTTCTAGTTGGGCATCGAATCCCGCGATACTCTCCTTGAAAGGATCGTAATACTCGCTAGTGGTTTGATCATTTTGACCAAAATCCAGGTCAGCATCTTCGCCAAATAGGTCGTATTTTCCTGCCATGTTATACTTACCATATCCTTTCATCAAGGTAGACTGGGTGGCGATTAGTTTTCTAGGCAACTCGCCGCCCTGTTTTGTTTTTCAGCTTTCGGTTTCTTTCCGCACTACAAATCGGGACAAATCGGCCATAAGTGCCATGAGTTTTTACCTAAATAAAAAAGTTCCAGTCTTATTACAAAGAAAGGAACTTTGGGGGACTTTGCACAACAGCTAATTATCTGTTCTAACTTAATTGCCTAACTCACAAGGCCAGTGGTGGTAAGGAGATTTTGGAGAAGGAGTTTGTATGAGTGCAGGGGAAAACGAGTCGAGGCATTTTAACGTCACAGAATGCCCCTGGTATATACCAGAGCTACCACCTCTCCTGATTTCAAAAGCTTTGTTCGTGTGGGACTGGCTGAATAATGCCATTAAATTGAGAGTGCATCTGGACGATGCTATCTGGTTAGCACCATATCAGGAGGGTTTGCTGAACTTGCACCAGGTCGGGCCAGACAAGACGATTAAGCTACTACCCTCTGATATTCGAGCCGAGATCGCTACAGAGTGGCAGATATTCCTCCAAAACTACTTCACGGGCATTATGCCCCGTACTATGAGGGGAAGGAATTAGAAACCGAGTCAGCGGCTTGAAGCAGCAATTCAACTAACGGCTGTTTCATTCTCGTTACCAGGGTAGGGGTGAAGTAAGGGCAAAACACGGTCACAGGAGACTTAAGAACAGTATAAAACCTTTAGAATTATTCCAAAAACTTTAACAGACATCGAAAAAAGCGGGTTTTAGAGGCATTAGCAGATATAAAAGCTAGGTTATAGCTCGAAAAATGGCCGCTAATGGGTATTAGCAGTCATAAGTCTATTTAGGAACACTCATAATTTATCCTATCCCAATGAGCTAGAATAAGCGTGACCCATTTTTGCCTTACTTCACCCATACCCCTATTATGCTTACGGTAATTTAAAGAACTTCTAAACAACATTGACAGAGTGCGTTTTTTGTTTGGAGAAACCTATTTCATTTTGGTTATACAGATCAGTTTGGAAATTGATGCAACAATTTTGCATCCAAAACTGACTTCTTAATAGAAGCCAATTGCTGGCTCATTTCAATTCCAAATTGAGGTATAAACACTTATGGAGAGAGGCATGAAGAATGAAAAAGAAACTATTTTAACTGATCAGCTCAGGCTGGAAGAAACAGAAGTTTATCAGTTTATAGCAGTGGAAGCGGCTTCATTGTTACCGACTTTACGACGGTATGTACTTAAGTTTAACCTAGCAAAAGGATACAAGCAAGTAGCAGACACCGCCGAAGATGTTTTGCAGGATGTAATAGTAGAAGCTTTAAAAAATCCAAGTCGGTTAGCGGGAGTGCGTATACCAAAAGCCTGGTTTTTAGGAATAGCAGTTAACGTAATTAGGCAGCGGCTTGATAAACCTGAGTTCCAGCATAAAATGGTTGCCCCAGAGATAGTCGAAGAAAACCAGATATTTGATAGATTGGTTAAAACTGGGGCTGTAATGGAAGATACCGTGGTAAATAATATACAGTTTGAAGACATGTTGGCTTTAACAACAATGGCAAACCGTTCTATTTTACGAATGGCATTTAAAGAGCGGTTGAGTGGAGAAGAAATAGCGGAGCGTTTGGGCGTGAATCCATCTAGTGCCCGGTCTAGACTACGACGGGCGTTAAATCAGCTTCGGGATAATTGGTTAGCTCAGGAGGGGGAAGGTGAAGGATATGAAGGAAATAACAGAAGTTGAAAGGCTGAAATTGAAACGCGAAAAGGCTCTTTATAACTATCTAAATGCATTAGAAAGGGGCGATCTGGATACCGTACAAGCTTTTTTGACCCAGGCTGAAGCCGATCTGTCATTAGAACAAATGCTACTCGATTTGAACGAAGACTATGCAGCTGAGGAACAAACAGCTGTATTCAGACTTGAAGATGATAGATTGGTACAGCAGCTTTTAGAGCAGCATTTGCAAATTGCTACCGAGGTCAATGAAGAGACCGAACCAGAACTAACCCCACTAACTATTATGGATGTGCTAGATAAAATGAAAAACGATGCCGTTATGCGCGGCCAATCGCTATTCCAAATTGAAAAATACAAACTCGCTTTGCGTGAAAATGTCACTGAACTTCCGGAAGATTTGAGTAAGTACTCTGTAAGCCACTTATTCCAGCAATTGAATATTGAGGCCGATGTTTTCTTCCAAAAAGCTTTCCGAGATGCTTCTATATTGCTGGCAATGGGGCGCGAGACGCACCAGGCTCAATTGGCAGCTGCCCGCCGGCAAACACCCCGCAAGCCCGGTAAACCGAGGAGGTAAAGAAGCTCATGGCATATGTTACCGATCCGGTAGCGGAATTATATCGACGGACGGGCGTAAAACCGCCCACTCCGTTGCGCCCCATTACACCAATGGGAGAACTTATTGGCAGTTTTAACTTAATGCAATTAGAGCTGGCTGACTTGACTCAAAAGTTGGTCACTAGCTATCTGGCTAGCAATAGTGCTCCGGTCAGTCAGCTTGATGTTTCTAATGATGACCCGTTGGCTGGTTTTCTCTATGCAACGCGAAGGCAGGCGATAATATTTGTAAGGAATACCGACCCAATAACTCGAAGACGGTTTTCAGCGGCGCATGAGCTAGGCCATTACTGGTTACATTACGTACTACAAAAACCCCCTGGCGGAGTTGAAGATACGCCCATAATATTCGTTGACGCAGCTCCTCAAACTGAAATGGAAGAGACTGAGGAAATCGATGTTAGTGCTAAAAACAAGGCGAATTTATCACAATATGAACAGCGGGAATATGAAGCAGACTTGTTTGCCGCGCGTCTTCTGATGCCTACGAAGCTAATCCAAGCCAAAGTAGAGCTTTATAAGCCCGGTTTTGAAGGTGAAAATCTGGTGCGCCGACTGGCAAGTGAACTGTTAGTCAGTCATCAGGCCATTCGCATCCGGCTACGTGAGCTGGGTTTATTCAGTCACAAATAGGGGGTAGCGTTTAATGGGTCTTTACTTTTTACGAACTTACGGTGCAAGCCGGGTATCTGACCATCCAACTCCTTCTCCCTTTGTCAATCCTGACCTCACGGATGAAGGTGATCAACCCGACCCGTCAGTGATATTAGATTACGAAATAGACCGGAAATCATGGAAGGCCCGGTCGGTGTTGGGGCAAAATGGACTACGCAATTGGGATTACTTTCCACGACGATTCGTAGACGGTAAGGATAGTGGACGGGTAGTTAGTTGGATAAAAAGCCCTACTGGGAAGAAAATTCCAGTGCGCCTTTCACAAATAGGGGCTGTCGTTATGCGAATGGAAAACGGCCAGTTACGCCGAGAAAGTTATCTGGTTGAAAAGGTAGTAGCTTTTATCACCGAACTTTTCAACTGGGAAGAAATCGAAGCGTACGCAATCGGACTGAATAAATATGGTTTCCGAATGCTTTCCTGCCAACCGCCCATGGGTCATAAGATATATGATGCCGGAACCTTGCGACAGGCTGTTGAAGATTGTTCGCGTAACGAAATGCTCCAGCTTGAACGTTTGGTATTGGCAAAATATTTTAATGTGCCGACAATTGTTGATGGGAGATTGGCTCAAAAAGCTGGAGCTTTTAACGCCAAAAATAGCCCAGTCGCTGGAATTGTGAAAACCCATCATCTCAATTACCTTCATGAAAGTGGTTACGAATTATATCAAAACCTTAAGCCGGGGGAACGCACACCCGCCTTCCAACTTGCTACCGGGTATGGCCCAGAAGTAGTTTCTTGGTTTTTGAGGTTAACTGGCAATCAGCGAGGTGAAATGCCAGGCTGGGGTGTTGTTAGAGTAGAAATCCCAGCTTACTATTTTGAACATGAACAAGGCGGAAATTGGAGTTACTTGGATAAACTCTCAGAAGCAATTTGGCTATATCGTTGCCAGGATGTAACTTACAGCCGATCGGCAGTCTCTCTCGCTCCTATTCAGCGGGCAGAGGAAAGTTTAGGAGCGTGCTTTTTAGCTAATGATGCTATTGAAGCTCGTTTTTATCACTTGAATGAAATTTAGCAAACTTTAATAATATTCGGCTAAATTGTTCCCTAAATTAATTTAGCCGAACCAACGACAATTGCGTACAAATGTACTATCACAAAAATGTATAGAAAAGTGCCGGGGGAACAGAAATGACTGATACTTTAAATCGCACTGACTCAATGGGACAATCTGAGGAGCCTGAACTAAATAATCCCTTAAATTGGGAAGATGAAGAAAGTCCATTTGAAGAAACTGAACCATGGCGACGTGAACGCCAGTCGGTAGTACGTGCCGATGGCAGAACCATAATTGGTTTAGTAGGTGCCCCACCACAACAGGAAGCAACCAGTAGCAAGTTCAGTTTCTGGACAGCTAATGATTGTATTATAGAAAAATCTCAAATTATTACCTGTGAAAGTTGGACATACGGGAAATTATATACATATTACGCCATTATTGATGAAGTTTACCGGCGAAGTCGTAAAAAAAACATGGGTGAAGAGGTTGACAGGAGAGATGGGGACTTGGCAGGAAAGACAGTTTATGAATCAGAAGGTTATACTTTTGCCAACGCTACAATTCTTCGAGTTGCACCACCAGTATTGGCTCCTCCCAGAGAAGATAGTGAAGTTTTAATCGCCAATGCTGATGAAGCCGCGATTGCCTATGGTTTAGACGAGGTTGAAAATCCTCTGACATTGGGTTTAATAAAAAATGGAGGCGAACAATTTGCAGGCCCAGGCAAAATTGACCTTGATTATTTGTTGGGTGCGAATGGTGGACATTTGAATGTTACGGGTGCTGCTGGACGCGGTACGAAGTCCAGTTTTGTGTTAGCCGTCACCTGGTTGTTGCTTGAAAAAGCCAAAGCTTATAGTAGGGAGTTTCCCGGTGATAAGGAAGGACTGAAGATTGTTCCTATTATATTTAATGTCAAAAACTTCGACCTGTTCTTCATTGATCGTCCCAGCCTCAAATTTAGCCTAAAGAAAGAAATTTATAGGGCTACCTGGCGAGAAATGGGTGTGGAACAACCTCATCCTTTTGAAAATGTCACTTTTCTCGCACCAGAAAAGCCAGGTGGTGGAATGCCGATAGCTACTGGACGATTAGGTGGCGTAAATCCTTATAGCTGGAGCCTCCAGGATGTAATCAAACATGGTCTTCTTAGTTATCTCTTCGCTGAAGAGGATGCCAATGATATGAATTTTGGCGCACTACTAATGGAGATCGAGAACTTTTTGACCGATGATATTACCCATCCCGATGGCGTGATTGAGCGGAAATTGAAAAATGGCAAACCTGAAACTTTTAAGGCGTTAGTGGAATGGGTTGAAAAACAGGCGGTTGCTAAACAACAGGAGTTGAAAAACCATCACCTTGCCACCTGGAAGAAGGTTTACCGCCGTTTGTTTAGGATAGTTGACCAAAGTAAGGGGGTTTTAGCATATGACCGTAAAGAAGGAAACCCGCCTAATTTAACCCAGGTTGATACACATGATCCCGTCGTGCTAGATTTATATGGATTGGCTGGACTGCCAGAGTTACAGCGTTTTGTCGTAGCCACAATTTTTGATCAACTAAAGAGAGCCCGCAGTGGTGACAATGTGATACCAGGTCTAGTTTATTTAGTGGTGTTGGATGAGTTAAATCGGTTTGCGCCTCGTGGTTCTAAAGACTCTATCACACAACTAATTGAAACGATAGCAGCTGAAATGCGTTCACAAGGTATTATTTTACTAGGAGCGCAACAGCAAGCATCCAAAGTGTCGGAGCGGGTGGTGGAGAATTCGGCTATCCGGGCACTGGGTAAAACAGGCCCAATGGAACTGGGTGCTTCAGTCTGGAGCTTTTTGAGCACATCAGCAAAATATAAAGCCCAAAACTTGGGTCTATCCGAAAAATTGGTTATTCAAGACAATTTCCGTGAGCCAATGCATATACAGGTACCTTTTCCAGCATGGGCTATGAATAAGAGTGAGGCTATGGAACCTGAAATATCTGAACAGAATAAGGGAAATGACTCAGCAGATAGCGGTTATAAAAAATTCCTGGAGCGCGATTAGGAAAGGTTGAGTTGAGATGAAGATTTTACATACTTCGGATTGGCATCTAGGAGATAAGTTGGGGGCACGACGTTTAGAGCGTCGCCCCCATCTAAAAAATGGCTTGAACCAGATTGCCCGGTATTTAGAAGAGTACAAAGTAGATGTAATGATTATTTCGGGCGACGTATTCAGTGACCAGCTGTTGATGGAAGCCCGTCGGGATGCCATTGGTGATATACATGAAGCCTTCCAAGCTTTTGTTCAGGCTGGAGGAACCATCATTGCCATTTCCGGAAATCATGATAGTGAGCCATTTTTTGATCTACTTTACGATGCAACTGAGTTGGTTTCTGGAGGAAAGTCTTTTCGCCCTGATGCAGACCCGGGTGGCAAACTTTACGCTTTAGCCTTTCCTAAAGTTTTACGCTTATCAGACCGCCTGGGTCGGGAAGTAGTTCAATTTTTGGTAATGCCTTTCCCAAATAAACGTCGCTATTTGCGAGGCGAGTCTGGAATTCAGACAATAGAACAACAGAACATGCGAGTAATGGAACAGTTTAGCGGAGCTTTTAAACATTTGATAAATGAAGAAATAGACAAATCAAAAGCCTGCGTAATGGTCAGTCACCTTTTTATTAACGGGGTAGAGTTACCTCATACCCGGTTTCATTTGACCGAGGCGCAGGAAATGATTTTCTCGCGTCAAGAATTGCCTACAAGTGGGCTTATATAGCTTGTGGTCATATTCATCGCCCCCAAGCTATCTTTAATAATGCGGAGCATATTCGGTATGCTGGCAGTATTGAACGTTTAGATTTGGGTGAAAGTGCTGATGATAAGAGTGTTACATTAGTAGAAATTAGAGATGGTCAGCGAGTTGATCAGCCAAAACTCTTGCCACTCAAAGCCGCTCCCCTTTACCGGGTCGAAATTTCTGATTTGGAGCAAATACCACACCTCCGCGAGATATATCCTGATGCGGATAAAGCTCTTGTTAAATATTTTCTACATTGGGATAAATCCAAGGGATATAACTTGGCTGAAATACGGCGTGAAATTGAGCGTGCCTTCCCCGAGTGGTACGACCATGAGATGGTTAATCTTAATCCATCAGGACAGCCTATAACTACTGGGCCACGCCAAATCAGTAACATTCGGGAAACAGTCGAGATGTTTCTGGAAAGTCAAATCCCTGAAAATGATCTATGTCGTGAAAAATTGCTGGAACGAGCAAAAATATTACTCACACAGGAAGGTTACTAGATTATGAAGCCACTACGAATATTGCTTAAAGGTTTTATGTGCTACCACGATGAAACCGAAATTAGTTTCGATGGCGCGCCCCTCTGGGTACTTTCGGGGCCTAATGGTTCAGGCAAGTCGGCTATTTTTGATGCTATGACTTTTGCATTGTACGGGACTTTTCGGGGAGACGATGACCGAAGGGATGGCCGAGAGTTGATTAACCACAATAGTGATAATCTTTACGTTCAATTTGATTTCGAGGTAGGGCATGACCAATACCGAGTCATTCGGGGGCTAGGAGAAAAGAAAACAGCTAGAGGTATTTTTCGAGCGATTCATCTCAACCCTCCAGGTGGAGGGAATGGTGAGATTAAAGAAGTAAATGATAAAAAAAGTCTGACAGAATGGGTAATAAAACAGATTGGCTTGGAGAAAGATGCTTTTGTGACTTCAGTGCTACTTCGGCAGGGTCAGGCTGACATTCTACTCAGCCTCAGTGACACCAAACGGAAGGATATTGTAAAACAACTGGTCAATATTACCGCCTATGAAAAACTTTATATCGAGGCCGATAAAGTTCAAAAAGATTTTGAGAGTGAGATTAAAGGTCTTGACCAACAGTTAACCGTTCTTGATAAAATAACCCTTGCCGAGCTGGCGCAGATTGAAACTGAGTTAAAAGATAGCGAACTCGAACGAGACACCAGTAATCAACAACTAATAAAATTAGAAGGCTTAAAAGTTTCAGCTAAGCTATGGCAAGAATTAAAGACTAAAAAGGGTGAATGTATTCAACGACTGATTGACCTGGAACCTCTATTGAGCCGAGAAGTAGAAATCGAAGCAAATCAATTGCGCTATAGCGAACTTGATAAAGTCACTCCTTTATTTCGTCAATTATGGAATGAGAGGGAAAGAATAGTTCAAATCGAGAAAGATAAAGACGACTATAACCTAAAAGCTGAACAATATGTGGCTTATATTAGCGAGGCTAATATAAAGCTAGGCGAACTTGTAGATTCACAAATTTCAGTAAAAACCCAAAAGCAAGAAGCCGAAGATAATCTTGGAACTGTTCGCCAGCAGCAGCTTGCCTTAGCCGAGTCTGCGCAAGACCTAAAGACATTAGAGGAATATTCTGAACTGGTAGCAAAAGGTGAACGTATAATTGCTGAATATTCGGCGCAACTTGATGAGGAAATAGTAGAGACCAGCGCAAAAAAGGAGAAGTTGGAAGAGATAGATAGAGCTTTGCCTTTGCTCCTCTCATTCAACCGCCAGCGTGGTCGGTGGCAACTTGCCCGACAAAACCAAATGCCATTGAGAGTAGAAATAGCACAGCTCGAAACCGACCTACATCAGACGAAATCAGCCAAAGCTAGTTTGGAATTGAACTTAGCAGTTGCCCAAGGTCGTTGTAACCTGGCTCAACAGGCAGAAGCTGATATAAATGCTCATCAAAAAACTATTCAGCAACGACTTGATCGATTTAAAATGGTAGATGGGCAACCTGAATGTACTTATTGTGGGCAGGCTTTAACGGAAAAGCATCTTGCAGAAGAACGTCAGAAGCTAAATAGGGAATTGGTTGCGACTAAAAGCAAAGCTGATCAGGCTCAAAATGAGAAAACGCAGGCCGAGAATCAGAATAAGGAGCTAGAATTACAGTATAAGGAAGTCAAAGAAAAAATCCAAAATTTTGAAAATATTCAAACAACCAAAAATGGTGATCTTCAAGCATCTACCAGTGCAGAAAATGAAGCTGACGAAGAAGCCAAAAGGGTTTATTTCGCCCTTCCCGAAAACTTCCAGTGTAGGGTTTGTCCCAATCAACTTTTCTCGCTGGAAAGTTGTGCTGCTTTTCCTACTACTGGAGATATTAATTGGTTAGAAAACGAAGTGAATGGGCTTGAGAACATTAAAAAAGCCTTGGGCCAACTTGAAAACAATCAGAAATATCGTGATTTGAAAGTCGCAGAACTTACAACCCCGAAGCAGTATCTGGCCGAGTTGCAAAAAAAGTATCCAGAAGAAAAGGTGGCTAGCATCCGCAAAACTTTGGAAGAGGTAAAACAAAAAATTGATAGTTTTACAGTTCAGATTAATTCATTTACTACGATGCTGCGCGAGTTGGAAGAGAAAGTAACATCTCGGCAAGATCAAGTTAAAGAATATGAAAAGCAGGAGCAAAATTTACGCCGTGAAGCTGAACAAGTCACTGGTCAGCTTAAAATTTTACGGCAGAATGTAACTAAAACATTAGAGAAATTAGAGCCTAAATGGCAATCAACTGTCATCTCTCTTACCCTACCAATTTTGAAAGAGTTTGAAGCCGAGTGCGACAAATTAGCTATAGCTCCTGAAGAGTACAAGCAGCTTGGAGAAGCAAGGAGTAGTCAAACTTTTTTGAAATCTCAGTTAAATCAAGTAGTACAAGATTTAAACCGAATACCTGAAGCTGCTCATCAATCTATGGATGCATTGAGCCTTGAGGAAACTCGTTTGATTAAAATCCGTAAAGAAACTGAAGCCAGAGTTAGCACTTTAGTTGCTCGCCATACTAAAGCTGCCGAAACCATCAAAACCCGTAGTATTTTGGAGGAGAAGCGGGTAGTTGCCAGTCAGGAAGCTAATTTGTATAAGCGTTTGGTGGGATACCTCGATAAAAAACATCTTCAACAATGGCTTCTAGGTCAGTCTCAAATTGCTATTAAAGATAATGCCAACCAAATCTTAGATCGAATTTCTGGTGGCATGCTTCAATTGGAACTTAGACAGGCCGAGCAGAATGAAGATGACCTTGTTAGAGGTGAGGTTCTGGACTTAGTGGTTCATAACCGTGAAACCAATGGGCGTAGTCTATCTACAGATTTATTAAGTGGTAGCCAGCGTTTCCGGGTAGCGGTCAGCCTTGCGATTGGGATTGGTCAATACGCCAGCCATCGTGCTCAGCCCATACGTTCAATTATTATTGATGAAGGGTTTGGTAGCCTGGATAAATCAGGCCGTGATGAAATAATCGAAGAAATTTACCGACTTCAGGATTCGCAAATCATGGAACTCATTATTTTAGTTTCGCACCAAGAGGAGTTTTTCAAACGTTTCACTCATGGTTGGTCTACCCGGCTGGAGAATGGCGTAGCTAAAGTTCAACTTATTTAGAAACCATGTTGTTTAGCTATTTAAAATCCCCACCCGATTTAAAAGTACAAACGACAGTGCCGATAATCGGGTGCCAGCCAAAATTATTTGGAACTGTAGCACCAAGAGATAAAAGCGTGCAGAAATCAGTTGACAGAAATTTTAGAGATCAGAATATACGAGGGGACGCAACCACCAACAATGCCGCCGAACGAGCTTTGAGGCTGGCGGTAATCTGGCGAAAAACCTGTTTTGGCAGCCTGAGTGAAGGTGGAGTCATTGACCGGACGATGCTGTACCAATCTATTTGCGGTAGATTGCACCAAATTTAATTTTCACAATTCGCGCAGATTACCGACAACTAATGCGGCCTAATTGTTTTAGAAATTCACTCCAGGTTGCGGCCTGCCCTGAGCCGTCAGCGAGCTCAAAGAATTTGAGACGCTCTTCGTCGTTATAAAAAGGCCCTAAAAATCGAATTACGTTGGTACAATTGTGGAATCTTCGTTGCTTTTATGAACCGTTTTTAGAGAGAGCGTGAATTTTGTGGATTTCGCTATTCCTAATTCAGCGTCTGGCAGTATTTCGAGTTCAAGCTATAAAACACTCATCAAAAGCGTCGAAAACCCCATTGTTCCAGGCTATTGACAGTTAGACCCACAGGTTTTGCGTTCAATCTGCAACCAGGGGTTTACCTTCAATTCGCTGAATAGTTTGATTAAAACTCAAAACTTGCCTTCCGCACTTTCAATTCAACCTACTCCGTCAATGCCGCCCTGTTTGAACGGTACATTCACTAAGGCTGCGGCCTTCTGTTTGGTTACTTCCCCACGTCGATCATAGCGGGCGGTGGTCGTCACGTTAGCATGTCCCACCAACTTTTGGACGGTGGCAATGTCTGCCCCTGCGTCTAGCAAATCCGAAATGAAGCTGCGCCTAAAGTCGTGCGGGCTGCACCCCTCTATCCCGGCTTCTTTTATGCGTTCCCCCAGAATGTACATTACTGCCTGGTCAGTCAGCTTCCGGTTTATCAGGTTAGAACCCCTATTAATAGGAAGAAAGAGCGGCCCTACTTCTCCCCCCCTTACCTTCAGCCACTCCGTCAGGGCTTGGGCTGCCCCACCACTCAGATAACACAAACGATCTTTGCCACCCTTGCCACCTAGAACCATAAGTGACCCTGCGCTTTCGCTATAATCTGCCAGCTTCAGGTTGACCAGTTCGGAGCGTCTTAGTCCACCAGCGTACAGCACCGCCAGTAGTGCGGCATCCCGTCTGCCAGCAGGCGAAGTATCGAGTTCGCAAGCATCGAGCAATTTCTTTAGTTCGGTGGTTTCCACTGACCGTCCTTTGGGCAGGGTCTGGCCGCGCACGCTTTT
>Ga0123337_10004783_pt1 | contig 13608 bp, 7 predicted proteins | sample frozenSSSSmetaG_FD_89792 | JGI IMG/M metagenome (GOLD analysis project Ga0123337, IMG submission 89792) | Glacier valley bacterial and archeal communities from Borup Fiord, Nunavut, Canada, to study Microbial Dark Matter (Phase II) -... | ecosystem: Environmental > Aquatic > Freshwater > Ice >... | reverse complement strand
TAACAATCAAACCCGGAGGTGATAAGGCAGTTTTGACCCTTTCTGATGGTTCAAAAATTATTTTAGAAGACGCAAAAAAAGGTTTATTGGCAAACCAGGCTGGTGTAAGTATTCAAAAAACTGCAGATGGCGAGTTACTTTATTCTTTTGCTAAGAATGTAGGTTCTGAGTCCAGGAAATTACATGAAGAAGTGATTTACAATAAAATTGAGACACCTTTTGGTGGTAAGTATCAGATCAATTTGCCGGATGGAAGTAAAGTATGGCTCAATTCAGCTTCAACTTTGCGGTTCCCTGCTTTGTTTTCCGGAAATACACGTGAAGTTGAATTGAATGGTGAAGCCTATTTTGATGTGGCTAAAAATCCAGATAAGCCATTTAAAGTAGTTACTAAGGATCAGATTGTGGAAGTTTTAGGGACACAATTTAACATTAACTCTTATTCGGATGAGGAAACCTTTAAAACCACATTAATTGAAGGTTCTGTAAAGATCATTTATAAGAACCGGGTTGTTTTATTAAGTCCGGGCCAGCAATTTCAACCCAATATGAATTCATCCAAAGTGGTAGAAGCTGATACAGACGAAGTTACTGCATGGAAAGACGGATATTTTTTGTTTAAAGATGAAGATATCCAGAGTATCATGAGAAAGATATCAAGGTGGTATAATGTTGAAGTTAATTATTCGGGAAATATTCCTGATGTTGGATTTGGAGGAAATATTTCAAGATCCAAAGATATTAATGAAGTATTGAATGTGCTTCAATTAACTAATGCCGTTCATTTTAAAGTTGAAGGAAGGAGGATTACTGTTATGCGATGAAACAGACCTGAAAAGCTAATGGTAATCCTATAAAAAAAGCCAGGAGCGGTTGCAACGCCCCTGACCATATTCGGGTTACCAATTTAATTGTTGTGAACAAGTATTAACTAAACCCAAACGCGCAAAGATATGAAATTCTATTCATTAACCATATGTAGGCCATCTGATTACATAATAAAACTCTTGTTGATGATAAAACTAACTTTTGTTTTATTGGTCACAGCCCTACTTCAAATAAGCAGTGCTGCATCATTCTCTCAAACGGTGAGCTTAAAATTTAAGAATGCCAAACTTGAGATGGTATTAAAAGAAATTGGAACCCAAACGGGTTACGATTTGGTGTATATTACCCCATTGATCAACGAAGCCAAACCGGTGAGTATCAATGTGAATAATGCATCTTTAAAAGAGGTACTTGAAAAATCTTTTTCGAATCAGGCCCTCACTTATACCATTAGTAACAATACAATCATTGTGCAGCAAAAGTCATCGGCTTTTTTATCGGCTGCACTGATTGATATCAAGAAACTTTCTGAAAAAGCACCTCCAACAGAAGTGAGAGGTCAGGTGAGAGATTCTAAGGGAGAATCACTGATTGGTGTTAGTGTTAAAGTAAAAGGAACTGCTATAGGTGTCAGTACTGACGCAAATGGTCGTTATACCATTAGTGTTCCCGATGGTTCAAGTGTTTTGGTATTCACTTATATCGGTTATACTACCAAAGAGGTTTCCATGTCTGGACGCACAAGTCTGGACGTCACTTTAGAGCAAAATACAGAGGCACTTCAGGAAGTAGTGGTAGTTGGTTACGGTACACAAAAGAAAAGTGATTTAACCGGATCTGTTGTTTCAGTAACATCAAAGGATATTAAAGATCAGGCATTCTCAAACATTAACCAGGCTTTGCAAGGTAAAGTTGCCGGTGTGGCATTCACCAGTACTTCAGGTGATCCGGGAGAGAATGTAAACGTTCGTATCAGGGGTTTGAATACTTTTGGAGGATCAGGTCCACTTTATGTAGTGGATGGTATGCCAATGGAGGCAGCTGATATCAATAGTATCAACCCAAATGATATTGAAACTACAACTGTCTTAAAGGATGGATCTGCAGCAGCAATTTATGGTGCCAGATCTGCAAATGGAGTTATTTTGTTAACTACGAAAAGTGGTACAAATCGTGCTCCTTCAATTAGTTTTAATTCTTACTATGGTATTCAGTCTTTCAATAAATTCATTCCATTGCTGAATTCTCAGCAAATGGCAGATGTAATTAATGAGGCTCACGTAAATGGTAACTTCTTTCCTTTACAACCTGCAATGAATGATCCGGTGAATTTAAGGACAAACACTGACTGGCAGGATGCAGCAATTAATCCGGCTCCAATACAGGATCATTCACTTACGGTTTCCGGAGGTACTAAGGATGCCAGTTATTCTATTTCCGGCGGTATCTTTGATCAGGAAAGTGTATTGGCATTCCGTACCTATAAGCGTTATTATTCAAGGGTAAAAACTGAGTTTAAGATTGGAAAGTTAACCATCGGACAATCCTTGATCGCCAGTAAAGATGAGGGTCTGAATTTAAATTTCGGTAATAACCTGGATCTGGCTTATATGATGGGTGCAGCTCCAACTATGCCTATTTACGATCCTACTAATGATAGCGGTTATGCCGGTCCATCACCAGCAACAACTGGAGTTAATAACAGGGATAACATCCTTGGTCGTCGTGACATGAACAGGGCATATACCTTTAATAATAAGATCATTGGTAGTGCATATGCTTCCTTTAAGATACTTCCTGATTTGGAGTATAAGTTAAATGGTGGTTTGAACATGGGTCAAAGAAGATTTAAAAATTATGTACCTCAGTTTCAAATGAATAACAGGGGTAGTAACGTTAGATCTTTAAACACAAGCTTAAACGAGTCTTATGAATATCTGGTTGAAAATACACTGACATATAATAAGGTTATTAAAGAAAACTACAGATTTAATTTATTAGGTGGTTTTACTCAGCAGAATTTTTTCGGAAATGGTATTAATGGTTCCCGTAGAGATTTCCCAAGTAATGATATTCAGGTGTTGAATGCAGGTACAGGAGTGTTTACCATTGGTGGAAGTGAAAATGAATGGGCAATCAGATCCTTTCTGGGTAGAGCAAATATTACTTTGTTCGACAGGTATTTGGTTACTGCCACTATCCGTCGTGATGGTTCATCAAGATTTGGTGCAGCCAATCGATATGGAAACTTCCCATCTCTTGCTGTGGGATGGAATGTGGATCAGGAAAATTTCCTGAAGGATTCCAAATTGATCAGTGGTTTAAAGGTCAGAGCCAGTTGGGGTAAGTTGGGTAATCAGGATATTGGTAACTATAGTAATCAAACTGTTGTTTCTACTAATGCTAGATATTTCTTTGGTGCTGATCAACTTGCTCCTGCAGCTGTGGTTAACAACTTAGGTAATCCAAACCTTCGTTGGGAAACAACTACACAAACCAATGTTGGGGTAGATTTAAGCTTCCTGCAGAATAAAATTTATTTCACTGCAGATTATTGGATAAAAGATACAGATGGGATTCTGGTTCGTACACCAATTTCAACAGTAACCGGATTTGCCCGTGATGCAGGACCATTCCAAAATGCTGCTCAATTGCAGAATAAAGGTTTGGAATTCTTGTTAGGTTACAGAGGGGGTACTGGTGATTTGAAGTATGGTATTTCAGGGAACTTATCTAATGTGCAAAATAAAGTGATTTCACTGGGTGCAGGTACAAGTATTATAAATCTGGTGGAGAATGTGTATTACTCCGGAACTTATACCCGCACCATGCCAGGATTACCAATGTCTCACTTCTATGGTCATATCAATGATGGTATCTTCCAGACACAGGCTGAGATTAATGCACACCCAACACAGATTGGTGCCAAACCAGGCGACAGAAGGTTTAAGGACATTAATGGTGATGGAAAAGTAGATGCTAATGATAGAACCAATATTGGTGATCCATGGCCAGATTTTGATTACGGCTTTGCAGCTGATGCAAGCTGGAAAGGTTTTGACATCAATGTGAGCTTTTATGGAACCAGTGGTAAACAATTGTATGATTCTCAGGGCGTTTATCTTGAAACTATGCAGGGCGAATGGAATAACAAAACTACTGTTTTAAATCGCTGGAAAGGACCTGGAACATCCAATACTCTTCCTCGCGCAGTACGTGGGGATACCAATCAGAACAATCGTAGTCAGTCTGACTATGTTTTGGATGCAGATTTTCTGAGAATGCAGAATTTTCAGATTGGTTATACTCTTCCTCAAAGTATAATTAAGAGAGTGGGAGCAAGAAATGCGAGAATTTATTTTAATGGACAAAACTTATTTACCATTACCAAATATCCTAACTACAATGCGGATACATTGGGAGGTTTAGGTTTCAATGATGACTCAATGAGTCCACTAGCTTTTGGAGTAGATACAGGTTCAACTCCTATCCCTAGCGTTTATTCATTCGGAGTTAATTTGACTTTCTAATCTTTTTTAGATCGTAGAATTATCTAATAAATCAGTTCATTAAGAAATTAAAAATACAAAGAATATGAAAAATCTAAAATTAGGTATATCAACCATGTTAATGCTATTGTTACTTGCAGGTTGTAAGAAGGAGTTTTTAGAAAAGTCACCACCGGATGCATTGACTGAGGATGGTTTTTATAATTCCGCAGAAAGAGCTCAGTTAGGAGTAAATGCTATTTATGTTTCCCTTCAAAGTGCATGGAGTATCAATCTACAGAGGATCTATGATGTTCCGTCAGGTGAGGTTTTACTTTCCAATACGGTTCCTCTGGAGTATAACAATTTCACTTATTTCCCGGCTCTGAATCAGATTCATGATACCTGGAGAGGATTGTATGAAGGAGTATACCGGGCAAATCTTGCCATTGCTAATATCCCTGCAATAAATATGGCCGATGCATTGAAGAATCAATATGTTGGAGAAGCTAAATTCCTAAGAGCGCTCTTTTATTTTGATCTGGTAAATATATTCGGTGCAGTTCCATTGGTTACACAACCTTTGCCTGATACAGATGCATCTCTGATTGCAAGAACTCCGGCTGCAGATGTGTATAAAGTTATAATTGCCGATTTATTAGCAGCAGAAGCCAGTCTGCCAGTTTCCCATAGCGGTGCTAATTTGGGAAGAGTAACCAAGGGTGCGGCTCAGGCTCTTCTTGGAAAAGTTTATCTGTATAATAAGGACTATGCCAATGCTGAGAAATACTTTTTACTGGTTATTAATTCCGGCAGGTATGGTTTGATGGATAATTTCCAGGAAGTATGGCACCGCAGTTTCGAAAACAATAAGGAATCTATTTTTGAGGTTCAATTTGCAGATATTGGTGGTAGTGGTTCCAATGGTCGTAATGGAAGTTATCTTCCTGCAGTTAATGGAGCTACCGGTTCTGGTTTAGCTACTAAAAGAGCATTTGATGCATTTGATCCTGCTGATCCACGACGGGGTATGTCAATCTTCAAGCCAGGTGATACATTCGCTCCGAATGTTAGTACAGCTTTGACTACGTTTAGTGCAGTATGGTCAGCAACCGGCTATGCTGTTAAAAAGGGTATGTGGCCTATTATGTATGTGAATAGCAATGGTATAAATTATCCGATCATTCGTTATGCTGATGTTTTATTGATGTATGCTGAAGCAGCAAATGAATTGAACAAGTTAACTGAAGCTAGAGCAGCTGTAAATCAGGTTCGCGCGAGACCATCCGTAAATATGCCGGCATTAACCGCTACTGATACAGGTACAAAAGCAACCATGTTTAATGCAATCAATAAAGAAAGACAGGTTGAGTTAATGTTTGAATTCATCCGCTTTAATGATTTGAGAAGATGGGGTTTAGCTCAGCAGGAATTAGGGCCATTGGGATATACTGCAAAACATGCCTTATTCCCTATCCCTCAGCTTGAGATTGATATCAATCCTAAACTGACACAAAACACAGGCTGGTAATCTGCATTTTAGGATTATTTTAGCTTAATAAGAATAAAGGGATACTGTGAATCTCATTTACAGTATCCCTTATCTTAAATTAAGGCCGGATTTCTAAATTCGAACTCTGGTCAGGCCATGTAAAATTTTAGCATAATTCACATATGTGCATGGCTTATTTTGTTTTTTTCTATATTAAAAGAGGAAACCAGGCGAACTCTTTCTCCCATACCAGGAGCATAGTTTATGGGCTATAGCAGATTAGAAGTTCATTTATCAAATACAGAATTAACTGCCTGTCATTTTGGTTAAATTTGGAATAAAATACATGGAACGCAGGGATGTTTTAAAGTGCTTAACGATTCTGCCAATAGCTGAATTTACTCCATTTAATTATTGGGAACATTCAATTATTGATGAATACGAATCTTTATTCAATTCTGCAACTGGTAAATCATTAAGCTTAGATTTGCATAAAAAAGCCTTTGTTATGGATGGTCATATTCATATGATGACCAGACAATTACTGCAAAGACTTGATATCGGAGACCGTTATCCGGATGGTCACGTTGATCTTCCAAGAGCTATTGATGGGGGACTGGATGCAATGTTCTTTTCATGCTATACTCCGGAGCCTTATTATCCCAACCGTCATGAAGTAAAAAATACATATCGTGTAGTGGAGCTGGCTCTTGCACAAATAGAAAAGAACAAGCACCTGGTTGAAGTCGCACATAATGCTTCAGATATTATCAGAATAAACCGTAAGGGAAAGATGGCAGCTTTTCTGGACCTTGCAGGAGGTTTTGATCTGGATGGAGATCTGAATATTTTAAGGACTCTTTACCGTTTAGGTCTTAGATCAGTGCAGCTTACTGCTCATAATGAAACGAATGCATTCATTGATTCATGTTATGGGGAGCAACGATGGGGAGGATTGAATGCCCATGGTCGGGTTGTTGTTAATGAAATGAATAAGCTGGGGATGCTCATTAATGTATCGCATGCATCAGATGATGCAATTCTGCAGACTGTCCAAGCAAGCAGTCAGCCTGTAATTTATAGCCATGGAGGATTTCGTAGTATTGTGAATAGCTTAAGATGTATTACTGGTCAGTCTGCGAGGGCATTAGCAGCAAAAGGAGGTGTGATCGGAGTACAATTCGGGAGCAGTTTTAATAACCCAAAATATGCTCAATGGGTGGAATCAAAGCGCAAACCAGTATCCAATGAAATAGCAGCTTCTAAAGAAAGAAAACAATTAACTATTGAGGAAGTGGATCAATCCGTTTCCACTGGTCTTCCTTTTGTTTACAGAGAGGTAATTCCTGATGAATACTGGATGGGTACCGACCAACTGGCAAGAGTCATTGATTATGGTGTTCGCCTTGTTGGAGAAGATCATATTGCATTAGGCTCAGATTTTGATGGAGGGCCACCGCTTCCAAAAGAAATAATGGATGTGAGTGATTATCCTCAAATGACTTACGCGATGCAGAAGCTGGGTTATTCTGAACAACGCATTCGTAAAATCCTCGGATTGAACTGGCTGAGAGTCATAAGGCAGGTAACTGAGAAAGCTGATTAAAGCTGCCTGTGATTTTTGAGGCAGATTGTTAAGATAATAAATTAAGATAAAAATTTATAGGGATTTATACCAGCCTTTAACAAATAAACACAGTAAAAATGAAACGTAGAAATGTTCTTAAAACCTTGTCACTTCTGCCACTGGCAGGCAGCGCCATCCCATTTAATTCCTCGCTCGCATCGCCGCTTGCCGATAATTTATCAGCTGCCCCGTTTAATACGGGTAGTCCAGTTGAAATTACATTAGAGTCGTTTTTGGATAAAAATAATATTTACAGAACACATGGTATTGAGCCAATTATAAATTGCAGGGGTATTTTTACCATTATTGGAGGTTCATTAAAACGTCCTCAAACCAAAGCTGCAATGGAAGCAGCCTCACATAATTTTGCGCAAATGGATGAAGTGGCAGATGGTATCGGCCAGACTCTTGCCGATCTCACAGGTGCCGAATGGGGAGTAGTATCCTCGGGTTGTGCTGCCGGACTAAAGCTTGTAACTGCGGCGGTGGTATCCGGAGGGGATCCTGAAAAGCTCGTTCGTATTCCGGATCTGGATGGCATGGAAAAAACTGAGGTAATTGTGCCGATAACTTCCAGAAATGCCTATGATCATTCTATCAGGAATATCGGAGTTACTATGGTGAATGTTTCTACACTCGAGGAACTTGAAAATGCGATCAATCCCAAAACTGCTCTGATCTATATGGTGAATGGCGACAGAACCTGGACAGGAGCCCCAATGTCTCTTGAGAATATTTCTGCAATTGCAAAAGCCAAAAAGATCCCTGTTCTGTTTGATGCTGCAAATGAAATCCTGACATTTCCTCCGGTGCATTTAAAACGGGGTGCAAGTATAGTTGCTTATAGTGGTGGGAAAGCTATTTGCGGGCCACAATCCTGTGGTTTAATTCTTGGTCAAAAAGATATTTTAATGGCTGCATGGCAAGCAAGTTCTCCACATCATGGTCCTTGCCGGGATAATAAGGTAGACCGTGACGAAATGTTCGGAATGGTTGCAGCAGTAAAAACCTGGAAAGAAATGGATCATGCTGCAGTACGTAAGCAATGGGATTCTTATCTGGATCATATCATTAAAAAAGTTTCAGGAATTAAAAGTGTCCAAACGATGATTCATATTCCCTCTACCATGTCCGGACTTTCGAATGTATCACCTGAAGTTGTAATTACCTGGGATCCTGATGTCTTAAATATTACCGGAGCTGAATTGGCCGATGAACTTGGTAAGAATAAACCAAGAATAGCAGTGGCAAGTGGTGGCGGTAGAGGTAAAGATCCTAATATTAACGGAATAGCCGTGACTACAATTGGTATGCAGGCTGGTGAAGAGAAGATCGCTGCCGATCGTATTTATAATGTTCTGACAGCAAAAAGAAGCCCCAGATCAACAGAGATGAAAGCTCCGGTAGCCAATATTTCAGGAACATGGGATGTTGATGTTAAGTTTTATAACAGTGAAGGTAAACACAAATTATTCATTGAGCAGGATGGAAACTGGATTAAGGGAACACATCAGGGTGGGTTTGCTGTGAATGATATGGCCGGTTCAATTGAAGGGGATGCTGTTAAGCTCCAGAGTTCTGTCAGATTAATAGGCGACTCAATAATCTATACGTTTACCGGAAACCTTTCAGGAAATACTATTACAGGTAATTTATTTATGGGGGAATACCGGAGCGCAAAATTTACTGCTACAAAGAATACTAAACCTGCACCTAAAAAACCGGTTTTTGTTCCTTCCGGAGCACCTCTTGCAAGTTAATGGAAATTACCTAAATTGAATTTTAAACACTTAAACTATTATATAATGAATAAAAATGTAATTATAAAAATCAGACAATTCGCAAGCGTCTTTATTTTTGGCTTATGCCTGATGGCTCAATCAGCTTTGCAGGCGCAGGAAATCGATATGTTGATTAAGGGAGGTCATGTGATCGATCCAAAAAATAATATTAATTCGGTAATGGATGTCGCAATTAAAAATGGTAAAATATTCCGTGTTGCAGCAAATATTCCATCTACCGAGGCTAAAAGAACTGTAGATGCAAAGGGATTATATGTATCTCCGGGTTTTATTGACATGCATGTCCATGTTTTTGCCGGCGCTGAAGAACCTGGTTTCACAGGATTTGGAATTACAAATGGCTTTGGCAGCGTTGCCCCTGATGATTTTACCTTTCGCTCAGGAGTTACAACCGTTGTAGATGCAGGTTCAGCAGGCTGGAGAGATTTTAATGCCTTCAAAAAGCAAACAATTGATAACTCCCAGACCCGTGTTCTTGCTTTTATTAGCATAGCCGGACATGGTATGCTGGGTACTGTACATGCTCAGGACACTACTGACATGAATCCGGTTACAACTGCATTTATAATGAAAGAATATCCGGACATCATTGTAGGAATTAAAGCGCATCATTATCAGGGACATGATTTCGGTCCGGTGGATCGTGCGATTGCTGCGGGAAGATTGACCAATAAGCCAATTATGGTGGATTTCGGATCAAGCACCCCTAAATTATCCATTGAAGAATTGTTCATGAAACATTTCCGCCCGGGTGATATTTTTACGCATACTTTCTCAGGAAATGCCGCTTCCGCAGTAACTCCAAATGGTCGTGAGCCAATTGTAGATGGTAATAATAAAGTAAAGCCATTCATTTTCGAGGCTCAAAAACAAGGAAGAATTTTTGACACAGGTCATGGTGGTGGTGCATTTGTCTGGAGTACTGCTATCAACGCATTAAAACAAGGCTTTTATCCAAACACTATCAGTACTGACCTTTACAGAAACAGTAGAAATGCAGGTATGAAAGATATGGCAAATGTAATGTCTAAATTCCTGGTTATGGGAATGTCAATTCAGGATGTGATTTTACGCTCAACATGGAATCCTGCACAAGTTATTCAACATACTGAACTTGGGCACCTGAGTGTTGGAGCAGAGGCTGATGTTACAGTTTTCAATATTAGAGAAGGTAAGTTTGGTTATATGGATGCACGTGGCTCTGTGTTCAACGGTAACAAAAAACTGGAGGCTGAATTAACCCTTAGGGCAGGTAAGGTTGCATGGGATCTAAATGGTCTCAGTGGACCTCAGTGGGATGCTGTAAGCAGATAATCAATTGCATTTAAACCGATAATTATGAGAACTAAAACAGAAGGAAATTCAGAATTTATTCAGCACCAATTTCTCCCGATTGCTCTGAGAGCTGCTGCTGTTTTAGTTCTTATCCTGATAGTATCAATGGCAAATGCCCAGGAAATAGATATTCTCTTAAAGGGCGGCCATGTTATTGATCCGAAGAATAATATCAACTCCAAGATGGATGTGGCTATTGTTGGCGATAAAATATTCCGTGTTGCAAAAGATATTCCGGCTAATACCTCAAAAAAGACGGTTGATGTAAGTGGCTTATATGTTACTCCTGGGATCATTGACATGCATGCTCATGTTTTTCATGGGGCAGATGTCAATAGTATTTCTGCTAACTCTCCCGGAGGATTGCAGGCAGACGCTTTCTCATTCCGGGCAGGTGTAACAACGGTTGTTGATGCGGGATCTTCCGGATGGAGGAATTTTCCTCTGTTTAAATCGCAGGTGATTGACCGTTCTCAGACCCGAATTCTGGCTTTTTTAAATGTAGTAGGAAGGGGAATGGTTACCCGTTATGATCAGCAGGATGTGACAGACATGAATCCGGAAATGAATGCTTACATGATCAAAAGATTACATCCTAATATTTTGGTTGGCATTAAATCTGCTCATTATTGGGGCGATTTTACATCAGTCGACAAAGCGGTAGAATCGGGTAAACTGGCAAATGTTCCGGTTATTGTTGATTTCGGCGAGCATTCTCCTCCAAATTCTATCGAGTCTTTGTTCATGGAGCATTTCAGGCCTGGTGATATATTTACCCACACTTTTTCTGAACATGCAATATCAGAAGCTACAGGTGGTCGCGAATCAATTGTGGATGTGAATACCAGAAAAGTTAAACCCTTTGTTTTTGCTGCACAAAAAAGAGGAATTATTTTCGATGTAGGCCACGGCGCAGGTGCCTTTAACTTTAACCAGGCCATTCCAGCATTAAAACAAGGCTTCATGCCAAATACGATTAGTACAGATCTGTATAATTTGAGTATGAATGCAGCGATGAAAGATATGACGAATGTTATGTCCAAATTTCTGGCTATGGGAATGAGCCTTCAGGATGTAATTTTGCGGTCAAGCTGGAATCCTGCACAAGTAATTAAACGCCCCGAACTGGGTCATTTAAGCGTAGGCTCAGAAGCTGATATTGCAGTTTTTAATTTAAAAAAAGGCAATTTCGGCTACCTGGATGTTCGGCGTACGAAAATAAGTGGTACAGAAAAACTTGAAGCAGAATTGACTCTCAGAGCAGGTCGTGTGGTATGGGATTTAAATGGAATCAGCGCTCCCGAATGGCAAATGCCGGCAGCTACTAATTGATATTTTAAATAGAATCATAAAACAAAACAATATGAATAAGCTATTAAATTTCAAAAGATCAAATTCATTATTTGCTGCAAGGCCAGTAATGATAGCGCTTTTGCTCTTTGTCTGTACTACCAGGGTTAAGGCACAGGATATCGATCTTTTATTAAAAGGGGGCCATGTAATCGACACTAAAAATAGTATTGACCGCAAAATGGATATCGCCATAAAGTCAGGCAAAATATTCAGTGTTGCCGCCGATATTCCTGCAAGTTCAGCTAAAAAAGTTGTAGATGTAAGTGGGTTGATTGTTGCACCTGGGCTGATCAATATGCATACGCATGTATACGCCGGTTCTAATCCGGGATTTACAGATGGAACTTCAAGTCAGTTGCCTGATGCCTTTGCACCACGTGCAGGTATTACAACGGTAGTTGATGCGGGTACTTCCGGCTGGCGTACTTTTCCAGACTTCAAGGCTAAAATAATTGATAATTCAATGACCCGTGTGCTTGCTTTTTTAAGTATAGCAGCTTCAGGTTATTCTGTAGATAAAGGCCAGGAAAATATCGCTGAAATGGATGTTCAGAAGACAGCCGAAACTATCAGTAAGTATCCTGATATTCTTGTGGGTGTGCGTATCGGAAGATATGACGGAACAGAGTGGACACCTTTTGATCGTGCATCAGAAGCTGCCAAATTAGTCAATAAGCCACTTTTTGTAGAGTGCCATCTGCCAATGTATTCTCTTGAAGATCAGTTAAACAGGATGCGGTCCGGTGATATTATAACCCATGCATTTGAAAATGTTTCAGAACGTATGACTGTTGTTGATGAAAAGGGAAAAGTCAGACCTTTTGTATTGGCAGCTCAAAAAAGAGGTGTACTCTTTGATATCGGTCATGGTGGTGGTGGATTTTGGTTTAACCAGGCAGTTCCATCATTTAAACAGGGTTTATGGCCGAATTCATTTGGTACTGATGAGCATCGTACAAGTATGAATTCAGGAATGAAAACAATGCTTAATGTGATGTCCAAATATTTGAATATGGGAATGTCAATGCCTGAAGTTATCGCCAGAGGAAGCTGGAATGCAGCCAAATCAATAAAGCGTGAAGATTTGGGTAATTTATCTGAAGGTTCCGTTGCCGATATTGCTGTACTGAGTGTCGCTAAAGGAAAGTTTGGTTTCGTAGATTCGGGCAATAATAAGATGGAAGGCGATAAAAAATTAGAAGCAGAGCTTACAGTACGTGCAGGCCGTATTATTTGGGACCTAAACGGGCTGGCAGCAAATCCTTACAAATAAATTTAACAGAAATTAAAAGTAATATAATGAAACGTAGAAATTTAATCAAAGGCTTGGCGATGTTACCTGTTGCAGGAGCTGTTCTTCCTGCACAATCAGTTTTGGGGAATTCAATTGCAGGAAGTGGATCCGGCACTTTAACAGGATCGGAAGCTGTAACAACAGAAGCCTCTTTCATGGCCGACACCAATATTTTCCGTAGAATAGGCGTAGAACCGGTGATAAACTGTATGGGTACATATACGATCATTGGTGGATCGATTGAGCGTCAGGGAGTTCGTGAAGCTATGGAAGCTGCTGCTCATAATTTTGTACAATATGATGAACTGGCTGATGGAATAGGCCAGCGCCTTGCCGATCTTACGGGTGCCGAATGGGGTATGGTTTCGGCTGGTTGTGCTGCAGGACTT
>Ga0123337_10004782_pt1 | contig 13608 bp, 13 predicted proteins | sample frozenSSSSmetaG_FD_89792 | JGI IMG/M metagenome (GOLD analysis project Ga0123337, IMG submission 89792) | Glacier valley bacterial and archeal communities from Borup Fiord, Nunavut, Canada, to study Microbial Dark Matter (Phase II) -... | ecosystem: Environmental > Aquatic > Freshwater > Ice >... | reverse complement strand
GCAAAAACTCGGTGAGCGGATTGCTGCTCAGGTAGAAACGCTGGGTCACCGCGCCTTCACCGATTCTGCCCCCGTGCTCGAAGCCGAACTGGCCGCCCGCAGCGGCCAGGGCTGGCGCGGCAAGCACACGCTGCTGCTGAACCGGGACGCCGGGTCGATGTTCTTTTTGGGCGAAATTTATGTGGACCTGGCACTTCCGCCCAGTGCACCGGTCACAAAGCACTGCGGCAGCTGCAGCGCCTGTATTGATGTGTGCCCGACACAGGCCATCGTGGCGCCTTACCGGCTGGACGCACGGCGTTGCATTTCTTACCTCACGATTGAACATGCCGGACCGATTCCGCTGGAACTTCGGCCTCTGATGGGTAACCGGATTTACGGCTGCGACGACTGTCAGCTGGTGTGCCCCTGGAACAAGTTTGCGCAACGCAGTGCCTTGCCCGACTTTGACGAGCGCCAGGGCCTGACGGGGCAGCAGCTGGTAACGCTGTTTGCCTGGACCGAGGCCGAGTTTTTGCGTTTCACGGAAGGCAGTCCGATTCGCCGGATTGGCCATGAACGCTGGCTGCGCAACCTTGCCGTCGCGATGGGGAACGCCCTGCACGCGTGCGCCGCCGATGATGGCGGCGGTGGCGGGATAAGGGCAAGTTTGCAGGCGCGTGTTGGACACCCGAGCGAGGTGGTCAGGGAACATGTGCGGTGGGCCCTTTCTTGATCAAAATTGACGATGCTTTAGCCGTCTTCAGAAATTATCAGTCGATTAGGCCTCTAGCCCAGTAGGCACGGGCACAAGAAGCTACTGAATTTATAGTAACGGTTGTAACCTCAGGAAAGGGGCGCTAGCCTGTGCAGCAGGCGCTGGCCACCTTTTCCATGGGTGCGCCGAGTGCGGTGTTGCCTAGCGCAGCACGCCCAGCGCAAACGCCAGACTCGCGACGCCCAGCATCGTCGACAGCGTCACCAGGCCCGCTACATAGCCGCCGTTGTAGCCCATGCGCGCTGCCAGGACATAGGCACTGGAGGCGGTGGGCAAGGCGGAAAACGCCAGCAGGATGGTGGCCTGCGTATATGACAGGCCAAATGCCTTGGCCAGGCCCAGCGCCACCAGCGGCAACAGCAGATGCCGTATCGAGAGCACTGCCACCGCCAGGGTTTTGGCCTGCGACAAGTGACCAAACTGCATGCCAGCGCCGGCGGCCATCAAGCCCAATGCCAGGGACGCGGCGCCTATGCGTGTCACGGTTGGTTCCAGCCAGAGAGGCATCGAAAAGCCCAGCAGGTTGGCCACCAGGCCGCTGGCTGTGGCCAGGATCAGCGGGTTGCGCACCAGTTCGCGCAGGAAGCCGCGCTGCGCATGCCGCGCCATGGGCCACACCGCCGCCACATTGAAGAGCGGCACGCAGACGCCTATCAGCACCGCAATCAGCAGCAGGCCCTCGCTGCCCGCCAGCCGCTCGGCCAGCGCCAGACCGATGAAGGAGTTGAACCGAAATGCCACCTGGGCGCTGGCCGCATGTTCGCGCCGGTCAATATGCCGGCCCAGCCAGGGCAGGTGCGGCAAGCTGTAGGCCATCGCAATGCCGGCCAGTCCCATCAGCAGCCCGGCGCTGATCAGGCTGGAAGCCGCCGCCAGGTCGAGCGGGCTTTTGACGATCGACTGAAACAGCAGCACCGGAAACAAAAAATAATAAACCAGGCTTTCCACCTGCGCCCACACCGTGCGGTTGAGCGCGGTGTAGCGGCAGACCAGGTAACCACAAATAATCAGGGAAAAATCAGGAAAAAGGAGCTGGGCGTAATTCACCGGCCCGAGAATAACCGCAAACTGCCCGGGTTTGCCCTTATGCGTAATCCACAATAAGCAAGCCTTCTGCTTGCGCTTACCATTCAGGCTGTCTTTTTATCGTAAGGATGTGACTATGCAACGCCGTTATCTTTTTTCCTTGTCTACCCTCTCTGCCTTGGCGCTGATCGCCGGGACCGGTTCCGTGTGGGCGCAGGCTTATCCCAGCAAGGTCGTCAAACTACAAGTGCCGTTTGCACCGGGCGGAACGACCGACATCGTGGCACGTGTGATTTCCGAGCCGCTGGGCAAGGCGCTGGGCCAATCCGTCATCGTTGAAAACAAGGCGGGCGGCGGTGGTGTGGTGGGTGCCTCTGAAACGGCCCGCGCTGCGCCGGACGGCTATTCGCTGGGCATGGCGACGGTGTCCACCACCGCGGCCAATCCGGCCATCAACCCCAAAATTCCGTACAACCCGTTGACCGACTTCACGCCCGTTGTCAATATCGCAGCGACGCCCAACGTGATCGCGGTGCACCCCAGTTTTCCGGCCAGGAACTACAAGGAGTTCGTGGCTGAACTTAAAAAGAACCCGGGCAAGTATTCCTTCGCCTCCTCGGGCACCGGCGGCATTGGCCACCTGCAAATGGAACTGTACAAAAACCTCAGTGGCACGTTTGTCACGCACATTCCTTACCGCGGCGCTGGCCCGGCCCTGAACGACACGGTGGCGGGCCAGGTACCTATCATTTTTGACAACCTGCCTTCCGCGCTGCCTTTCATCCAGCAAAAGCGCCTTATCGCCATCGTGGTCGCCGCGCCCCAGCGTTTGGCCGTGTTGCCCGATGTTCCGACCTTCAAGGAAGTGGGTCTGGAGCCGGTGAACCGCATGGCCTATTACGGCATTGTGGGTCCCAAGGGCCTGCCAAAAGACGTTGTTGACAAGCTCAATGCGGGCGTGAAAAAGTCGCTGGAAGATCCTGCTGTGCGCAAACGGATTGAGGACACGGGATCGCTGGTCGTTGCCAACACGCCAGAGCAGTTTGCGGCGCAGATCAAGGCCGAGTACGAGGTCTACAAGAAGGTTGTTGAAACTTCCAAGCTCAAGCTCGAGTAAAGAACGTGCCGTCAGCGGGGTTGACGCCCGTCGGCAAGGCTGCCAGCCGCCCCGCACGCCCTTTGTGGTTTCCGGGGCGGCCTTTTTTGTGGTTTTTTTGTTATGGTCCGTGACATGACGCCCGCCAGCCAACTCAGCATTGATGCGTTTATTGACGCCGTGTGGCTGGAAGACGGCTTGAGCAAAAACACGCTGGAGGCCTACCGGCGCGACCTGTCGCTTTATGCGCGCTGGCTGGGCGCCCAGAGCCAGGGCGACCGCCCGCTTGATGGCACGCTAGAGATCGATCTCGCCGCTTACTTTTCTGCGATGCACGAAGCCAGCAAAGCCACGTCGGCAAACCGGCGCCTGACGGTGTTCAAACGTTATTTTCGCTGGGCGCTGCGTGAGCGCTTCATCGCGGCAGATCCGACGCTGAAGCTTCAAGCGGCCAAACAGGCGCTGCGGGTGCCCAAAACCATGAGTGAAGCGCAGGTGGATGCCTTGCTGGCAGCGCCGGCAGACGATGAAGCGCTGGGCCAACGCGACCGCGCCATGCTGGAGTTGATGTATGCCAGCGGCCTGCGCGTCAGTGAGCTGGTCGGCCTCAAGACCTTTCACCTGGGGCTCAATGAAGGCGTGTTGCGCGTCATGGGCAAGGGCGGCAAGGAGCGGCTGGTGCCGTTTGGGCAGGTGGCGCGCGATTGGGTCGTGCTGTATCTGGCCGAGGCGCGGCCTGTCATTTTGGGCGGCCAGCAGACCGACGACTTGTTTGTGACCAGCCACGGCCATGGCATGAGCCGGGTGATGTTCTGGAAGCTGGTCAAAAAATACGCGGGCCTGGCCGGCATCACGTCGCCGCTGTCGCCGCATACCCTGCGCCATGCGTTTGCCACCCATTTGCTGAATCATGGCGCTGACCTGCGCGTTGTGCAGTTGCTGCTGGGCCATGCCGATATCTCGACCACAACGATTTACACCCATGTGGCCAGGGAGCGCCTGAAAGCGCTGCATGCGCAGCATCATCCGCGCGGCTGATCCCCGGCCGGCCAGGTGCAAGGCCCGGCAACTCAGCGGTACATATAGTCCCGGTTAAACGGATAGACCGACTGCGCGCCCTTTATCGGTACATGCCGAACATCGTCCGAGGGTCGGGTGGCCAGCATCTGGTGCAGCGATAGCCAGCCCTGCTCGAAACTCATGGCGCTGCCGGCCAGGTACAGGCGGTAGGCGCGCAGGGTTTTTTCGGCGCGCTCCGGCCCACCGTCTGCGGCCAGCACCTGGCGCGCCACCTCCAGCCTGGCCTCCAGCGCGTCCGACCAGTCCCACAGCGTGCGGGCATAGTGCGGCCGCAGGTTTTCGGTGTCCACCATTTCCAGCCCGGCGCGCGACAGGTGTTCCAGCACGGCGCTCACGTGCAGCAGCTCGCCACCCGGAAATATGTATTTTTCAATGAAGTCGCCCATGCCGGCGCCCAGCTGCCGGTTTTCAAGTCCGCCGGCCGTGATGCCGTGGTTCAGCACCATGCCGCCGGGCGCGAGCAGGCGCATGATTTTTTCAAAATAGGCCGTCATGTTTTCGCGGCCCACATGCTCAAACATGCCGACGGAAGATATTTTGTCGAAAGGACGGTCTTCGGTCAGGTCGCGGTAGTCGCGCAGTTCCATGCGCACGCGCTGACCCAGGCCTTTTTCTGCAATCAGCCGCTGCACGTGGGCGTGCTGATTTTTTGACAGCGTGATGCCGGTGGCATCGACGCCGTAATGCTCGGCCGCCCACAGCAGCAGCGCACCCCAGCCCGCCCCGATATCCAGAAAACGGTCGCCGGGTTGCAGCATCAGCTTGCGGCAGATGTGGTCGAGCTTGGCTTCCTGGGCGCGCGCCAGCGTGGTGGACCCATCGCTGACGTCATCGAAGTTCTGGTAATAGGCGCACGAGTAGACCTGGCGCGGGTCCAGCCACAGCGCATAAAAGGCGTCTGATACGTCGTAGTGAAACTGCACCTGCGCAGCATCTTTGGTCGGTGTGTGGGCCGCCAGGGACTTGGTGCGCCGCAGCAGCCCGGTCCACCAGCGCATGTCGCTGGCTACCGGGCTGCCGGGCAGCAGCCTGGTGACGGCACGCATGACATCACGCATGGCGCCTTCAATCTGGAGCTTGCCCTCGACATAGTCTTCGGCCAACGCGCCTATCTGGCCAGCCTTGAGGCGGGCAATGCCCGACCACCTTGAAAACGACAGCTTGACCGGCGCATCGGGCTGACCCAGATGCTGGCCTTGCGGAAGCTGCAGGGCAATGCCCGCAGGCAGGCGCGATGGAATGCTTGGAGCCAGGTGCCGGATCATGTGCTACCTCCCTGTAGTGCCTATTTTTTGATCTTTTACAGTCTAGCGCCCTTCAAATTATTTAGTTGTTACAAAACGCATCGTCAGGCATTGGCGCTCAACAGCGCCAACTCGGCCTCGTTAAATCCGGCATCGCGGCGTGCGGCCAGGTTCAGCGGGCCTTTCAGGCGAGGCGCGCCGTACTGCCGGGCCAGCCTGGCGTAGGCGGCGAGCGGCTCCAGTCCGCGCTGCGCGCACAGCACGCGGTACCAGTGGTTGCCTATCGCCACATGGCCGATTTCGTCGCGCAGGATGATGTCCAGAATGGCGACCGCGCGCAGGGCGTCGGGCGTGCCGACCTTGCGCAGCTTGGCCTGCATGGGCGGCGTGGCGTCCAGGCCCCGGGCCTCCAGCGTGCGCGGCACTAAAGCCATGCGCGCCAGCACGTCGCCTTCGGTTTTTTGGGTCATGTCCCAGAGGCCGGTGTGGGCGGGAAAGTCGCCGTAGTCATAGCCCATGCTTTGCAGCTGGGCCTGCAGCAGGCTGAAGTGCTGCGCTTCTTCAGCCGCCACTTTCAGCCAGTCCAGGTAGTAGGCCGGCGGCATACCGGCAAAGCGCCAGGCGGCATCGAGCGCCAGGTTGATGGCATTGAACTCGATGTGCGTGACGGCGTGCAGCAGGGCGGCCAGACCTTCCTTGGTGAAGGGCGAGCGCCTGGGCGCATTCAGATGCAAGTGCAGCTCCGGCCGCGCCGGACAGCCGGGCAGGCCGGCTGGGGCCTCGAAACTGGCGTCAGTTGCTATTATAAGTGTAGCTGCTTGCGCCCATAGATCAAGCGCTAGAAGCACTTTTTGTTGTGAATCGGGTTCCATCAGCGCCTGCAGGGCAAGCTGGCGCAGTTCTGCGGGGTGGGGATTGGCGGACATGACTCAATTGTCGACGACGGCCGGGCAGGCGGCTCCGTACAATCCAGGGTTGCCCCAAGATTGCAGACAACCGAACAAGGACACCCCATGGCAATTTATCAACTGGACGATTTGAGCCCCACCCTGCACGCATCCGCCTGGGTGGCCGACAACGCGCAGGTCATGGGCAACGTGACACTGGCCGAAGACAGCAGCGTCTGGTTTGGCGTGGTGATTCGGGGCGACACCGACACCATCACCGTGGGCCGGGGCTCGAATATTCAGGACAACAGTGTGCTGCACGCTGACCACGGCATGCCCTTGACCATTGGTGAAAACGTCACTGTGGGCCATCAGGTCATGCTGCATGGCTGCACCATTGGGGACGGCTCGCTGATCGGTATTCAGGCGGTGGTGCTCAATGGCGCCAAAATTGGGAAAAATTGCCTGGTCGGCGCGGGCTCGCTGGTGACCGAGGGCAAGGAGTTCCCCGACGGGTCCATGATCTTCGGCAGCCCGGCCAAGGCCGTGCGCCAGCTGTCTGAAGCGCAGATAGAGGGTTTAAAAATGAGCGCCGAGCACTATATAGACAATGCCCGTCGCTACAAGACCGGGCTCAAGAAGCTGGCCTGAGCGGCCAGCTTTCGTTTTTTTCATACAGCCTGCACTTTTTACGCCAAAGCCATGTCCGAACTCCATAAATTCATTTTTGACGGTCTGCCCGTGCGCGGCATGCTCGTGCGCCTGACCGATTCCTGGCAAGAAATCCTCAAGCGCCGGCAGGCGGCGGGCGGTTACCCGGTCGAAGTGATGCACCTGCTCGGTGAAATGACGGCGGCCGGCGCGCTGATGCAGGGCAACATCAAGTTCAATGGCGCGCTGGTGCTTCAGATTTTTGGCGATGGACCGGTCAAGCTGGCGGTGGCCGAGGTACAGCCTGACCTGAGCCTGCGGGCGACCGCGACCGTCACGGGCCCGGTCGATCCGGGCAGTTCTTTGAGCCAGCTGGTCAACGTCAGCAACCAGGGGCGTTGCGCCATCACGCTGGACCCGAAAGACAAGTTTCCGGGTCAGCAGCCTTACCAGGGTGTGGTGCCCCTTTTTGGCGACCAGCGCGAAAAAATTGAAAACCTGAGCGAAGTGCTGGAGCATTACATGCTGCAAAGCGAACAGCTCGACACCAAACTGATTCTGGCCGCCGACGGGAACATGGCGGCAGGCCTGCTGATCCAGCGGCTGCCTGCGAAGGGGCAGGGTAATCTGGAAGGCCAGACTGACCGCGATGCCAATGAAGACCAGATCGGCGTCAATGAAGACTACCAGCGCATTGCCTTGATCGCGGGCACACTTAAACGCGAAGAATTGCTGGGCCTGGACGTCGACACCATTTTGCACCGGCTGTTTTGGCAAGAACCGATCACGCGCTTTGAGCCCCTGGCCCCCCGTTTTTCCTGCAGCTGCTCACGTGAGCGCGTGAGCAACATGCTGCGCAGCCTGGGCACGGACGAGATTGAAAGCATCATTGCCGAGCGCGGCAACGTTGAGGTGGGGTGCGAGTTTTGCGGGGCGCAGTACCTTTTCGATCCGGTCGATGCGGCACATATCTTTACCCACCAGAGCCATTTGCCGCCACCGACTTCCACGGTCCAGTAACTCTGGACGTAGGGCTCAAGCCGTGCTGGCGCGCTGGGTCAGCAGCGCTGTCAGCAGCCGGTGTTCGCATTGCGGGTCGCTGCACTTGTCGCAGAGCCAGACCCAGGCGCTGGGCTTGTTGGCGTAGCTGCCGAGCCGTGGCGGCCTTCCTGCGCGGGGCAGCAGGCGCTCGGCAGCCTGGATCGCTTGGGCAAGGCGCTCCTCGAATGCGCCGTAAATCACCCGGTAAGGCAAGGCAGCGTGCGCCAAGGCGGCGCGAATCGAGAGGTCTTCGGCTTCCTGCGTTGCGGTGGGGAATTGCGATGTCTTGTGGGTTTTTGGGGTCGCCCGGGTTTGCAGCCCCATGAGCAGCGTCAGGTCGTGGCGGGCAAGGCCTGCCAAAAGCGCTGGCGTGTTGGCCACCACCACGACGGCGTTCAGCTTAGACGCTAGCAGCGCCTGGATCAAGGCGGCTGCCAGTTGCGATTTTCCGGTGTTGGCCGCGCCAGCCAGGGCGATTTTCAGCACAGTCATGCGAGAAGATGAGGTGAAAGGTAAGCGGGGCTACCGAATCCACGCTGCAAAGTGCGGTGAACGCAGCCTAGGGCGTGATCTGCACAAAAATTTCATTGGGCTTGACCATGCCCAACTCACTGCGCGCTTTTTCTTCAATCATTTCCAGGCCTTCCTGGAGGTCCTTGACTTCGGCAGCCAGCTGGTCATTACTGGCCTGAACCTGCATGTTTCTGGCGCGTTGCTCGTCCAGCCGTTGCTGCATCTCTCGCACGCTGGGAAGGCTGCCCCGGCCATTCCAGAGTTGCGCATGAAATAACACCAGCAGCGCAATCAGGATGACAGGGGCGAAGCGGTTTCCCACGGGATGGTCAGGCGGGTGCAGCCAGGACTTGGGGTTCAGCGCAGGTTGTAGAACGCAGCGCGGCCGGGGTAAGACGCGACCTCGCCCAAGTCTTCTTCAATGCGCAGCAGCTGGTTGTATTTGGCCATGCGGTCCGAACGGGACAGCGAGCCGGTTTTGATCTGGCCGGCATTGGTGCCGACCGCAATGTCGGCAATCGTCGAGTCTTCGGTCTCACCCGAGCGGTGCGAGATCACGGCGGTGTAACCGGCGCGCTTGGCCATTTCAATGGCGGCAAAGGTCTCGGTCAGGGTGCCGATCTGGTTGATCTTGATCAGGATCGAGTTGGCAATGCCCTTGTCGATGCCTTCTTTCAGGATCTTGGTGTTGGTGACGAACAGGTCATCGCCCACGATCTGCACATTCTTGCCGAGGCGGTCCGTCAGGATTTTCCAGCCGTCCCAGTCGCCCTCGGCCATGCCGTCTTCGATGCTGATGATGGGGTATTTGTCGACCCAGGTCGCCAGCATGTCGGTCCATTCTTCGGCCGACAAACTCAAGCCTTCACCGGACAGCACATATTTGCCGTCCTTGTAAAACTCGGACGCTGCGCAATCGAGGCCCAGTGCAATTTGCTCGCCCGCCACAAAGCCGGCCTTGTCAATCGCTTCCAGGATCATCTGGATGGCAGACTCATGGTTAGGAACGCTGGGCGCAAAACCGCCTTCATCGCCCACGGCGGTGCTCATACCCTTGTCGTGCAGGATCGTCTTCAGCGCATGAAAGACTTCAGCGCCATACCGCAGGGCTTCGCGAAAGCTCGGCGCGCCCACCGGAATGATCATCAGCTCCTGCAAGTCCAGGTTGTTGTTGGCATGCGCGCCGCCGTTGACCACGTTCATCATGGGAACCGGCATTTGCATGGCGCCGCTGCCGCCGAAATAGCGGTACAGCGGCAGGCCGGCTTCTTCAGCCGCAGCGCGCGCCACGGCCATGCTGACAGCCAGCATGGCGTTGGCGCCCAGGCGCGATTTGTTGTCGGTGCCGTCCAGGTCAATCAGCGTGCGGTCCAGAAAGGCCTGCTCGCTGGCGTCCAGGCCCAGCACGGCTTCGGAGATTTCGGTGTTGATATGCTCGACCGCCTTGAGCACGCCTTTGCCCAGGTAACGCGATTTGTCGCCGTCACGCAGTTCAATGGCTTCGCGGGAGCCGGTGGAGGCACCTGACGGCACCGAGGCGCGGCCCATGACGCCGGACTCCAGCAGCACGTCGCATTCAACAGTGGGGTTGCCACGGCTGTCCAGAATTTCCCGGCCGACGATATCAACAATTGCGCTCATTTGTGTTCTTTCAAATCAAAAATTACAAAACTGGAACTTGCTTTTAGTCATGCTTTAAGTGTGTTCATACTCTGGAACGGGAACTCAAGCGCCCTCGACCACAATCATCTGCATGATGGCCGCGCCTTGTCGGGCCGCTCTGGCCTTGCCGTATTCGGGCGATGCGTCAAAGGCCTTGGCCGCCTCAAAGGTCGGAAACTTCAAAATGACCAGGCGATCGGGTCGCCAGTCGCCTTCAAGCACTTCGGTCTTGCCGCCGCGCACGCAGACTTCGGCGCCATGCGTCTGCATGGCCGCGCTGGACCATTTTTTGTAGTCCTCGTACTGCACCGGATCAGTGACCCGCACGTTGGCGATGATGTAGCCGCTCATTGAAAGTGGTCCTCCAGGAAACCATTTTTCTTGGTCACGCGGTCGAGTTCGAGCAGCGTTTCCAGCAAGGCTTTCATGTGCTTGAGCGGAACGGCATTGGGACCGTCGCTCATGGCCTTGGCCGGATCTGGGTGGGTTTCCATGAAGAGGCCGGCAATGCCAACCGCCACCGCCGCACGTGCCAGCACTGGCACCATTTCGCGCTGGCCGCCGCTGCTGGTGCCGTTGCCGCCGGGCAGCTGCACCGAATGCGTGGCGTCAAACACCACGGGCGCATGGGTCTCGCGCATGATCGCGAGGCTGCGCATGTCGGAGACCAGGTTGTTGTAGCCAAAGCTGGCGCCACGTTCACAGGCCATGAAGTTGTCTTCGTTGAGCCCTTTTTCACGGGCTGCAGCGCGCGCTTTGTCGATGACATTTTTCATGTCACCTGGCGCCAAAAACTGGCCTTTTTTGATGTTGACCGGCTTGCCTGACTGTGCGACGGCACGGATGAAGTCAGTTTGGCGGCACAAAAAGGCGGGGGTTTGCAGCACGTCCACCACGCTCGCGACCTGGGCGATCTGCGACGCGTCGTGGATGTCAGTCAGCACCGGCAGTTGAAGGTCGCGTTTGACCTTGGCCAGAATCTCCAGGCCCTGGTCGATGCCGGGGCCGCGAAAAGTGCTGCCCGACGAACGGTTGGCCTTGTCAAAGCTGCTTTTGAAAATGAACGGAATGCCCAGCGCGGAAGTGATCTCCTTGAGCGAGCCCGCGGTGTCCATCTGCAATTGCTCCGATTCAATCACGCAGGGCCCTGCGATCAGGAAAAATGGCTTGTTCAGGCCGACGTCAAATCCGCACAGTTTCATGATCAGGCCACCGCTTTCAAGGGCTTGGTCCCCGCTTGTGGGTCCTGCGCCGTCTGGCTCCTGCTAACGCGGTGCTCAAGCGCCGCCGCAATGTAGGCATTGAACAGCGGGTGACCATTCCACGGCGTGGATTTGAACTCGGGGTGGAACTGAACCCCCATGTACCAAGGGTGAACATTCTGCGGCAATTCGACAATTTCCGTCAGGTGTTCGCGCTGCGTCAGCGCCGAAATAACCAAACCGGCTTTGCGCAAGGTATCGAGGTAGTTGACGTTGGCTTCATAGCGGTGGCGGTGGCGTTCCGTCACCACATCGCCATAAATTTTGTGGGCCAGGGTTTCTTTGGCCACATCAGAGCTTTGGGCGCCCAGCCGCATGGTACCGCCCAGATCGGACTTGGCATGGCGCGTCTTGATGGTGCCGTCGGCGTCTTTCCACTCTGTGATGAGTGCAATGACGGGGTTGGGGCTGCTTGGGTCAAACTCGGTGCTGTTGGCGTCCTTGAGTCCTGCGACATGGCGGGCAAACTCAATCGTGGCAACCTGCATGCCCAGGCAGATGCCGAGGTAGGGGATTTTGTTTTCTCGGGCAAAGCGGGCAGCGCAAATTTTGCCTTCAACGCCGCGAATGCCAAAGCCGCCAGGCACCAAAATGCCGTCAAAGTGGGCCAGTCGCGATACGTTGTCGGGGGTGATGGTTTCGGAATCGATGTACTCAATGACCACCTTGGCGTGGTTCTTCATGCCGGCATGGCGCAAGGCTTCATTGAGCGACTTGTAGCTGTCGCTCAGGTCGACGTACTTGCCGACCATGGCAATGCTGACCTCGGTCCTGGGGTGTTCCATCTCGTACACCAGGTCGTCCCAGCGCTTCAGGTTGGCTGGCGGCGTGTTCAGACGCAGCTTGTCGCAGATCAGGCCGTCCAGGCCCTGCTCGTGCAGCATGCGGGGAACTTTGTAAATCGTGTCCACGTCCCACATGGAAATCACGCCCCACTCGGGAACGTTGGAAAACAGCGAAATTTTGTCGCGCTCTTCCGCCGGAATAGGGCGGTCGGCGCGGCACAGCAGCACGTCGGCCTGGATACCGATTTCGCGCAGCTGCTTGGCCGTGTGCTGTGTCGGCTTGGTTTTGAGCTCGCCCGCAGCCGCAATCCAGGGCACATAGCTCAGATGCACAAAGGCGGTGTTGTTAGGTCCCATGCGCAGGCTCATCTGGCGCACGGCTTCCAGAAAGGGCAGGGACTCAATGTCGCCGACCGTGCCGCCGATTTCAACGATCGCCACGTCCACGGCTTCAGGCGTGTCATAACGCGCACCGCGCTTGATGAAGTCCTGGATTTCATTGGTGATGTGCGGAATCACCTGAACGGTCTTGCCCAGGTAGTCGCCGCGGCGCTCTTTTTCAAGCACGCTCTGGTAGATCTGGCCGGTGGTGAAGTTGTTGGCCTTGCGCATGCGCGTTTCGATGAAACGCTCGTAATGACCCAAGTCGAGGTCAGTTTCGGCCCCGTCTTCAGTGACAAACACTTCGCCATGCTGAAACGGCGACATGGTGCCCGGGTCCACATTGATGTAGGGATCGAGCTTGATGAGAGTGACTTTGAGGCCTCGCGATTCGAGGATCGCAGCTAAGGAGGCTGAGGCGATTCCCTTGCCCAGGGAAGACACCACACCGCCGGTGACGAAGACAAATTTGGTCATGTCAGTTACGAACCGGAAGTTCGCTAAGGTGGTAAACGGAGATTATAGGGGGTGACCGTGCGCCCGCTGGCGGACCATTCATCAAAACCGGAACATTCGCTGCCGGGCCACTTTCAGCGCGCCGGAGTGACGTTCTGCGCCAGGCAACAAGCCAGGGTGACCGGGTTTAGCTGATACATTGCCAGCCATGACGAATGAAACAAACGGTCTGCGCAGTGGCGACGACGCGCCGGACCTGGCTGGCAAACATATTGTGCTGGGCTTGTCGGGCGGCATCGCCTGCTACAAGGCGGCTGAGTTGTGCCGGGCACTGATCAAGGCTGGCGCCACCGTGCAGGTGGTGATGACCGAGGCGGCCGAGCAGTTCATCACGCCGGTTACGCTGCAGGCGCTCAGCGGCCGGCCGGTGTACACCAGCCAGTGGGACCCCCGTGAGGCCAACAACATGGCGCATATCAACCTGTCGCGCGAGGCTGATGCTGTGTTGATTGCGCCCTGCAGCGCGGACTTCATGGCCAAGTTACTTCATGGCCGGGCTGATGACCTGCTGAGTCTGATGTGCCTGGCCCGACCGCTCGACCAGGTGCCGTTGTTGCTGGCTCCGGCGATGAACCGCGAGATGTATGCGCATCCGGCGACGCAGCGCAACTTGCTCCAGCTGGTAGCGGATGGTGCCACGGTGCTGGGCGTGGGCACGGGCTTTCAGGCCTGCGGCGAGACCGGTGACGGCCGCATGCTGGAGCCCG
>Ga0123337_10004781_pt1 | contig 13608 bp, 13 predicted proteins | sample frozenSSSSmetaG_FD_89792 | JGI IMG/M metagenome (GOLD analysis project Ga0123337, IMG submission 89792) | Glacier valley bacterial and archeal communities from Borup Fiord, Nunavut, Canada, to study Microbial Dark Matter (Phase II) -... | ecosystem: Environmental > Aquatic > Freshwater > Ice >... | reverse complement strand
GCGAAGCCAAAAACCCCGATCGGCCGGCGAGGCGAGAGCCTCATACAAATGCGGTCTACCCGCTGCGAGGATCAAGCCTCGCCGGCCCCGCTTCACCTGCCCCATCAGGGGGCAGGGCTCTTTGAACAACCCGAGGCCGCGGGGCCGGCGGGGCGCCTTGGCTCGTCCGGATCCAGCGGTGACGCCTGCCGCCCTTGCGCCAACCCCCAAAACCCCCTATATGCGCGACGCGTCCAGAACCCTGGGCGTAATTCACACGCGGGCTCGGACTGCTGCATTTACGCGGCGGCTCCATCCGGTGGCTGGCATCGCCAGTCGCACATCCCGCGGAGGCAGAACCGGAAAGGAGCCATTTACATGGCATTGCCCGAATTTTCCATGCGCCAGCTGCTCGAGGCAGGTGTTCACTTCGGCCACCAGAAGCACCGCTGGAACCCGAAGATGGAACGCCACATCTTCGGCACTCGCAACGACATCCACATTCTCGACCTGAGCCAGACCGTCCCGGCCCTGCAGCGCGCGCTGCAGCTGATTTCGGACACTGTCGCAGATGGCGGCCGCGTGCTGCTCGTCGGCACCAAGCGCCAGGCAGCTCCGGTCGTCGCCGAGGCTGCCCGCCAGTCGGCCCAGTACTACGTGAACTCGCGCTGGCTCGGTGGCACGCTCACCAACTGGCAGACCATTTCGCATTCCATCCAGCGCCTGCGCGAGCTCGAGGCCCAGGAGGCCGACGGCGGTTCGGGTCTCACCAAGAAGGAGCTGCTGCTCCTGTCGCGTGAGAAGGAGCGCCTGGAGCGTGACCTTGGTGGCATCAAGGACATGGGCAATCTGCCCAACCTGCTGTTCGTCATCGACACCAACAAGGAAGCGAACGCCATCAAGGAAGCCCGCCGTCTGGGCATCCCCGTGATCGCCATCGTCGACTCGAACTCCGATCCCGACACTGTCGACTACCCGATCCCCGGCAACGACGATGCTGCCCGCGCCCTCGAGCTCTACGCCTCGTTGGTGTCGCGCGCCGCCATTGACGGCATCGGCCGTTCGGCCGCCGGTCGCGGTACGGATCTGGGCGCTTCGGTCGAGGCGCCGGAAGAGCCCGCGCTCGCCGCCGCCGAAGCGAGCGAGCAGGCTCCCGCCGCCTAAGACCCAAGGGAGCGAAATCCTGCTGTCACAATCGCAGGGTTTTGCTACCAGAGCGCCTTCAGGAAAAGTTGCAGACTTTTCCGGTTCGAAGGTGCGACCACGTGAGACCAGCGCCTTCAGGAAAAGTTGCAGACTTTTCCGGTTCGAAGGCGCGACCAACAAGAATCGATCCCGGCCGACTCGGCCGGGTCTTTCATTCCCCGAACCCGCGGGCCGCCTCTCCGGCCGGCCCTGCGAGAAAGTGATATGGACATGACCGTTACTGCACAGCAGGTGAAGGAACTCCGCGAGCTGACCGGCGTGGGGATGATGGACTGCAAGAAGGCCCTTGCCGAGACCAACGGTGACATGGAAGCCGCCATCGACTGGCTGCGCACCCGTGGCCTCGCCAAAGCCGCCAAGAAGGCCGGCCGCGTCGCTGCCGAGGGTCTGGTGGGCGTGTCGATCGAAGGCACCCGCGGCGCCATCGTCGAGGTGAACTCCGAGACCGATTTCGTCGCCCGCAACGAGCAGTTCCAGTCGATCGTCACCAACATCGCCAAGCTCGCCCATGACGCCGATGGCGATGTCGGCAAGCTGTCCGAGATGCCGTATCCGGGCACCGGCCGTTCGGCCTCGGCCGAGCTCACCGATGCGATCGCCAAGATCGGCGAGAACATGAACCTGCGCCGCACGGCCACCATCACCGTCTCCGACGGCGTGATCGGCACCTACGTGCACAACTCGGTGAAGCCCGGCCTCGGCCGTCTCGGCGTCATCGTCGGCCTCGAGTCGACCGGCGACAAGGCCGTGCTGGCCGCGCTCGGCAAGCAGATCGCCATGCACATCGCCAACACCAACCCGCTCTCGGTGTCGCCTGACGACATCGATGCCGAGGTGGTGGCCCGCGAGCGCGCCATCTTCACCGAGCAGGCCCGCGAGTCCGGCAAGCCCGAAGCCGTCATCGAGAAGATGATCGAAGGGCGCGTGCGCAAGTTCTACGAGGAAGTCACCCTTCTCGCCCAGGTGTTCGTCATCGACGGTGAGACCAAGGTCGGCGACGTCGTCAAGAACGCTGAGAAGGAAGCCGGCGCCCCCATCAAGGTGACCAGGTTCGTCCGCTACGGGCTGGGCGAAGGCATCGAGAAGGAAGTCACCGACTTCGCCGCCGAAGTCGCGGCCACCGCCGGGGTCCACTGAGACACCGTGAACTATTTCGGGCGGGCTGGTTCGCAGGCCGCCCGAATATGCAATAACCGCCGACGGCTCGTGCGGGATTCGCGCCGGGTGTCGGCGCAATACACTCCGGGGAACTGACCAATGGCCCAATCCGCCTATAAACGGATTCTGCTCAAAGTCTCCGGGGAAGCCCTTTCGGGTGACCAGAGCTTCGGCATCCAGCCTGAGTTTCTCGCCAAGATCGCGTCGCAGGTCGCCGAGGTGGCGCGCACCGGTGTGGCGGTTGCCATCGTCACCGGTGGCGGCAACATCTTCCGCGGCATGTCGGTCGCCGCTGAAGGCGGAGATCGCGTCACCGCCGACATGATGGGCACGCTCGGCACCATCATCAATTCGCTCGCGGTGGCCAGTGCGCTGACCCGCGCCGGTGTGAAGGCCAAGGTGTTCTCGGCTGTCACCATGCCCTCGATCGCCGACAGCTATACGGCTCGTGCCGCCAAGGCCGCGCTCGAGGAGGGGTATGTGGTCGTCCTCGGCGGCGGCATCGCCAACCCGTTCTTCACCACCGACACGGCGGCGGCGCTGCGCGCCATCGAGCTCGAGTGCGACGTGGTGCTCAAGGGGACCAACGTCGATGGTGTCTATTCCGCCGACCCCAAGAAGCACCCCGGTGCCACGCGATATGATACCATCTCGCACGCCGAGGTAATCGCCCGCGACCTTCGCGTCATGGATACGGCAGCCTTCGCGCTTGCCCGTGACAATGGCTTGCCGATAATTGTCTATGCCCTGGACGACCCGGCAGGCCTGACCGGCGTGCTCGAGGGCCGGGCCAAAAGCACACGCGTCGGCTAAGACGCTATCAATTCTGGAGTTTCGAACATGGCTCAGCCTCAGGCTTTTTTGCTCGACGAGCTCAAGACCCGAATGCAGAAGTCCCTTGGATCGCTCAAGGACGAACTGGCGGGCCTCCGCACCGGCCGCGCTACCCCCAGCTTGCTGGAGCCTGTCACCGTCGAGGCCTACGGCAGCCGCGTGCCGCTCAACCAGGTGGCGACGGTCACCGTGCCCGAGTCGCGCATGCTCAGCGTCCAGGTGTGGGACAGAACCCTCGCCGGCGCCGTCGAAAAGGCGATCCGAAATTCCGGCCTCGGATTGAACCCCGCAGCCGAGGGCGTCGTTATCCGTGTGCCGCTGCCGGAACTAAACGAGGAGCGGCGCCGCGACCTCACCAAGGTCGCGCACAACTACGCCGAAGCTGCCCGCATCGCCGTGCGCCACATCCGCCGCGATGGCATGGACCTGCTCAAGAAGCTGGAGAAGGACGGTCATATTGCCCAGGACGAGAGCCGTAAGTTCTCCGACCTGGTGCAGGCGGCCACCGACGGCGCGGTCGGCGAGATCGACCACCTGGTGGCCGTCAAGGAACAGGAAATCATGCAGGTCTAGTCTGGCCTCGCAACACGCCGCCCGGGAGGGCCGTCTATGTCCTTGGACACCGTCATTGCCGCTCAGGCCGGAGAAAAGCCCGGCCTCAAGATCCCGGCGCATGTCGCGGTGATCATGGACGGCAATGGCCGCTGGGCCACCGCTCGCGGCAAGCTCCGCACCGAGGGGCATGTCGAGGGCGTCAAGGCCCTGCGACGGCTGGTCGATCTGGCCATTCAGTATGGCGTCAAGCACCTGACGGTGTTCAGCTTCTCATCCGAAAACTGGAGCCGCCCCCCGGACGAGGTACGGTTCATCTTCGGCCTGCTGCACCGCTTCGTCGCCTCCGATTTGGCGACGCTGATCCAGAACAACGTCCGGGTGAAGATAATCGGTTCCCGCCACGAACTGGATGATGGCCTGAAACGCCTGATCGACGACACCCAACGCAAGACCGCCCACAACACCGGCCTCGAGCTCATCGTTGCCTTCAACTATGGCGGCAAGGCCGAGGTCGCCGAGGCCACCCGCCGCATTGCCGCCGAAGTCGCCGCCGGGCGGTTGAAGCCCGAGGACATTACCGAGCAGACGGTGGAGCGGGCGCTCTACACCCACGGCATTCCGGACCCGGACCTCATCATCCGTACCTCCGGCGAGCAGCGGACCTCGAATTTTCTCATCTGGCAGGGCGCCTATTCGGAACTGGTCTTCATCGAGGAGAACTGGCCCGATTTCGGCGAGGAAACTTTCGTGCGGGCGCTCGAGGAATATTCCAGCCGCAAGCGTCGCTTCGGCGGCATCGAGACGAGGGGCACGTGAACGACCGCCAGGTCCCGACCCCTGAGTTCAATCCGCTGGGGCGCCGGTCGTGGACCGATCTCGGTCCTCGCGTGATTTCTGCCGCGGTGCTGCTGGCCGTCGCTATCGTCAGCCTCTACATCGGCTCCTACCTATTCGCCGCGGTCGTCGGCGCGGTTTTCGCCGGCTGCTACCGGGAGTGGGAGCGCATGGTGACGCTGCGGCCGCTGAGCCTCATCGGCGGCGCGCTGATCGCGCTCCTCGCCCTTGCGGCGCTGGTCTTCCCCTGGCTTGGCGCAACCGCCAGCGCCGTGCTCGTCGCCACGGCGGCTGTGGTCGCCGCATTTGGCTCGAGCGGTACGCGGCTCTGGCGCATCGGCGGCGTGCTGTTCTACGGCGCGGTGATCATCATCACCATGGCCATGCGTGGCCCTTCGAGCTGGCTCGCCTGGGGCAGTTTCGACACCGGGCTTTGGGCTGGCGTGTTCCTCGGCGTCGTCATCTTCGCCACCGACACCGGCGCCTATTTCATGGGCAGGCAGATCGGCGGCGAAAAGCTTGCGCCCGACATCTCGCCGGGCAAGACCTGGTCGGGCGCCATTGGCGGGTTCGCCATCGGCACCCTCGCCGGTCTGGTCCTCTGGCTGATCGTCGTACCGAACTCGCCCTGGTGGATCGGGCTGGCGCTTGCCGCCGCCATGAGCATCCTCGGCCAGGTCGGCGACCTCACAGAGAGCTTCATCAAGCGCCGCTTCCGCGTGAAGGATTCGGGTGACATCATCCCCGGCCACGGCGGGCTGATGGACCGGCTCGACAGCCTCACCTTCGGGGTGATCTTCCTGTTTCTGGTCGGCCTGTTCCATGCCGGCTTCGGCTCAATTTCCGCCGGTTTCCTGTTCTGGTGACACCCCCGCCGTGGCTGTATCGCAATCTTAACGCAATCCGGTCCTAACTCACTTCGTCCGGGCAAGCCGAAAGCAACATCGACGACATGGACTCCATCCTAGCGTTCCCAATGTCTGTGCTGCCATTTCTGGTGGTGCTGACCATCATCGTGTTCGTGCACGAGATGGGCCACTACCTCGTCGCCCGCTGGAATGGCATCGCCATCCAGACCTTCTCGCTCGGCTTCGGTCCCGAACTTGTCGGGTTCACCGACAAGAAGGGCACCCGCTGGCGCCTCGCCGCCATTCCGCTGGGGGGTTATGTTCGCTTCGTCGGCGACATGAACGCCGCGAGCCAGCCCGACGAAGAGTTCATCGAACGCGCTGGTCCTGAGCTGGCCGGACAGTTGTTCGTCAACAAGAACGTCTGGCAGCGCATCGCCGTCGTGGTCGCAGGCCCGGCGGCCAACGTCTTGTTCACGCTGCTGATTCTCTATGCGCTTCTGCTCGGATATGGCCGCTACATGGCTCCGGCAGTGCTGCAGACCATCACGCCAGAATCCGCTGCGGCCGAGGCTGGCCTCCAGCCGGGCGACAGGATCTTACAGATCGACGGCTTTGCCGTTCGCAGCTTTGACGACATTCAGCGCCTCGTCGCCACCGCCCCGCAGCGGACCATCACCATTGAGCTCGAGCGGGCAGGGGGGCCGGAAACCGTCCGCGCCACGCCGCGCATCGGAGAGACTAAGGACAGGTTCGGCGGCGTCCACCGCATCGGTGTGCTCGGCCTGCAGAATAGCTTCCAGCCCACCGATTACGTTCTCTACAAGCCCGATCCGATCGAAGCCGTCGGCATGACCTTCGAGGAAGTGCGCTTCATCATCGACCGCACTGCGGCGTTCATAGGCGACTTCTTCGTCGGCCGCGGCGACGTGCAGCAGCTGGGTGGTCCGATCAAGATGGCCACGGTGAGCCAGCAGGTTGCGACCCTTGGCATCCTGCCGCTCATCAACCTGATAGCCATGCTGTCGCTGAACATCGGCCTGATCAACCTGCTGCCGATCCCGGTGCTCGATGGTGGGCACCTGCTATACTATCTCATTGAGGCGGCACGCGGAAAGCCGTTGACCCAGAAGGTTCAGGAGATCGGCTTCCGTTTCGGCCTTGCCGTCGTGCTGACCCTCATGGTGTTCACCTTCACCATCGATGTGCCGGACTTGCTTCGCCGGATTGTCGGTTCGTAACCGCCCCGTGGGTGGTTCGCTTCCCGGACACGCCTGCGATGCTCCTTAGCGCGGCATTCAGGTGGCAGTCTTGTGGCGAAAGTGCCATATTCACGCCGTATCCGTGACGGGCATCCGATTCCCGTTAACCCTTGGATAACCTAGGTTTTTGAGGTGTTGCAGGAATGCACGGGGTCCAATCATTCGCTAACCGCGCTGCCGTCAACGGCTTGTCCGTGGTTAAAAATCCAGTAAAAGCTGTAGCTGGAGTGAGCTGGGAGCGCTGTGCATGGCGATTCTAGCAGTTCGTACGAGGCAACAAGAACCATGACGTATTTCACGAAGCTGACGCGCGGAGCTCTCCTGGCGCTCGCCATCGTTCTGGCGGCGCCGCTCAGCGGTGTCGGCGAACCGCTGGTCGGGGTCGCCCAGGCCCAGGAACAGCGCCTCGTTGCCTCCGTTCTCTTCGAAGGGAACAACGGCTTTTCGGACGCTCAGCTCAGCGACATGATCAATGTCACTACTCGCGGCTCCTTCACGGATGCGAGCCTCGCTGCCGACGTCGAGACCATCCGTCTCGCCTATGTTGGCAAGGGCTACACCGGCGTGAAGGTTTCGCCTCGCATCGAGCAGGCGCCGAACGGCCGTACCCGCGTGACCATCGTTGTCGACGAAGGGCAGCGCGTGGGTATCGCGGCGGTTAATTTCACCGGCAACAATTCCATCGGTGCCGGTACGCTCAAGTCGGTGATCCGCACCCACGAGACGCACCTTCTCAGCTGGCTGTTCCGCGACGACGCCTATTCCGAGGACCAGTTGCAGGTCGATCGCCAGTTGATCGAGCTCTACTACATGAACCACGGCTACCCCGACGCGGCCGTCACCTCGGCTGTCGGTGAGTTCGACACCACCCGCGGCGCCTACTTCGTGAATTTCACCATCAACGAGGGCGAGCGCTACAAGTTCGGCACCATCGGGGTCGAAACGTCGATCGCCGGCCTCAACCCCGACGCGCTGACCGGCACGATCAAAACAGGCAAGGGTTCCACGTACTCTCTGGCCGACCTGCAGAAGTCGCAGGAAGAGATGGCGTTCGAAGCCACCGCGCAGGGCTATGCCTTCGCCGACGTGCGTCCGCGCATTGATCGCGACGTCGCGACCAGCACCTTCAACGTCACCTACCTGATCGACCAGGGCGCCCGCATCTACGTCGAGCGCATCAACATCACCGGCAACGAGAAGACCCGAGACGCCGTGATCCGCCGCGAGCTGGATTTTGGTGAAGGCGACCCCTTCAACCGCTCCATGGTGTCGCGCGGCAAGTCCAACATCGAGAAGCTGGGTTTCTTCAAGACCGTCTCCCTCGATTTTGCCCCGGGCAGCGCGCCCGACAAGGTGGTCATCAACATCGCGGTCGAAGAGCAGTCGACCGGTGACTACGGCCTGACCGCTGGCTACGACTCGAGCGCCGGTCTCCTCGGCGAGGTGTCGGTCACCGAGCGCAACTTCCTTGGCAAGGGCCAGTATGTCCGTGTCTCGGTTGGCGCGTCGGAGAGCGGGCAGTCGTTCGATTTCTCCTTCACCGAACCCCGCTTCATGGGTCTGCGCGTCTCTGCGGGCGTTGATGTGTATCACCGCATCGTCTCGGAGACCGACAGCAACCTCTACGGTACCACTTCGACCGGCGGCCAGCTCCGCTTCGGCGTCCCGATCACCAGCGACATCAACGGGTCGGTGTTCGTCGGCCTCGAGCAGAAGACTGTTCAGGATGATAAGGATCCGCGTTCTGAGGTGTTCAATGCCTACAACGATGCGTTGCCGAGCTACCAGGACACCTGGAACAAGGCTTGGGTTGGATACTCGCTCAACTACAATACCCTTGATGATGCTAAGCACCCGACCGAAGGTATCCTGGCTAACTTCACGCAGCAGTATATCGGTCTCGACCACAGCCTGCTGAAGACAGAGGCCAAGGCCCGCTACTTCATGAGCATCATGCCTGATGCCGGCATCGTGGGTAGCGTGAAGGCACAGGCTGGCTTCATCTACTCGTTCGACGGTGACGTTAGCCCGCTCGAGGCCTTCCGCAGCGCCAGCAGCATCGTCCGCGGCTTCCAGAGTAACGGCTTCGGCCCGCGCTACACCGGCACCGCCCTTAGCGCCAGCGAAGGCTTGGGCTACACCGGCTACGTCGCGGCTTCGGCGGAAATCGAGTTCCCGATCCCCGTTCTGCCCGAGACCTACGGTGTGCGTGGCTCGGTCTGGGCTGACGCGGCTCTCATCGATGGCAATGGCTCTACTAGCGCAGTCATCGGCGGGGCGGATCCGACCAGCGTCGACGAGAACTTCAAGTCGTCGGTCGGCGCCTCTTTGATCTGGGACAGCCCGTTCGGCCCGCTGCGTGGCGACTTCGCCTACGTGCTCAACAAGGCCACCGACGACAAGACCCAGGTCTTCTCGCTCACCCTGCAGAACCTGCTGTAAGGTTCAGCGCCCCATACAGGGGCAGGAAATGGTTCGAAGCCGCGGGGCGGTTGCTCCGCGGCTTCTTCTTTGTGTAGAGACAGCCATGGTCGATACGCGCTTCCACACTTCGTCCGGCCCAATCCCGCTGCGCGCACTGCTCGCCTCGCTGGCGACTCCGCCGCTGATCGACGACAGGCGTCTCAGCCGCATCACGGTCACAGGCGCCGACGAGCTCGATCGTGCCGACGGCACCGAGTTGGCACTGGCCGCCCGGTCGGCCTATCGCGGGGCTCTGCGCGACACCGCTGCCGGAGTGGTGGTGGTACACCCCAGCCTCCGCGATTTCGTCCCCCCGGAGGCGCTGGCGATCGTCGATGAGCGTGCCCACGAGTTGTTCGTCGAAATACTCGAAAAGCTCTATCCCGGCGGCACGCGCGGCGCGGCGGTCGCGCAGTTCGACGAGGAGGGCCCGGACACGCTGATCGAGAGCGGTGTGCGGCTTGGCGAAAACGTGGTGATCGGACCGAATGTAGAGATCGGTCGCAACTCGGTGATTGGCCCGAATACCGTCATCGGCCGCGGCGTCACCATCGGCCGCAATGTCGTGATCGGCGCCAACGTCACCATCGAATACGCCCATCTTGGCAACAACGTCGTGCTCCACCCAGGAGTGCGTATCGGCGCCGAAGGGTTCGGCTGGCTGTCGCAGGGCCGGGGCAACCGCAAGATCCCGCAACTGGGCCGTGTCATCATCCAGGATGGCGTCGAGATCGGCGCCAACTCGACGGTCGATCGCGGTGCGCTCGGCGACACCGTGATCGGCGAGGGCACCAAGATCGACAACCTTGTGCAGATCGGCCACAACTGCCGCATCGGGCGTCGCTGTCTGATCGCCGGGACTTGTGGTATCGGCGGCAGCACGATTATCGGTGACAACGTGCTGGTTGGCGGTGGCGCGGGCACGGTGGGTCACCTGAGCATCGGCAGCGGCAGCGTGCTGTCGGCGAGGTGCCTCGTAACCAAGGACGTGCCGGAAGGCGTGCATGTGGCTGGGCAACCGGCACAGGAATTGAAGGCGTGGCAGCGTGAAATGGCGACGCTGCGCCGACTGAGCAAAAGGGGACAAGAGTGACGGTTACGAGTGAGGCACCGGCCGGGCAGGCGAGGGAACTGACCTCAATGCAGATTGGTGACATCCTGAAGACGCTGCCGCATCGCTACCCGTTCCTGATGATCGACCGCATCATCGAGGTAGACGGCGACGAGTCCGCCATCGGCATCAAGAACGTCAGCTTCAATGAGCCGATCTTCCAGGGACATTTTCCCGGTGAGCCGGTCTTCCCCGGCGTACTCATCATCGAGGGCATGGCGCAGACGGCGGGCGCTATCGCCATCGCAGCCGGCGCCGCGGCGGGGATCGACCACATCGTCTACCTGCTGACGGTCGACAAGTGCAAGTTCCGCAGGCCTGCACGGCCTGGCGACCGGATCGAGTATCACATCAAGAAGATGCGGCGCCGCATGACCATGGGCTGGTATGAGGCCAAGGCCATCGTCGATGGCGTGGTGATCGCCGAGGCAGAGGTGGGCGCCATGGTGAGCCCCTCCGAAAAGTGAGCGCATTCGTTCATCCCAGTGCGATTGTTGAGGCGGGTGCGCAACTCGCGGACGGCGTGAGGATCGGGCCCTTCTGCCACATCGGACCCGAGGTCTCGCTCGGCGCCGGTGTCGAACTGCTGTCGCATGTGGTTGTCGCCGGGCGCACCAGTATCGGTCCGCAGACACGAATCTTTCCCTTCGCCTCGATCGGTCATCCACCGCAGGATCTGAAGTATCGCGGCGAGGCGAGCACCCTTGCGATCGGCGCCCGCTGCCAGATTCGCGAGAACGTCACCGTCAACCCCGGTACGGCTGGTGGGACAATGGAAACGCGCATCGGCGACGACTGCCTGCTGATGAATTCGGCCCACGTTGCCCATGATGTCGAAGTCGGCAACCACGTCGTGATTGCCGCTTACGTGGCGATTGCCGGGCACTGCAAGATCGGCGACTTCGTCGCCTTTGGCGGCATGTGCGGGGTGCACCAGTATGTCCGCATCGGTGCCCACGCCTTCATCGGCGCCCATTCGATGCTCGACGCCGACGTGATCCCCTACGGCATGGCGGTCGGCAACCGGGCGCGCCTCGCCGGGCTGAACCTGGTCGGCCTGAAGCGCCGCAAGTTCGACCGCGAGGCCATCCACTCGCTGCGTGCCGCTTATCGAATGATCTTCTCGTCCGAGGGTACCTTGAAGGAGCGGGTGGAGGATGCCGCGACGCTGTTCAGGAACGAAGCCATGGTGCAGGACGTGGTGAAGTTCATCACCGGCGCCAACGACCGTGCCATCTGCCTTCCAGTCAACGTTCCGGCCGAAGACTGATGCCCCGCCGGCTCGCCGTGGTGGCCGGCACGGGGGCACTGGCTCCGCAGGTGATCGAGGCGGCCCTGGCTGCCGGCGACACGGTTTGCGCGTTCGTCCTGTCGCCGTTGTCGCTTCCGGCATCAGTCGAGCAGCAGCCAGTGTCGGTGCAGCGCTCGACCGCCCTGTTCGACGCGATCCGTCGTTTCGGGGCATCGCACCTGGCGCTGGCCGGGGCGGTGAACCTGTCCGATGCCGACCGGCGACAACTGCTTACCGTGCTGGGCGGTGCGGGGGGGCAGCCGACGGGCGACGCGGCGCTATCCAATCTTGCCGCGCAGCTGCGTGAACTGACCGGCGCCATCCTGCTCGGCCCCCACGAGGTCGCGCCAGAACTGCTGGCACCTGCCGGCCGCATTGCTGGACCGTTGGCGACGAAGCTTCAGCTGGCCGCCGCCCCGCTTGCGCTGTCGGCGGCTCGGCAGATCGGCGCGATGGACCTGGGGCAGGCGGCTGTGGTCGCCGGCGCACGGGTGGTGGCTGCCGAAGATGTTGCGGGAACCGACGACCTGCTGGCGCGGGTGGCGCGCTATCGCGCCGCAGGGTTGATCGCCGACGCCGACGAGGTCCCGCTGGTGCTAGGCAAGGCATGCAAACCACAACAGCCACTCTTCGTCGACCTCCCGGCAATCGGTCCAGAGACGGTAGCAGGCGCGAAGCGTGCGGGGATAAGTGCGATTGTAGTGGAGGCGGGACGAACACTGCTGCTCGCTCGCCCCGAGCTTGTCGCGGCGGCGGATGATGCGGGGATCGCCATCGTCGGGCTTGCGGTCGATGGTTGAGCGCCTGCGGCTGTTCGTGCTTGCCGGCGAGGCCTCCGGCGACCGGATCGGCGCCGACCTGGTTCGACGCCTCGGCCCACCTATCGAGCTCGAGCTTGCCGGTGTGGGTGGTGTGGAGCTGACGGCCGAGGGGCTTCGCAGTATCTTTCCAATGTCCAACTTGTCGGTGATGGGCTGGTCCGACGTGCTAGTGCGGCTGCCGCTGCTCTTGTGGCGGGCGCGGCAGGTGGCGGACGCGATCTTGCGTGGGGAGCCGGACGTCGTAGTGCTGATCGACTCGCAAGTGTTCACCCGTGTGGTTGCCGAGCGAGTGCGCAAGGCCGGGGCCAAGGTGCCGATGCTGCTGTATGTGGCGCCGGCCGTTTGGGTATGGGCGCCGGAACGGGCAGCGAAGCTGAAGCCGTTGTTCGACGAGGTGCTGGCGGTGCTGCCGTTCGAGCCGCAGGTGATGGCCGGGCTTGGCGGACCACCGACCAGCTATGTCGGCCACCCGGCGCTGAGCCGGCAGCCGATGCGGGCGGCGTCGCCGGAGCGCGGGCCAATGCTGCTGTTGCCGGGGAGCCGGGTTGGCGAACTCAAGCGGCATATGGGCCTGATGCGGGCGGCGGTCAAGGCGTTGCACGAGCATCCGAAGGTCAGCGGCTTCGTGCTGCCGACGCTGGGGCATCTGCGGGATCGGCTGGTGGCCGAGGTGGCCGGCTGGGAGGCTCCGGTCAATGTGGTGACGGGCGCCGGGCGGGACGCGGCGGTTGCCGAGGCGGTGGGTGCTTTCGCGGTTAGCGGCACCGTGACGCTGGAACTCGCCATGGCCGGGGTGCCGATGGTCGTTACCTATGTCGGCGATCGGGGGCAGGCGAAGCGCTATGCTCAACTCGAGAGGCCGCCGATGGTGGCGCTGCCCAATATCGTTGCCGGCCGTGAGGTTGTGCCCGAACTGCTGTTCTCAGGCGATGCCGACATCACCCGGGTCGCACCCGCATTGCGCGCTCTGCTGGACGACGAGGTCGCCATAGGCGCACAGCTTGCGGCGTTTCGCGAGATCCGGACGCTGATGCAGAAAGGGGCGCCGGCGGCGCCCCTGGTCGATCCCGCCGAGCGGGTGCTTGCTGCCGCTCAGCGACTGCTGATCGGCTCGTAGTCACGGACCGGCGAGCCGTTGTAGAGCTGGCGCGGGCGGCCGATCTTCTTCTGCGGGTCGGCGATCATTTCCTTCCACTGCGCGATCCAGCCCACGGTGCGGCTGAGCGCGAAGATGGCAGTGAACATC
>Ga0123337_10004777_pt1 | contig 13615 bp, 21 predicted proteins | sample frozenSSSSmetaG_FD_89792 | JGI IMG/M metagenome (GOLD analysis project Ga0123337, IMG submission 89792) | Glacier valley bacterial and archeal communities from Borup Fiord, Nunavut, Canada, to study Microbial Dark Matter (Phase II) -... | ecosystem: Environmental > Aquatic > Freshwater > Ice >... | reverse complement strand
TTCGCAGGCATCGCGGAAGTTACACGAAAGGATGGCCTTTGCCATATTCAGATCACCAATGAGCTTTTTTGAGACCACCCCTGCCGGCCGCATCCTCAATCGATTCTCCAGGTAACCCCACCCCCCCCCCCCCCCTCCCCCCCCCCCCCCCGACCCCCCCCCCCCCCCCCCCCCCCCCCCCCCAACTGGAACCAACACGACGCCGCTTGTGTAAGGCCACACGCAATCCTTAGTGTCCTACCAACAATACAAAAGCGCGACAACCGCGCCGAACAGGGGCAGCGTCGGGGTAACCTAGATACATACGCCCGCAATGCAGTGCGAAGGCGCTTAGGCGTCGACACGGCTTTGACAGACAGACGCCAGCGACGCTGAGGTGCTGGTGTTGGATGGCCGAGCGCGAGACGGTGCCAATGAGATGACGATAGGGAGGGAAGGAAGGGAGGGTTCAAGACGTCTCCGTAAGCGCCTGAGCATCAGCGGGCAGCTCTGGCTGGGTCTTTGCCGGAGATTACAGGATCGGTGGGGAGGGCGAGGAGGGTGGGGAGGGTGGACTGGAGTAGGGGGGGAAGGGGGACAGGATATGCTGGGGGAGAGGCTGTCGTTCAGCATGTCGTGGTTCGGATGGAAGGCATGGTGTGTGCGTGTACAGTGTGCAGTGTACAGTATACAGTTTGTGGTTTATAGAGATGGAGGGGAGGGGGAGGGAAGGGTTGGACAAGCGCTTAGGGAGGAGGCTTATTGGCTTCGCTTATTCGGGACGTGGTTGTGCTTATTGTTTATTGTTTATTGTTTATCGTCAACTGTCTCATGAGCGTATCTAAGCAGAATGGCAATATCAATCATATCATGATCCTTAAGATATGGTGGGACGTCTCGTCTCCTACATCACAGCACAGCGGCTTCAGGAACGAGCGAGGATATGAATGCTGAAGGAATGCTGCCAGCCTCACTCGTTGCTCTGTTATTTGCCCACGTTGGCCAAGGCATGTATGTATATATATACCTATATATATATATAAACTTTCATCCGCCAACGCTCGCTGGGTTATTCAACGCTAGGGCGCCAGGTCTGCGGCCGATGGCGCCTATCCTCTTGACGATCCCAACGCTCGCCCACCATTGGCTCTGCCACTCTGTACATCTCCAGACGCGCGGAGCTGATCTGTCGGGAGTAGGGAGTATGTCCTCTGTGCTCTCTTCTCTGGCTGAGGCTGAACCATTCGTGCCATAGAGAGCAGAGAACAGAGACTAGAGAGTATAGAGCAGAGAGCAGAGCAGAGGCAAGAGAATGAGACCGTCTATGTCTAGCTGCATGCAGTAAGAAGTGGTGTGCTGCAGAGTTATGAGAGAGGTATGAGGCGCTTTCAATATCCCCGACGCTGCGTGAGCTCTGATATAGTCGCTGGCGCTGCTGTTCTTCGCTTTCTCTGTCCTCTTGGATGTTCAATGGCTCGTTGACTGTATTTTTCTTCGTTTGAGCGTTGTTGTACGTCCATTGTTGCTGCATTCTGCTCTTGGGCCACTTTGCTGTGGCTCTCTCCTCGTTTCTCCTCTTCTCTCTTCTCCTCTCTAACGACCATAACGACACCCTCTTTCCTTCAGGTCCAGCCGTGTCGCTGCGCCTATTGGGTCTCCTCTCCTCGTTCGTCCAGCACTGCCTCCTCGCAGCCACCTTTCTCATTCATCCATCTCTTCACTGAGATGGCCTTCTCCTCCCCGAGAACTGCCTCGCTCCTGTCATTCCTATTCATCGCCCTCGCAGCAGCCTTACAAGTGACGCCCAATTCACCCTGCTCGAGCCTCTGCATAGACGACAGCCGCTTTAATCCCGCCGACTCAACCCTCTCAAACACAACGGGGACAGACATAGTCTGCAAAGATGACGAGTATGGGTCGGCCAAGGGGCAGAAGTTTCAGCAGTGCTTGGATTGCTTGCAAACCAGCACGTTCGGGTCCGAGACGGAGAATGACCAGGCGTGGTTCATTCACAACTTGAGGTTCGCTGCGGATTGTAAGTGGAGAGCCTGGGTTAGGATCTGCAGTGTCTAATGCGAGGTATAGGGTGTCTTTTTGGAGTCAACAATACGGCGAAGCTGAGTGGACCTTGTATGGTCGATCCGACGTGTGGTGTACTTTCGAGGTCTCTCGACATCAGCAGCTTGGAGCCGAAGAGCGGGTCGACATATGATTACTGCTCTGCGAACGATGGAGTCTTTTTGATAGATGTCGGGAACTGTAATTCGTGTTTGAAACACATGGATACGAATGTCTATCTCTCCAACTGTATGCCCATCCCAACACCCTCTTGTCCTTCGCTCTGCTAACACCGTTCAGTCCTCACCGCCCTCAAAGCAGGCTGCGACCAACGCCCTTCCCCAGCCTCCCTCATCGGCCTCGACGGCTCCGTCTTCACCTCGCTCCCCATCAACATCACCGCCTCTCTCTCTATCACCGGTCCCTCCACCCCTTCAACAAATGAATCCTCCGGCCTCTCCACCGGCGCCAAAGTCGGCATAGCAGTCTCCTGCCTCATCTCCGCCATCATCCTCGCCGCCATCCTCACCATCCAGCTCTTCAAGCGCCACCGCCGCCGCAACCTGGACTCCTTAAACACAAAGTTCCATCCCCGGTTCGGCGCCACCGACATCTCCGCCCCCTCCGACGGTGCTTACGCGACGTACGTCCCATCATCCGTCGAGGACGCCCAGCACATCGCGATGAAGGACGTGAATCGCAGCCCGAGTCCGCCAATGAGCGCCTACACGAAGTTCTCCAGCATCTCCTCCGGCAGGAGCAGCGAGATGCCGAGTCCCGAGCCGCTCAATCTGGCACCAGCTGCAGGAGTTGGCCGGACGGTCGCGCCGATTCAGTTGCAGCAGCACCAGAACCAGCAGCAGGCGAAACGACATGTCTCCGGCCCGCCGAATCCCTTACGCATGAACTCCTACGTCGCCCCGGCGCCCGCCTCCGCACCGCTTCCACATACACAACCTGGCTACAACCCCAGCCTCGCGCCCTCCATTCGCTCTTCCGCACAGCCCAAGTACAACCCCTCGCAGTCCCTCCATCCCCAACCCCAGCTGCGACCAGGCTACGCCTCCAGCATCCTCAGCACCAGCACCACCTTCTCGCCGTCTCTCGACTACACGTCCCCGCTCTCTTATCCCATCCAGCCACTTCCTGCATACAACCCCGCATCCTACGCCGCTCCTCCACCTCCCCCCACGCATCCCCTCCCCCTTCCCCCACACCAGGACGTCCCCATCATCGCCCTTCCCATCCCGGCGCCCAAGCGACATACGCGCGACATGCGCGAGTACATCGGGCTGGGGATCTCCACGCACGTCAGCCCGCACCCTCCGTTGCCAGCCGGGACCGTCCCTATCAGCGCGGTCCAGACCGCCGAATCTGCCGCGGGAGAGCACTCTGCGGAGGCACCGCCCGTGGTCAGTGCCGTGCCTAGCCACCTCGCACGGGGCAGCAGTCTCCTCCGCAGCGCCTCCCCCCTCCGCGATGCCGTATCCGGCCTAGGACTCCGCCTCCCGCGCGCCGCGACGCCGAGCGCGGCGCAGGACGCCGAGGGCGTGAGGTCGGAGAGTAGGTTGGGGTTCCGGCGGCGGTCGACGTCGCGGCCGAGGAGGGAGAGGTCGGTCAGCAGGAGTGGGAGCAGGAGGGAGGGGAGTAGGGCGGGCTTCCGGTTCGAGTTTCGTGGGCAGGATGCGCCGGGGTTTGATGGTGATGGCGTGAGTCCTGCGGGAGAGAGCGTGGGGAGTGTGGAGCAGTGGCCGGGAGCGATGTGAGCGCAGGGGGGAGTAGGAGGGGAAGAGAGGACGTGGAAGGAGGGCGGAAGATGCATAGATGGATGGCGTTTTGATGCGGGGTTTGTACATAGGATAGGATAGGATAGGCTGGGATGCCAGGCTCGCGTCGATGGGTAATTTGGAGTAATAGGAAGACATATCCGAATCCGTACCGCCATTTCTGATTCTCTGCGTATGACGTGTTGAAAGTGAATGGATGGATATTCACCTGCACTCGCTTACCCTCTAGATATAGCACTGCTTTCCATCCATATGTAGACCTTCTCTTCTCTAATCAAAACAATTCATACGAGAACTACCCTGTGCAGCGCGACATAACAAGGCAACTATATGATATATGACATAACTCATGCTGTGCTCCGCCTAAGTGTCTGAACGACGCTGTCCCAACCTGCCCCTGATGCCCTGTGGATTCCGTGCCCAGCCGTGCCTTGAGTTATGTCTAGACGGCGGTATGTCCAGATGCTCTTTCTCGCCTCATGTTCTTGCTAAGACGTGAAATATGACAATTATGAGATGTTATCTCCAGTCAGGAACATTGCAGCACTCCATCGCCAACCATCCGATGATCGTCTCATCGCGCAACCAACTCCCTGTAGAAAAAATGAACCACCATATCAACCGCATCTAGTACCTTCTTCAGCCACCCATTCGTCTGCGCCCGAGTCAGCCACGATCGCACGTACACCGGAGTCAACAATGCAAACATACCTTATACACCACAATGCGAGAGTTATTCTCCAGCCTCACCCTCTCCAGCTCCGCCGCATCCTCCTCCGTATTCTCCCCACCCAGCTTCGCAATCCGCACATGCAGCGTGCTCGTCGGCTTCGACCAGCGGGCGAGCGCGCTCAGGACCGCCCAGTACAGCGTCATCAGGAGCATGAGCCCGAAGAGCACGACGGGCCAGGCCCACCGCGGAGGACTGCCCTCGCCCCTGGCACTCTCGACCACGGCGAGGAGGTTCATGCCGACGAAGATTGTCCCCACGATGCCGCGCGCCCAGGCATTGCCGAGGACGACGGGACGCCATGTGGGTTTTATGACGGTCTGCCCTGGTGTTGACCGTGTGGTGCCGGATTCGTAGGTTTGCTTGATGCGGAAGAAGGCGACGCCGACGGCAACTGGAGAAGGGATTGAGTTAGCTCACATCGGTGGTGATGGTTTCGATAAAACTTACGGCCGATAACAAGTTGTCCGTAGATGAAATTGCCAATGATGAAGCCGTAGCCGCTTGATGTGTTGGGAGTTGCAATAACCCAGGCAGCTGCGAAAATCCAGTGAAGAATAAGAGCTCCGGCAGGAGTGCCGAATTGCTTGTCGTCACGGGAGAAGAATTTATAGAATGGAATGATGCGTTGCCGGGCAATCTGTTGCTTGACTTTATTCGCAAATCAGCTAAATCCACGAAAAGAAGGCGACAGTCACTACCTCGAGCTGAAGTGTATACTACAGCAAGAAGGTTTCCGAATGCAGATAGTGCAATTCCAACCTTGACAGCCCCGACGTATGGAAATACCTATTGATATTAGCCTTTTATGTTTGTTTCGTGAAGGTACAGATAGAACTGACCTTTGGGGCAAAGTTGCTAATTACTCCAAGATCCTGGCCAGCGAGATCTTCATATGGGCATGCAGCAAACTAATACTGGTTAGTTTCCATGACGACAAGAATAAAAAAATAAAAAATAAACTCACATATGCGGAGGTGGCGAGCATGTACAAAACAGTTGTGGTCGTAACTGCAATACATGCTCCATTTCTCAGAGTGGTGCGGCCAATCTTCAGCTCTCCACCGACCTCAAAAGTAAAACGTCAGAGCGTCCAAACCAGTAGATGTTGCATTAGACTCACATAATTTGCGTTCTCCCAACCTTGATAGCTATAAATGACGTAGATTAAGGCAGTGACAGAACCCGAAGCAGTTCCTCTCTGGACACCCCAATCATCTACCCTGTCTTCTTGTCCTTGATGCCGGCGATAATTGAAGCCAGCGATAATGAAAGCAAAGACAAATATTACCTTGTAGAGACCGAATGTTTTATTTAGAAATAGACCCGAGTTGCGAGAAAAGTAATGAATCAGGCAGGACAAACGTAAGTACAAGAACTCCCAAAAGCGTAATTAATGGTTTGTTCAACTCCTCTGTTGATTTGGCGTCCGGTGTATAGGTAAGCAAGACGTGCTTTGCGAATTGTAAGGCATTTCCATCTGAGTTTGGCATCAAGACAAAGAATGAACTGAAGAGAATCGTAGCAAGCAGTTCAGGCCTCTTGAACACTTCGTCGAGCTGCGCCATTATGTCATTAGTTTAATCAAGGACGAGTTGGTAGATGAATTCTCACATAAACAAGCTCGCCACCATTGAAAGGAAAGGCGACTCCAAATTCCACATATATTACCACACTGCTTGTGTTAGATTTGTGGGAGGACTTGAGATCTGGCCGATAGTATACCTCAGCATTGCCCATATCCCGCCAACTAGCCACAGACCCAGAGAGATTGTTTTGCTACCAGTCAAGCTAAGCACCAAACCAGGAGTCGTATAGATGCCTGTGCCGATTTGCTTGTTTATAATCAAGGCCGCTACATCCCACGTTCCCAAGTCTTTCCTGTCAACCGTTGTCTGCTCTGTTCGTCGGCCACGCTGAGCTCCACTCGTCTGCCCATTATCCCCAGGGACATTCGGAGCGGTTGGAGGAATCGGCAGCGCAACATTTGTTTCGTTGGAAGTGGTTCTGGCTTTATTTTCGTTCGTAGCGGTCGACCTCAGTCGGGGAGACGAACCACCTGTGTTGCTGTGGTCGCTGCCGGTTGTATTTTGCCGCCTTTGGCTTCTAAGATCATTCAGGCTCTCTGGATCGCCAGGTACTACTGTGTATGGCGACGAGCGTGTTAATGCCGGGGAATTATTGTGTGAGCTTGATGGCAGGGTGGGAGCGTGGACCGTCACCAGAGGTATTGCAGGAGATTCAGCTCCATCGACATGCCTCTGGCGTCCAGATGCCGAAAGTGGACGTGATTCATTCATGTCGTTGAAATGTCGTGTGCAGAAGAATTACAATATGCCCAATATGACTTTTGAAGAGAAATGTATGTGTTTTTGTTTCTCTCATCATCAACGAGGCTCAGATGAGGCTGGACGCCCTCTGAGGAGCGGGAGACTCGTTGCAGCGGAGTTGATCACATCAGCAGGGCCACTGTCACAGTAAGCGCCTCAGCTGGAATGAAATGTAGACAAGGCTGAGGGCTGAAGCAATAAAAGTGAAAGCTGGCCCGTCTCTGCCATGGCCTAGAACTTGAAATAACAATGGAAACCTGCCTCCCACCTCAGGCAGGTGTCCCCTGGCCAGTGGCTACGACCAGCCTTGCGGGAAAGTGCTTTCAAAGCCGTCCTCAGTGACCATTCTGACCCCTCCCTGATCAATATTGCGGCACGGCTGTAGACCCAAAATAGGGAAAAGATACGCTTTGCGATCAATAATTGACGCCACTTGATGCAGGGGTACATCCACAGTCCATGCTGGAAAGCCACCTGGATCTTCCACGCCGACGAGGCTGTGCCCTGACGCCCAGAATCGAAAAGGGTGAAATATACTTGCCATAGCCCCATAACCAGAATGCGACCCAATAATGGTCAATATCGTCGTCGCTGATCGATCAGTTAAGTTACTCAGACAAGTGAAAGCTTTCTTTTTGTTTTTTTTGTGGTCGGAAGTCTGAAGACAAGACGACGTTGCCACAAGCTTCATTATTACCTATTTCCCGAGAACAAGCGAACCCGACGGCACCTATCTATACTCTATAGTAACTCCGGCGCCCAGGCCCAGTACCAAGTACTCCATCCAGTGCTTCAACTCGCAAAACATACATCTCCTCCTCCATCTCCTCAAGCTCATGTATGCTCACATATCTCAATATTAATATTACTCCTTACCCTTATACGTGTATACGCCTATACTCGCATATGTAAATGCTTACAAGCTGTTGTCGATAGGGAAAACTGAGAATGCCGGTACCTTGCAAGTTTTGAGTGGCTTTGCTCCTCAGAAGACTTGAAGACTCGAGGTCTTGATACTCAAACTTGAAGGCAGTCATTGTTTCTTGAAATCCGCATTCTCTAGTATCAAGCACAAGCACAAGCAGCATTGCTTGCCAAGATGTCCAATGCTATACAGTTAATCCAGCGATGCCACAGCGATATTGTTGAACAATGCACGCAGGAAATGCGGTCGGGTTCGGAACCGAAAATCAAACACATCAACGGCCAGAGTAGGCCACATGTGGAGATCGCATGGCCCGAGAGATTTGTTCCAAGGACAGTTTTGCGCCGAACATTCACCCTGGAAAAAATCATTCAGCTTTTAAGACATCCATGTACCCAATGTGCATCGCATCTGCCAGAGAATGGACTCGCACTGTTCAGTCTAGATCATCCCAGGAGGATTCTTGATTGTGATGCAGCCCTCTGTCTTTTTGGCCTTCTGGTGAAGCTTCAAATCCCACGCCTTATAGGAGCTTTCCTCTCCACACACGAGCTTACAACAATGCCAATGCCGCAAGCCGTGAGCCAACATCAGTTGCAGACACGCTATTTCGAACACTTCCCAGAATTGTCTCGAATCCAGTTTGCCGAAGACTTTGGCTTGAGCAAATACCAATTCTCTGCTCCGAGCTTTGAAGACAAGTCCATACAGGTTTACGACGTCAGAACAATTCTGCCGTATTTGGATGAAGAGCTAATCGACCAAGGCGCTTTTGGACGTGTTTTCAAGGTTACTGTTCATCCGAGCTACTGCCCAATGTATTATCCAGAGGTATTGCTCCTCGAAATAGGTCTTCAGATGAGACACTAATAAACAGTGACAGGCAAATCGTCGTATCTATCCACCAAAGATTCTCGCACGGAAAGAGTTTAGTGGGGATATTGTCAGTTTCGTCAAAGAAAAGAGCAATCTCGACAAATTGGAGGCCTTAAGACATGACCACTTGATCCGAATCCAGAAAACCTACCAGATTGGAGACATGTTTAATATTCTTCTTCCACTTGCATCCAGGGGAAATCTGCAAAACTATCTTCGCAATCGAGATTATAGTGCTCCGCGACACCGACATGTTTCAAAAAGCCCAATATGGGAGCAAATGATGGGGATCACAAAGGGATTAGAGGCCATTATCAATTTCAAAGACCCCACCAATTCTAATCGTACCTTCTTCGGATATCATCTTGACCTCAAGCCGCAAAATGTCCTCGTAGACAGTGATAACAGCTCTCGAGACACCTGGAAAATTTCTGACATGGACCAAACAGAGTTCGTGGATACTGCATTTGCTGGAACTTCTGCGTCGAACAGAATCGGCAATCAAGGTACAGATGCGTACGCTCCACCCGAGTATCGAGGAGGAGTTCATAACCGACAATATGATGTTTGGTCGCTTGGAATCATTCTACTTGAAGTTTTGACCTTCGCAATCAAAGGATCTGAAGGGCTCAAGAACCCACAGACTGGCCTCGATTATGTGCGATACACCAGGGACGAAATTCCAAACCACAGATTCTATACCGGACTTGGACCGACTGCAGTCGTAAAACCACAAATCTTGGTGTGGATCGACACAGTACTTCTGAAAGAACCATCGCTTCGGGAAGAGGATAAGGTATTTGCAAACAAAGTGATAGCTTTAACAAAGCGTATGCTGCGAACGCAAGTTGTTGCAGAGCCCGCAAATAGATCGCGTATCACCATCGAAAACGTAGTGAATGAGATGAAGTCGATCTTTGACATTCAGACTACTGGCTCAATTGAAGAGACAGTAGAAGAGCTTGCGCAAGATGGCGAAACGACTCTTGTTGAACTACAGTAAGTAGTTCTTGACGCTCAATTTTTTTGCTTTAAGCCTTGAACGAAATTTGACGCATCGTTTAGACAGGTCGATTTTTATCGCAATATGAAGGCACCATTTTCCGAAAAGTCTTCGCTAATTGTCTTCGAAGATCACGATAATAACCTGCGTATATTTGTAGGAGGTTACATTCGAAACGTTATAAGTGAGTATATCATCAATCCTTACAATTTCGTCACTACCAATAAGAAAATAATCAAATAACTGGAACAGATCATCGCGAGCATATCAGGTTGATCTTGAACTTTCAGCATACAAGGGAAGATGACGACGATGGATCGTACAAAATCTCATTCACAGCAATGGAACCGAGAATCAGAATAGCTCTCGGAGATATATGTTTTTCATTGAATGATCGAGCTGGTAAAAATTTCTTGAATAGCCTCGTGATGCTCGGTTTCTCACAGTATTGCAGTGGCGAGACGGCTTCAAAGCTCACTACTGCAGCAAAAAGTGTCTTATCGGTTCGTAAGCCCTCTCTTTTGCTGATAACATTGACTTATCACGCGCTTCAGCTACAAAGTAACAGAGCTCATTGTCAAACCTTACTCCAAGCCTTATCGGGCCATATTCAGGAGGCCAAAATTGCCTACCCTGGACAATCGTTTGCCTGACGGTGATGAGGACCTCCCGTCAAGGGATCATGTCCAAATCATAGTTCCGACTTGGATAGAACTCTGGCTGGATAATCCAAGGTACAGAATCGAGCCAGCACTCATGGTTAGCCGAACAGCTTCAGCGGCTTCCGCACATCCTTCTCTGACTGCAGCCCAAAGACTCAACCGCGTGAGCAATCCAGCGCAGGAAATTCCGCTTGGAAGAGTAATTGTATACTGCAAGGACAGAATTATTGTCATACCATGTATGTTTTTGGTGATTCGAGAGTTTCGTGGAGATTGCTAAATGTTTTCAGTCCAGCGAGAATGCAAAATTAACGGCGACGACCACAAAAAGCAAATCCCAACATGCCAGGTCAATTTCGAGCCAATGGACGTTCGCCAACGGATGTACTTTAGCGTCTCTACCATCGAGGCGAAGAACCAGGATCTACAACCAGGGATTCCAATGTATCTGCCAAGATTGCAAGAAACCGTGGCAGAGCAGATGTTTGATACGAAGAAAGTGTCCGTCACGTTTGATACTCCCGATGGTATATTGGCATTATTCCTCAGAACCCTCACAGTGCTAACACAAAATCACAGAAGCAGCTGAGTTTTACGAGTTATATATGAATGAGAAGACGCGATGGTTGAACTTGATAGATGGTAAAGAGCCGGAGTGGCCAAGCAATATGCCGCAGAATTAATAGCACCACATAATACGGATATAAAAGATAAATAAATACATCAAGCAGATCTAGCCATGAAAATAACTATACTATACCACGCTGCTATTCTTCTCCCTGCGAAGACCATTCAACCCTCCACGTAGAGTCGTCTTGATCTTATCCCATTTCTCCCATGCCACCCAACACCCGAAAGTGAGCGCGAGCATGATCACCGTCAAGACCACAAATATCACCATTTCACCCGCCATGATAATCGTCACTTGCCCATTCTCATCATGTCCGAGCTTTATAAACTGCGTACCGAGCAGAGTCTGTCTGGCGTCAGCACACCAAACATTGGCTCGGCCCAGATGAGCAGGTAGAGCAGAGACAAAGAGAACGTACAGCAACAAAGCTCGCAGGCAGGTATATCAAACCCATGATGGTGATTGTATTCAGCCGGCGCGCATCCTGCGTCGTCTTCTCGGCATCTCCACGGGCCAGCGTCGCGAGTTCGTTGGTCAGTCGGCTGCTGGCCTCGATTGCGAAGAGGGCCTGGGCGTCCAGGATGCTGCGAACCTGTAAATGGTGCTGGTGTCATTAACTGGTCACGCGAGGTCTGCTGTAGCAAAATGCGGAAGGTACGTGAGAGCTAGGGAACTGGAGACGTACCAGAGCTGCAACGCCATCCAGTCTCTTGAGCAGACTTTTTGCTCGGCCTCGACGGACCTGCGTCTGTGTGGCAAGAGTAGATAGAGCGGTTTGATGTACGTTCTGGAGACCGAGGCCGTTTGGAGGTTCTGTGGAGTCCTTGCATAGGAGCGGAAGAAGCTTGATGAGCTCGGGGAAGATGCTGAGGTTGAGTTCAAGCATATGTATGGTAGCTAGGAGTGTATCTTGAACCCCTAGGATTGCTTGAGCATCAGATTGTTCGACATCAAAGCAAATTTGGCGAGATGTGGTGTTCGTGCTGTCGGTAGAAAGCTTCGCCTTCTTAGCCTGGACTTGGTCAATGTCTGGGTGCCGAATCATACAAAGTCTTTGCGGATGTCTACATACGAGTTCTTTGAAGCATAATTCTTGGTATGACAGGAAGTTATCCCATGGTTCTGTTGCTGTGGCGAGAATAGACAACTGTATCGCTGTAGCATCGAACTCCACTGCAGCGGAGATCCTCGAAAAATGCTTGGCAAGCTCATCGCTTGGATTTAAGAGAACAAAAGTATGAGAATGTTCCTGTGCGCTGTATTGATGATGTGCTGCCATCTGCCTCAATGTCCATGGAGAATACTTCCTATTTTCTCCATGCAGAGCACTCAGTTTCACATTATATGTGAACGCTATGTTAATCATTAGCATGTGCCGGGGAAAAAAAAGAAAATACGAAAATCATACCAATACTTCCGTCCTCAGAGATTGAGCATGCTTGGAATCCGCCACATGACTCCCGATCTTCCCCCTTTTTCTTGACAAATTTGCGCATAGTCGTCCAAAATGAATTCTTCAGAGACAGATGCGTGAATAGCCGACGAAGAGCAGTAGCTGAAATCTCAAAGGCTCCGAGTGAAAATAACTGATGAATAAGTCTGTTGTCTGTGAGTATTTCTCGCTTCGGAAATGTTGACGAGCATAAAGAGCTTACAATATTCTTGTAGAGTTCGGAAGAAGAGGCTCCTGTGTTAAACATCAGAATACAGACATGGAAGCATTGGCTTGAAAAGAAACCTCGATATATGAATTAACATCATCAACAGATTTTAAACTTCTTCTTACGACCGCTAGGAGTGTCAGTGCCGTGAGTATGGTTCTGCTTTAATATCATGATCAGATTCTCACTGTTGTCTTGAAACTCAATAATAGCAACATTAAACTCCTCTTCCTCATCACTTTCCATTCCAGCTTCATCTTCGTCTATTTCTTCTTCCTGGAGAAACAATACTTTCTCTTCTTGAGCGAATTCTTCTTCCATTGTTGTAGTGTCTTGTGCCGAAAACCTCGCATTCAGCCTCGGATGGGTTGGCCAGAGAGGAGCCATCGCCGTCGTCATTACTATTAGTATTTGGTATACAAAGATTCCTTTTCACTTTAATGAAGCATTATAAAGGTAAATATTCCTAAATCCATTGATATAAAGCATTCTAGAAAACAAAAAAGTGCAGCTGGAGTTCTGGTGTTGTTGCTGTCAGCCATGTCTTGGCGGCACCGACCAGCTGCGAGCCTGCGCCACAACCATCTACTCTGTGCCTCGAATCACCGATCATCCTTGCTCGCTACACCTGCGAGTTGAAGGTGCCTCGCCTGCACTCTGTTCCGCCCTCCTGGCAGCCCTCTCAGCCTCTCTCCGCTTCTTGCGCTCCCTGACAGTCTTTCTTTCGAGCGCGTCGATTTCTCTCTGGACAGGCATTAGCTGGGACCCGGTTCTCAGGAGCCAGGGTCGCGGCCATTCTATAATACAGCCTTACATCAGTGAGAGCTCTGGGGAGCATAACAACATAGAATGTTGAAACCAGTCTGATCCGAGGGCCTGACTTGAATAGGGGCAGCCTCTTTACAGAGGCTGCACAGAGTCTTCTTAGTCCGCCCCATGAATAAGGGGCTGAGCTATATAGTTATCACTTATA
>Ga0123337_10004776_pt1 | contig 13615 bp, 11 predicted proteins | sample frozenSSSSmetaG_FD_89792 | JGI IMG/M metagenome (GOLD analysis project Ga0123337, IMG submission 89792) | Glacier valley bacterial and archeal communities from Borup Fiord, Nunavut, Canada, to study Microbial Dark Matter (Phase II) -... | ecosystem: Environmental > Aquatic > Freshwater > Ice >... | reverse complement strand
TTCCGGCATGCACTCGATGATAAAAATCGTGTAACGATCCCGTCTGCATGGCGTTCTGCGCACGATGAAGGGGAGCAGTTTCTTGCGACGCCGCATCCGGACGGTTACATAGCCATCCTGCCTCCCTCTGAGATCGCCAAGCTGCGCGCGAAGATCGAGGCGATCGCGCTGTCGGACGGTGCGGGGCAAGATTTTGCCGCCCGCTTCTTTTCGCAGACGCAGACCCTCGGCTTCGACAAACAGGGGCGCATCATGCTGAACGGCGACCTGCTTTCGCATGCCGGCATCTCCAAGGACGCTGTGCTCGTGGGCTCGCTCACAAAATTCAGTCTCTACAGTCCCGACCGCTGGAGTCGGGTGGAGCAGAGGACCGCCGGGGAGAACTTCGGCGATCTCATGCGCCGCATCGGAATATAACCCATGCGCTCAAATCTCCCCCTTCTTCCGATCCGTTCGCTGGCGCTGCCAGCACGACTCGGGCGCCGCCAGCGTAGCCTCGCCTCGTCCCCCGCGGCCTTGGCGGCCTGCGTCCGTTTCGAGCAGAGCAACCTCGCCGTCGCCCTGGCCGCCCGTCCGGTCTGGCTGCGCGGCCCGCTCTTTCTCCACCCAACGCGTTCGTCACTGTCGTCGGCCGTCGCGCGCCATGCTGCTTGAAGCCGCCATCGCTCCCATGACGCCCGGCCACCAACCCGTTCTGTTGCGCGAGGTGCTCGACCTGCTCGCGCCCCGCGCCGGCGGTCGCTACCTCGACGCGACGTTCGGCGGCGGCGGCCACACTCGCGCCATCCTTGAGACCGCTCCCGGCGTCAACGTCGTCGCCCTCGACCGCGATCCCGCCGCGCAACCGCGCGCCGAGGTGCTGCGCGTCGAGTTCGAAGGCTGCTTTGCACTGGTCGACCGCGACTTCGGCCGGCTCGGCGAACTGCCGACGGACGGCTTCGACGGCATTCTTTTCGACCTCGGAGTTTCCTCATTTCAACTCGACGACAGTGAACGCGGTTTTTCGTTTCGCAACGACGCCCCGGCCGACATGCGCATGGACCCGCGTTCCGGCGTGCCCGCCTCGGTCTGGCTCGAAACCTCCACCGAGGAGATGCTCGTGCGCGCCGTGCGCGACTACGGTGAGGAAAAGAACTGGCGCCATGTTGTGCGCGCCATCGTCGCCGCTCGCGGCACCGGCAAACTGGCCCGCACCGCATCGCTGGCCGTGTTGATTTCCGAAGCCATTCCGCCGCGCGACCGCTTCACCTCGAAGATTCATCCGGCCACGCGCGCGTTCCAAGGCATCCGCATCGCGGTGAACGATGAGCTCGGCGCCATCGAGCGCGCGTTGCCTGCGGCCTTTGCCCGGCTCAACGCCGGCGGCGTGCTGGCGGTCATCAGCTTTCACTCTCTCGAAGACCGCATCGCCAAGCAGCTTTTCCGCCGCCTCTGCGGACAGTCCGAGGGCCTCGACGATCACCGCCCGCAGGACCTGCGCGAAAAGACCGCCGAGCCGCTCACCCGTCGTCCGGTCACGCCGACCGACGCCGAAATCTCCCTCAATCCCCGCAGCCGTTCCTCGAAGCTGCGCGCCATCCGCAAACTTTAACCTCCCCCTTCGCCCAGAATTTTACCGCGCCTCCGACCATGAACAAGAAAGACACCAACGCCTTTGTGAACCAGCTCCTCGTGTATACGCTGGTCATGATCTGCTTCAGCGGATCCATCGGCCTCGGCACGGTGTGGCTCCGCCACCAGATTTCCGTCACCGCCAATAACACCAAGCAGCTTGAGCAGCGCATCGTCGAGACCGAGCGCCACATGTCCGAGCTCAACACCCAGATCACCGAGGAGCAGACGATCCCGGTGCTGAACCGCCGCAACGTGGAGTGGAGCCTCGGGCTCGTGCAGCCGCGCGAGCCGCAGGTCGTGCGCGTGAACGAATCCGCCGAGCGCCGTCTCGCCGCGCGCAACAACGCCGAGGTCTTCGCCTCCGAATCCGTGTCCGTCACTCCCGTGCGTTTCCGTCTGCCCACGACTTTCCGCTGATCCCTATGTCAAAAGGCTTCGCATCCAACTACCGCATCGTGCTGCTGGGGCTCGGCGTCGTCCTGAGCTTTGGCTGCGTCGGACTGCGGCTGGTTGATCTTCACTACATTGATCGCGAAAAGCTCGTGGGCTACGTGGACCGGGCTCGACGCCAGATCACCGTCGAGTCGGCGCGTCGCGGGGATATTCTAGACATGCGTGGCGACACGCTGGCGACCTCCCGCTCTCTCATCGTTCTCGGCGTGGATCCGCAGGCGCTGCGCAAGGAAGACGAAGCCAAGTGGCCGCAACTCGCCACGATGTTGAACATGCCGCTGACGGACCTCACGAAGGTCTTCAACGTCAAGATCCGTGCCGACGCGCCCGACGACAAGAGCGAGGAAGACCGCCAGATCCGCTGGGCAAAGTTGAGCGAAGAGGTCGAGGAATCCACCTACGACCAGATCACCAAGCTCGATATCAAGGGAGTTTACGGCCACCGCATTTTCCGTCGCGCCTATCCGCATGATTCCATGGCGGCGCACCTGATCGGTTATGTGAACAAGGAAGGCCAGGCGGCCGCGGGCATCGAAAGTTTCGCCGATTTTTATCTGCGCGGTCAGGATGGCTGGCGAGAATCCGAGAAGGACGGCCTGCGTCGCGAGCTGGCCCAGTTCCGCACCCGCGAGGTTGCGGCGACTTCGGGCTACACCGTCGTGTTGTCCATCGATTCGGCCGTCCAGCACATCGTCGAGCAGGAGATCGCCGAGATCGTCAAAAAGTTCAATCCCGCCAAGGTCTCCGTCATCGTGAGCGAGCCGAACACCGGCTTCGTCCTCGCGATGGCGAACTACCCGTCGTTCAATCTCAACGAATACAACACGCTCACGAAGGACGAGATGGGCAGCATGCGAAACATCTCGATCACCGACGTGCTCGACCCTGGTTCGACCTTCAAGATCGTCTCCGCTTCCGGCGCGCTCAACGATGGGCTCACGACGCCGGGAGCCCACTTTAACTGCTCAATCGATTCCATCGACTACAAGGGCAAGCCCCGCCGCTTCATGCGGGACGACCACAACTTCGACCATCCACTTTCGGTCGCGGAAATCATCAGCCACTCCAGCAACGTCGGCGCGGCCCAGCTCGGCATGCTGCTCGGCGAGGACGGCGTCTATCGTTACGCCCGCGCCTTCGGGTTCGGAGAAAAAAGCGGTTTTCCCTTCGGCGGAGAGGTCAGTGGTTTCCTGAACACGCCGGACAAATGGAGCGGCGTGGACATCACCCGCATTCCGGCCGGCTACAGTATCTCGGCGACGCCAATCCAGATTCACTATGCGATGGCGGCCATCGCCAACGGCGGCGTGCTGATGCGTCCGCAAGTCATCCGCCAGGTGCGCGACGCCTCGGGCGAGGTTGTGTATAATTTCACTGGTTCCGTGCGCCGTGCGGTCGTCACGACGCGCACCGCCGAGCAGATGGCCCGCATGTTGGAGGGCGTCGCCTCGCCCGAGGGCACCGCGCCGATGGCGGCGATTGCCAACTTTGAGGTCGCCGGTAAAACGGGCACCGCCCAAAAACTCATCAACGGGCACTATTCTGAGCACAATCACGTGGGCTCCTTCGTGGGCTTCTTCCCCGCAAGCCGTCCCCGAGTAGTTATTTCCGTCATCGTGGATGACGCGAAGGTTCCTGGTGGTCGCATCGCCTACGGTGCCACCGTGGCGGCGCCCAGTTTCAAGCGGATCGGCGAACAGTTGATCCAATACATGGACATTAAGCCCGTGGTCGAACCGGGACGCAATTTGCTGGTCATGGATGGAGGCCGTCGATGATCGGTTATCTCACCCAAAACCACACCCTCATCAACGCCTTCCAACCACGCGCCGCCGCAGGTCGCGTCCGGCGCTTGGATTCCGTAAGTCAGCGTGTTTTTAAAATGGCTCCAAAACTATCCGATTATCTTAACGAAAACGAGGTGATCGCGGTGAAGGGCTCCTTCGACCAACCGATTTCCGGCATCGTCATGGACAGCCGCCGGGTCGTGCCAGGTGTGCTTTACTTCGCGCTGCCCGGACTTCGCAGCGACGGTTCTTCATTCATCGACGAGGCCATCAATCGCGGGGCGGTTGCCATCGTCACTCAGAAGATGCCGTCCCACGTGCCTTCCAAGGTCACGTTCCTCCAGGTCACCGATGCCCGCGCCACTCTGGCCAAAGTGGCCCAGCGGTTCTACAAGTTTCCCGACCGCGACATGCAGGTCGTCGGCGTCACCGGCACCAACGGCAAGACCACCGTCACGCATCTCATCAAGCATTTCCTCAACGGCGACCAGCGCGTCGGTCTGCTCGGAACGATCAACTACGATCTCGGCGTGCGCACGGTGCCTTCGTTCAAGACCACCCCCGAGTCCCTCGACATTTACGGGATGTTGGCGCAGATGCGCGATGCCGGCTGCCGTCAGGCGGTCATGGAAGTGAGTTCGCACGGCATCGATCAGCAGCGCGTGCTCGGCCTGCAGTTTGGCGCGGCCGTTTTCACCAACCTGACGCGCGACCATCTCGATTATCACAAGACGCTCGAGGCCTACTTCGAGGTGAAGACCCGCCTTTTCACCGGTCACACCGGCGCCGAGCCCAAGGTCGCGATCATCAACTGCGACGATCCCTACGGCCAGCAACTCGCCACCAAGATCGGCACGGATGTCCCGTCTGTCCGCGTGGTCACCTACGGCGAGCAGCCCGAGGCCGCCGTGCGCGCGGAGAACGTTTCGCTCAATTTCAAGAACACGACCTTCAAGCTCGTCTGGCCGCAGGGCGAGATGCTCGTGGATTCGCCGATGATCGGCCGCTACAATGTGAGCAACTTGTTAGCCGCCGTCGCCACCGCGTGGGGACTCGGCCGCGATCCGCAGGTGTTTCTTGCGAAGCTCCGCGCGTTTAAGGGCGTGTCGGGCCGCATGGAGCGCATCGAGGAAGGACAGGCTTTCAACGTGCTCGTCGATTACGCTCACACCGACGATGCGCTGACCAACGCGCTCGGCATGCTGCGCGCCATCACTCCCGGACGCCTGCTCGTGGTCTTCGGTTGCGGTGGTAATCGCGACCGCACCAAGCGTCCGCTCATGGTCAAGGCCGTGCAGCAGTTCGCTGATTTCTCCTTCGCCACCGCGGACAATCCGCGCAACGAGACGCTCACCCAGATTTTCAACGACATGCAGGAAGGCGTCACCGCACCGCTGCGAATCACCTGGATCGAGGATCGCCGCCGCGCCATCAGCCTCGCGCTCGACATGGCCAAGCCCGGAGATTGCCTGCTCATTGCAGGCAAGGGGCATGAGACCTATCAGGAGTTTGCCGACACCGTCAGCCCGTTCGACGACCGCCAGGTCGTGCGCGAGCTGATCGACATCAAAAAAATATCCAAGGGATGACCCGACGTGCCTGTCTTCCTTCCAGAAACCCTCGCCGCTTGGACATCCGGTAAATGGACGACGTTACCGGCCGCGCCGCTGTCCGGATTCACGATGGACACGCGCCAGATTCGGGCGGGGCAGGTTTTCATCGCGTTGAAGACCGACAAGCGTGACGGGCATGATTTTCTGACCACTGCCAAGTCGGCAGGCGCGGGCGCCGCGCTGGTTTCACGCGTGGATACTTCGGTGTCACTTCCGCAACTCGTGGTCGCGGATCCGCTGACGGCGTTTCAAACGATCGCCCGCGAACATCGGCGCACGTTTCGCGGTCCGGTCATCGGCGTCTCCGGCAGCGCTGGCAAAACTTCCACCAAAAACCTGCTTGCACTCTTGCTGGGCGACGAGGCGGGCGGCGTGCTGGCGACCGAGGGCAATCTTAACAACCATCTCGGCGTGCCGCTCACGCTCACGCGGCTTGATCCGGCCAGACACACGTTCGCCGTGATCGAGGCGGGTATCAGCGGTCCGGGCGAGATGGCTCCTCTGGCGGCGATGATTTCGCCCGATCTCACGATCAACACGCTGGTGGCTCCCGCGCACGTCGAGGCGTTGGGCTCGCTCGAAGGCGTCGCCCGCGAAAAAGCGGTGCTGCCCGCTGCCGTGCGAGCCGGTGGCGTCGCGGTTTTCCCCGAGCAGAGCCGGCAGTTCGCCGGTTTCCGCGACTTGAATGTCCCCACGCTGGTGATCGAGCACGCCGACGTATTGCGGCCGGCCGCACCGCCGAAGGACCGGGTTTATTTCACGGTGACGAATCGTGACGATGAAACGGCCATCGCCATCGCCTACGGAATGCCGCCGCCTCTGGTGTTTACGCTCCGGCGTGTCTCGGCTGGCATGGCGCAAAACGCGGTGCTCGCGATTTGCGCCGCGCTGCGGCTCGGCGTCGAGCCGGCGACGATTCAGTCGCGCCTCGCGGGCTGGCAGCCAGCGAAGTTGCGCGGCGAACTGCGTCGCGAAGACGGACGCCTGCTCTATCTTGATTGCTACAACGCCAACCCAGCCGCGATGGGTGATGCGCTCGATGCTTTTTACGCAGTCGCGCCCGAGTCGGAGCCACGGTTGCTGGTCATTGGCTGCATGGGCGAACTCGGGAAGGAGTCGGCGATGTATCACCGCGCTTTGGGCCGGGCGATTCACCTGCGCCGGGGCGATCACCTGATGGTGATCGGCGACGACGCCGAGGCCGTGCGCCAGGGAACGCGCGAGAGCGCGATCCCTTCGTCACAAGTCGAGGTGGTGACTTCGCTCGAACCGGTGAAGACCCGGCTAGCGGGATTTCGCGGGGCGGTTTTCATCAAGGGAAGCCGCCGCTACCAACTGGAATCCATTTTAACCGGGGAGGCGGCGCTCGCGGCGCACTGAGTTTCCATGCTGAGTTATCTTTCCAACTACGAGAGCTTCTGGGGACCGCTTCGTCTGCTGCACTTCATCACGCTGCGCACCCTGATGGCGGCGGGCACGGCCACGTTCATTGGCTTCATCATCGGCCCCTGGCTCATCCACAAACTGCGCAAGCTGAAGTTCGGCCAGAACTACGACGACGATCGCACCGGCGACCTCGCGCAGAAATTTGACAAGAAAAACACGCCCACGATGGGCGGGCTGCTCATCTTTTTTTCTGTTTTCATCAGCACGGTGCTGTGGGCCACGCCTAACATCTGGGTTGTGGTTGCGCTCTTCGTCTACACCGCGCTCACCGCAGTGGGTTTCCGCGACGACTACCTGAAGGTCGTGAAGAAAAACCGCGACGGCATCTCGTCGCGCGAGAAGCTGATGTGGCAGACGATCATCACGGTGGTGGCGCTGGTCGCGCTCGCCTGGCATCCGCTCAGCGCGGTGAAAATCCGCGAGCTGTGGGTGCCGTTTCTCAAGTATCCTGTGTTTCAGTTTGTGGGCGTCGCCGGCCTGCTCGCTTTGTTCGTGCTCATGTTTTTCTGGGTTGTGGGCTTCAGCAACGCCATCAACCTCACCGACGGTCTCGACGGCCTTGCCATCGGCTGCACGATCACGGTGGCGCTGGTTTACGGCTTGATGGCGTATGCGGCGGGCAACTCGAAAATCGCGGAATACCTGCTCATCAGCTACGTGCCGGGCACGGGTGAACTCGCGATCATTTGCGGCGCGCTCGTCGGCGCGGGCATGGCGTTTCTTTGGTATAACTCCTATCCGGCCGAGCTCTTCATGGGAGACACCGGTTCGCTCGCACTTGGCGGGCTGATCGGCGTGATCGCCTTCATGGTGCAGCAACCTTTCACGCTGGTGATCGTGGGCGGGGTTTTTGTGATGGAGGCGGTCTCCGTCATTATTCAGGTGAGTTATTTCAAGGTCACCCGGCGCCGCTACGGCGAGGGCCGGCGCTTTTTCCGCATGGCGCCGATTCACCACCATTTCCAAAAAAAGGGCTGGCCTGAAACCAAGGTCGTGCTGCGCTTCTGGGTTATCTCGCTCATGTGCGCCCTCGTCGGCCTGGGCACGTTAAAACTTCGCTGATGTCACTCGTCATTCCAGAATTCATTCATCCGCTGCTCGACCATCCGGTCGCAATCTTTGGCGGCGGGGTGAGCGGTCGCGCCGTTCTTGCTTTGGTCGAAAAGCTCGGAGGCAAAGGAGTGATCTTTGACGAAAAGACCACGGACAACACCCGCCCGGAGTTTCGGGGTTCGACCGTGCAGGAGCACCGACTGGTGATTTATTCCCCCGGCTTCAGGCCGACGCATCCGTGGATCGGCGCGGCGCGGGCGTCGGGTGCGGTTTGTCTGGCCGAGTTGGATTTCGCATCGCTGTTCTGGCGCGGCTCGCTGATCGCGATCACCGGCACAAACGGGAAGACGACGTTGACCGAGTTTCTTACGCACGCTCTGAAGTCCATCGGCCGCGACGCCTGCGCGACGGGCAACATCGGGCATTCGTTTGCGCAGCTGGTGGTGGAGCGCGAGGGTGGGGCGCCCGACTCGGTGGCGGTGTGCGAGGTGAGCTCATTTCAGTCGGAGATGCTCCGTTATTTCCGCGCCGACGCGGCGCTGTGGACCAATTTTGCCGAGGATCATCTGGAGCGGCACGGCACGATGGAGGATTACTTTCTCGCGAAGTGGCGGCTGTTTGAACGCACGGTGGGCGGGCATGTTTTTGCCGGCACGAGCGCGCAGCATTACGCGCAGGTTTTTGGACAGACGCTGCCGGCCGAGGCATTGGTTGCGACGGAGGATCAGCCGGCCGACGTGCTGCTTCGGGGCACGGTTTTCGCACATTATCCTCAGCGTGAAAATTTCCTGCTGGCCGCTGCGTGGTGGCGCAGCGCTGGGCTGCGCGAGAATGCGCTCTATGCGGCGGCCGCTTCGTTCCGGTTGGGCGCGCATCGGCTGGCCCGGGTGGGCGAGTGCGGCGGCGTGACGTATTGGAACGATTCGAAGGCTACCAATTTCCATGCAGTCGAGGCGGCGGTCGCCGGATTTCCGGCGCCGGTCATTCTGATCGCGGGCGGAAAGTCCAAGGGCGGCGACGTGGCGGCTTTTGTGGGACGCATCGCTCCGCATGTAAAACACGTGTTTGTCATTGGCGATACCCGCAACGTGCTGGCCACCTTGTGCGGGGCGTGCCAAGTTGAGCATACGGTTTGCGCGGATCTTGCGGATGCCGTCGGGCTTGCCGCCAAAATCTCCCGGAGCGGCGACAACGTCCTGCTCAGCCCGGGCTTTGCGAGCTTCGACCAGTTCCGCAGCTATGAAGATCGCGGCACCCAGTTCATCACGCTCGTGAATAACCTCGGCGCAGTCCTTGTTTAAGTTGGCCAATTTCCCTGTTCTCAAAAAAATCTACTTATGAAAATCCTGAAGATATTCGGTCTCGTTGTCGCGGTTCACGCCGCTGTGTTCATGTTCATCTTTGCCATCCCCGGCTGCCGTTCGACGGGCAAGCAAAAGACGCCCGCGTCCGCAGACGCCACCGCCGTTTCCCCGGTTGCCTCCACGGGTGGGGACACCGCTGCGGGTTCGCCGATCACGGCGGGTGCCGATACCAGCGCTCCGGCGCAGGTGCTTTTCAGCCCGACCCGTCCCGGAACGCCTGCCGCTGCCGCCATCGAGGCGCAGCCGCCGACTGACGTGCAGCCCGTGAGTTCCTACACCGTGGCCAAGGGCGACAGCCTGTGGTCCATCGCCAAGAAAAATGGCACGACCGTCAAAGAACTCACCGCCGCCAACAACCTCCAGTCTAACAGCCCGCTGCGTCTTGGTCAGAAATTGATCATCCCCGGCAAACCGCTGACGAAGGCGGCTGCTTCGGCGGCTGTGGCCGGTGCTGGTTCTGAAACCCTATCCTACACCGTCAAGTCGGGAGATACGCTTGTCTCGATCGCACGTCATGCCGGCACCACTTCGGCCGCGATCAAGACGCTGAACAAGCTCAAGTCCAGTGTCGTGCGCGCCGGTCAGGTTCTGGTGCTTCCTGCTGGCGGGGTGTCCGTTCCGACGGCGGCGGCGGCTCCCGCAGATGCGTCCGCGCCCGCGCCCAGTGGTTCGTCGATGACGCATGTCGTCAAAACCGGCGACACGCTCGGCAGCATTGCCCATAAATACCAGGTGAAGGTCGGCGACATCGCCGCTGCCAACAACATCGCCGATCCGACCAAGATTCGCGTGGGTCAGAAGTTGAAGATTCCCGGCTGGCAGGCTCCCGCCGCGGCAAAATCGGACGCGCCCGCTCCTGCGGTCAGCGCGCCCGTAACCGCGCCCGCGCCGGTGATGGACGCTTCGCCGGTGGCGCCTGCTCCAGAATCGCCGCTCTTCTCCTCGCCGCTGGTGGCACCCGCTCCTGACGCATCTTCCGGTGCGCCCAAGATCAACTGAGGCAATTCATTTTGCCGCTCAGGATCATTTAACTTCCACACGATTTTGCACCGGAAACTGAACTGATGTCCCAGGACGCTCTCGCGCTAGATCCCGTGCGCGGCCGCTTTGTCTTCAATCCGGCCGCGATCATCGTCGTCTGCGCCATCGGTCTCGCCGCGCTTGGGATCACGATTCTCTTCAGCGCGACCGTGTCCTTCAAGCAAGGACCCTACTCGTATCTCAACAAGCAGATCATCGGTCTGGTCGGGGCGGTGATTGTGGCATTTGTGGTAAGCCGGCTGAATTTGGAAAATGTCCGTCGGCATGTGTGGATCGTCGGCGGCATATCCGTGCTGTCGCTCATGCTCGTGCTGGTGCCGCATCTCGGCATTTCCGTAAAAGGCAGCCGGCGCTGGCTGGGTTTCGGGATGTTCCGTTTCCAGGTTTCCGAGTTCGCCAAGATCGCGATGGTTTTCTGTCTGGCGCACTATCTGGCGATCAACCAGACGCGGATCGGTGATCTAAAACGCGGGTATATTTTCCCGCTTATCCTGATCGGTGGATTCTCCGCGCTGATCATCTTGGAGCCCGATTTCGGCACGGCGGCACTCACGCTGGTGGTGGGGTTGGTGTTATTGTTTTTGGCCGGGGCCAAGTGGCGCTATATCCTGCCTACGGTCGCGGCGGCGGCGGTCGGATTCACGGTGATGGTCATTCACAATCCCAACCGCCTGCGACGGTTCACGGCGTTTCTCGATGTGGAGGGCAACAAGGACGCCGGCACCTACCAGCTTAATCAGTCGCTGTCCGCGTTTGCGGTTGGAGGTGTTGACGGCGCCGGGCTGGGGCAGGGCAGGCAGCAGTTGAACTTTCTGCCGGAGGCTCACACCGATTTCATTTTTGCGGTGATCGGCGAGGAGTTGGGCATGTGGTTCACGCTCGGGGTGGTGGCGATCTTCGCGATCATGTTCACGGCGGGAGTGGTTCATCTCAGGCGCGCACCCAATCTATTCCAATTTCTCCTTGTCACCGGGAGCATTTTGCTGATCAGCCTGCAGGCCATCATCAATCTCGGGGTCGTCACCGGCTTGCTGCCGACGAAGGGCATGTCGCTGCCGTTCATCAGCGCGGGGTTGTCCAATCTTCTGCTCATGGGCATTCTGGTCGGCATCATCGTCAACACCCAACGCGCGTGGACGCGGCCGGGCTTGGATTCCGGACGGCGCACGATGCAGGAGCTGACGTCATGAGCACCTACCTCATTTCGTGCGGCGGGACCGGCGGTCATCTTTCTCCGGGCATCGCTCTGGCCGAAGGGCTGGCGGCGCGCGGACACAAGGCGGTTCTTCTGATCAGCCACAAGCGCGTGGATGCGCGCCTTGTCGAAAAATATCCGCATCTGCGCTTCGAGCGGATTCCCGGCGCGCCGTTCACGCTGAAGCCCGCGGGTTTCCTGAGCTTTGTGGTTTCGCAGACGAAGGGTTTTTTCTTCAGTTTGAAACTGGTGCGTTCGCTGCGTCCGGCGGGGATCGTCGGGTTTGGCGGCTTCACTACGGCGGCGATCATCGTGGCGGCAAAACTTTGCGGGGTGCCGGTAGCGCTGCATGAGGCCAACCGCGTGCCGGGCCGCGCGATCCGCCTGCTCGGGCGGCTGGCGCGGCGAGTTTATCTGCCGCCCGCCGTGACGATTCCCGGCGTGAGCGAAAAAAAAGTGCGCCATGTCGGTTTGCCGGTGCGGAAGGAAATCGTCCGCCAGCCGCAAGACGAGGCACGGCTCCGACTTGGCCTTGATCCGCGCCAGAAGGTGCTGGCGATTTTCGGAGGAAGCCAGGGGGCGACGGTGCTCAACGACTGGGCGCGCCGCGAACTGCCGCTCCTCGCGGCCGGCGGCGTTCAACTTTATTGCGTGACGGGCTTGGGCAAGGGCGCGGCTGAGGTGATGGAGTTGAAATCGCAGACGGGCGTGCCGGTGAAGGCGGTGTTCATCGCGTTTTCCGATCAGGTGGCCGATTTGCTGTCGGCATCCGATTTGGTCGTGGCCCGTGCGGGGGCCGGTTCCATCGCGGAGTTGATCCGCTGCGGAACGCCTTCGGTCGTCGTGCCGTATCCGCATGCGGCGGATAATCACCAGCAGGCGAACGCCGCTTACTTTGCGCAGGAAGGGGGATGCGTCGTGGTGGATCAGACCGACCTCACGGGATTGAGCCGTGAAGTGATCGGATTGATTTTCAACGATGGCCGGCTGCTGGAGCTAAAGAGAAATCTGGAGCGCATGGATAGCGCGAATCCGCTCGATCTTATCTTGACCGATCTCGAAGCCCTCACCTCGCCGGTTGCCGCCGTCCGCGCAACGGAGCCCACCTCCGCATGAGAGCCGGAGCGCCGCCAATACTTTTCGGGAAAACCGTGACCGTGCTGCACTGTGTCGGCGTCGGCGGCATGGGGCTGGGGCCGCTGGCGATCTATCTTGCGGGACACGGGTTCTCCGTAAGCGGCGAAGATGACGCGATGACGGCGGTCATGCGCGATCAACTGGTCGCCGCCGGCGTGACCGTGACGGCAACGGGAGCGGTTCCTGCGAATGCCGAGCTGGTGGTTTATTCGTCGGCCATCGCTCCGTCGCATCCTGCCGCGCTCGCGGCCAAGACGCGTGGATTGTCGCTCGTGCGTCGCGGTGAATTGCTCGCCGAGGCGACTCGCGACCGGAAGCTCGTGGCCATCTGCGGTTCGCATGGGAAAACCAGCACGACAGCGATGCTCGTCACGGCGTTGCGCACGGCGGGTTTTCCGGCCGGTTATGTTCTGGGCGGTCTTTTTAACGATGATGCGGTGCCGCCGGCGATGGCAGGCGCCAACGAGTGGGTTGTCGCGGAGATTGATGAGAGTGATGGCACCATCGGGCAGTTCAGTCCGGAGATCACGGTGGCGGTGAATCTGGACTGGGATCATCCGGATCACTACCGGCGCCAGGCTGATTTGGAGGCGGCGTTTGGCGCGCTCTTCGCCCGCACGCGTCAGACGGTGCTTGTGAGCGAGGCGTGTGCGCTTTCTACGAAAGTTTCGGCGGATGCGGTCTCGCGGTTTACGTTTGGTCGCGCGGGCGATTATCGCGCGGAAATCGTCAGTGATCGTGACGGCAGCATCGAGCTGGCGCTGGGCGGGCGTTTCGCGGTTGGCCGTGCGACGGTGCGGGCGATGGGGGAATTTAATGCGACCAACGCCACTGCCGCGCTGGCCGCTGCGCATCTGATGGGCGTGAAGGTTTCATGCGAGCGACTGCTTGCAGAATATCCGGGCGTGCGTC
>Ga0123337_10004774_pt1 | contig 13622 bp, 11 predicted proteins | sample frozenSSSSmetaG_FD_89792 | JGI IMG/M metagenome (GOLD analysis project Ga0123337, IMG submission 89792) | Glacier valley bacterial and archeal communities from Borup Fiord, Nunavut, Canada, to study Microbial Dark Matter (Phase II) -... | ecosystem: Environmental > Aquatic > Freshwater > Ice >... | reverse complement strand
CCGTGCTCGATCGCCAGCGCATGGCGGCTCTCGAGGAACGACCACGACAGGCCCACCGTCCACGTGCCCGCGGTGACGTAAGGCGCGAAAAGCAGCGGAAGGAGCGCCAGCGCCGTGACCAGGTCACGGCCGCGGAAGTCGAAGCGCGACGCCATCACGGCCGGCACCGCGCCGACAGCGAGCGCGACGGCCGAGGCCTCGAGCGCGACCCATGCGCTCGTCCGTGCCTGGTGCGGCAGGCTGGTGGTGGCGAAGTGGACCAGCCAGCCGCCGTCGAAGAGCACCGGCCACGCGGAGGCGAGCAGGTAGCCGGCGGGCCACAGCGCGCAGGCCGCGAGCGCGAGCGCGAATGCCGCGCGCGTCAGCCGTGTGCCGGTGAGGTCGGCATGCCAGCCGAGCGACACGGCCGCCGGCCGCGTCACCGCCTCAGCGCTCGGCGTCGAAGCCGAGCGCGCTGACCAGCTTGATCACCTCTTCGCGCTTGCCCGCCATGCTGGCGAGCGGCACGAAGTCCATCTTGAAGCGGCCGTCGGTCAGGCCCTGCTCGGCGCCGAGCTTGACCATCAGCGGGTGTACCGGCACGTCGCGCAGGACGGCGTACTGCTTGGTCCGGTCGACCATCATCAGCTGGCCTTCCTTCGAGGCCATGAACTCGAGCAGCGCGACCGCGAGGTCGCGGTTGGCTGTGGCCTTCGTGACTCCCGCGGCCGAGCGCATGATGAACGTGCCCTTGTCCGCCTGGTTGGGAAAGAACACACCGGTCGCGTCGGCCCAGGCCTTCTGAGCATCGTTGGCCGCCATCATCGGGTGGTAGTAGGTGTTCATCAGCGCGACGTCGCACTTGCCCTCGAAGATGCCTCGGGCCTGGTCGCGGTCGCCGCCCTTCGGCGAGCGCGCGAGGTTCGACGAGATGCCCTCGATCGTCGACTTGGCCCGGGCTTCGCCGTACGACGACATCATCTGGCCGAACAGGGCGAGGTTGTAGTCGTGGCTGCCGGAGCGGATGCAGATCCGGCCTTTCCACTTCGGGTTCGCCAGGTCTTCGTAGGTCGAGAGCTCGCTCGGCTTGACCCTGGCCTTCGAATAGAAGATGACCCGCGCGCGATAGGCGTCGACGAAGTAGCGGCCTTCCGGGTCCATGAACTCCGGCGGCACGGTGGCCCTGATCTTCTCGGAGCCGATCACGTCGAGAAGGCCGCGCTGCGCGGCGATGTCCATCAGCTCGGCGTCCTTGGTGATCACGACGTCCGCTTCGGTCGGACGCGACTCGAGCCGGTTGACCAGCCCCTGGTCCATGAACACACCGTCGACCTTGGCGCCGGACTTCGCCTCGAAGGCATCGAGGATCGGCCGCAGCGTGCCCTGGTCGGTGCGATCGGAGATCAGCCGCAGCACGCGCTGCTGGGCGACCACTCCGGTGCAGATCGCGACGAGGCCGACCAGAACCAGGAGGGTTCTGACGCGGACGATCTGCTGGCTGAGCATTCCTGATTCTCCTGAGAACGCCATCGTTCGACCCCTCCACTTTGGGGGAAGCACGTCGATTTGACCATCCCCCGGCCGAATGGATCGAATCGATGCGACTAGGCGATTTCCCTGCCTGCAAAGCCGGCCGCGAGAAACCGGGCCGGCCACTCGCCGAAGGCGCCGGCGGCGATCTGGTCGAAGCTGCCGAAGGCGACGACCCGACCGGCCTTGAGGACCATCGTGACGTCGCTCAGCTCCATCGCGTCGGCGGGGTCGTGGGTGACGATCGCGGCAATGCCCCGGCCGGAGCCGTGCCTGATCCTGCCGCCGATCCGAGCGAGCAGATCGGCGCGGCACATCCGGTCGACACTGGCGAACGGCTCGTCGAGGAGCAGCATGCTGGCCTCGAACGCGAGGGTGCGCGCAAGCTGCACACGTTGCGCTTCGCCGCCGGACAGCTCCCAGACCCGGCGCCGATCGAAGCCCGGCAGGCCGACATCGACCAATGCCTGCCGCGCCGCGGCGATCCGCGTCGGATTCCTCTCGCGCACGCCGAGGTGAACGTTGCCGATCGCGTCCATGTGCGGCATCAGCGCGGGTTCCTGGAACGCGAAGGCCAGACCGCGCTTTTCGGGCAGGACGTCGACCCGGCCCGCCGACGACACGAGCTTGCCGTCGATCTCGATCGTCCCTGCCTGCGAGGCCTCGAATCCGGCCAAGAGCCGCAGCAGAGTCGTCTTGCCGGACCCCGACGGGCCGAGGATCGCGAGCGTGCTGCCCCGCGCCAGGCTGAAGCTGATGTCGGCAAGCCTGCCTTCGAGGGTCAGCCCCGTCGCCCTGAGGAACACTTGCGCGATCACGAGAGCCTTCTGGCCTTGTCGAGCCTCGAGAGCCAGACGCTCACCACAGCCAGTGCCGGGAGCATCAGCAGCTGGGAGATCAACACCCAGTTCGCGATCGCCCGCTCGGAGTGGAACCTCGCGAGGGAGTGGATCTTGATCGCGGGCGACTGATAGCCGAAATGCTGCAACGTGATCGCGATCTCGAGCTCCTTGATCGCTTCCATGAAGACCATGGCGGCTCCTAGCGCGATGGCCGGCGCAGACATCACCAGGACATGGCGCCAGACCTCGAGCCTTGCGATCCCGGCGGCGCGCAGCGCGTCTCGCAGCGACTCGTTCTCGCGGGAAATCCGGTCGAGCACCGGCAGCAGCGCGAAGGGCGCGAGCTTCGCGGACTGCGCCAGCAGGAGCGGCAGCTTGCCGTCGCGCGCCGAACCCATCAGCTCGCCGAGCCAGGAGCCGTCCGCCGTTGCCGACAGCCACGCCAGCGCGAGCGCCATCGGCGGCACGAAGAGGTTGGCCGCCAGAAGCCAGGGCAGTCGCTCGGGAAGTGAGCCTTTCGTTCCGGGGCGCAGGCAGATCGAAAATGCGCAACCCGCGAGCGCGAGCGCGATCGCGACCGCGCCCGAGGTGGCCAGCGCGCTTCCCATAGCGGCGAGCGACTTGCCCCAGCCCATCCATCGCCCGTCGATGGCCCAGACGACGTATTGCCACTCCGGCGCGGCCACCGCCAGCGCGAAGCAGAGCGCCGACCATGTCACGACCCCGAGCAGCATGGCGCGCGATGGCTTCGTCCTGACGAGCTGCGCACCGCCTGCGACGCCGGCGAACTGGCGCGGCGGATGACGTCGCGCGCGCGTCGATGCCAGCCACGCGACGACCAGCGCTGGCCCGACGGCGGCCAATGCCACGACCGCAGCGACATGGGCGCTCTGCGCGCCGTTCCACATGTCGTGAAAGGCGACGCCGAAAGTTCTGGTCCCGTTGCGCTCGGCCGTTCCGTAGTCGCCGAATGCCCGTGCTGCGGCAAACAGCGCGGCGCCGACCAGCGGCGCCGCCAGCAGCGGCGTCCACACGCGGAGGATCCGCGTGCCGGGACCCATTCCCGACGCGGCCGCGGCTTCGCCGAGAGAGGGCGGCAGCCTCGAGATCGCGACCCGCAAGGCCATGTAGGACCAGGGTGCGCAGCTGAAGCCGATCTGCACTGCCATCGGCACGGCACCGTGCGACCAGCGGCCGAGATCAAGGCCGGCCCAGGCGCCCGCGGCGGCATAGGGCGCGAGCAGCATCGGCGCCAGGGCTGCGAGCTCCACGAGGAAGGCGCCCTCGAAGCGGTACAGCGAGACCGCCGCGGCCTGGGGGGCCGATGCAGCGATGGTCACGAGCGCGGCGAGAGCGCACACCACCACGGTCTGGCCCGTCTGGGCAGCGAGCGTTCCGTTGAACCAGATCGCGATCCACTCGATGGACTCGGCGCTGTTGGACAGCGCCGACATGGCGAGCTGGGCGAGTGGAAAGAAGACCGCCAAGAGCGCCACCGATGCGCAGGCCCACGCCGCCAGCGACCTGCCGGGCCGCAGCGGCGAGTCCCTGGCGATGCCCAGGACCGCGCTCGGGGCCGGCATGTCGATCAGTTGCTCGGACCGCTGTCGTACTTGATCTGCTCGACGTACTTGATGACTTCCGGGCGCTTGTCGGCCATGCCTTCAAGGGAGACGAAATTGATCTTGAAGCGACCGTTCTTCAGCCCCTGGTCGGCGCCCATCTGCACCATCGATGCATGGGGAGCGATGTTCGGGAGAACGGAATACTGCTTGGTGCGCTCGACGATCAGTCGCTGCGTCTTCTCGCTGGCCATGTACTCGGCGAACATCCGCGCGGCGCCACGGTTCTCGGTCGACGTGGTCAGCGCGACCGCCGACCGCATGATGAATGCACCGTCGTCCGACTGATTGGGAAAGATGTACCTGGTCGCCTGCCCCCACTTCGTCTGGCTCTTGTGCTCGAACATCTTCGGGTAGTAGTAGCTGTTGAGCAGCGCCACGTCGCAGACGCCTTCCATGATCGCCTTGGCCTGCTCGCGGTCGTCGCCTTCGGGTGCGCGCGCGAGGTTCCTGGCGATGCCCGAGATCACCTTCTTCGTCTTCTCTTCGCCCCAGGCCTTGTACATCTGGTCGAAGACGGCGATGTTGTAGTCGTGCTTGCCGCTTCGGCTGCAGACCTTGCCCTGCCACTCGGGCTTGGTCAGATCCTCGTAGCTCGTGATGGCGCCGGGTTTGACGCGGTTCTTCGACACGACGATGCCGCGCGCCCGATAGGCGTCGACGAAGTACTGGCCGTCCTTGTCGCGGAACTGCGCCGGGATGCTCTTCTCGATGGCAGGCGACTCGAGTTTGGCCAAAAGGCCCTTGCGCTTTGCGAGCTCGATCAGCTCGGCATCCTTGGTGATGATGACGTCGGCCTCCTTGGGCCGGCTTTCCAGGCGGGCCACGAGACCTTCATCGAGGAACACCGCATCGATCTCGATCCCGGTGTCGCGCTCGAACGCCTCGAACAACGGCTGCATGAGACCGTCGGACGTGCGGTCGGTGATGACCTTGATCTCGACGCCGTCGTACTTGGACTTCGCGCTCGGCTTGGCCGCGTAGGCCCCGACAGAGACGGCCGCGGTCAGGGTGAGCGCGAGCGTCGTCGTGATGAGTTTCATGTTGTCTCCGTGGATGAAGTGAAAAGGCGGCCGTTGCCGAAAACGGATCAGCTCCAGAACAGGACGCGATCGCGCGACTTGTCGAGCGCGAGGAAGCCGCCCATCGTGATGCGCGCATGCGGACCCGAGATCCGGCGGACGCGATGCAGGCATCGGCCCGACGCGAGCAGGAACAGGTCGCCGGGGTGCGTGACGATGCGCATGCTGTCGCAGCTGTCCTCGATCGCCTCCAGGTCGTAGGAGTAGCCGTTGGGCAGCTTCGGCAGCGTCGTGTCGTCGGACGCCGCGCCGTAGACGAAGAGCTCGCCGCCCGACTGCGGCGCGCGCAAGGTGGCGACGTAGCTGATCAGGGTGCGCGTGTCGACCTGCTGCGAGAGCTCGCGGTACAGGTCGAGCCGGTAGTGGTAGTCGTGGTGGATGCCGATCTGACGGCCGTCGACGAGGCGGCGGATCGTGAACGGCAGGTAGTCGCGGCCGTCGGACGCGCGCGGCAGCTCGACCGCGCGTCCGCCCGAAAAGCGAGCGAGCGCGGCGCGGATCTCGCGGGCCGCGTCGTAGCCGCCGTCGAAGACCGCGACCGCCTTCGACCCGTGCGTCGCCGCGCTGCTGAGATAGTCGTCGAGCGATGCGCCGCGCGGCGCCTGGAACGTCGGCGTGGCGGGCGTGTCGGTACCGAGGAGCTGCACGTCCTCGACCGGCATCTTCACGTTGGGTCGCGCCCACGCGAGGGGGCGCGTGTCGGAGTCGAGCGCCTCGCCGACGGTGGCGAGCGTGGCGGCATCGAACGCGTTGCGCACGACGATCACGTCGAGCGCATCGTCGTACATCTCCTCGATCGCGTTGGCGACCGACGAGGTGTCGCGCGCGTCGACGTCGAGAGCGCGCACCGATCGTCGAGGGCGCGGCGCGATGCGATCCCGGAGTTTTGTCATGGCCGCAGGCTAGGCGGGGGACGCAGGTTCGTCAAGACAGAGGCACCCGCCGAAACGGGCGGTGGGGAGAGCGTGCGAGGCGTCACGGATCGCCCCCCGAGTCGGGGGGGCGACGCCCGGGCAGGGCCGCTACACTCCGACGGTTTTCAACCCGGGCAGGTTGGAGCTCGCGGCGCACGTCGCTGCGACTACACGACAGGGGAGCACCAAGTTGTACGAGGTACACAGCGCTGCCCCCACGGTTCGGCGCCGTTCCTGTCGGAGGGTTGACCAGCGTGCAGCTCCTCGCATCGAGCTCTCGTCACGGGGCGTTTCTTGACGCCGACCCTGGTGCTCGACGTCGTCGGGCTGACCCCCGGTTTGCTGGCGCACGCCCCTCATCTGAAGGCGCTCGCCGACGGCGGCGCGATGCGTCCGCTCACCACCGTCCTGCCCGCGGTGACGACGACCGTCCAGTCGACGATGCTCACCGGCGCATCGCCGCGCGACCACGGAATCGTCGGCAACGGATGGTACTTCCGCGACCTGTCCGAGATCTGGCTCTGGCGCCAGTCGAACAAGCTCGTCGGCGGCGAGAAGGTGTGGGATGCGGCGCGGCGCCTAGACCCGTCGTTCACCTGCGCCAAATTGTTCTGGTGGTACAACATGTACGCCGATGTCGACTTCGCAGTCACGCCGAGGCCGATGTACCTGGCCGACGGCCGCAAGCTCCCCGACATCCACACGCATCCGTCCGGTCTGCGCGACGAGTTGCAAGGCGCGCTCGGTCCGTTCCCGCTGTTCCGCTTCTGGGGTCCGGGCGCCGACATCGCGTCGAGCCGCTGGATCGCGGAGAGCGCGCTGCATGTCCTGGAGCACCAGCGTCCGACACTCACGCTCGTGTACCTTCCGCATCTCGACTACGACCTGCAGCGACTCGGCCCGAACCATCCCGACATCGCTGCCCGGGTCGCGGCCGTCGATGCGTTGTGCGCACCGCTGATCGCCAAGTCGAAGTCGATCGGCGGGCATGTCGTCGCGCTCTCCGAGTACGGCATCACCGAGGTCTCCCGGCCGGTGCACATCAACCGCGCACTGCGCGAGGCTGGCTGGCTGAAGGTGCGGCTCGAGCTCGGTCGCGAGCAGCTCGATGCTGGCGCGTCCGATGCCTTCGCCGTGGCCGATCACCAGATCGCGCATGTCTACGTGGCGCGCCCGGAGCTGATTCCCGAGGTCGCGGCCTGCCTCGCGGCGCTGTCAGGCGTGGAGACGGTGCTCGACGACGCGGGCAAGCGCGTGGCCGGGCTCGACCATCCGCGTTCCGGCGAGCTCGTGGCGATCGCCAAGGCCGACAGCTGGTTCACCTACTATCATTTTCTCGACGACGCCAAGGCTCCGGATTTCGCACGCACGGTCGAGATCCACAGGAAGCCGGGCTATGACCCGGCCGAGCTGTTCTTCGATCGCACGATCGCGTTTCCGAAGCTCGCCGTGGCGTCGCGACTCGCGAAGAAGTTCCTGGGCATGCGCTACCTGATGGACGTGATCGGTCTCGACGCGACGGTGGTGCGCGGCTCGCACGGTCGTCCGACCGACCGAGCAGAAGACGGGCCGCTCTTCATCTCGTCGGCGCCCGATCTGCTTCCGGACGGCGCCGTGCCGGCAGCGGCGGTCAAGCAGTTGTTGCTCGACCATCTGTTCGGAGTCGCGGCATGAACGTCGTCGCGGTCGATCGGCCGGAGATGCGCGCATGACGCCCGAAGTCGCGCTGCAGCAGTGGCTCGACCGGCGCCTGGACGACGCCGGCAGGATGTGGCTGCGCGACGCCGCTGCGCCGCTTGCGGCAGGCGGCACCGACCGCGATCTCTTTCGCTCCGTGAGCCTGGTCTCGCGCAAGCTCGGCAAGGCTCCGCTCGCGCTGGACGCCGCCGAGCTCGCCGTGGCCGCCGCCGCACGCCCGCAATGGGATCCCGCCTCATGGACGATTGACCAGGCCGCGCGCATCCGCCTGCTGCTCGCCGCTGCAGCCGACGTCGACGCTTTCGTGGGCCGCCTCGACCAGCTCTGCGCGACCGCTGATGTCGACGAGCTCGTCGCCTTCTACCGGGGCCTCCCGCTCTATCCCGAGCCGACGCGCCATCGGCTGCGCGCCGCCGAAGGCTTGCGCACCAACATGCTCGTGGTCTTCGAGGCGGTTGCGCACCGGAATCCCTACCCCGCCGAGCAGCTGTCCGAAGACGCGTGGAACCAGATGGTCCTGAAGGCGCTCTTCGTGGGCAGCACGCTCGATCCCATCGTCGGCCTTGACGGGCGCGCCAACGCACGGCTCGCGCGCATGCTCGGCGACTATGCGCACGAGCGCTGGGCGGCCGGCCGGCCGGTGAGCCCGGAGCTCTGGCGCTGCGTCGGCCCGTTTGCGACCGGGCGCTTGATCGACGACCTGCAGCGCGTGCTCGCATCGGGCGCCGCGCCCGAGCGCGCCGCCGCCCTGCATGCGCTGCAAAGCGCGAGCGATCCACGCGCGCGCACGCTCCTCGAAACGAACTGACTCAGGAACCGACCATGCGCTTCATCGACCCGCACATCCACATGGCCTCGCGCACCACCGACGACTACGAGCGCATGCGAGCGGCCGGCATCGTCGCCGTCATCGAGCCCGCGTTCTGGATGGGCCAGCCGCGCACCAACGTCGGCACCTTCGTCGACTACCTGTCGAGCATCGTCGGCTGGGAGCGCTTCCGGGCCTCGCAGTTCGGCATCCGCCACTACTGCACCATCGGCCTCAACAGCAAGGAAGCCAACAACGAAGCACTTGCCGAGGCGGTGATGGACGTGCTGCCGCGCTACCTCTCGAAGGAAGGCGTCGTCGCCGTCGGCGAGATCGGCTACGACGACCAGACCGCCCTCGAAGACCGCTACTACCGCGCCCAGCTGACGCTGGCACGCGAGTACGAGATGCTGGTGCTCGTGCACACGCCGCACCGCGACAAGAAGTCGGGCACGGTGCGCAGCATGGAAGTCGCGATCGAGATGGGGATGGCGCCGGGCCGGGTGGTCATCGACCACAACAACGAGGAGACCGTGCACGACGTCCTCGACCGCGGCTTCTGGGCCGCGTTCACGCTCTACCCGAATACCAAGATGGGCAACGAGCGGATGGTCGAGATCGTGCGCCAGTACGGCTCCGAGCGCATCTTCATCGACTCGAGCGCCGACTGGGGCGTCTCCGATCCGCTCGCGGTGCCGAAGACCGCTCGTCTGATGCTCGAGCGTGGCATCGCACCGACCGACGTCGAGGCGGTCTGCTACGGCAACGCGCTCGCCGCCTATGGCCAGAGCGGCCAGATGCTCGAGTCGCACTGGCTCGCGCCCGAGACCGTCGACCAGCGCACGCTGTTCGAAGGCAACTCCGTGCTGCGCGGCCAGGCGCCGATCGTCGGCGGGCTGCCCCAAGGTGCGCCGGCGGCCGACGCGCTGGCGTTCAAGTAAGCGGGCTCGCCCGTCATCCGAGGAGTACGTGTCGTGAGTGCCGAGATCTCCCTGTTGCCCAGGCGCAGCGACGAGCGTTCCGCCGTCTATCTGCAGTCGTTCTCGGTGCCGTACGAGTATCCCGTTTGCTTCACGGAGCATCTCTTCGCGCACGACAACCCGGTGTTCCGCGACACGCTGCTGCGGCGCGAGCCGGCGCGGCGCCACCGCTTCGTCGTATTCATCGATTCCAACGTCGCCGCATCGTTTCCCTCGCTCGCGCACGACATCGCCGGCTATGCCGGGCTGCACGGCGAGAGCCTGGAGCTCGTCGCGCATCCCGAGGTCGTGCCCGGCGGCGAGCACGTCAAGAACGATCCGGCGCTGCTGACGCGCCTGCAACAGCGCCTCGTCGACCTGCGCGTCGACCGGCACAACTTCGTCGTCGGCATCGGCGGCGGTGCGTTCCTCGACCTGGTTGGCTACGTCGCCTCGTCGACGCACCGCGGCATCCGCCACGTCCGCGTGCCGACGACCGTGCTGGCGCAGAACGATTCCGGCGTCGGAGTCAAGAACGGCGTCAATGCCTTCGGCGTCAAGAATCTGCTCGGCAGCTTCGCGCCGCCGTTCGCCGTCCTCAACGACGCCGACTTCCTGCGCACGCTGCAGCCGCGCGACAAGATCGCCGGCATCGCCGAGGCGGTGAAGGTCGCGCTGATCCGCGACCGCGTGTTCTTCGAGTGGCTCGAGGCCAAGGCCGACGCGCTGCGCGCTTGCGAGAGCGCGGCGATGAGCCGGATGATCCGGCGCTGCGCCGAGCTGCACATGCGCCAGATCGCGCACGGCGGCGATCCGTTCGAGAACGGCAGCGCGCGCCCGCTCGACTACGGCCACTGGTCGGCCCACAAGCTTGAGGCGCTGACCGCGCACGAGCTGCGCCACGGCGAAGCGGTCGCGATCGGCTTGGCGCTCGACGCGCGCTACTCGGTGCAGGTCGGCATGCTGCCCGCGGGCGGCGAGGACCGCGTGCATGCGCTGCTCAAGCGCTTCGGCTTTCACCTGTGGCACGCCGCGCTGGAGTCGCGCGACGCCGACGGCCACTGGCTGCTGCTGCGCGGCCTCGAAGAGTTCCGCGAGCATCTCGGCGGCGAGCTCACGATCACGCTGCTGCGCGACATCGGCGTCGGCGAAGAAGTGCACCAGATGGACCCGGCCGAGATCCTGCGTGCGCTCGTCTGGCTGCGCCGGCGGGAGCAGGGCGGGTGAACCTCGGCGCCGGCGTCCACCTCACCTACTGCAGCAACATCCACCCGGGCGAGTCCTGGGCCGAGGTCCGCGCGAACCTCGATCTCCACGTCGTCGCGGTGCGCGACCGGCTGATGCCAGAAGGCGACTTCGGCATCGGCCTCAGGCTCTCGGCGCGCGCTGCCGGGGAGCTGTCCGAGCCCGCGGTGCTGGCCGAATTCCGAGACTTCCTCCGCCGCCAGCGGATGTACGTCTTCACGATCAACGGATTTCCCTACGGCACCTTCCACGGGACGCGGGTCAAGGAAGACGTCTACCTGCCCGACTGGCGCGACGCCGAGCGGCTGCGCTACACCGACCAGCTCGCCGACCTGCTCGCCGCATTGCTGCCCGATGCACGGAGCGGCGAGCCGGCGGTCGAGGGCAGCGTCAGTACCGTGCCCGGCGCGTTCAAGCCCGCGCTCGGCGGCCCCGAGGACGTCGCGCTGATGGTCGAGCACCTGCTACGCCACGTCGGCCATCTCGTCGCGCTGCGATCGCGGACGGGCAAGCTCGTCGCGCTGGCACTCGAGCCCGAGCCGCATTGCTTCCTCGAGACCGTCGCCGAGGTCGTCGACTTCTTCGCGCAGCATCTCCACGGCGCCAACGCCGCACGGCGCACGATGGCGCTCACCGGTCTCGACCACGAAGCCGCGACCCGGGCCTTGCACGACCACCTCGGCGTCTGCCTCGATCTCTGTCACGCGGCGGTGGAATTCGAGGATGCGGCCGACTGCATCCGGCGCCTCGATCGCGCCGGCATCCGCGTCCACAAGATGCAGATCAGTGCCGGCCTGAGGCTGCCCGTGCTCGATCCCGAATCGCTGGCCGCGCTGAAGCGCTTCGACGATCCGGTCTACCTGCACCAGGTGGTCCAGCGGCGCGCCGGCGGCATCGTGCGTTTCGCCGATCTGCCCGCCGCGCTGGCCTCGCTCGACGGCGCGGCCGGCGACCGCGAGTGGCGCGTGCACTTCCACGTCCCCATCTTTCTCGACCGGCTCGCACCGTTCGCGTCGACGCAGTCGTTCGTCCGCGACGTGCTCGCCATCCACCGCGAGAAGGCGGTGTCGCCGCATCTCGAGGTCGAGACCTACACCTGGGACGTGTTGCCCGAGCCGTTTCGCGGCGGCAGCGTCGACGAGGCGGTCGCACGCGAGCTGGCCTGGGTGCAGGCGGAGCTGCGCGCATGAACCTGACCCTGGCGCTGCGCCTCGGTCGCATCTCGAACCTGCCCACGGTCTGGACCAACGTGCTCGTCGGCGTCGTGCTGGCCGGCGGCACGCTTGCCGACGCGCGCCTGCCGGCACTGCTGCTTGCGCTGTCGCTGTTCTATGTCGGCGGCATGTTTCTGAACGATGCCTTCGACCGCGGGTTCGACGCCGAGCATCGACCGGAGCGACCGATCCCGTCGGGCCAGGTCTCGGCGCAGCAGGTCTTCACGCTCGGCTTCGGCCAGCTCGTGCTCGGCCTGGTCGTCGTGGCGTGGGCGAGTCGCGGTGTCGACGGCACACCGGCCTGGCGCGCGCTCGCCGCCGGCGCGGCACTCGCCGCGGCGATCGTCTTCTACGACGCGCATCACAAGGGCAACGCGCTGAGCCCGCTGATCATGGGCCTGTGCCGCGTCTTCGTCGTCCTGACGGCCGCGTACTGCGTCGCCAGCGCGCTGCCGGCGGTCGTGATGCTGGCCGCGGGCGCGCTGCTGTGCCATCTCATCGGCCTGACCTACATCGCCAAGCAGGAACATCTCGACCGCATCGGCGCGCTCTGGCCGCTCGGCTTCCTCGCCGTGCCGGTCGTCTACGGCGTCGTCCTGGCGCTGTCGGCGCCCGCCACATGGCTGGCGCTCGCGCTCTACGTCGCCGTGCTGCTGTTCGCCCTGGGGCTCCTGCGCAGACGCGCACGGGGCGACGTGCCGCGGGCCGTCGTGACGCTGATCGCCGGCATGTCGGTGCTCGACGCCGTCGTCCTGGCCGGCGCCGACCAGATCGTGCCGGCCGTCCTCGCGGTCGTCGGATTCGCACTCACGGTGGCCTTGCAGCGCTGGGTGTCCGGCACCTGAAATTGCCGGCGCCCCGGGCGGGTGAATGGCAGTCCGGGGCCCTCAACCTCGCGCGGTGGGTGCCGAAAACGAGAGACACCTCTGCTCGCCCATGACCGTCGCCATCGCTCCGTCCGTCGTTGTCTCGCCTGCGCCGGGCGCCTCCTCCCGTCTGGCCGAAGCCGACGCTCTGGTGCGGAGCATGGGCATCCCGCCGCGGCCGGCAACGCTGATGGACCTGCAGGCCGAGATCGGCAAGGAAGATCCCGACTTCCAGCACGTGACGCGACTGGTCGCCAGCGATGTCGCGCTCACCGCGGCGATGCTGCGCATCGTCAACTCGCCGGCCTATGGCCTCACGCGGCAATGCGACACCGTCGGCCGGGCGGTCCGCATGGTCGGCCTCGAGCAGATCGCGCAGATCGTCACCGGCGTGATGCTGAGGAAAGCCCTGCGCACCGACGGCCCGCAGCTGACGCGCTTCTGGGACGTCTCGAGCAAGCGCTCGTTCGCGCTCTCGCGCCTGGCGGTCGAGCTCGGCGGCGGCACGGTCGACGTCGACGTCGCGCAGTCGTTCGGCCTGTTCTGCGACGTCGGCATTCCGCTGCTCATGCAGCGCTTCCCGGACTACGGCCCGACGCTGAAGGCCTGCAACGCCGAGAAGGTGCGCCTCTTCACCGACGTCGAGCAGGAGCGCCACAGCACCGACCACGCCCTCATCGGCTCGGTGATGGCGCGCAGCTGGGGCATCTCGAAGAACGTGTGTCAGGCGATCCGGCTCCATCACGACTACGGCGTGTTCCAGGATCCGGGGGCGCTGGATCCGGTCTGCCGCCTGATCGCGATGGGCCTGATCGCCGAGCTCGCGATCCAGCGATTCGCGCGCCTCAACGCCAGCACCGAAT
>Ga0123337_10004773_pt1 | contig 13623 bp, 13 predicted proteins | sample frozenSSSSmetaG_FD_89792 | JGI IMG/M metagenome (GOLD analysis project Ga0123337, IMG submission 89792) | Glacier valley bacterial and archeal communities from Borup Fiord, Nunavut, Canada, to study Microbial Dark Matter (Phase II) -... | ecosystem: Environmental > Aquatic > Freshwater > Ice >... | reverse complement strand
GGGATTGCGAGAATTGAACAATCTGCAACGGGGTGAATTGAAATTAGGGTCGAGTCTGACAATTGCTAACTACTGGCTACCAAGTAAGATTAGTGAGTTTAAGAGCCGATATCCCGGTATCAAGATTGACTGTAGCCTTGCCAATACAGACGAGATTTGTGTAGGAACTGCGACAGGACAGTTTGATTTGGGTTTGGTGGAAGGAGATGTGAAGCCAGCGCTTCAGAATACTCTAGAGTACGAAATAGTGGGGAGCGATCGCTTGCAAATTGTGGTAGGTAAAAAACACCCTTGGTTTGAGTGGGGAGAAATTGATTTAACCCAATTGACTAAAACCCTTTGGGTGATGCGAGAACCAGGTTCTGGAACCCAGCAAAGGTTTGAGGAAGCCTTACAAAATTGGGGAATCAATCTCAGTGAACTGAATGTAATTTTAGTATTCAATAGTGGGGAGATGACAAAAGCAGCGATCGAAGATGGTGTAGGTGCAATTGGAATTTCTGAGTTGATGGTAAAAAAAGAAATCCAGTTAGGAACTCTGCGGGCAATTCGAGTTATTGATAACAGAGAGGGCAACGGTGCGATGCCTACGGCGGGCTACGCCTACGCAGAAATAGTTCGACCTTTTTTCAAACTCAAACATCGTCAGCGTTTTCAAACTGCTCTTTCCAAAGTCTTTGAACAAATGTTGATATCTTCTATGTTAGATAGCTCACATGAACATATATCAAAATAAGTTATTTAAAGCAATACCTTGTCCTTTAGCACACGCTACGCGATCGCCAATTTAATCAGAAAGAATCGAGGCGCTAGTCGTACAGTATTCATGCTGAATTCTGTACGACTAGCGAATGAATTGAAAAACCCTGTAATCTCAAATCCGCTTGCAGGCGAGTCCAAAATCCCCTTCAGACCTTCTGCATATTTCTACTGATGGGGTCAAAACCTCTAGAAAACCGCGTGCTTTCATCGTAGTAAGCGCCAGTCAAATTCGCTCCATACAACTTGGCATAGTTGAGTTTGGCTCCCCGGAGATTTGCTTCATTTAGTTTGACACCGCTCAAATTAGCTCTGGTCAAGTTCGCTTGGGCTAAGTTAGCTCTACTCAAATCTGCTCCCCAGAGTTTAGCTTTAGCTAGGTTAGCTCCACTCAAGTCAGATCCCCATAAATTGATTCCAGGCAAATAAGCTCCAATCAGCTTGTCCCGACTTAAGTTGATCGCTGGAAAATATCTTTCCCCTGCGGCAAAACGCCTTTTTAATTCTTCAGCATTCATGCGTCGCGTTAACCTTCCTTAGCAATACAGAAGTTATTTGTTCCCATTCCTGGCTTAGTTCTCCTAAAAACTTTGGCTGACCACTGCGTTGATACCAAAAACGGGCATTGTTCAAATCGCCTTCTTTGCGGTGCAGGTAAGCATGAATCCAGGCACTATCGGCATCGCTGGCATTTGCAACTATTTCATGAGCTTTGCTCCAATCATCTTTTTTGTCATACCACATTGCTTGCAGTCCTTTTGGCAGTGTCTGAGGACATGGGCGCTGCTTTTCGATCAATTGCAGGAATTCCTCTATATTCACGATCGCCACCCAACAAGAATCAAGCTTCTATTTCTAAGATACTCCTCAGCTTGAGGTTAAGGGGAGTGAGAATTTTAGATTTTAGATTAAATAATTGAAATTTAATCCAAAAGACGCGACGCTCTCTACGTTCGCGCAGCGTGTCGCAGACAGACGCTAAAAGCGAACGAACACTCGCTAACGCTGCGCTATCGTCAATCCCTTTCACATCTACTTAACTGGAATAAGTTCAAACTCGAAAGTACTGATCAAACGGTCATGAATATAGACCTCTATTCTATGCTTACCAACCGGATCACCAGGAGCGATCGTCCAAAAATTCTCAATCACACCCCCTGGAGCCGACTGTGTGCGCCGTGTCACAGATGTAGTGCCGTCTGCTGATATTGAGAAGTTTTCACCGTTATCTGTACCCCAACTTTCTGGAGGTTTTGGTAAACGTAAGACTTCGCGCCATTTCACTTCACCTTGGTAATCTTTGAGTTTAATCCGCCAGCCGTAGCTTTTTCCTTCCTGAAGTGGCACTCTTGTTGTCTGGAAAATGGTAACGTTACCTTTGGAGTCAACTCTCTTCAGCCCGAACTCGGTGGTACTAACAGTAATCTGTTTTGTATTCGTTGGCGCAGGAGATGATATAGGATTTTCTCGCAAAACAGAACTAGCGTTGATTGGCTGACAACCCATGACCCCAGATATTAGCCAAGAAGAAGCTAGCACAGCAATAGTAGCCCAAATTCTCATTAGTATGGTTTTCCTGTCAAACTTTTAGTACTTATTCAAGTAATTTGACATATTTTCCGGGTCAAGGTAATCTATGGTTAGACAAAGATGAAATTGCGAGAGTGAATCTGGCGGATTTAACCGCTAAAATCACCGTAAAAAGTATACTTGAGTCAAAGCTTAACCTTTCAAATTAACCTTCCCTCAAACTTTGATCCATCTTGATGAGATAAAAGTTTTTGACTGCTGTGATAACTTCTTCGCCATTTTTCGAGCTGATCTATAGATATTGATTTAGATGTGACGTTCACACCATTTCCTCGCCAAGCAAGTTCTGAATCTGTTGTGAAAACCCCGCACTCTAATTGATCTAGCCTCATATTCCAATATTCACTAAATCGCCCTTTTAAAGTTATAACTTGCTCAAATACCTTATTTCTGTGTTTATTTCTTCTTTTTCTTTCTGTCGCTCCTGTTGCTTCTGTATCAATAAACTTAGTTTCAATTAAAAACAGACTACCTTTAAAGGTCAGGAAGACAAAATCACACTTCCCTAAATCTGTATAATCTGAAATTGGGGATTTTTCAAATAACAGCAATTCAGCGCATGAGGGAAACAACTCTTTAATATTCAGAAATAAATAAGCTTGCAATAGGAGTTCTTTATCATAAGGAAACAAAATTACTCCTTCAAAAAATTTTTGAATGTCCTCATGAGTTTGCGGTTGAATTTTTTTACAGTATGAAACAAATTTCTGTAGCTCGTTTACGATCATCAAGTTTTAACTCCTTCCCCCGGTCACAGCCTTGAGGGTATTAGCATAAAAAGATACCACTCCCTCAAGGAAAATATCATCCGCATAAGTAACTAAAAAAACTATGAAGCTCTTGCATATTTAAGGCTATTTACTGTTGACAGTTGGGTAAAACTAATTTTTAACCTGTTTTTCAGTATTAATAGACTTTTTACTCCTGGCGTCAGCTACCAGTCAGCGATTTTAGATGAGCAGTAAAACTGGCGTTTTGCAAAGCTTGAACAGTTATTCTAGAATCTTGTACGCAAAATTGCCAACCCAAGCGAACAAGTTTACGAGAATTTTCAGTTTGGATAATTCCAATCACTGGCATTTTTGCCTTTTCTTTGTCTCCTGACTGTTCTTGCAAAATTGTTTTCAAGTGATGTAAGTAATCGATATTATTTGCTTGCTGCGGATTTAACTCCACCATCACCATTTGTACTGTTTCCACCGGTTCTGCATCTTCAAGAATAAATTGAGTTTGTTCGTCGCGTCGATCTACTTTTCCCCAAATAATCAATCTAGTATCAACTACGAGTAGGGAACTAATGCGTTCATAGGTTTTAGGAAAAACTACAGCTTCTGTTTGTGTAGTTAAGTCTTCTATTTGCAAAATTGCCATCTGATCGCCTTTTTTAGTAACCACTTTTTTGACATTATTCAACATTACAACTGCACAAAGCTTTATTTCTTCCTTTTGTTCACCCAGTTGCGAAAGGTTAATTGGAGTCAAAAGTGGTGCTATTTTTCGTAAGGATTTCAGTGGATGATCTGATACATAAAAGCCTAGTAATTCTTTCTCTTTCTGCAACTTTTCCTGTGGGGTAAAATCCATTACAGGTTGAGATTTAGGAGCAGTTTCAAAGACATTATTTGCTCTTTTATCCTGAGTCGAAGAAAATCCGTCGCCTAATAAATCCAAGAGATTCCCTTGACCACTAGCTTTGTCTTTAGCGCGAGATTGTGCCCAATCATACACTAATTCTAAGTCGTTAATTAACTGTTGGCGGTTGGGTTGAATTTTGTCAAAGCCTCCACAGTAAATCAGTGACTCTAGAGTGCGGCGGTTAACAGCACGTAAATCCACGCGATCGCAAAAATCAGCAAGGGATTTAAACTCTCCTGTCTGATCTCTCGCTTCCAAAATACAGGCGATCGCATTCTGTCCTACGTTACGTACCGCCGAAAATCCAAACAGAATCTTTCCCAATGTCGGCGTAAAATCAACACCAGAACGATTAATATCTGGCGGATCTATGGAAATAGCCATATTTGTACAGTTAGTAATATATCTCTGTACCTTATCGGTATCACCACTGTTAGCCGTTAACAGCGCCGCCATATATTCTAATGGGTAATTAGCTTTTAAATATGCTGTTTGATAAGTTACATAACCATAAGCAGTCGAATGGGATTTATTGAAACAATTGGAAGCTATTAAGCCATTTTTGACCGCAAAATTATGGTCACGCTCAACCCCAATGTCATAGACATTTTGTTTGCCTAAATATTTACGTGTGGCTATTTTGATCATCCTAACGTATCCCCGAAAAAAAAATTGCTAAATTAATTAATTGATAAAATAAGCAAAATTGTAGCTGTATTGATACCTATAATACAAAATTATATCACTAGAAAACACTGCTATACTTTTGCACAAAACTAGCCATAATATATCAAAACTTTGGTAAGCTATTAGATAAACAGTTAATAGCCGTATAATTGCTGTTTTTAAAGGTTATTAAACACATTTCAATAGATATTAATCCGCTTAGTCAGATGCCTGGGGAGTGGGGAAGAAGCTCTTGAACTCTTAGCTGGGGTAAAACAAGTTTACCCTTGTGTACTCCGCCCCTCTGCCTCTTTCCAATGCCCAATGCGTCAGTTACTATCGTTGAAAAGCAACTCGCTATGAGAGGGTGTCTGTAGGTGAAAGTGGCGCTGATCGTAATTTTGGCGGTGGTTGTAGGATTGTTTGTGGTAGTCGAGATCGGACTGCGATCGCTCTTTGGCTTTGGCAATCCCCTGATTTACATTGGTGATGAGCAGATTGGTTATTTATTGGCTCCTAACCAGCATACCCGTCGTTTTGGTAATCGCATTGAAATTAATGAGTATTCTATGCGAGGTAGTCCGATAAATAAGACACCTGCACCTTCTGGGCTGCGAGTTTTACTGTTAGGTGATTCGATTGCTAATGGTGGCTGGTGGACAGATCAGACTAATACAATATCCAGCCTGATGATGCGTTCTCTGACATCATCCACTAATAGTAATTATCAGGAAGTAGAAGTATTGAATGCTTCAGCTAACTCTTGGGGTCCAAGGAACGAATTAGCTTATTTACAGAAGTTTAGCAATTTCAACGCGCAAGTGGTAGTGTTATTAATTAATACCGATGATTTGTTTGCTACTCCTCCCACTTCTTTACCGGTAGGACGCGATCGCAACTATCCTGATAGTAAACCTCCCCTAGCATTAGTGGAAGTGTGGCAACGTTATATCATCAAACAAAAGCCAATTCCCGAAATGAAAGCAGTGCATAATGAAGCAGGCGATCGCGTTGGGATTAATCTGGAGGCGATCGGCAAAATTCAAGCCCTGAATCGCCAAACCAACAGCCAATTTCTACTAGTTATGACTCCCTTACTGCGAGAAATTGGTGAACTAGGCCCCCGCGATTACGAAATTAAAGCCCGCCAGCGCTTGAACGATTTTACCAAAGCACAGCAAATTAAGTATATAGATTTTTTACCGATATTCAATTCAACCACCAACCCGCAAGGTTTATATCACGATCACATTCACCTCAACTTGCAAGGTAATAAATTTGTCAGTGAAGTTATGGAGCGATCGCTTTTGGAAATACTGGGGGAGGCGTCAATGTAATTTATAATTAATAATTCCTAATTTCAAGAGTATGTGAGCTTCTGAAATATCCATTTTATATTAGTAAATTAGACAATATGTTGAAATATCACTTTTAGTAAATCTCCTTGTGTAAAAGGCTTAGTCAAATAGCCAGATGCTCTGACCATCCTAGCTTTAGCTCTATCTATAAACCCGACTTTTTCTGACACCATAATTACAGGTATATTTTTAAAATGTGAGTGTTTACGCAGCAAAGAGCAGAGTTCATATCCATTTAAATTAGGCATCGAAATATTCAACAAAATTATGTCGGGTTTTATGCGAATAATTTGCATTAAAGCTTTTAAAGAATCGGTGACTCCGACAACAGAAAAAGTTTGCTCATCTAAATAACTTTTAATATCATTCAATACCGTTGGACTGTCATCAATACAGAAGATTGTGTAGATTTTTTTGTCAGCAGGCGGTTGGATGATTCCCTGAGCTCTATGTTCATTAGTATTAATCGGGTAGGCTACTGATTTATAGCTATTTGTTCTAGGTAACTCTGGTGTAGTTTTGACTTTAGGTTGTAGCTGATTTATTTGGAACAATTGTGAGGGGTGCGATTGAGAACTTGGCGATGTCTGACGATAAACTGCTTCTCTTTCAGAGACACCAACGCTTCGGGGCGTTTGACATCCTTCAACTAATAAGCGGAGATTTAGATGACAAAACTTTGGCATGTCATCCAGAAAGCTTTCAGGAATAAACTCATAACTCCCCTCTTCTAAGTTCAAGAATGACTCTAGAACTTCTAGCGCCAATTGTTCTATCAGTATCGCCGCTTGAGAGGGACTGATATATTTCTGATTGACTAACCAGCAAATAGCCAGATAATCTGGGTTTGGTATTGCTTGATTTTCAATACCAGTTTCAAATATCGCCCGTAACTGTTCTTTGATTCCGTCAGGGAGAGTAGAAATTTGCTGACTCAAACGTTGCAAATTCCTGTAAAGCGGCTCAAACATTTTTTCTGAGTAGCAGGCATAAATTAGTTTACCCTCGTCCATATATATTGACCAAGAGCCTGACGTGCTAAACACCTGCAAACAACCAGTAACCGACTTACCAGTGATTTTTTTCAACAGAGATAAAGGCTGGAGCTTTTGGAAAAATCTGTATCTACTAATCGGAAGTATCTTCATTGGAATGGCTCTGGAATAAAATTAATATTTGCAGGCAAAATTAATGAATTACCTTTTCGCAATTCACCGCGACTTTCTTGGAAGCACTGTTAGATAAATATAGCGGTCACAATTGAGTTAGTACAGAGATTCCACACCCCCCAACTCTTAATTCACCAATCTCTGTTAAGCTATAATGCACGAATTACAACTAAACCAATTCATCCTATTACCCAATAGTAAAATTGCCCGACTGGTTGTCAGGATATAGTATTTCAAAAATTAGATTGGTTTTCTGTATCTTTCGCTAATCTAGCCAATCTAACAGTAACTTAAGTGCCACGCACAGACAATTGGCTCTCGCCCATCAGTCACAAAAGCATCATTGTTATACGTATTTGTCAGCCTAAAATTGCAGATACTTTAATTCTCTTACAAAAGTTTTTTTACCCATAATGCTAAAATATGGAGTGACCAAAATTTACTGTAATGTAGACAAAAATGCCTCTCAATCAAGACTTTTAGCCATTAATTACGTGCTAACGAACTATGTTTTTGTAGTCGTGACACAGGTGGTTGGGTACTTTTCCAAGAAGTTTATTCTTGAGGGTAACTTCATCAAGAGAAAAAGTATTATTAAAAACTAAGCGTTCCAAAAGTTCAATGTCTTACTTAAGTTTGTGATTGTAGAGCAACTTTTAGTGTTGGGATTGGGCAAAATTATCACTTGCACAACAAACAAGAATGGTAAACCTCCGACCAAGGATGAGTTAGCTGATAATTGCCGCCATGATGGTATGTGGTGAGATGCACAGGCGACCAAATCAGCAGAAGGAATCTCTTCATAAGTACTAGAAACGGGTTCTGATGTTGTGTGGGGCTAAATAGTCACCCTGCACAGTTTGGAGTGACAAATTCAAGAACTTATAACGATGGTCTTGATTGGTAGTACAGACCTGCAAAATAGCTATTTTCAGCTAGATGGTAGATAACAAGTAACGTACTCACTAAAATTTAGATTACTATAATTTTCAAAAAAAGTTAGCAAAAATATATAAACTTCATGATAAATAAGTAAACTAAACATGAAAACTAATCAATAGCATCTTCCAGATAATTGTCATAAATATTTATTTATTTGGATGTCCTGAAATGCTAAAAATGTACAGTAAAAGATAATTTTGGATGCTTATTTAATTACACTTATAAATGAGTGAATCATTTTATAGTAGCAATTTGCCCGAAAAATCTCAGGTTTTAAAAGTTACAAATATAAATACAAAAGTCGCAGACATGGTATTAATTAACTCACAAGATATATGTAGCAAAAAGACGCAAATAAATTCTTTGCGTCTTGGGCGTGAGATTTAGAAGTGGATACTTCTCCATCTACTTAAACTTGCTCCCGCCAGCACCAGCTTAAAAGTGTGCCACCAGCCACCAGCTTAACTACTTCCAATAGCCAATAACCACCGTGTAGTAAATTCATTGTCGATGGAATAGCAGCAGCAGCTTCAAATAAGTTGAGTTGAACTGCTATAGCGCACATCTGCGGAGTTAAGAAATAGGTGTCAAGCATCGCTATAGTTAGCAGCAGCACGGATAAAACAATACTGCCAATACGCAAGTGATATTGGGTTTTGCTCAAAGCTAGTGCCCCAGTCAATACTACAGCAGCAGAGAATAATTCTATCCGATTGAAGTTCCAAAAAATCATATAGCCTGCTGTCGTAAAACCAGCTTGGCTGATCATTCCAGACAGATAAAGACTAGGCATGATTACCCAGTCTAAAACTAGACTAGCACTGAGCCAAAAGCCCAAAGTCAATATGATCGCAGTTTGCCAAATTGGCCGTTTGAATCCCAGGTTAGAAGTAGCAGTCATATAAATAATTGCGTGTGTTGTATTTCTTAGTGTCCAACTTAACCAGCAATTTGACAATAAATATCACTAACCTTTACAAAGCGATCGCTCTTAATTCTGAACTCAATCCCAAGATTTTTTAAACTTAGTTAAGAAATATTAAGATATTTTAAAAAGTAATTTAAATAATGTTGCAAGTGAATAGTGAAAAAGTACAGCTTAAAGACAAAGAGATATGAAAATCTTTATTTGAGCCAATCAACACCTTTGAAGAATTCGCCGTCCGCCGAAAAAGTTTTACAGACCAAACAATTTTGTCCGGGACTGCTGAAATTTTGGGCAGCCCTAAAATCGGTTGCAATCAAAATAGCATCATCTATTTCTACGGCATACATCGCTTTGTTTGCTTTGAGAATTGGTCAATAGCGATCGCAAAATTATTTGCCATGTGTCCTCTGCGCCTCTGTGGTTAGTTATTCCGTAGACTTGTGCGTAAGTCCTACTGTATTCCATGCAATTGAGAACCGTTATAGTAAGGGCACAGCAATGCTGTGCTGAGTTTACTCCAGTCAAAGCAAAACGCCCCGTTACCGCTAACACCACTCGTTACTCAGCACTGATCACCCTACATGGAGAGAAAAATTTGAAAAATCAGCAATTGGGAAATTGGCAAACCACAGTTTTAGGAATTGTATTAGCAATACTACTGATTATCGGACTAAATTCCTTTATCATTATTAATCCTGGACAAGCAGGAGTGATCAGCGTCTTGGGTAAAGCTAGAGACGGCGCTTTATTAGAAGGTATTCACGTAAAACCGGCTTTTATCACAGTGATAGATGTGTATGATTTGACAGTGCAAAAGTTTGAAGTACCAGCAGAAAGTTCTACCAAGGATCTGCAAAATTTATCTGCGAGATTTGCGATTAACTTTCGCCTCGACCCCATAAAGGTAGTTGAAGTTAGAAGGAAACAAGGAACCTTAGAAAATATTGTATCAAAAATCATTGCACCTCAGACACAAGAAGCATTTAAAATTGCCGCAGCCAGAAGAACAGTAGAAGAAGCAATTACCAAAAGAAGTGAATTGAAAGAAGACTTTGATAATGCGTTAGGCGATCGCTTAGACAAATATGGGATAATTGTGTTAGATACTAGCGTAGTTGACTTAGCGTTCTCACCAGAATTTGCCAAAGCAGTGGAAGAAAAACAAATTGCTGAACAGAGGGCGCAAAGAGCCGTTTATGTAGCACGGGAAGCTGAACAAGAAGCACAAGCAGATGTGAATCGCGCCAAAGGTAAGGCGGAATCTCAAAGACTCTTAGCAGAGACACTCAAAGCCCAAGGAGGACAGTTGGTTCTCCAAAAAGAAGCAATTGAAGCTTGGAAGAGTGGCGGCGCTCAGATGCCAAAAGTCCTTATTATGGGTAGTGACTCCAAAAGCGGCGTCCCCTTTATGTTCAACCTTGGCAATGTCCAAAATCAACCTTAAAGCCGAGCGAAGTCGAGGCTTTGATTCGAGTCAAGAATACTTAGTAAGTTAGGCTAATCCTAACTCAAACACAACAGAAAAACTAACAAGATAATAAACGAAGTTTATGTCAATCCCCAATCATCAGAATCTCACCGCCGAAGAAGCGAAAAAATTACTGAATAAATTCAACTGTCTAGACATTGCACCTGTCCTGAAGCCATCAGAAAAATCTGTAATTCGTAGTGCCTTAATTTTGCTCACCAACCTTGCTGATTACCAAATTTTAGGAATTTGTGCTGATACAGCAGAAGAAGGAATATTGGCTATGAAGGACTATTCTCTGGCTTTAGGTTATGAGGCACCAAACAATTTACCTACAACCGAAGGGCCAGTTTATATCAAATTAAATGGGAAAAATGGCTTGTGTTATCTCGATTCTTATGCTGGACATCATCGGGGTGTATTAGTATCTTGTCAGTCTGATGACGAAGGGGAAATCAACGAGATGTATGGACATTTACCCTTGGATTTATTTGTATAGAACTTGGCAAATGTAGGTAGGGTATGTGCCTTGCCTACTCACTAATGAAAAATAACTAATGACGGAAATCTTATGAGTATTATTACGCTACAATCAGTAAAAAAAGACTTTGGCATCAAGGAAATTTTAAAAGATGCTAGTTTTAGCGTCGATGCTAGCGATAAAGTTGGTTTAATTGGTACTAATGGCTCCGGTAAATCAACCATATTAAAAATGATCGCTGGTCTAGAATCGATAGATAGTGGTCAAATTTTAATCAACTCTGGTTCTAAAATTATCTACTTACCCCAGCAGCCAGATTTAGATGAAAATCACACAGTTCTAGAGCAAGTTTTTGCTGACAGTGGCGAACACATGGCTTTGGTGCGTGAGTATGAGGAACTGTCAGATAAATTGGTTCATTATCCAGATGATAGGCAACTGATGTCTCGCCTTTCTGTGGTGATGCAACGGATGGATACGAGTGGTGCTTGGGAACTAGAAACCAATGCCAAAATCATTCTCACAAAATTAGGAATTTCCGACTTTGACGCCAAAATAAGCACTTTATCGGGAGGTTATCGCAAACGCATTGCTTTAGCATCAGCGTTGCTAGCAGAACCAGATGTTTTGCTCATGGATGAGCCGACAAACCATCTTGATGCTCTTTCTGTTGAATGGTTACAAAGTTATTTAAATCGCTATCGCGGGGCGCTTTTTCTAATCACCCACGATCGCTACTTTTTGGATCGTGTTACCAATCGGATCATTGAAATTGACCGAGGCGACATTTACACCTATACAGGCAACTATTCATATTACCTGGAAAAGAAAGCCTTAGCTGAAGAATCTGCCGTAAGTAGTCAACGTAAACATCAAGGTTTGTTGCGGCGGGAGTTGGAATGGCTCAAAAAAGGCCCCAAAGCCAGAAGTACTAAGCAGAAAGCTAGAATTGACCGCGCTCATGCTTTGCGGGATACTGAGTTTAAACAAGTTCAGGGTAAAGTTGATATTTCTACAGTTGGTCGTCGCATTGGCAAAAAAGTTATTGAATTAAATCAAATTTCTAAAGCCTACAATGGACGTACCCTGATTAATAATTTTACCTACGAATTTGGTCGAGAAGACCGCATTGGCATCATCGGCGCTAATGGTGCTGGTAAATCCACTTTAATGGATATGATTACTGGGCGGGTTAAGCCAGATTCAGGCATTGCAGAGATTGGTACTACAATTCACATCGGTTATTTTGACCAGCATTCTGAAGAATTGCTCACAAAAATGAACGAAAATCAGCGCGTGATTGACTATATCAAAGAAGAAGGGGAATTTGTCAAAATTACTGATGGTACTCAAATTACTGCTTCTCAAATGTTGGAGCGGTTTTTGTTTCCTGGTAATCAGCAATATGCCCCAATTAATAAACTTTCTGGTGGAGAAAAAAGACGTTTATTTCTGTTGCGGGTTCTGATGGGTGCGCCGAATGTGTTGATTTTAGATGAACCGACAAATGATTTAGATGTACAGACATTGGCAATATTAGAGGATTATTTAGAAGATTTTGCTGGGTGTGTAATTGTAGTTTCTCACGATCGCTACTTTCTTGATCGCACCATCGACACAGTATTTTCCTTTGAGGAAGGCGGTAATCTCCGGCAATATCCAGGTAATTACTCAGTTTATCTGGACTTTAAGAAGGCTGAAGAAGCACAGCAACAAGCTGCTAATGCTAAGGAGAAGCCCAAAAATATCGAAGTCCAAAATGTTACGTCTTCGCCCAAAAATGTAGAGAATACAAAGCGGCGCAGTTTATCCAATTGGGAAAAGCGAGAATTTGAGCAGTTAGAAGGTAAAATTGCCGAATTAGAAGCTGAGAAGGCAGAAACGGAGAAAACACTGGCGAATGTCTCACCGGGGAATTATAGCCAAGTGCAAAAACTGTATGATCATGTGGAAAAACTCAAGCACGCGATCGATGTGGCGACTGAACGCTGGTTAGAATTGGCAGAGATGGAGTCTTGATGGTAAGCATCTCACGTTTGTAAATACCTAGCGATTAGAAATCGCGCCTATACAGACTTGTGTTGAGCGCAGTCGAAATACAAAACCCACCTCCGTGGGTTCAAAACCTCGCCTACAAGTGGCGCGAAAAAGTCCTTGTATCTCAAGGTAGGCTTCCGCCGTGAGCGTCAGCCGAACGGTAAAAACCCCACCCCGAACTGTCTGTCTTAGTTTAATTGCGAATTAAGAAAAAGCGAATTGCGAATTTGGTTTATTAGTCCGCGTAGGCGGACTTTGTTTGTGTAGCCGCGAATTCCATTCGCCCGGTGTAAGATGTAAAATTTAATTGCTCAATATGCCAACTAAAATGTGAGTCAATTCAGTTAATTCTTCAGGAACCCGATATAATTTAAGGTCTTCCGTTATCTGTTTTCCCTGACGGTTGTATATTGCAAATCGCCAATCTTCACCAGTAGTTACAGACCCATAAAGAACTGGTAACTCTGAATCTATCCATTGATCGAGTGCAATCAATTCAACTGCTAATTGTGTAAATCCTCTACTTAAATCTGCTTGTTTCGCTTCAATTACTAACAATCCCTTACCTTTATTAATGTAGTAATCCAAGC
>Ga0123337_10004772_pt1 | contig 13625 bp, 11 predicted proteins | sample frozenSSSSmetaG_FD_89792 | JGI IMG/M metagenome (GOLD analysis project Ga0123337, IMG submission 89792) | Glacier valley bacterial and archeal communities from Borup Fiord, Nunavut, Canada, to study Microbial Dark Matter (Phase II) -... | ecosystem: Environmental > Aquatic > Freshwater > Ice >... | reverse complement strand
TTCGAGCTGGCCCGCCTCGGCGATCTTCCAGCGCGTGTTGCGGCTGATCGCGGCGATCGCCTCGCCCCGCGTCGGGTAGTTCTGGCTCAGGCCGCCGACGGTGGTGACACGGTAGGTCGAGGTAAGCGGCTGCAGGACGATCTTCCAGACCCGCACCGAGTGGGCGATGCGGCGGTCGCGCCAGTACCAGCGGTCGCGGTAGATCTCGGCCTCGGCGACGAAGAAGAGCGGCACCGCCTTGAGCAGCGCGTCGTCGGCGCCCTTGCCGAGCTCGAAGTCGACGGCGTAATTGAGGAAGACGCCGTCCTCGTCGCGGACGACATCGAAGGTCGTCAGCTCGGGCTCGACGGCGCGCGCCGGGCCAGCCTGGAAGACAGCGCCGACCGCCGCCGCCGGCAGCACCGCCCGCGACGCCGCGACGCCGAGCGCGCGTAGCACGCTGCGGCGGCGCAGGGAGCCGTGCGGCGGCAGGCGGGTCATCGGCTGGAGGTCTCTGTCGGGGCGGGACGTTTCTCGATCAGGGCGAGGAAAAAACCGTCCCCGACAGCGGATGCGGCCGTGGGCGAAGGCATGGCGTCATTGTCGGCGAGAGGTAGCAGCTGGCCCGGCGAAGCCGGGTGCCCGACAGGGGCGGCGTCCGCCTGCCGTTGCAAAAAAGCGTCGATCTGGTCCTGGCCTTCGGCGCGGAACACCGAGCACGTGCAGTAGAGGAGCCGGCCACCGAGCGCGAGCAGCGGCCAGAGGGCGCCGAGCAGCGCTGCCTGGGTCGCGGCGAATGCAGCGAGGTCGGTCGGCCGGCGCAGCCAGCGCACGTCGGGATGGCGGCGCACGATGCCCGAGGCGCTGCAGGGGGCGTCGAGGAGGATGCGGTCGAAGGGTTGGCCGTCCCACCAGGTCGAGGGCTCGGCGGCGTCGGCGGCGCGCGTCGTGGCAGCGAGGCCGAGCCGGGTCAACGTTTCGTCGACGCGGACGAGGCGGACCGGGTCGCGGTCGATGGCCAGCAGGTCGACATCGGCGAGCTCGAGCAGGTGCGCGCTCTTGCCGCCGGGCGCGGCGCAGGCGTCGAGGACGCGCATCCGGCCCGGGCGCGGATCGGCGAGGAGGAGCGGCGCGGCGCGCTGGGCGGCGGCGTCCTGGACCGAGACGAGGCCGTCGGCGAATCCCGGAAGCTGGGTCACGGGCACGGGCCGGTCGAGGACGACGGCCGACGACCCGAAGCCGCCCGCTTCCATGTCGACGGACGCAAGCAAGCGCGCGCCGATGCCCACATCGGCGAGCGCCTGAACATACGCCGCGGCTGTGCTGCGCCTGGTGTTGACGCGCAAGGTCATCGGCGGATGCTGGTTGTCGGCCTCGGCGATCGCCTGCCACTGCGACGGCCAGTCGGCGCGCAGCCGGTCGAGCCACCAGATCGGATGGTTGAAACGCGCCAGCGGGTCGGCCAGCGCCGCGGCGACGATCGTCTCGCGCTCGCGGATGAAGTGGCGCAGCACGGCGTTGACGAAGCCGGCGCTCGACGTCGCCCGGGCGCGGATCGCGGCGACGGCCTGGTCGACGAGCGTGTGGTCCGGATACGGCGGCGCGTCGGACGGCCAGAGGAGCGTCAGAGCCGTCAGCAGCAGCGCGTCGGTGAACGGCGGCGGCATCTTCGGCGCGAGCTGGCGGCGCACGACCTCGGCGGCGCCGAGTCCGCGCAGCGCGTGGAAGGCGAGCGCCTGCGTGCCGGGCCGGGCAGAAGCAGGGCAGCGCGCCAAGGCATCGTTGAGCGATCGGCCGGCGCGCACGGCGGCGACCGCGTCCGCGGCGTGCCCGAGGAGGCGTGCCAGCGACAGCGTGGCCGGCGAGGAAGGCGCTGTCACCCGGGAAGTCTATGACGCCCTGAGGCACCGACCGACTGGAGTACGCTCTCGTCCCCGACGCCCCGAAAACGCTCATGGCCGGCGACAAGCCCACTCCAATCTTTCGCAAGGACAGCGACGACCTCGCCCGGCTGCCGGCCTCCGACCGGATTCGCTATCGTCTGATCGGCTCGAACTGTCGCTATCACGCCAACGACAACATCGCCGATTTCGTCGAGGACGGCGAGCTCGACGAGCTCCGTGCCGAGGTCGAGGAGCAGATGCAGGGCGTGCTGCGCGCGCTGGTGATCGACACCGAGAGCGACCACAACACCAGCGACACCGCCAAGCGGGTCGCCAAGATGTTCATCACCGAGGTCTTCGCCGGCCGCTACACAGTTGCGCCGACGGTGACCGAGTTCCCGAACATCTCGCGCCTCAACGAGCTGATGATCGTCGGCCCGATCAAGGTGCGAAGCGCGTGTTCGCATCACCTCTGTCCCATCCTGGGCAAGGTGTGGATCGGCCTGCTGCCGAACGAGCACTCGAACCTGATCGGCCTGTCGAAGTACGTGCGCATCTGCGACTGGATCATGAGCCGGCCGCAAATCCAGGAAGAGGCCGTGACGATGCTGGCCAACGAATTGCAGGACCGCGTCAAGCCCGACGGCCTGGCGATCGTGATGGAGGCCGACCACTTCTGCATGGCCTGGCGCGGTGTCAAGGACGATCAGGCGATGATGACCAACAGCGTGATGCGCGGCGCCTTCCTCAAGGACGCGAACCTGCGCCGCGAGTTCCTGTCGCTGCTCGCCAAGAAAGACTGAGGAAGAACCGACGATGCTGGTCCGACTCATGTACGCGAGCCGCGCTGTCGAAGCGGTCGACAACGATGCGCTCGCCGTCATCCTGCGCCAGTCGAAGGAGCACAACCCGGGCGTCGGCGTCACCGGCGTGCTGTGCTTCTGCTCGAACGCGCGCATCTTCCTGCAGGTGCTCGAAGGCGGGCGCGGCGCGGTCAGCGCGGTCTACAACCGCATCTCCCGGGACCCGCGCCACGCCGAGGTCGTGCTGCTCAGCTACGAGGAGATCGGCGAGCGCAGCTTCGCGAGCTGGTCGATGGGCCAGGTCAACATGAGCCGGCTCAACCCGGCGCTGGTGCTGAAGTACTCGGAGAACGCCGTGCTCGATCCATACGCCGTCTCCGGTCACGCCTCGCTCGCGCTCTTCAACGAGCTGGTCGCGACGGCGTCGATCGGCGCCCAGGTCTAGCCGCGGCGGCTCACTCCGCGGGCGCGGGCGCAGGACGAGCGTCGGTCCGGCTCACGGTGCGCGACTCGATGTAGATCCGGCCGATCTCCGGGAAGCGCGCGCGGATCGCCCGCTCGATCCGGTTGACCGCCGCCGAGATCTCCTCGGCAGGCACGCCGTCGCGGAACTCGGCGTCGAGCGCGAGCAGGACGTCGTCGGGGCCGAGGTGCATCGAGAGCGGCCAGCCGGCGCGGTAGACGTCGCGCTCACTCTGCGCGATGCGCCGAATTTCCTCGGCCATCTCCGTGTCGACACCTTCGCCGACGAGAAGCTTCCTCGACTGGAAGATCAGCAGCAACGAGACGCCGCACAGCAACAGGCCGATGACGATCGACGCGCCTGCGTCGAAGGCCGGAATCCCAAGCGCGTGGCTGCCCCAGATGCCGATGGCCGCCGCCGCGAGCCCGGCGATCGCGGCGCCGTCCTCGGCCATCACGGTGTAGAGCGTCGGATCCTTGCTCGTGCGCAACGACTTCCAGAACGGCTCGGCGCCGATCGAGCGCTTGAACTGGCGCAACGCGATCAAAAAGCTCGTGCCCTCGAACAGCGCCGCCGCGCCGAGGATCGCGTAGTTCCAGCCGGCGTCCTCGAGCGGCGTCGGGTCGATGAGGTGCAGCACGCCCTCGTAGACCGACACGCCGCCACCGACGCCGAAGATCAGCACCGCGACGATCAGGCTCCAGAAGTAGAGCTCCTTGCCGTAGCCGAAGGGATGGCGCTGGTCGGCGGGCCGGTCCGACAGGCGCATGCCGACGAGCAGCAGGACGCCATCCAGGGTGTCGACCGTGGAATGGATGCCCTCGGAGAGCATCGCCGAGCTGCCGGTGGCCGCCGCACCGATGAACTTCATCACCGCGATGGCGACGTTGGCGCCGATGGCGCCGTAGACCGCGAGCCGGGAATCCGCCAACGGGGATCAGCGAGGCCGGTCCGCGTCGGCGCGCCGGCTCAGCAGTCGATGCGGGTCGCGCCGCTGGCGCCGGTCGACGGTCCGGCCGGATTGCCGCTCAGGCCGACGGCGGGCTTGCCGGCATCGCCGGCGGCCGGGGCGAGCTTCTTCGTGCAGGCGCCGCTGCTCGAGGCCGGCTTGGGCCTGGACGCGGCGCGAGCGGCAGCCGAGCGCGTCGTCAGCTCGGTGCGGCCGGCCGATGCGTTCGGCGGCACGGGCGTGCCGAGCGGAAGCGAGTCGCCCGTGACCGGCGAGCCGGTGTCGACGCCGGCTGGAATGCGCGACGTCTCGGACGCGTTCGGCGGCAGCCGTCGCGGCGGCTTGACCTTGTCCTGCGCCGTGGCGAGGAGCGGCACGGCCAACGCGAGCGACAACGAGACGGCGAGGCATCGAAGCGACGATCGGTTCACGGGCGGCTCCTTTCAGGCAGGACAAACAGTGTCCGCGCTCGCGCGTCGACGCGGCGTCGGACGGCGCCGCGTCCGGTCGTGGCGGCCGCGGGCCGGCGACGCAGAAACGCGCTCATGCAGCCTTCTTCGCCGCAGCCTTCCTGGCCACGACTTTCTTCGCCGCGCCTTTCTTGGCGGCGACCTTCCTGGCCGGCGCCTTCTGCGTGGACGCGGTCGATGCCGGCGCCTGTGCGGTCGCTTCGCTCGCCGGCGCTGCCGCTGAGGCGGGCGCTCCGCCTTTCTTCCCGACCGGCACACGCACCGGCCGCGGCTCGAACGCGAACACGACCTTGCCTTCCTTCGCGTCCCACGCGAGGCGCGCCTTGAACTTGCGCCGCGTCTTGTTGGAGACGAAGCCTTCGAGCAGATCGGTCGCGCCGGTCGCGAGCAGCCTGGTCATCTGCTCGCGCGCGACCGCCTGCTGCAGGATCACCTTGCCGCTCTTGAAGTCGCACGTCACCTGCACGCCGACCGAGTGCTCGCAGACGTAGTTCGAGCCGAACTCGAAAACGTTGCCCTGCGTCTTCGGGCACTTGCCGAGGCTCTCCTGCTCGCCGAAATCGACCGGCTCGCCCGACTCGCCTTCCTTCCTCGCGTCTTCGCCGAAGTCGAACTCGAGCTTCCAGTTGTGGAGCTCCTCGTCGCGCACCAGCTTCATCTCCGCCGTGAACGGCCAGCCCGCCTTCGAGCGAAAGCCCTCGAGCGGACCGATGCGCTTGTCGCGCAGGAACGCCTCGACCTCGGCCAGCTCGAACGCGCGGCCGCCGGGGATCTTGCTGATCGAGAAGCCGCAGCCCTCGACCGGCGTGTGCGACGCGTCGCCGACCTTGCCCTGCGGATAGCCGATGCAGGTGTAGCGGCGGTAGTTCTCCTTGACCGTGCCGCCGCAGTTCGGGCAGGGCGAGGCCAGCGTCGCGTAGTCGCCCGGGATCGTGTCGCGGTCGTACTCCTTGGCCTTCTTGACGATGCGCTCGGCCATCTCGGCGATGCTCTTCATGAAGGTCTCGCGCTCGAGCAGGCCCTTCTCCATCTCGGCGAGCTGGAACTCCCAGGCGCCGGTGAGTTCGGGCTTGGTCAGGTCCTCGACGCCGAGGCCGCGCAGCAGCGTCATCAGCTGGAACGCCTTCGCGCCCGGCACGAGCTCGCGCCCTTCGCGGTGGATGTACTTCTCGTAGATCAGGCCTTCGATCGTGGCCGCGCGCGTCGCCGGCGTGCCGAGGCCTTTTTCCTGCATCGCCTCGCGCATGTCCTCGTCGTCGATCAGCTTGCCGGCGCCTTCCATCGCCGAGAGCAGCGTCGCCTCGGTGTAGCGCGCCGGCGGCCGCGTCTTCAGCGCCTTGACGTCGACGCTCTCGGTGCGCGCCAGCTCGCCCTGGGCGACGGCGACGAGGTTGGCGTCGTCTTCCTGCGCCTCGCGGCCGTAGACCGCGAGCCAGCCCGGCTTGACCATCACCTTGCCGTTGGTCTGGAACTTGAAGTCCTTGCCCGCGGCGGCGACTGTCGAGATCCGCGTCGTCACCATGAACTCGGCCGACGGGAAGAAGACGGCGAGGAAGCGCTTGGCAACCATGTCGTAGAGCTTGGCCTCGATCTCCGACAGACTCTTGGGCGGCAGGAGCGTCGGGATGATCGCGAAGTGGTCCGAGACCTTGGCGTTGTCGAAGATCTTCTTGATCGGCTTGACATAGCCTTCCTTCAGCGCCGTCCGCGCGTGCACGGCGAGCGGTCGAAGCGGGCCCGGCATGTCTTCCTTCGAGATCATTGCGATCGTGTCCTTGGCGACGGCGACGTAGTCCTCGGGCAGGTGGCGACTGTCGGTCCGCGGGTAGGTCAGGACCTTGTGCTTCTCGTAGAGCGCCTGGGCGATCGAGAGCGTGGTGCGTGCCGAGAAGCCGAAGCGCGAGTTGGCCTCGCGCTGCAGGCTCGTCAGGTCGTAGAGCTGTGGCGGCGCCTGGTTGCTCGGCTTGGCCTCCTCGGTGACGGCGGCCGGTTGGCCCTGCACCGCGGCGGCGATCGCCATGGCGTCGGCCTCGTTCCACAGGCGATCGGAACGCAGCTCGTTGTCAACGGGAACCAACTCCTGATCGGAGTTGGTTGCGGGCTTCTTCTTCCACGCCGGATCGAACCACTTGCCCTCGTACTCGCCGGCCGTGACCGCGAACGTGCCGCGCACTTCCCAGTAGTCGCGCGAGACGTGCTTTCGGATCTGCTCCTCGCGCTCGACCATGATCGAGAGCGTCGGCGTCTGGACCCGGCCGACGGTGGTGAGGAAAAAGCCCCCGTCGCGCGAGTTGAACGCAGTCATCGCCCGCGTGCCGTTGATGCCGACGAGCCAGTCGGCCTCGGAGCGGCAGCGCGCGGCGTCGGCGAGCGGCAGCATCTGCTTGTCGCTGCGCAGATGCTCGAAGCCGTCGCGGATCGCGGCCGGCGTCATGCTCTGCAGCCAGAGGCGCTTGACCGGTTGCTTCGACTTCGCGTGCTGCTGGATCAGGCGAAAGATCAGCTCGCCCTCGCGGCCCGCGTCGCAGGCGTTGATCAGCTCGCTCACGTCCTTGCGCTTGACCAGCCGCACGATGGCCGAGAGCCGCCCCTTGGTCTTGTCGAGCGGCGCGAGGTCGAAGTGCGGCGGGATCACGGGCAGGTGGGCGAAGCTCCACTTGCCGCGCTTGACGTCGTACTCCTCGGGCGCCTTGATCTCGAGCAGGTGGCCCACCGCCGAAGTGACGATGTAGCGCTCGCTCTCGAAATACTCGTCGTGCTTGTCGAACTTCCCGGCATCGGGCGTGAGCGCGCGGACGATGTCCTGCGCCACGGAAGGCTTCTCGGCAATGATCAGTGCTTTGGTCATCAGTCTCGTCGTCGTTGTTCTCTCGCGCGCCGCAGCGCATCCCTACAATCCGGGCTTCTCGCGCGCACGTGCACGCGCGCGCACCCATGAATCCAATGTACTCAAAGAAAACCAGCGTGCAGAAAAGCCCTCCCAAGAGCCAGCCCTCCCCCTCTTCATCTCCTTCCCCGCGCGGTCGCCGCATCCAGGTTCGTGCCTCCGGCATTCACGGCAAGGGCGTGTTCGCGCTCCGGCCGCTGAAGGCCGGCGAGACGGTCATCGAATACACCGGCGCCATGCTGACGTGGAAGGCGGCTCAGAAGCGCCATCCGCACAACCCGGCGGAGCCGAACCACACGTTCTTCTTCCACATCGACGACAAGCACGTGATCGACGGCAACGACGGCGGCAACGCGGCGAAGTGGATCAACCACGCCTGCGGCCCGAACTGCGAGGCCGACGAGGTCGACGGCCGCGTCTTCATCAAGGCGCTGTGCGACATCGAGCCGGGCGAAGAGCTCAACTACGACTATGGCCTGATCCTCGACGGACGGCACACCGTCAAGGTCAAGAAGGAATTCGAGTGCCGCTGCGGCACGCCCGAGTGCCGGGGCACGATGCTCGCGCCGAAGAAGTGATCGCCCCGATCGACCCGGAGATCGAACACGTCGTCGAGACCGGGTCGACGAACAGCGACCTGCTGGCGCGCGTCCACGCCGCGGCGGGCGCCGGCGCCGCGACCTTCGCGCCCTGCTTCCTCGTCGCCGAGCGCCAGACCGCCGGGCGAGGCCGCCACGGTCGGTCTTGGGAGGCGACGCCTGGCGCGTCGCTGACCTTTTCGCTCGCTTGGCCGCTGGTGCGCGCCGACCTGTCGGGCATGTCGCTCGCCGTCGGCGTCGCGCTCGCCGACGCACTCGAGCCCACCGGTGCGCCGCGCCGCATCGGCCTCAAGTGGCCGAACGACCTCTGGCTCGTCGACGACTGGAGCGAGGCAGCGCGACGGCGCGGCAGGAAGCTCGCCGGAGTGCTGATCGAGACCGCGCCATTGCGCGGCGGCAGGGTCGCCGTCGTCGGCGTCGGCATCAACGTGCGCGCTCAGACCGTCGTCGACGCGTCGAGCGGCGTCTCGAGCCTCGACGAGGTCGACGCCGATGTGACGCCCGTGGCGACGCTCGATCGCGTCGCGCCCGCGCTGGTCGCCGCGCTGCGCCGGTTCGACGCCGAGGGCCTCGCGCCGTTCGCCGCGCGCTTCGCGGCGCGCGACCTTCTCTGCGGCCTCGAGATCGTCGGCAGCGGCGCCGACGCGCGCATCGCAGGCACGGCGACGGGCATCGGGCCGCAGGGCGCACTGCTGCTGCGCACGGCCGACGGCACGCGCCCGGTCGAGAGCGGCGAATGGCGATTGCGCATCGCCGAGCCTGCAGGGTCGACGTGCTGAGAGCGCTGCTCGCGGCGCTCGTCGTCGCCAACCTGGCCTTCTTCGCGTTCACGCGTGGCGCGTTCGACAGCCTCGGCGCGCGATCGCTCGGCGACCGCGAGCCCGAGCGGCTCACTCACCAGGTGCGGCCGCAATCGATCCGGCTGCTGCCGGCGAACCCGTCGACGAGCGCGGTCGCCGAGACAACGACATGCTTCGAGTCGCCCGTGTTCGGGGCAGCGGAATCGGCGGCAGCGGAAGCGGTGCTCTTCGCCAACCTGCCCGTCGGCGCATGGACCGACGTGCGCGGCGAGCGCCTCACCGGCACGCGCACCGAACCGACGCACCTCTATCACATCGCGAGCGCAGATGCGGCGCTCGCGGCCAAGCTCCAGTCGCTCAAGCTCGACGCGTCGGGACGCGGCTTCAGCGCCTGCGCGAAGGGCAATCGGCCGCGCTGACGCGGGCGCGGCGCAGCCGCTCTCGATACGCGGTCGCTGCCAGCGCGAGCACCGATGTCAGGAGCAGCAGCAGCCACCCGGCGCCGAGCGCGCCACCGCCGCTGCTCGACGTCGCCGCGGGCGCCGAGGCCGGCGGCGTGACGGCCGCGGCCACCGTGATCACGGTGGTGGCGACTGAGACGTTGCCCAGGTTATCGGTCGTGGTCAGCTGCAGCGTGAATGCGCCCGCTGCCGTCGGACGCAGGACCACTGCCGCAGCATTGGTGACGCTCCTGATCGCTGCGCCGGTTGTCCCAGCGCTGACTAGGGTCCAAAAGTAGGTAGCGCTTTGTCCGATACCCAGCACCGAGCTTGACGTAAGCGCGACGTCCTGCCCCGCCGTCGGCGTCGTCGTCGTCAGCGATATCGCCGCCTGTACAGCGACAGCGGCACGAGCGTCGAGCATGCCGGCGCCGCACACCGCGGTCGTGCAGTAGCAGTATTGCTGCTGGGCCGTTGATGCAGCTTGGCAGACGCCGGGAACTGGATTCGTCACCGAGCTTCCCGTCGTCGGGAACGCCCTGGCGGTCGATTGCAGCTTGGCCTTGACCTGCGCAGGCGTGAGCGTCGGCTGCACCGAGAGCATCAAGGCCACGGTGCCCGAGACGAGCGGCGTCGAGAAGCTGGTGCCGAGCGATGGATCGAAGCTGTCGGTGTAGATCCCGCCGCCGGCAGTGGCAGCGACCGGCGTCGTCTTGCCGGAGTTGGTCGTCGTCATGATCGGATACTGGCAGGGCGCCCCCGCGGCCGTCGTGACGCAGTTGCCGCCGGGCGCGCTGATCGTCACGTTGGCGCCGAGATTCGAGAAGTTGTTCTTGTCGCCATCGGAGCGCACCGCGCCGACGGCGATCACCCCCGTGCAGTTGGCCGGGCTGCCGACGGCGACGCCGAAGTCGTTGCCCGCGGCAACGATGACCACTGCGCCTGCGGCGTTGACCTGCGAGATGGCATCCTGGAACGCCGCATTGCAGGCGACGCCGCTCTCGCCCAAGCTCATGTTCAGGACGCGCGCCTTGTTGGGATTGACGGGCACGCCGGGAACCGTGATGCCGGCGGCCCAGAGCATGCCGGCGATCACGTCGCCGTCGCTGCCGCCGCACTTGCCGAGCACGCGCACCGGCATGACCTTCACATTGCGCCCAACGCCGGCGATGCCGTTGGTATTGTCAGTGGCCGCGCCGATGAGCCCGATCGTCTGCGTGCCGTGCCAGGAGCTGTTCGTCACCGTGCAGCCGGCGAGCGTGCCCGACGCCGCCTCGGCGGTGGTGACGAAGTCGCCCGGGTCGGAGGCGTCGGCGTCGCGGCCGCTGCCGTCTCCGGCAGAGGTGAAGTCGGTGCCCGTCGCGCCGTCGTCGGGACTCACCATGTCGTAGCCGGGAACGAGATTGCCGCCGTTTGCGACCAGGACGAAATCGGGGTGGTCGAAGCGCACGCCGGTGTCGAGGTCGGCGACGACGATGCTCGCGCTGCCAGTCGTGATGTCCCAAGCCTGCTCGGCATTGATGGACGACGGCGCGGTGTTCGCCGCCGTGCCGGACGCGGCCGGCGGCTTCAAGTACCACTGGCCGACCGCCGGTCCGCCGCTCGTCGTGCCGACCGGGCGCGACCCGTAGAACGGATCGTTGGGAACGGCGACGATGCGCTTCCTGCCTTCGACGACCGCGTACTCGACGTCGGGCTGGGCCCCGAGCCTGGCCGCGAGTTCGGCCGAGGTCATGCCCTTGGCGATGACGACGTGCGAACGCTCGCTCACGAAGTGGCCGGCGACGAGATCGACGCCGATGCGCTGGCCAAGGGCCTGCGTGCGCGACGACTTCTGCGCCTCGACCGACTGGACCTGTGCGCGCATCAGCACCGAGTCGGCGCGCAGCTTGACGATCACCCGCGCCGGCTTGCCGGGCTGGGCGACCCGCGCGGCGGGCACCTGGGCGAGCGACGTCTGCAACGCCAAGGGCGCGAGCAGCGTCGCGGCGAGCGCGACGGCTCGGATCAGTGGGGTTCGCATCCTCGCTCGCTCCTCGAATTCAGAGCAAGTTTAGAACCCGCTCACGCGGGCAACCGCGATCCTTACCAAGGCTTACGGCCACCGGCGGGGCGAGTGCCAACAATCACACGAGCCCGCGTGACAGCGGGCTCGTCTCCGCGCACCGCGGCGCGCGGCGCGACGCTCACCGGTCGCGTTGCAGCAGATGGATCGGCGCGCCCGCGTCGCCGAGCATGAAGAGCGTGTAGACGGCGTTGCCCGGCACGCTCAGGTTCGATTCCGAGTAGATCGGCGTCAGGCTCGCCGGCGAGAACACGTCGAGGCGCAGCGCGGTGCTCGCGCCGACGATGCCGTACACCGACGCCGTCCCCGGCTGGACGTTGCTCGCCAGCACCGCGAAGGCCGCGTTGAGCGTCAGCGGCGGCGCGGCCGCACCGGTGATGCCGTTGATCAGGCGCAGCTTGAGGTTGGTCGCGACGGTCGGCAGGTGGTTGTCGTCGGTGATGAGACTCGCCGTGGCCGTCGCGGCCGGACCGTAGACGAGCAGCGTCGTGTCGCTGCCGGCCGTGGGCACCGCCGCCGGCGCACCGACCGATCCGCCGTTGACGCTGATGTTGAGCGGGCCGCCGGCCGGCACGAGCGTGTATGCGCCCACCGACGGAGAGACGACCGCCGCGCCGATCGGCGTCGTGCCCGAGCTCGCCGTGACCGCCGCGCCGCCCGCGACGGCCGCCGCGAGGCGAACGCGCGCGTTCTTGTTGCGCGCCGCCGTGTACGTCGACTGCTGCGCGAGGAAGGCGCCGTTGACGAGCGTGCCGCCGCTCGTCGGCGTCAGGAGCAGCGAGGCGACGCCGGCGCTGGTCAGCGTGACCGACGGAATGTCGAGGCGCAGGTCGGACGTGTTGCCAGCGCCGGTGACGCGGACGCGGTAGGTGCCCGGCGTGATCGACAGGAAGCCGCTGGTCTGCAGGACCGTCGACGTGCCGAAAGAGAAGGTCGGCGAGGTCAGAGTCGCGATGTTGGCGGCCGGATCGGTGACGTAGACATCGATCGCGCCGGCGTCGGTGGCGGCGTTGAAGGCGCGCAGCGAGGCCGTTCCGGCGGCCGGCACTGCCACGTCTTCGGCGATCACCGTGGTGCGCACGATGCCGCCGTTCTCGTAGGCGACGAGGATGTAGTGGGCACCGCCGCCGACGCTCGGCGACAGCGTCGCGAGCGCGGCCGAGGTGACGCCGTCGTTGACCTGCAGGGTGGGGCTGCCAGCGGTCACGCCGAGGTATTCGCTGACGGAATCGACGGCCGTCGCCGCGCCGACGATGGCCGCATTGGCCAGGAGAACGAGCGAACTGTGGGTGTTGGTCGCGTTGACCAGGCGCACGCTGGCGGTGGCCGACGAGCTGCTCTTGCCGCCGCAGGAGGCCAGCAACACCGCACAGAGGGCCATCATCGGGCCCAGATAAAACCGGAACTTCAGCACTTCGACTCCTTGGCTCGGGGCGGCGCGGTCAACCGACCGCCCGACCTCACGTTGAATGGGAAAGAGGGTCATCGACGTCAAGGCTACGCTAGCGCGCATTGCTGTCTCCGCGCGCATTGCAAAGTTATGTCAAGGTCGATCCCCCGCCCTGAATTGTCGCGTATCAGTGGCGAACTCCTGATCGAGTCCGGAGTCGACCACATATCGCTCACCCGAGGAGTCCTCCCGCCATGAAGACCATCATCAACACCGGCGCGCTCGTCGCCGCTTCCGCCGCCGCCGCGTTCGGCCTGGCCGCCAACGCCAGCGCAGCCGAATATGCCCGCGTCGTGTCGTCGACGCCGGTCTCGGGCTCCGTCGCCCTGCCGCGCCAGGAGTGCGCCCAGGTGCAGCAGATCGTGCAGCAGCAGCCCTCCGGCGCCGGTGCGCTGATCGGCGCGATCGCCGGCGGCGTGCTGGGCAACCAGTTCGGCCACGGCTTCGGCCGCGCCGCCGCGACCGGCGTCGGTGTCGTCGCCGGCTCGGCGATCGGCAACAACGTCGAGGCCAACGCAAATCCACCGGCGACGGTGTCGTCGCAGCGTTGCCGCACCGTCAGCAGCTACCAGAGCCGCGTCGTCGGCTACGACGTGGTCTACGAATACAACGGCCAGCGCTACACGACGCGCCTGCCCAACGACCCGGGCCAGCGCCTGGCAATCGACATCCGCCCGGCCGCTGCGCCGCTCGACCGCGTCGGCCCGCCGACCACCTACAACGCCGTCCCGCCCGCCTATGCCGACGCGCCGCAGTACAGCGAGTCGCCGCCCGCCTACGTGGAATCGGCGCCGGCGTACTACGGTGCCGCGCCGGCGTACTACGGTGCCGCGCCGG
>Ga0123337_10004770_pt1 | contig 13630 bp, 9 predicted proteins | sample frozenSSSSmetaG_FD_89792 | JGI IMG/M metagenome (GOLD analysis project Ga0123337, IMG submission 89792) | Glacier valley bacterial and archeal communities from Borup Fiord, Nunavut, Canada, to study Microbial Dark Matter (Phase II) -... | ecosystem: Environmental > Aquatic > Freshwater > Ice >... | reverse complement strand
ATTTTCGCGCGACGCCGTCAATGAATGCGCGGTTTTTTCATCGCGCGCCCAAAGCCGCACACGCGTTTCTTTCTCGCTGAGAAGCCACGCCAGCACCGTTCCCCAACTGCCCGCGCCGATCACAGCGACTTCCGCCGGAGTACTTTTCATAAGCTTTTATCGCGTTTCGGAAGCCGCTTTTTCACTTGAATTCACTGCGCGCTTTTTGCCGAGATTGATCTTCGGCTCAGTTCCTGCCGCGATTCTTTTCATGTTGGGAATATGCTTCAAAATCGCCAGTAGGGCAATAATCGCGATAACCACAACATACGCATTCGGAACCTGAAAAGCCAATGCCAGCAAGGGCAAAGCGATGCACGCGGCGATAGAAGCGACCGAGATCATGCGCGACAGCAGGAGTACTCCGCCCCAGACGGCAAAAGCAATCAAAGCCGGAATCGGCATTAAACCCAACGCTGCACCCAGGCCCGTCGCGATGCCTTTGCCGCCGCGAAATTTCAAGAAAACAGAAAACGTGTGGCCGATAATCGCCATCGCCGCACAGACAGCAATCCAGGAGTACTCCGTGGACGCAATCAAAGCCCGCGCGATAAACGGCGCGGCCAAACCTTTTGCAACATCAAGGGCAAAAACGCTCGCGCCCGCTTTGGGCCCGAGCGTTCGCCAGACATTGGTGGTGCCGGTGTTACCCGAACCAACCGCGCGCACATCCACTCCACGCATTTTCCCAACGATGACTCCGAAGGGAATCGCGCCGAGAAAATAGGAGAGAAGTAGTGCAATGATTGTCATAAAAATTAACGAGTCAATTTAAAACCATATTTTTTCGCCTAAATGTAAAGGCAATAAGGGCGAAAATTATATAAGTTCCTACCGCCCAAAAGATATTGCTTAAAATTGTCGCCTCTAACAGGAATCTTGACGATTCGCTCTTAAATGCCAACTCCGAGAGTGGTACAAATGGAAAGCGCAAAATGCTTTCGGCAATATTGAGATTAATCTCTTTGGATGTGAGTGGTGTTTCCATAGGTCGGTCGAACCTCGCCATAACTAATGGCCATCGCATCACTGAAATAACCATGCTGACGCAAAAATAGACGAAGCTTAAACCTAAGATAACTCCAAATTTCTTCATTAATCTTCAGCTTGAGCTTCCGCGCTTTTCTTCCTGCGCTTGGCGCGGCGTTCTTCGATTTTCGATTGGCGTTCCGGGCCGTTCAAATCGTCGTCGCCGCTTTTGCGCAACTCGATTTTCAATGGCACACCACGGAACGGATATTTGGCGCGAATCTGATTTTCCAGATAACGGATGTACGAAAAGTGCATCAATTCGGGATGATTGCAAAACAAAATCACGCGAGGCGGCGTGGTTTCGGCCTGCGTGGCGTAGCGCACTTTCATCTGCAAGCCCTTCACCGATGGCGCGGGATGCTCGGCCATCGCGCGGCGAATCAAATCGTTGAGCGCCGAAGTCGGGATGCGGAACTTGACGTTCGGCGCGATATCGAGCGCGTCGTCAATCATTTCTTCAATGCCCGCGCCGGTTAAAGCGGAAGTAAAGTGGATCGGCGCATAAGAAATAAACGGCAGGTAACGCTGAATCATATCCGCGTAATCGCGCTGCGCCATGCTGGTTTTTTCGGGCGATTTGCGTTTTGCGCCGATGGATTGACGGCGTGCTTCTTCGCCTTCCGGCTCGATCAAATCCCACTTGTTGACGACGATGATAACGGCTTTTCCGGCTTCGTGCGCGTAGCCCGCGATTTTCGTGTCTTGTTCCGCAACGCCGCCGCTGTCGAGTACTAAGACCGCAACCTGGCTTCTGTCAATTGCACGCAAGGCGCGCAAAACCATATGATATTCGACGGACGTTTCGTCCTGTCGCACCTTAGCTTTGCGGCGCATTCCCGCAGTATCGATCATCGTGACCGCTTGTTCTTTCCATTCGAGTTTGGTGTCCACGGCGTCGCGCGTGGTGCCGGGAACGGGCGAAACGATGGTGCGCTCGTAACCCAAAATCTGGTTGGTAATGGCGCTTTTTCCGACGTTCGGGCGACCGACGAGGGAAATTTTGATTGAGTCATCTTCCGGCAAATCGTCTTCAATTGGCGGCAAAAGTTCTTCGATGTGTTCGGTCAGTTCGGCGACACCGAAACCCGAAACCGCCGACACCGGAAGCGGCTCACCCAAACGCAAATCGTAGAAAGTTGCGGCGCGGTTGGCGACCGGCAAAGAATCCAATTTGTTCGCACACAAAATCACCGGCTTGCGCGTGCGGCGGAGTACTTCGGCGATTTCATAATCGAGCAAACTCGGCTCTTCGCGCCCGTCCACCATGAAAATAATGATGTCGGCTTCGTCGATGCCGAACTGGGTTTGAATCAAAATCGCGGGCGTGTAACCTTCTTTTTCCAGCGGGTCGAAACCGCCGGTGTCGATGAGCGTACACGGGCGGTTCCAGATTTCGCAATCGGTGTACAAACGGTCGCGCGTGGTTCCGGCGAAGTCTTCGACAATCGCGATGCGGCGGCGCGCCAGGCGATTGAACATCGCGCTTTTTCCAACATTGGGTCGTCCGACAATGGCAATAAGTGGCTTAGGCATGAGTACTCTGGTGAAACAATTTAGCTCAGGAACCGATTAATTCTCGCACGTCAACAGTTCGGTTTTCTTCTGCGCTGATAATGCCGGCTTGCACGGCGGCGAATGACGCCAGATTATTTTCTCCGCTGATTTCCGTCGCTTGGCCCGAACGAATCGCTTCGGCGAACAAGTGCAACGTCGCGGCTTGCAATTCGCGCTCGATGGGCGGCGCTTCAATTGCTTCGATGGTTTCTTCTGCGCTCCACTTTTCGCTGCGCGCAATCGAAATTTCGTTGCGCTCGAAATGCAGCGAGCCGGCTTCAAACTGCAAGCGCCAATCGCCGCTCCACGAAGTACTCCGGCCCCGCGCGCTCCAGTCGCCGGAATACGAAAACGGCAAACCGCCTTCCAATTCCATTAGCATCTTCAAGCCCGGCTCGTGTTGATACCACGACCAACTCGGCTTGAAACTTTGGACGTTGATTTTCACGATGTCGCGCCCCGTCACGCAGCGAATCAAATCGAAATGGTGAATCGCCATGTCCAGCAGAAGCGGATATTCCATGTTTTCCCGAAAACTGCCGGTGAAATCGGCGGGAATATAAAAATCCATGTGGCCGTGACCAAACTCGCCCAACGCTTTTTCCTGAAAAAGCGTCTTCATTTTCTGGATTAACGGATTGAAACGATAGTTTTGGCTAACGGCCAACTGCTTGCCGCTTTGCTTTGCGAGCGCGATCATTTCGCGCGCATTTTCCATCGTGTCGGCGAGCGGTTTTTCCGTCATTAAATGCAAATTATTGGCGAACGCAACGCGCGCATGCTGGACGTGAACAACCGGCGGCGTCACGCTGAGAACGGCGTCAGCCTGCACTTTTTCAATCGCGTCTTCCAGTGAAGCAAAACGGTTTTCAGCCGCAATGCCCGCGATTTCGCCCGCGACATTCAGGTTTTCTTGGGAGATATCAACAATCGCGACCAGATCGAAATCTTCCGATTTAGTCGAATGATTTTCGACCCAGCCTTTGCCGAAGCCGCCGACACCGCATTGAATCAGTTTTAATTTTTGCATGGCTATTTAATTACAGTCAGGGTGTTTCAAAATCGAGCGCTAAAACATCGGCCCACAGTGGCTTGAACTTGGCCACGAAATTCTGATGATACGGATGCGGGCCGTATTCTTCCAAGCCCGCGCGCGTTTCAAAAGTCACGACTAAACCGACTTCGTAACCCGGCGCGCGTCCCGCGAAATCTTCGCCGCAAGCGAGAGTTTGGATGGCGTCGATGCTGTCGGGCAAATCGTTGAGGCCATCCAGCATTTCCTGCTTTTGTTCATCCGTCACGCCTTCATTGAATTTGAACCAGACCGTATGCCAGACCATGAGTACTCCGTTAGCTTTGAATTAAATATGAATGGGAATTGCGTTTCCATTATAACTAAAACCTGCTTTTGAACTGGATTAAAGCGGCGAACCACACGGGACAAACGCATTTAGAACGTCGCCAAAGCGCTAAATGGTGGTTAAGCTTTAGCAACGCGCAACCGAGCAGAAACTAAAGGAGAGTCACGATGAACAAGAACACAATTTGCCTGTGGTACAACAAGGACGCCGAAGCAGCAGCGCACTTTTATGCTGAAACCTTTCCCGACAGCTCGGTGAGCGCAGTTTTCCACGCGCCGTCCGACTTTCCCGGCGGCAAAACGGGCGATGTTTTGACAGTCGAGTTCACGGTGTGCGGCGTGCCCTGCATCGGCCTCAACGGTGGCGATACTTTCAAACAGAGTGAGGCGTTCTCCTTTCAGATCGCCACCGACAGCCAGGAAGAAACCGACCGTTACTGGAACGCCATCGTCGGCAACGGCGGAGAAGAAAGCGCGTGCGGCTGGTGCAAGGACAAGTGGGGTCTCTCGTGGCAGATCACTCCCCGCGTGTTGACTGATGCGCTCGCGCAGGGCGGCGATGTCGCCAGTCGCGCTTTTCAAGCGATGATGGAAATGGGCAAGATCGACGTCGCGAAGATCGAAGCGGCAGTGCGCGGCGATGAGTGAGCCTTTCGAGGATTAAATCTTTCACGCTTCCGGTTGGACAAAGAGTTTAATTGCGTTTGCTTTGGCGAACCTGAGGTACCTTGGCGCGTCTGCCTTTGCCGGTTTGCTATAATCTGTTCGTTCCATTTATCCCATCAATTGTTTCTTCATGCGATTCCCCACGCGACAATTCAGCTTCTTCGCCCCGCGCGGCAAAGGGAGTACTCCGGCCACACTGAGTACTCTGCTTTTGGCCGCGTTGTGTTTGTTGCTGGCCGCGCCCGCGTCGCAAGCCGCTTCGCGCGATGAAGTCCACGCCGCGATTCTCACCAGAGTACTCGCGGTTTCGGCCAGCTCTTCGCAACTGTCGGCATTGGAAACGCGCCAGGTTCGCGTGCTTTTATCGCGCTTGGAAAAAAGCGATTCCCAGATTTCAATTTCGCAAATCACGGCAGAACTCGCCAAACTCGAAGTCCAGAGTACTCCGCCGATAGAAATTCCCTTCGCGGATTTCTGGGTCGAATCGAAACATCCGCAACTCCTCACCTCTCATCTCGCCGCGCAGCTTTCCGGCACTCGCACCAATTCCTACCTCGAATAGTTTTTGAACAACTCAACACAAAGATCACGAAGAATTCACAAAGAATTTTTTGTGTTCTTTGTGTTTTTCTTTGTGCCCTTTGTGTTTCAAAAATTAGCCTGGAGAACCAAAATATGCTCGGATTATTCAACAAAAAAACCGCTGACGGACAAGCCGCTCCCAATTTCATCGCCAAGCTTTTCGACAAGAACGAAAAAGAAGTCGCCAAGCTCAAGCCCGTAGTCGATCAGATTAACGTCTTCAGCGAAAAATTCAAAGACCTGACCGACGACGAAATTAAAACCAAGTCCGCTGAACTGAAACAAAAATTTCAGGACGAAGTGACGGCTCGCCTGCAAAAGCAAGATTTGGAATGGCAGGATTTGGAAACCGAATTTTCTTGGACTAATGAGTATCAAGCCGCGCGCAAATCCATTGAAAACGCGGTTTTGGATGAACTTCTGCCAGAAGCTTTTGCCCTCACGCGCGAAGCTGGCGCGCGCACGATTGGCCTGCGCCACTTCGATGTGCAGATGATCGGCGGCGCGGTTTTGCATTCCGGTCGCATCGGCGAAATGCGCACCGGCGAAGGAAAAACTCTCGTCGCGACGCTGCCGGTGTACTTGAATTCGCTTTCGGGTCGCGGCGTTCACGTCATTACCGTCAACGATTATCTCGCCGAGCGCGACGCCAACTGGATGCGCCCGATTTATGAATTCCTCGGTTTGAAAGTTTCGTTTTTGTTCAACGACATGACCAACGAGCAGCGCATTCCCGCGTATCGCTCGGACGTTTTATACGCGACGAACTCCGAAGTCGGCTTTGATTATCTGCGCGACAACATGGCGCGCACCGCCGACGACGCCGTGCAGCGCCCGCTCAACTTCGCCATCGTGGACGAAGTGGACAACATTTTGATTGATGAAGCGCGCACGCCTTTGATTATTTCCGCGCAAGTCGCGAAAACAGAACGCGCTATGCGACGCCAACAATTGGCCAAAGTCTGCGACGGCGTTGGCCGCAAATTGATGCCCGCCGTGACTGACCGCGAAGTGGAAATTCTGGTCGATTCGCTCACGCACAAAGGCCGCATCTCGATTGACGCCTTGATGGATGAAATCGAAAAGCGCGGCGCGTTCGGCGATTCGACGCGCTATCTCATTGATTCGTATTTGCTGTCCGAGAAAAGCGCCCGCGTCCACAACGCCGCGCATTTGCTGGACGTGGCGGCAGAGTACTCCGAGAACGGATTATTAAACGATTCAGGCCGCGCAACATTAGAAAAGATGGCGTCGCAAGCTGCGCAGCCGGAAAAACTAAGCTCGGCTTGGCGCGAGGAAATTGATCGTTTGATCGAGCCGTTCGCGCACGCTTGGGCGCACGCTTCACAGATCGGTTTCGATTCGCCGCTTTTGGCCGATGTTCTCGCCGCCGATTTGGCTTTGCCCGAAGATGTCATCAGCGCCCTGCCCGACTTGCTCGCGCCGGATGAAAAGAAAACTGCCGCCGCCGGAGTACTTGCGGGCGAAATTCAAGCGCGCGGTTTGATCGACGATCCGAATCCGATTATCGATTTATTGGCTTCGCTCGATGACAACGATTATCCGCATGATATTCTGGTGGACGCAGTTTTGGAAACGCCCGGCGCGCTGCACGAAGCGGAAGAAATTTTGATTTCCGCCGTTCCCGAAAACTCTTCAGGAGTACTCAGCCCCGAACAAATCCGCGTGGTTGTGACCGCACTGGAAACCATCGTTCAAAATAATCTCGCGCCGTTCCAAACGTTGGAAAAATTGTGGGAAGCGATTCAACTTCCCGACAACCGCGCGACTTTAAAAACCCACATCGCCCGCGCCATTGAAACCAACGTCGGCGAAAACGCCGCGAAAATTTCCAGCGCGACATCGGAGTACTCCAGCCAGCGCGAAGCGTTCTTGAAAACCGCTGCCGAAGAATTAAAAGGCAAACTCGGCGGCCACGACACAATCGCCAAGCGCGCTCAGACCGGCGAAAGTGCAGAAGGTTTGCGCGCCTTGCTGCAAAGCGAAATCGCCAAAAGTGGCGCATTTGCGGCTGCGACCAAAGACGTGAAAAATTTCGTCGCCGACCGCTCAAAAGCTCACGCGCGATTGGCCGAAAGCCTGGCCGAAGAAATGGCGCAATGGGTCGAAGTTCCGCGCGATGCGCGCAAGCAGTTCGCCGCCATGTTCGATGAAGGCGGCACGCCCGAACAAGTGCGCGAGCGAGTACTGCTTTCCACGCGCGACTTGCCCGGCGAAAACACCGAAATTCCGGCTTTGATCGGCGAAAGCACGCGCCAACTGCAAGGTTGGCGCGAGGAAAACGGCGCGGCACTTTTGGAGAAAATTCAAGGTCAAATTTCGCTTCCGGCTGAATCGGTCGCAGAAATTCAAGCCGCGATTTCTAACGGCGATCATTCTTCGGGCTTCGATAATTTCGTAGGCGAGCAATTACTCACTTCGCCGGAAATCGCGCCGCTGGCTTCGGCTATTGATGAATTCGGCGCCAGCTGGGATGAATTCAAAGCCAAACAGAATCAGGAATTGATCGAGAAGATTTCAGGAGTACTCCCGCTGTCGGTTGATGCGCGCGATTCGCTCGCTGAACTTTTGGGCAAGCCAATCAGCAAAACTCTGGACGCGGCGATTTTTGAAGAGTTGGCGGGCGACGCCGTCAATCGCCATTTGGAACCGCTCTTGACGCAGGAAAATGCGGTCGCGTTTACCGATGAAATCAAGCGCCGCATTCCGCTGGCGAAAGAAGTGCAGAACAAATTGAAGGCGACGGAATTCGTCGGCAAATCCGGCGAACAGTTGCAGCGCGCGGTGAATCGCGTGGTGCAGAAATCGTTGCAGATTATGCCGTTTGAAGATTACAAGCGCGTGGTGAAAAACCTGGCGTGGCGCACCGAAAAAGACGAGCGCCGCCACACTGCCGCGTTGACGGATATTGGAACGCTGTTCGCCGAGCGCGAAGCCGGAAATTTGGCGTTCGCCGAGCCTGAAAACTTCGTGGACACGCTGCTCACCGCCGACATTTTGACGGATGAAGAAGTCGCGCTGATTAAACAGGCGCAAATCGAAACGCCGGATGAAACCGTCGCGGCGATTGTGGACAGAGTACTCCGCTTGCCTGCCGAGCGCCGCCGCCGTTTGGCCGCCGCGAAGTTGCAGGAAGTGCAGCCAGTTTTGGATCAATCGATTAAAGCGCACGCACTGTTTCACCGCGAAGTCAATTATGTGATCGACATGAATCCCGAAACCGGCAAACGCGAAATTGTGATCGTGGACGAATTCACGGGCCGCAAGATGCCGGGCCGCCGTTATTCGGAAGGCTTGCACGAAGCGCTCGAAGCCAAGCACGATTTGGAAGTACAGCTCGAATCGCAGACTGTGGCGACGATTACGATTCAAAACTATTTCCGTCTGTACAACAAGCTCGGCGGCATGACGGGAACGGCCAAAACCGAAGAAGCCGAATTCGCCAAAACCTACGGCGTGGAAGTGGTTTCAATTCCGACCAACCGCATCGTACAGCGCAAGGATTTCCCGGACACGGTTTACAAAACCGCCGAAGCGAAATTCCGCGCCATCACTTTTGAAATTCTGGAGCATCATTGCGTCGGCCAGCCGGTTCTGGCGGGCACGCGCAGCGTGGAAGTTTCCGAGCGATTATCCGAGCGTTTGAAAGCGCAAACCTTGCAGGCATTGGCTTTGTCACATTTGTGCAAGTCGAAGCTGTGGGAAAGTAAGGAGTACTCCGACGCGGAGAAAGAGCAGTTCTTACAGGTTTTGCGGATGCCGATTTTGCAGTTGCCTTTGCCACAAGTCAAGGCGATTGCCAAACAAATTGGCGTCAATCCCGACCCGACGGCGGAAGAGAACCTCAATAAAATTTTGAGTTTGTTTTCGATTCAAAACCCGAATCGCGACAGTTTGGAAAGCGCTTTGAAAGTCGGTTTGCCGCACAACGTTTTGAACGCGAAAAACCATCGCAACGAAGCGCGCATTGTCGCGGAAGCGGCGCGTCCCGGCGCGGTCACGATTGCCACCAACATGGCCGGTCGCGGCGTGGACATTTTGCTGGGCGGAACTTTGGATATCGAATCGCGCTGGCGCGTGATTGCCATGCAGATTCTGGCGCGCAAGCTCGAAGGCAAGCCGGTTCACGCCCGCTCGCGCAATCAGGATACGACCAACAAATTGGAAGACCGCTTAACCGCTCCGCGCTTGCAGGAATTGGCGTGGCTGCTGGCGGTGCGTAATAGCGCTGACGCTTTGGAAGCACAAGGCCAGTTGCAAGGTCAGGCCGTGAAAGAAATGCGCGATGCGGTCGGTCAGGATTTGACCACGCCGGATTTACGCAACAAAATCAAAAGCCGCGCGCGTCGTCTGGGTTTGCTGGAAAGATTGCCGCTCGATCACGATCCGGCAACTGACCTCGCGCCTTCTCAAGCCGTGGCCGATGAACTGGAAAAACTGGTTGGACAGAAATTCGACGCAGCCAAAGTCCGCGACGCGCTCAACGAAGGCATTTACGCGCAATCGCAAAGCAGCGAAGGCGGCGAAGATTTGATTTTGACAACTCTCGCGACGCCTTTGGGAATCGCGCAGCATTCGACTTCTCGCTTGCTGGAAGCGCTGAGTACTCTGCCCGACCTTGACGGAGTACTCCTGCAAGCCGCAGCCGAAAGCGGCGCGGCGCGAACCGATGAATTCAACGCCGAAGAACTGGCGAATTCGGTCGGGAATGTTTCGCCCGATTGGGTTCGCGAGCGTTTGCAGGCGCTGCACATTCACGACGCGTCTTCGGCTCGCCACAAAATCGGGCAGCTTTCGGATGACGAAGTGGAAATCAGCGAAGCGCAGCTGGCGTATATTCTGGGCGAATCGAATCTGGGTTCGCAGTGGATGCGCGAACGTTTGCGCGGCTGGGATCTGGTGAAAAACGAGCGCGCTTATGAAGTCGATGAAAGCATTCAAGCTTTGATCGGCGACAGCGCGGTCGTGCATTATCGCTTGAATCGCGTGGCGGCGAAATCGCTTTTGAACGACTGGCAAACCGATGGCGACAAGCGCCGCGAGATGATTATTTTGGAAGCGCCGAACCTGGTTTTGCTGTCGGATATGGCGAGCCGAATCGGTAGCCAGGCGGATTTCCTCGAACCGCAATGGCTGCATGAAACCCTGGCGGCGTATGGCGTCATCGCCGAAGACGACGTTTTTGAAGCGCAAATGCAAGGTCAGGCGCAGGACGAAGAAGGCAACGTGCATGAGGTGCCGCTGGATGTTTTGGTGTATCGCCTGCGCTTGCCGCAAGTACTCAATGCGCTGCAACCGATGCTGGCCGAAGCGGTTTCCAAAGTTGGCCGCGATACCAAAGCGGTCAAGGAGTACTTGGATTCGCACGCGCGCTGGGCGCAGGATTTCATCGATGAAGATTGGGTTTCCAAGCGTTTAGCCGAAGTGCCGAGTACTCCGGCGCTGGAAAGTGAAGCGCCAATTTCCGATTCGACAATTCTGATTGAAACCGGCGTCGCGGGCCAATCGGCGGACATCGTTTTAGAATCCGAACCGCGCCCCGAAGACATCGCGCACACGTCCGAACGCGAGCTGGTGACGGCGTTGGGCGGCATTCACATTATTGGTTCCGAGCGCCACGAATCGCGGCGCATCGACAACCAGTTGAGAGGTCGTTCCGGTCGCCAGGGCGATCCGGGTTCATCGCGTTTCTTCATCTCGCTTGAAGATGAACTGTGGCGTTTGTTCGGCACGCGCGGCCAGTTCCTCTTGAAGCAGTGGGACGAAGACGAGCCGGTTGAAGCGAAAATCATTTCGGCGTCCGTCGAGCGCGCGCAAAAGAAAGTGGAGTTGAACCATTTCGAGTCGCGCAAAAATGTTTTGCAGTACGATGACGTTATGAACATGCAGCGCGAAGTGATTTATCGCGAACGCCGCCGCGCTTTGTTTGGCGAGGATTTGCGCGATACGGTTTTGGACATGAATCAGCGCGCGGCGATTGATGAAGCCGACAAGCACACGCCCAAAGGCTTGCGACGCGAAGAATGGGACACGCACAAATTGTTCGCTGGACTCACGCGCTTGTTCGGTTCGGCTTTGATCGCGCGTCATTTGCGCGCCGACGAATTGCATTCTGCCAAAGATCGCCAGGAAATTGATGACCGCATCGCAGAAGCCGTGACCGCTTGCTACACCGACCGCGAAAACGCCGTCGGTGCCGACACCATGCGTGGTTTCGAGCGCTGGCAAGTGATGCGTTCGATCGATGAGTATTGGATGGAGCACTTGGCGGAAATGGATTATCTCCGTGACGCCATATGGCAGGAAGGCTACGCGCAGAAGGAACCGATTGGCGTTTATCGCCAGGAAGGTTTTGCGCTCTTTTCCAAAATGCTCGGCGAAATTCGCCGCGAAGTGACGGAGAATTTGTTCTCGATGCAGCTCGGCGATTCGCAAGCGAGTGTGGAGCTGGATGAGTACTCCGGCCCGTCTTTGCAGATGATGAGCGAAGAGCGTTTGGTTCCGGCTTTAGCCGGCGGCGACAGCGACGGATTGGACGACGGCGTGCAATTCGACAAGGACGCTGACGGAAGGGAAAGCGAACGCGTCACGATTCAACAAGGTGAACGCGGCGGCGCAGCGACCTTAACGCGCGCGCAACGTCGCAAAGCCGAACGCGACGCGAAGAAAAAGTAAGCGTGCTGGAAAAATTAGTGCGATTGCTTGGCGATTGGTTCAGGAAAAGGCTCCGATTATTCGGAGCCTTTTCCTTTGGTATTGGGCGCGTTGTTCGGCGGGCGCATTATTCATCAGCCACGCTCGTCATTCCCGCGAAGGCGGGAATCCATAAACTGCGCTTTTACTTCCTTCCCGGAGTACTCCGGTCGCGCTGGATTCCCGCCTTCGCGGGAATGACGAGTGCGGGCGGGAATGAAGGCTCGCGTGAATGACAGATTGAAGTTCACGGTTTTTAAAATTATCAAGATAAATTGAAAGCCGGCTGCAATCAGGCGAAATGTTTTTGAAAACATTTTCGCGCGGCGCGCCGTCTGCTCGGCTAACGCGCAGACATCTTGGCAAAACATTTCTGAAAGATGCCCGACGTAATTCCAAAGCAGGTAATCAAAGGTCGCAAGACCACAAGGAGACAAAAAGATGCAAACCACAAAAACCACCCGCAGCACATTGAAGAAGTTATTGGGCACAGTCGCAACTGGCGCGATGGTCGCTTTGCCGCTCGCGAGTACTCTGGCTCCAGCCGAAGCCGCGCCGCTGGTATTGGCGCAAAATAATAATCGCAACCGCAACCGCGAAATTCGCACGCTCGAAGGCGTGGTCACAGCCAACCGCCAGGGCCGCGATTTTACATTGCGCCTCAACAACGGCCAGCGCATCACGGTTCGTTCCAATGAAAGCGAACCGCGCCGCCTGAGTACTGGCGACCGCGTGCGCGTTGTCGGTTCCTACCGCCGCAATCAGCCCAGTGTTTTCCGCGCCGATTCAGTGCAAATCCTGACTAACCAGAATAACAACAACAATCGCAGCTATACTGGGCGCGTCACAAATGTCGATTCCGACCAGCGTTTCGACCTCACCATCGATGGCACAACCTACAACGTCATCACATCTTCGCGCTTGCCGCGCCGCTTGAACAAAGGCGATCAAGTCCGCGTTTTTGGCCGTCGTTCCGGCGATAACGACATCATCAACGCCACCGTTGTCGTGATTAACAACAATGGGAACAACTACAACAACTACAACAACTTCAGAACCTATACGGGCCGCGTAACGAATGTCGATTCCGATCAGCGTTTCGACCTCAATGTGGACGGCACGACTTACAATGTCATCTCCACAACGCGCTTGCCGCGCCGCCTTAATGAGGGCGACCAGGTGCGAGTTTTTGGTCGCCCAATCGGTGATAACGATATCAGCAGCGCGAGTGTCGTTGTGATTAACAACAACGGAAACAGCGGAAACAGCGATAACAACAGCAACTACAATACTTATACGGGCCGCGTAACGAATGTCGATTCCGACCAGCGCTTTGATATCAACGTGGACGGCACAACTTACAATGTCCTCACCTCTTCGCGCTTGCCGCGCGGCCTCAACGAAGGCGACCGTGTGCGCGTTTATGGCCGTCGCACTGGCGATAACGACATCAGCAGCGCCACTGTCGTCGTGATTAACAGTCGCTAAATTTAGCGATAAACCAAGACATGCCAAAAAGGACGATCTCTTTCGAGATCGTCCTTTTTGGCATGTAAAATTATTGGTAGTGGCTCAAAGAGTTATCTTGTTTGATTATATTCATAGATGAATATCTTGATGGCGTTTTCGTGCATTCGTTCACATTTAGAAAAGGAGAGTGTTTGCCGGACGAGTCGTCCGATT
>Ga0123337_10004768_pt1 | contig 13632 bp, 8 predicted proteins | sample frozenSSSSmetaG_FD_89792 | JGI IMG/M metagenome (GOLD analysis project Ga0123337, IMG submission 89792) | Glacier valley bacterial and archeal communities from Borup Fiord, Nunavut, Canada, to study Microbial Dark Matter (Phase II) -... | ecosystem: Environmental > Aquatic > Freshwater > Ice >... | reverse complement strand
TGCCCGCCCCCGACCGGGCGTGCTGCTCGAGCAGATGCGGCACCGGGGCGATCCGGCGCACCGACTCGACCCCGACCAGTGGGACGACCAGCTGCTCCACGCCCGCGTCGACGAACAACGCGTCGTCGCCGAGGTCGGCCTCGGTGAGGCCCAGCATTGCCGCCTGGTCGGCTCGACCGGCTTCGGGCGGGCGCACGGTCGGCGTCACGGCTGTCGTGAGGGTCCAGCAGGAGGGCTGGTCGGTCGCCGTGCGCACCACGGGGACGCGTCCGGCCGGCAGCACCAGGGTCACGTTGTCGACCCCGCCGAGCAGGTCGGCGACGACGCCGGCCGTGCCGAGGGTCGGGTGTCCGGCGAACGGCATCTCGTAGGCCGTCGTGAAGATCCGCACGTGCGCCTCACCGGCGTTGCGGTCGAGGGCGGTGATGAAGGTCGTCTCCGAAAGGTTGAGCTGCCGGGCCAGCGCGAGCATCGTCGCCTCGTCGAGGTCCCCAGCGTCCTCGACGACCGCGAGGGGGTTGCCGGTGAAGGGGTCGCTCCCTCGGGTGAAGACGTTGACGATGCGGTAGCGAAGCTGCACGACGCCCAGCCTAGATTCATGGGGTGACCGACCAGATCCCTCCCCCCGGCCCCGCAGGGGCGCTCGTGCTCGTCCGGCACGGCGAGACCGAGTGGTCCCGCACCCGCCGCCACACCGGCCTCACCGACGTGCCGTTGACCTCCGAGGGCGAGGCCGCGGCCCGGCGCAGCGTCACGCTGCTGGGGGGTCGACCCATCGTGAGGGTCCTGGTGTCCCCCTACCGGCGGGCGCAGCGCACCGCCGAGCTCTCCGGCCTCACCGACCTCGGGGTGCCGACCTCGAGCGACGACCGCCTCCACGAGTGGGACTACGGCGGGTACGAGGGGCTGACCACCGCCCAGATCGGCGAGCGGCTCGGCCACGACTGGACCATCTTCGACGACGGGGTGGTGCCGGGTGCGACCCCGGGCGAGACGGTCGAGCAGGTGGCGGCGCGGGCCGCCGCCGTGCTGGCCGACGTGCAGAGCGACCTGGCCCACGGCGACGTGGCTCTCGTCGCCCACGGCCACTTCCTGCGGGTGCTGGCCACCGTGCACCTGCGGGAGGAGCCCCGCATGGCCGCCAAGCTCGTGCTCGACGCCGGGGCGGTCTGCGTGCTCGGGCGCGAGCACGGGGTGCCGGCCATCGTCCGCTGGAACGAGACAGCCCATGGGTGACCGCCCGCCCGGTCAGCGACCCCGGGTGCGGGGCGGCTTCACCACGGTGAGGTCGTCCCGCCGGGGTCGCCGCAGGGGGAGCGGCGCCCCGGGCAGGTCCACGGCGGGGACGGGGACGGCGTCGACGTCGCCCGGCCCGGCGCCTGCCGCCCCGAAGACCGCGATCGACGTCACGGCGCCGGTGGAGAAGCGCGGGCCGTAACGCACCCCCTCGTGGCCGACCGCGGCGAGGGCCAGGGCCCAGGCCTGCGGAACGGCATACGGCACCATCGTCTCGAGCTCGCGGGTCGCCCCGAAGCGGGTGGCCCGGCGGGCGGTGAGGTCGGCGACGCGGTGGGGCCGGGGCAGGTGCAGCCGGGACACCACCGTCTCCTCGAGCAGGCTGGCCGGCACCTGTTCGGCGCTACCGAGCACGACACCGATGCGCTCGCGCAGGGCGACGAGCGGGTCGTCGGCGAGGTAACAGGTGCCACGGGGTGTGGGCAGGTCGAAGCGGCCTCCCGCGCTGCTGAACCACCACGGCCCGAGGTCACGGTGGTGCGCCCGGTGCAGGAGCGAGCGAACGGACGCCGTGTGGGTGGGGAAGTCGTCGAGCGGCTGCCCGGGGGGCTGCTGGGCGACGTGTTCGCGGCCGAGGGGCGGGGTTGCCGGGAAGTCCGGCTGGTCCGGGCCGTGCTCATCCGGGTCGCTCACATCGCCGCCGCCCGGCGGACCGCTCACGCCGCCCACGACGCGACGTCGGCGGTCGCCGCCGCCACGACCCGTGCCATCGACGAACGGGCCGCATGGTGGACGACGAGGTGGTCCACGGCGCTGTCACCGTCGAAGACGGCCGAGGGCGTGGTCAGCCAGGTGCCCGCCACCCAGCCGTCGACCCCGGCCCTGGTCATGATGCCGACGACGTCGACGATCCCGGCGCGTACCTCGCCGGAGCGCCCGAACTGGAACAGCGGGTAGAGAAGGTGCCCGTCCTCGGTGCGGCACGCGAGCAGGGTGCCGCGGCGCACTCGGTCGGCCAGGGCCTGTCGGGAGACCCCGAGCCACTGGCTGAGGCCGCCGGTGTCGTAGAACGGGCCGATGGCGGTGTCGTAGGGGTGCACGGAGGGCAGCACCGCCACCATCCGCGCCGCCAGCTCCCCGAGGTCACCCAGCGAGCGCAGGCTCCGGCCCTGCCGGGCCAGCTCGTCGGCCCGCTCCCCCAGCAGCCGCTCGACGGTGGAGAGCAGCTCACCCGTCGCGACGGCGTTGCGCTCGGTGATCGGGGTGGCGGCGTCGGTCACCGGGGGTCTCCATCTCATCGACTACGCCGTACGGCGTCAAGGGGGTCAAGGGGGCTGGGGTCAGCCTAGCCGACCCCACCGACAACCCGTCCACCGGAGGAGCGTTGCTCGTGTCGTGGGGTGGCTACGGTATGCGGCGACGTCGGCCTATCCTCCATCGAGGGGACTACTCCGGGGCGGTCCGCGATTCGCAGCCGCAGGCCAGAAGGCGACGTGGTGGATGGGGGCTTCACATGGTCGACGTGATCATCAGCGGTGGTGGGCCGACGGGGCTGATGCTGGCCAGTGAGCTACGGCTGCACGAGGTGGACGTGCTCGTGCTCGAGAAGGACGCGGAGCCGAGCACGGCCGTCCGCTCCCTCGGACTGCATGCGCGCAGCATCGAGATCCTCGACCAGCGCGGGCTGCTGGAACGTTTCCTCGCGCACGGGAAGCAGTATCCCGGCGGGGGGCGTTTCGCCGCGGTCGACAGACCCCGGACGGCGAGCCTCGACACGGCCCACGACTACGTCCTCGGCATCCCCCAGCCGGTCACCGACCGGCTGCTGGCCGAGCGCGCCCACGAGCTCGGCGCCCAGATCCGCCGCGGCGCCGAGGTGACGGGGGTCGAGCAGGACGAGGACGGGGTGGGCGTCGAGCTCGCCGACGGCACCCGGCTGCGCGCGCGGTGGCTGGTCGGCTGCGACGGGGGACGCAGCCTGGTGCGCAGGCTGCTCGGCATCGGCTTCCCCGGTGAGCCGGCCCGGACGGAGTGGCTCCTCGGCGAGGTGGAGGTGACCACGGCGCCCGACGAGCTGGCCGAGGTGGCGGCCGCGGTCCGCAGGACCCACAAGGGTTTCGGGATCGGACCCGCCGGGAACGGGCTGCACCGCGCCGTCGTCCCCGCAGCGACGGTGACCGAGGACCGCTCGGTCCTCCCGACGCTGGAGGAGTTCCGCACCCAGCTGCGCGCCTATGCGGGCACCGACTTCGGCGTCCACTCCCCGCGCTGGCTCTCCCGTTTCAGCGACGCCACCCGGCTCGCCGACCGCTATCGGGTGGGCCGGGTCCTCCTCGCCGGTGACGCGGCTCACGTCCACCCGCCGCTGGGGGGGCAGGGTCTGAACCTCGGCATCCAGGACGCCTTCAACCTCGGCTGGAAGCTCGCCGCCGAGATCGACGGCTGGGCAACCGACGGGTTGCTGGACAGCTATGGCACCGAGCGTCGCCCGGTCGCCGAAGACGTCCTGAGCATCACCCGCGTCCAGAGCGAGCTGCTCTCGCCCGAGCCCGGCCCGCAGGCCGTGCGCCGGCTGCTGACCGAGCTGATGGGCTTCGAGGACGTCAACCGCTTCCTGGCCGAGAAGATCACCGCGGTCGGGGTGCGGTACGACTTCGGTGAAGGACCGGAGCGGCTCGGCCGACGGATGCGCGACCTCCCGCTGTCGCGGGGCCGTCTCTACGAGCTCACCCGAAAGGGTCGCGGGCTCCTCCTGGACCAGACCGGTGAGCTCTCCGTCACCGGGTGGTCGGACCGGATCGACCACGTCACGGACGTCAGCAACGAGCTGGAGGCGTCAGCGGTCCTCCTGCGACCGGACGGCCACGTCGCCTGGGTCGGCGACGACCAGGACGACCTGGTGCGCCACCTCCCGACCTGGTTCGGGGCCGCCTCGGAGGGCCCGACCGTCGCGCCCGCGCGGTCCGACGTGATGGTGGTCGAGGGGCCGGATCCGGCGAGCCTTGCCCCGCCAGACATGCGCCGTGGCGTCTGAGCCGGTCGTACGCCGTCCCAGAGCTCACGGCGCAAGTTCGGTCGACCGTAGAGCGCCCGTTCTGGGCGGTGTGCAGGCGGTGTGCAGCCTGTGGGCGCAGATCTGGCGCGGCGGTAGGCCCACAGACGTGAAAGTCACCTTCCACGCGCGACACTAGGGCAGCCCCCAGAGGTGGACGGGGAGGTTCTCGTGCATCTGGGCCGCATAGGCGCGCAGCATCTCGCGCAGGGCGACGGGGCGCGCCAGGCCCCGCTCCTCGAAGCGGCGCACGGCCTCGATCTGCCACGAGGCGCCGTTCTGCCCGTTCAGGCAGCGCCCCTCGATCACCGACAGGTACCGGTCGCGGACCTCGGGAGCGACGCCCCATCGGCGCAGGCCCTCGTGGGCGAGCGGGAGCAGGTGGCGCAGGACCAGCTCGGTCGCCGGGACATCGCCCCGGTCGGGCCAGAACATCCGCGACTCGATGCCGTCGCGGGCGCCGGAGAAGAAGTTCTCCTCAGCGGCGCTGAAGCTCATGCGTGTCCAGGCCGGCCGGTCGTCGGAGGCCAGCATCCGCAGGGCCCCGTAGTAGAACGCCGAGTTGGCCATGACGTCGATGATGCTCGGGCCGGCGGGCAGGACCCGGTTCTCCACCCGCAGATGTGGCCGCCCGCCGACGATGTCGTAGATCGGGCGGTTCCACCGGTAGACCGTGCCGTTGTGCAGCTTGAGCTCCTCGAGACGGGGCACCCCACCGGCGTCGAGCACGGCCACCGGGTCCTCATCGGTCATCTCAGGCAGCAGCGCCGGGAAGTAGCGCACGTTCTCCTCGAAGAGGTCGAAGATCGAGGTGATCCACCGCTCGCCGAAGAAGACGCGCGGCCGGACCCCCTGGTTCCTCAGCTCGACCGACCGGGTGTCGGCGGCCTGGGTGAAGAGCTCGATGCGCGTCTCGTGCCACAGCTGTCGGCCGAAGAAGTAGGGGCTGTTGGCGCCCACGGCCAGCTGCGGCCCGGCCAGGATCTGGGCGGCGTTCCAGTGCGCGGCGAAGTGATGGGGCTCGACCTGCAGGTGCAGCTGCACCGAGGTGCAGGCGCTCTCGGGAGCCAGCGAGTCGGCATACGTGTCTACGCGCTCCCCGCTGACACCCTCGATGGCGAGCTCGATGTCCTCACCGCGGGCGGCGAGGACCGCGTCGTTGAGGGCCCGGTAGCGGGTGTTGGCGCTCATCCAGTCGGCCTCGAAGTGCTCCGGCATCACCGTCGGCAGGATGCCGATCATGAGGATGTGCGCACCCACCTCGCGGCTGCGACGCTCGGCGACGTTGAGGGAGTCGCGCAGGTGCCCCTCGAGGTCGAGAGCGGCGGTGCCCGGCAGCGGCTGCGGCGGGAGGTTGAACTCGATGTTGTAGCGCGCCAGCTCGGTCTGGTACTCCGGGTCCTCGATGGCGGCGAGGACGTCCTCGTTGGCCATCCGGGGCCCGTAGTCGTCGTCGACGAGGTTGAGCTCGATTTCCATGCCGGTGAGCTGGCGGTCGAACTCGAAGCTGCTCTCGCCCAGCATCCGCCCGAAGACGTCGAGGTCGGCCCGCACCTTCTCGCGGTACTGCTGGCGCTGCTCGCGGGTGTAGCTCGCCGAGGTGACATCCTTGCCCATGGGCAAACCGTAGGGGGTGGGAAGCCCCCGGCGCACGAAGTTGACAGGGGTATGCGCCGGCACACGCCGGGCGGCCTCCCCGACCGTGTCGGTGCCCCGACCTACTCTTCGAGCGTGCGGTTCCTCCACACCTCCGACTGGCACCTGGGACGGTCCTTCCACCAGGTGGGACTCCTGCCTGCGCAGGGCCGGTTCCTCGACCACCTGGTCGCGGTCGTGCGGGCCGAACAGGTGGACGCCGTACTGGTCGCGGGCGACGTCTACGACCGCGCCCTGCCCTCGCCCGAGACGGTCCAGCTGCTGTCCGAGACGGTCGTGCGCCTCGTCGACGCCGGGGCGCAGGTCGTGCTCTCCAGCGGCAACCACGACTCGGCGACCCGCCTCGGATTCGCCTCTGACCTCCTCGAGCGCTCGGGTCTGCACATCAGGTCGACCGTGGCCGACATCGGCCGGGCGGTGCTGGTCAAGGGGGTGGCCGTGCACGCCCTGCCCTACCTCGAGCCGTCGGCGGTGGCCGACACCCTGGGCGCCAAGGAGCGCACCCACGCCGGCGTGCTGCGGGCGGCCATGAGCCGGGTCGAGGCCGATCTCGCCTCCCGTGGCCCGTCGGTGGTCATGGCGCACGCCTTCGTCACCGGTGGAGCCACGAGCGACAGCGAGCGCGACATCGCCGTCGGTGGGGTGAGCGCCGTGCACCCAGACGTCTTCGCCTCGGCGTCGTATGCCGCCCTGGGGCACCTGCACGGTCGGGCGGAGATCACCGGGCGCGTGCGCTACAGCGGCTCGCCCGTGGCGATGTCGTTCAGCGAGTGGCGGCACACCAAGGGGTCGTGGCTGGTCGACCTCGGCGCCGACGGGGCCGTGGCGGCGCAGTTCGTCGAGGCGCCGGTCGACCGACCCCTGCGGCTGCTGCGCGGCGACCTCGACGACCTGCTGACCGAAGCCGCCCTCGCCGACGCGCAGTCGGCCTATGTGCAGGTGACGCTCACCGACGCGGTCCGGCCGCGGGCCGCGATGGACCGCCTGCGCGCCCGCTTCCCGCACACCCTCGTGCTCCAGTGGGACCCCGTCGGCGCTGCGGTCGACCTCAGCTCGTACGCCGCGCGGGTCGGCACCCGCCGCGACGACCTCGACCTGTGCTGCGACTTCCTCACCCACGTGCGCGGCGGGCTCCCGGCCGGTCGCGGCGAGCGGGGTCTGCTCCGGGAGGCCCTCGAGGCGTCGCGGATCGAGCAGGCCCGACACGCCGACGAGATCGGCGCCATGCTCCCCGGGCTCGAGGACCTGGAGCTGCCCGAGCACCCCGAACGCCGGTCGGGTGCGGCGTGAGGCTCCACTCGCTCCAGGTCACCGCCTTCGGCCCGTTCGCCGACACCGTCGAGGTCGACTTCGACGACGTGACTGCCGCGGGCCTCTTCCTCATCCAGGGCCCGACGGGTGCCGGCAAGACGAGCCTGCTCGACGCCATCTGCTGGGCCCTCTACGCCGGGCTGCCCGGTGCGCGGCGAGGCACCCGGCGACTGCGCAGCGACCACGCGGCCGACACCGCAGTCCCCCAGGTCGTCCTCGACTTCACCACCGGTCGCCGGCGCTTTCGGGTGACCCGGTCACCGGAGTTCGAGCGGACGAAGAAGCGGGGCACGGGCACCACCAAGGCTCCGGCCAGTGTGCTGCTCCAGGAGCACCTCGGAGGCGCGTGGGTGGTGAGGTCGACCCGCAACGACGAGGTCGGCGAGATCGTCACCGAAGTGCTCGGGATGGGTCTCGAGCAGTTCAGCAAGGTCGTGCTGCTGCCCCAGGGCGAGTTCTCCGCCTTCCTGCGGGCCGACGCCGAGGAGCGGCGCGGCCTGCTCGAGCGCCTCTTCGACATCTCGACTTGGACCGGTGTCGAGGAGTGGCTCGTCGAGCAGCGCCGTACGCTCGCGGAGCAGGTCGAGCGGGCTCGTGCCGGCGTCATCACCGACCTCGCTCGCCTGCGCGACGTCGTCGTGACGCTTCCGGCCGAGGTCGTGGGTGACGACGTCTGGACGATCGAGCACCTCGACCGCGTGCCGAACGCCCTCACCGGTCTCGCCGTGCGATGCGAGGAGCACGTCGGCTCCACCCTCGCCGACCTCGACGCCAGCGACGGCCAGGTCACCCGGGCCGAGCAGGCCAGGGTCGAGGCCTTAGCCCGGGCCGAACGCCAGACCCGGGCTGCGCAGGCCACGGCGCAGCTGGCCGAGCTGGTCGCCGCCGCACCGGTGGTCGCCGCGGCGGCCCGGCGCATCGAGCGAAGCCGACAGGCCGAGGTGGTCGCCACCGAGATCGCCGCCCGAGCGCGCGCGCTCACGAAGGCACGCACGAGCGCCCAGCAGGTGCAGCGGCTGCGAGACCAGCTCGGACTCGGCGGGGGCGTCGACCTCGCGCAGGTCGCGGTGCGCCGCAGCGAGCTGGGCCAGCACTCAGCCGACCTGGCCCAGGCCCTCCGCGCCGACCTCGACGAGCGCGAGCAGCGACTGCGGCTACGGCGGCTGCGCGCCAAGCAGGTGGCCGCGACGTCCGAGCTCGAAGAGCTCGAGCAGCTGGCGGCCCGGTTGGTCGCGGGTCAGGTGGCTGCGAGACGGTCCGTCGACACGCACCGGGCGCGGGGCCGGGAGCACGCCGTCCTGCGGGCCCGCCACGAGACCCTGGGTGAGCTGGTCTGGATCGCCACCGCCCTCGACAAGGCACGCGACGGCGCAGTGCGGTTGCGTGACGAGCATCGCGAGGCACGCGACGACGAGCTCGACGCACACGAGACCTACCTCGCGGCTCGCCAGAGCCGGCTCGAGGGAATGGCCGCAGAGCTGGCCGGGCAGCTCGACACCGACCACGAGTGTCCTGTGTGCGGCGCTCTCGAGCACCCTCACCCCGCCTCGACCACCGGCGACGCGGTCTCCGCCGAGCAGGTCGCCCACGCCGAGGACGCCTGGCACGACCGACGAGGTCGGCGCGACCGGGTGGGCGGTCAGCTTGCTGCCGCGGAGGCCCTGGTGCGGTCACGCACCATCGACCTCGCCCGGCAGATGCGTGCTGTCGCGGGCCGCGCCTCGCCCGACGAGGAGGGGAAGGTTGCGATCTCTACGGGCGAGGTCGCGACGGGCGACGTCTCGATGGCTGAGGTCTCGATGGCTGAGGTGTCGATGGCTGAGGTGTCGATGGCTGAGGACGACACGCCCGTGGCCGCCTCGGTCACCCCCCGGGCGTGGCAGTCGGAGCAGCTGCAGGTGCGCGTCGCAATGCGGGACCTCAGTGATCCACCGGGCACGGAGCAGCTGCTCCTGGCCCGAGTCCTGGCCGCAGATGAGGCGGTGGCCGCTCACGAACGCCGAGTGGGTGCTCTCGCCGAGTCCCTGGCCGGCGGTCGGGCCCTTCTGGCTGAGGTCCAGGCCTCCCTGACGACCAGGGCATCTCGACGTGACACCGTCCTCGCTGCCCATGCCCCGTGCCCGTGCATGGACCTGGCCGACAGCACCGCAGGCGCCGACAGCAGCCCAGGCGCCGACAACAGCCCAAGCGCCGACACCGTCGGCACCGTCGGGGCCGACAGCACCGTCGACCGCCTCGGGGGCCGCCGGGTGGCGGAGACGGTGCGCCGCCACAGCCGGTACGACGAGGCTCTGCGTGAGCTCGGCGCCCGGTTGGGCTCGGCAGACGAGGCGGATGCCGAGCTCGCGGCGTGCGACACCCGGCTCACCGAGACCCTGCGTGCCCGCGGCTTCGCCACCGCGGACGAGGCCCGGACCGCCTTGGCGTCGACCGCCGAGGTCGCGCACCTCGAGACCATGGTCCGCGACGCCCGGGCCCGGCGCACGGCGGCCGAGCAGGTGCTCGCCGACGAGCAGGTGCGGCTGGCCAACACCCTCCCCCCCGCCGACGAGGCCGGGGCCGTGCAGGACGCCCTCGCGGCCCGCAGTCGGCAACGCGCTGCCCAGCAACGAGACGTCGTCGCCCGGCAGGCCCACCAGCAGCTCGCGGGACTGCTCGTCCACCTCAGCGCGGCGTGCACACAGCTCGCCCCGCTGATGAACCGGTCCGACCAGGTCAGCGACCTGGCCGCCCTCGTGACCGGGATCGGGGCCGACAACACCCTGCGCATGCGTCTTTCGTCCTTCGTCCTCGCCGCCCGGCTCGAGAAGGTCGCGGCTGCGGCCAACGAGCGGCTGGCCGTGATGGGCGACGGGCGCTACCAGCTGCAGCACAGCGACGGTCTCGAGTCCGGTCGGCGCCGCAGCGGGCTGGGGCTGGTCGTGCGCGACCTGTGGACCGGCGCTGTGCGCGACACCAGCACCCTCTCCGGAGGTGAGTCCTTCATGGCTTCGCTGGCCCTGGCCCTGGGTCTCGCAGACGCCGTGCGCGAGGAGGCCGGGGGCTTCGACCTGCAGACGCTCTTCGTCGACGAGGGATTCGGCACGCTCGACGACGACAGCCTGGAGGAGGTGCTCACGGTCCTCGACGGCCTGCGCGAGGGTGGTCGCGCCGTCGGTGTCGTCAGCCACGTGAGCGACCTCCTGACCCGGATACCGACGCAGATCTGCGTGACCAAGACCCAGGCCGGCTCCTCGGTGTCGATCCGCACCGTCTCGGGCCAGACGTCCGCCGCCTGAGCTGAGGCGTGATCGAGGTGGCACAGTCAGGCCTGTGGACGACGAGACCCGTGCCCGGCGCGACCGGTGCGACACCTTCCTGCTCGGCGACGGGCAGGTGCTGCCTGCGCAGCTGTTGGCGTCGATCGGGGAGTCGGTCGTGCCTGACACCTACGGTGACGGGGGTGTCGTGGCCGAGCTCGAGTCGGTGGTCGCGAACCTGCTCGGCTTCCCCGAGGCGATTTTTCTTCCCAGCGGGACGATGGCCCAGGCCGCGACCCTCCGGGTGCACGCGGATCAGCGCGGCCGGCGGACCATGCTGTGGCACCCGACCTGCCACTTGCCGACCCACGAGGGGGATGCGTACTCCCGAGTGCACTCCCTGGTGGGTCGGGCGGTCGGGGACCGCCATCGACTTCTGTCGCGCGATGATCTGGACGGGGTCGACGAGCCGGTAGGGGCACTGCTGCTGGAGCTGCCTCAACGTGACCTCGGTGGGCAGCTGCCGGACTGGGATGACCTCACCGACCAGCTGGCGTGGGCCCGTGACCACGGCGCTGCTGCCCATCTGGACGGGGCGCGGCTGTGGGAGGCCAGCGCGGGCTACGAGCGGTCTCCGGCCGAGATCGCCTCGTTGTTCGACACCGCGTACGTCTCGTTCTACAAGGGAATCGGTGCGCTGTCGGGGTGCTGCGTGGTGGGGCCCTCGGACGTGGTGGCTCAGGTGAGGGAGTGGCGGCAGCGCCTGGGCGGCACCCTGTACGGGTTGTGGCCGGCGGCCGCTTCTGCCCTGCACCTGCTCGCGGAGCGGCTGCCCGAGATGCCGGCGCGGCTCACGCAGGCGCGCAGGATAGCGGCCGCGTTGAGCGGTGTGGACGGCGTGCGGGTGGTTCCCGACCCGCCGCAGACGCCGATGATGCACCTGCTCTTCGACGTCCCCGAGGCACGTTTCGTCGCCAACGCACGGCGGCTGGCTGACGAGCAGGGCATCTGGGTGTGGTCGCAGCCGATGAGCACCGACGACCCGGGCGTGGTGCGCTGCGAGCTGAGTGTCGGTCGCGCCACCTGCCGCCTGGATCCTGAGCAGGTCGTCACCACCCTCCGGGCGCTGTGCCGCTGACCGACCCGGGGTCGCCGTCCTGCCCCCTCAGTCTTCGAAGGCCTCGGGCGGGGGGCAGGAGCAGACGAGGTTGCGGTCGCCGTACGCACCGTCGATGCGTCGCACCGGCGGCCAGTACTTGTCGGCGGCGACGACGCCCACGGGGAAGGCTGCGTCAGTCCGCTCGTACGGGTGGTCCCACTCCCCCGCGATGGACATCGACGTGTGCGGGGCGTGCCTCAGCATCGAGTCGGCCACGGCCACCCGGCCCTGCTCGACCTGCTCGATCTCACCGCGGATGGCGATCATCGCGTCGCAGAAGCGGTCGATCTCCCCCTTGTCCTCGCTCTCGGTCGGCTCCACCATGAGGGTGCCCGCGACCGGGAAGCTCATCGTCGGGGCATGGAAGCCGTAGTCGACCAGCCGCTTGGCCACGTCGTCGACGGTGACGCCGGTGCGTTTGGTGAGGTCACGCAGGTCGAGGATGCACTCGTGGGCAACGACCCCGCTGTGGTTGGAGTAGAGCACCGGGAAGTGCTCACGCAGGCGGGCGGCGATGTAGTTGGCGTTGAGCACGGCCACCCCGGTGGCGTGGGTCAGACCCGCACCACCCATGAGCCGGACGTAGGCCCACGAGACCGGCAGGATGCTCGCCGAGCCGTACGGCGCGCCCGCGACCGGCCCCACACCGGTCGCGGGACCGGCCTCGGGCGCGAGCGGGTGGTTGGGCAGGTACGGCGCCAGGTGGGAGCGCACCGCGACCGGACCCACGCCGGGGCCGCCCCCGCCGTGCGGGATGCAGAAGGTCTTGTGCAGGTTCAGGTGCGACACGTCGGCCCCGAACGCGCCGGGCTGGGCGAGGCCCACCAGGGCGTTGAGGTTGGCTCCGTCGACGTAGACCTGGCCACCGGCGTCGTGCACGAGCGCGCAGAGCTCACCGATGGTGTCCTCGTAGACCCCATGGGTCGAGGGGTAGGTCACCATGATCGCTGCGAGGTCGTGCCGGTGCTGCTCGATCTTGGCCCGCAGGTCGTCGAGGTCGACGTCGCCCCCCTCAGCCGTCCTGACGACCACCACCTTGAGCCCCGCCATCACGGCCGACGCGGCGTTGGTGCCGTGGGCGCTCGCGGGGATCAGGCAGACGCGGCGGTGCCCCTGGCCAGTGGCCCGGTGGTACGCGTGGATCGCCAACAACCCGGCGAACTCTCCCTGCGACCCCGCGTTGGGCTGCAGCGAGACGGCGTCGTAACCGGTGATCTGACACAGCCACGCCGACAGGTCGGTGACCAGCTCGCGAATACCCTCCGTCTGCTCGGTGGGTGCGAAGGGGTGCAGGTCGGCGAACTCCGGCCACGTCACGGCCAGCATCTCGGTCGTCGCGTTGAGCTTCATGGTGCACGAGCCGAGCGGGATCATGCCGCGGTCGAGGGCGAAGTCGCGGTCGGCCAGGCGTCGCAGGTAGCGCAGCATCTGGGTCTCGCTGCGGTGGGTGTGGAACACGGGATGGGTGAGGTAGTCGCTGGTGCGCGAGACCCGCTCGTCCCAGACCGGCCCGTCCGTGGAGGGCTCGGGCGAGAGACCCGGCACGCCGAAGGCGCTCCATACGGCGCTGAGGTCGTGGCCTGTCGTCGTCTCGTCGACGCTCATGCTGAGGGTGTCGGCGTCGACCAGGTGCAGGTTGACTCCCCGCGATGCGGCCTCGGCGAGCACCTGCTCGCCGCGGCCGGGCACCCGAACGGTCAGGGTGTCGAAGTACGACGTCGTCACCACCTGCGCCTCGGCGCCCTCGAGGCCCTCGGCGAGGGTCCGGGCGTAGCCGTGAACGCGGCGCGCGATCGCGGCGAGACCGTCCGGGCCATGCCAGACGGCGTACATGCCGGCCATGACGGCGAGCAGCACCTGCGCGGTGCAGATGTTGGAGGTGGCCTTCTCGCGACGGATGTGCTGCTCGCGCGTCTGCAACGCAAGCCGGTACGCCGGGTGGCCGTCACTGTCGACCGACACACCGACGAGACGGCCGG
>Ga0123337_10004767_pt1 | contig 13633 bp, 5 predicted proteins | sample frozenSSSSmetaG_FD_89792 | JGI IMG/M metagenome (GOLD analysis project Ga0123337, IMG submission 89792) | Glacier valley bacterial and archeal communities from Borup Fiord, Nunavut, Canada, to study Microbial Dark Matter (Phase II) -... | ecosystem: Environmental > Aquatic > Freshwater > Ice >... | reverse complement strand
GAGGCGTAGACATTCTTGGGCATTTTCTTTGGGTGGTTCAAAAGCAAGAGATCGCAAATCAATGGTTTTTTCTAACGCTTGTTTCACTTGCTTGTTCAACACTTTAGTCGCCTGTTGGGTCATGGTATTTCCCCATTGTTGAGAAGGGCGTTCAAGTAGTGCGTGTTCTAGTTCCTGGATACGTTGGTGGAGTTGCTGATTCTCAATTGAGAGCTTTCTCAACCCTTCCATCTCGTCTAAGCGCTGCTGCAACTGAATGTTTTGCTCTTTCTGTTGCTTGTATAGATTTTGCAAGGATTGGATTTGCTCACTTACTTGGGCTTCGGCTCTAGCCGACACTTCTGCTTGTAGTCCAATTCTCAATTCCTGCTCTAGGCGCTCTAACTCAAGCTTGTGTTGCTCTTTGAGTGCTGCGATCGCTTCGGAGTACTCTGGTGGATATGTACGCTCAGTCGATTTGGACACAATGGCGGCATCCAAATCAGTGTTGTTTACCAGCAGCCTTTCACCATCAGCGAAAGTTACAATCTGCTGCGAATTATTCGGTGCGTCTGCCTCAATTACTCCTGATTCGCCATAGCGCGGATGCGATTGTGATGAAACAGTGACAGAATTACACAATTGCGTTTGACTTTTTTCACTTTTTGTGGTTGGTTTAGTTTTTGGTGCGACAAGTTGTACTGCTTGAGCGAAATCACAGGCAGTGGGGAAGGGTTTTTCTTTGGCTGCGATCGCTACGACTTCCTGTAACTTATCGGGAGTTTTGACCAGTCGGAGTAGGAAACGAGTCTGAGAAGGTTTGGTAATATGCGCCCTCAGTTCAATAGGTAGAGTATCAACTACTTTTTTGGCAGAAAGCAAATCTCTGACCCGGCGATATCCACCATGTTTGGTCAACTCGTTTTCGCAATAGTCTTCAAAGCTCTTGTGTCCAGCGTCTTTGTAATAACAGTTGTCTCTCATTACTGAGAGTTCTTCTATTGCTTGCCACTCGAATCGGTCAAGAGCAGCGAAGGTTTCCTGGATACTGCTGTTAAGATTGGCGTAATCAACTGCTCCTAAGGTTTCTCTATCTTGTGTCAGCATCATTTGTACCCCTTTGCTAGCCACCACGCACTACTGGTGTGGCTCACAACTAGTGTCAACAACGAATGCACACCAAAAGCTAATTCCACTCCAAAAAGCAGCACGAAGCCAAAGTTGATCAAGAGTCTGACAATTTTCGCTCTAAAGAGGATACTCCGGAAATTACCCTCTACTACAGCGCACAACTGATGTGCGATGGCAAAACGCCAAGCGTTGCTGATCGCACTATCCGACCCCATGCGCTCTAACACTGCGCTCTGGGAATTTTTGTTATTTCTCACAATATTCGCCCCTGGTTGTTGGTTGACAAACTCAGAGGGGGTTGCATCAGTTAACAGTCAACAGTTATCTAATCAAGGACTGTGAATTCCAACCGATAACTGGTAACTGTTATTCGCGCTGCTCCTGCTTTTTGCTACGAAATTCGGGATATTTCTTAATCAAACTTAACTTTACAGAAATTTATGAATTTCGACAGCCAAAACACACCGCAAGGAATGGACTTTCCAAGCGGCAGATCCTATAATGGATCTGGTAGCGCGGACTATACTCTTAGACAAACTTAGTGGGATCACAGTCGCCAAACTATAAATACCACTCGTTTTGTTCCTTTGAGATCAACCCCGCTCTGAGGTTATATGGAATTTAAGACCCGCACAAAGCGCTACTCCTTAGTGGCGCTTTGTGCGTTAAGTTATCGTACTGTTGTATCTTCACCTCCATGCCTCCTTTCAACATTTCAATTAGCTTGATTTTACAGAAGTTCTGGTCGTATGGCATCTAACGCGATCTTGATTTTTGCTTTTAAGTTCTCCACATTCCATAGTTAATAAATATTTTCGCAATATCTAAGGGTTTGCAAGACTCTTAGGTAATGTATTAGCCTAGTGGAAAAGGACTTTCCCTCAAACGTTACTTACCGCATATATTACCTCTGCCGTTGCTTTATACTAGAATTATCTAGCGTTTGTCTGATTTAGTACAAACTTATTCTTGGCTTACTAAACAAATTTGCTTTCCCAATGATACAAATGCTTGCTAGGGTTAACTGCTAATATCATTAGTGATTTTTTACACCTTTAATTTCAGTGCAACTATGACAGTGTATTCAAAAATGCATTTTTGCTGCCTTTATTAAGATGACATTTGGATCATATAACTTCTAAATAATTTTTGGAACACTACTTTCAATAAGAAATATTAAGAAAGTCTAGGCTATTTAAAATTTATATTAAGCAAGTCTAGGTTGAGTTTTGAAGTAAAATGCAATAATTAATTGTATTATAATGGTGTCACATTTATAGCTAAGTATGAACTCCTATCAAAACTTAGACATTGAGAGAGTGCTAGACATTTTAGAAAGGCAAGTGTTTCAGTATCTTGGAAGGCATTTATTGGAATCTGAAAGAGTTGTAATTAAAGGGTCTTGGGATGGAAAAGACTATAAGGTAATGGCACAAGATGCTGGATACAACACAGATTACTTGCATAAGGAAGTAGGACCGCAATTATGGACAATACTTTCAGAAGTTATTGGTAATGGAGTTTCAGTAAATAAAAGATCCTTGAAAACTATTTTGCTAAAAATAGCAAAACAAGATTATCTTGACACAGAAGTATCTAAGCTGGATGACGATATTTTATTGGGCAAGACTAAATTTTATGGAGATTTCCCAAAGTTAGGAAATTTTTATGGCAGAAAAGAAGAAATTAGCTTTTTAAAGTATAAGATAAATATTTTTAAAGAACGCTGTATATCCTTAGTTGGAGTAGGAGGAATTGGAAAAAGTTTCTTGACAGCAAAGTTGATTGAAGAAATACTTTTTGAAAATCCAAATACCTATGAATATATAATTTGGAAAGCAGTTGGTCGTTCTTTGTTAGTTGATGACATAGTTAATGACTTAATTAATATTTTTCAACTGAAATCAAACAAGAAATCTCTCCCACAAAAGATTTCTTTATTGTCCCAATTTTTTCATTTGCATCGTTGTTTATTAGTGCTAGATGGATTTGAAAAATTAGCGCGGGTAGAAAATTTTGAAAAGAGACTGGAATATGAAGATTTTGTTGCTGGAATTATAGATGGAAGTCATAACAGTTGTACAATCGTCACAAGTCAAGTGCCTTTAAAAGAAATTTTTTACGTGACTACAGATGTATCTATTACATCTTTTAAAATAGAAGGTTTAGATAAAAAGGCAGCAATACAAATGCTATCTGAAAAGGGGATAACTGGGAATAAATGTAAAGATTTGATTGAAATTTATCGTGGCAATCCATCAGAACTGGAAGCTGTTGCAGACCGAATAACTCGTATTTTTGGAAGTAGCCTAGAAAAATTTTTCGAGTATAAAACTACTGTAATTGGACCACGAATTGAAGCAATGTTGAATCGACAATTTGGACAAGATGGACTTTTGACTAATCTCCAAAGAGAAATAATGATTTATTTGGCAGAGGAAATAGCAAAAACTTCTGCTCCAATTCCTTTCTCTAAGCTGATTGATGATTTCAGAGAAAGATTCAATTTAGAAGTAGTATCTGTATCACAAATAATAATATCTTTAGAAATTTTAGAGCAACGCTCCTTAATTGAAACCAGTAAAAAATTAAGTAAACAGGAACTTCATTATGGTATGGAACCAGTTGTTAAGAAATATATCTTAGTAGATCCATATGGTTTAGTATATAAATCATCAAATAAGAAAGAATTAACCAGTTATGTACAGGGGCAAAACTCTCCGTGAGCTACTGTATAAATCCCTTGTGTAGTAGGCGGCATAATCCTGAAGATACTGAAAATTGTTTAGCTTGTGGTAATCCCTTACTAATAGATGGGCGCATTCGTTTACTGCGCCCATTGCGTTCTTTGGATGAAGATCCGTCTACCTATACAGATGTTTTTGAGGTTGAAGACGTTGAGCCGTCATGGGGGATAAAATCTAGAATCAGAGTAATGAAAGTACTAAGGTGGAGCGATCCTAAATTAGTTCGTCTGGTTCAGAGAGAATCACTTATATTACAGACGTTATATCATCCAGGAGTTCCTAAGTGTGGTGTGGATGACTATTTCACTTTTAAACTGAAGGACGGTCGTCTAGTATTGCACTGTTTAGTAATGGAAAAAGTTGAAGGAGAAAATTTACAACAGTGGTTAAAATCTTATGGAAGGATTCCTCAAAAAGTGGCACTGGATTGGTTAGCACAACTAGTTGATGTTCTGGAATCTGTACACCGCTCTGGCTTTTTTCATAGAGATATTAAACCAGAAAATATTATCTATCAACCTGATGGTCAACTGGCACTCGTTGATTTTGGAGCATCCAGACAGATTACCACAACATATTTAGCAAAAGTTGGCGCTAGTGGAGTGAATAAAAGAACACGCTTCAGTAGTGGATATGAAGTAACAGTTGTTAGAACGATTCGATTTTCTCCACTTGAACAACTTAACGGTCAAGCATTGCCTCAATCAGACTTTTATGCTTTGGGGCGAACTTTTGTGAATTTGTTAACGGGGATATCACTATTGGAATTACCAATAGATCAAAACACAGGAAGACTAATCTGGAGAGATAAAGCACCACAAATTGATAAGCCTCTTGCTGATTTACTTGATGACATGATGGCTCCTTTTCCAGGACAACGCCCACAGACAACTCAAGTAATATTGGAACGTTTGCAGCGTTTACCATTTAAATTAAAACTTAATCGTTTTTTGGTTTCAAATATATTTAAATTATTTTTAGCAGGCTCATTATTAGCAACTATTAATACTAGTTTTAGACAAATTAATTTGGCTTTGTCTGCTTACTATTTTAATCAAGCTGGACATTATATGAATGAACCTAAAATAGCTAAAAAATATTATGAATTAGCATTAATTTACAATCCAAAAGATGATGAAATATATAATAACTTGGCAGTAGCTTGCCAGGTAACTCAGGACTTCAACTGTGCAATTGAGAACTACCAAAAAGCTTTCAAACTCAAGCCTAATGCTTGGGAACTGCACTATAATCTCGGCAATTTTTACGATGAGCAAGGTCAATATGACCAAGCAGAGCAGCAATACAAGTTATCGATTAAGTACGGCAAGAATCAACCGATGAATGCTGTCAACAATTTATCACGGCTCAAAAATATACAAGAAAGATACTCTGAGGCAGCACAACTAGCACTTGAAGGATTGAAAGGCACTTCAGATCCAGTATGGCAAGCAGCTTTGTACAAAAATTTAGGCTGGGCAAGATTCAAACAACAGCGTTACGCAGAGGCCAAAGATTACTTGCAGAAATCGGTGAAATTAGATTCTCGAAGAGTAGACGCTCACTGCTTGCTAGCAAAAACACAAGAAGCGTTAGGTGACTTGGATAATGCTAGGACACATTGGGAAGTTTGCTTAATATCAAATAATTCTGGTCTACCAGAAATCTCCGAATGGAAACAACAAATTCTACAGCGCATTTTTCCAACAAATTGACTAAGGTGCGTCAATTTCGATAAGCTATCAAATAGATAGTAAATTACTAAATAATAGGAATGCTGATTGTACCAAAGTCAACAGCCAAAAGAAAAAAAGTTTCAAACTCTCAATTCGTAGCCATTGCATTAATACTGTTGTTTTCAAGCTTTAGCAGTGCAGGGGGACAAGCTCAATCAGTAAGTAGAAGCGATTCACATGAGCGAGACTGTGAAGTTGTAGCAAAAGTTATTAGTGGCGATATCAATTGGACACCCCAAAGTAAGCTTTGTAAAAATGACAAAATTCATCCAGTTCGTGGGCGTAAGGTTGAAATTTTTTGTTATTCACATGGAAAGCTTTTATACCTCACAGATAGTACTGTAAGTGAACATTGTTTACCGCTTTCCCAGCGCCGATTTGAGAATTGTACTTTGAAAAATGGGTATACCTGTGTGACACCCAAAGGCCCAGGGTCAGATGAAAATATACCTACATTAATCACTCCCTATGGTGTCGTCATTTTAAATACTAATCCGATACTATCTTGGTCTGCCACTCCTGAAGCTACTAGCTATATGGTGCAAATCGAAGGCAAAGGAGTTAACTGGTCAGTTGAGGTTAAGGCAACTCAACTGCCATACCCGAAAGATCAGCCAGCTATGGAGTCAGGGAATGTTTACAATGTAAACGTCATTGCTAATCGTGGAGATGAGCCGATTGCTGCTAGTGCCTCCATCCTCCTGATAGTCCCTACTGATAAGGCACAAGAGATAGCGACGACAATCAATCGTCTTCAAAGTCTCAATCAGTTCCAAGATGAATTGGCTATTGATGTAGATAGTGTATACGAAACAGAGAACTTGGTGAACGAATCGATTCTGGTGTTAAAGGCAAGAGCCAAAGCAGGTAGTAAAAATCCCACTATCTATCGATTATTAGGCGATCGCTACCTAGAGGCATACTTGCCATCTGCGGCCATATCTGCATATGCAACTGCAAGCAAATTAGCTCGAAAAGAGAATAATGCCGATGAATTAGTCAAAGCAGAAGCAGGAGCGAAAATTGCAGATCAGAGCCAGAAAAGAGTAGAAAGAGCAAGGGGCAGTTAGATTTAACCAGTGCTGACTCGTTGCAGACGACACCAATGGCAAGTTTTTACCTGGGTTTTGAACTCATGGCAACATTTTAGTTAAAAATGAACTATTTTAGTTGCGATCGCTAATCGTGAAAAAGTAACCAATAACCAACGCTCACCAGAGGTAAGCTACTGCACGTCAAGCAAATAAAGTACCATGATTTAAACTATAATTGTGCCAAAAGTTCAAAATGTAGGTAAAAGCCTGCCGTTTGTCCTTGAAAATTTGTATGTAATTAAATATGCTTATTTTGACGGCATTGCACACGAACTGCTGCTGTTTTCATCTCATAAACTACTAGTACGCCACGGCGGAAATAGAGCAACCATTTAAAATCCCTAAAAAGCGCATTCCATAATACTTTTGACTTTTGACTTTTGACTTTTGATTTTTGACTTCCGCCTTGCGGTACTAATCTCCTGTTTCAAGTATCAAGAAGCCGGAGTCAAATTAAAGTAAAAGCTTGCCATTGTGGCAAACAATTCCTTTAAGTCACACATCTTGGCGGCAAACTTATGCTTCCACTGACACACTTTTTGGCTCAGTTGCCAACAAGAATAAAGCCAGCCCAGTAATAGGGATGGAAGTATTTTTCACTAGACAACAAACTCAGTTTTGCAAGTCTTAGTGCTTCTGGTAAGACAAGTCCATTTTTCAATCCTTTGTAGAACTCCTCCATCAATAGAGCAGTAGAATCAGCATCAACTAGCCACAAACTAGCTAATGTACTGCGTGCTCCGGCTTGCACAGCTATTCCAGCAATTCCAAGGGCAGAGCGTTTATCGCCCTTTGCAGTTTGACAAGCACTTAAAACAAGTAAATTAATTGTGTCGCCTTCATTTTTGAGCAAAAATTTCAAGTCTTTGACATTTAAAGGTTTGTCCCAAGTCAAGACAAAGGTTTGTTCAGGGTCAGAACTGAATTGAGCGTGAGTACTCAAATGAACTAAAGAAAATGAATTTTTTTCAATTTTTTGTTGAAAGCTGCGACTATTAAAATCACTATCAATTAAAGTTAAAACAGAAGTAGTACTTTTTTTTATATTTTCGATTTCTGCTTTGACTTCTGGCAAAGCTGGTAAATTTTTAGGAACTGAGGGATCGTTAAGACTAGGACTAGGTTGAGAAATCCCGCCAATTAAAATATTAGAATTTTTGAATTTAGCCGAATGATTGTGCAATTGTTTAAAGCTTGAAGCTGTGACAATGCTATATGAATTAGTTAAATAGTTTTTTCCATCATATAACATATCGATAGGTAAATTCTGGAAATAGCTATCTAGAACAAATCCTAAACTTCCTGAATTAGGAAGATACTGCTTAATCGGAGAAAACAAGAGATTATAAAGAGTTTGAGAATAGATAAAATAGTTAACACCTTCCGTTCTAATAAACTGCTTTTTTTGAACAATTTTAAGTAAATTATCAATCGGGTCAGCTATTTGGTTGAAGTCTACCGTATGGCGATAAAATTTTTGGGGTGTTCTAACAACTACTTCTACATGCTCTCTCAACTTAATTAAATAAATAATTGGAAATAATTCTTTTAGAGTTTGTTCATTCCTTAAAGAAGATAAATTCAATCTCCCACATTGTAAAAAATTCTCTATTTCAGCGAGTCTTAGCTTCTCTTGAATTTCAACTGCTCGTTTTGATTTCACCTCATCTTGGGAAAATAATAACTCCATATATTCATGGTAAATAGGTTCAACTTTATCCTTAAAATTAAACTGAATTTCCGGGTTTACCCCTAGAAGATTACCTCGAACTTGCTCCAGACTGTTAATAGCAGATTCATATACTTGATTGGCTTTATCAACTTTTCCTAAGACTCGATATAAACGTCCTAATTGCCATTGCCACTCATAAGCAATATCCGAAGCTTGTACTGATTGAGCTAGTCCCATAGCTTTTTCAAAATATTGTGTTGCTTCAAGTGTTTTACCTAAAGAGTTGTAGATGCTAGCAATCGTTCCTAATGCATAAGATTCGGCTCGGTTATTATTCAGCTTTTGGGCTAAAGTGTTAGCTTTATTCGCTAATAGTAATGAAATTGATAACGGATTATCTTTTCTGGAGAAAACAAGTTGCTTCAACTGGATATCTTGGTCAATTTGCACTAAACTCTGAACGATATTAAGTTGAGCATAGATAGATTCGATTGCAGGGAATGATTCAAATCTTTCCGGGCGACTTAATAAGTTATTAACTAATATTTGAAGGGATTCATTTGTAGTTGGATTTTCTAAACTTAGTATGCTCTTCCACTTTTCTATCTCTAAGATTAAACTTAACTGGTTGATTTTTGCTTGTAGGGAAAGGACATTTTGTTTTCTACCTGCTAACTCCTGATAAAATTTCAGAGTATTTTGAACTTTTGATCTAGCTGTTTTAAGTGCTTTCTGTTTAGTAAATACATCATCAGTTAGCTGATATTTACCTTTTGCTTGGATGTAAAGGGCACGTTCTGTATTACCTAAACTCAATAAAATTTGATTATAAATATCTGATTCTTTTGAATCTAGAGTTTTAGCCATTGCCATAGCATTGAATAATATAATCGAAGATGCTTCTGGATTACCAATCAGCCGCAGCACATCACCTAGATTGCGGAGTCCAATAACTCTGATTTTTGAAAATGGCTGTTTTTCCAAAGCAAACTTTAACGTCTCTAGATAGGCTTGTTGAGAAATTTCCCGTAATTCAATTGGGCTAGAGCAAATCCAATCCTCTAGCTCTAGAATCTTGCTTAGGGTTTGACAAGCACTAAGATATGAACCACTGGCTTGTAGTGCTAAACTTTGATTAATTAAGCTACCAGTAATGCCATCAGAATCTTTTAATTTGTAGTAAATATTGTAAGCTGCTTTCCATGTTTGTAGTGCGGCTTGAGGGTGTCCTTTATTTAACTCTTCAAATCCTTGTTGATTGAGAAGTTGTGCTTGAGACTGTTCTAAATTTGCAGAAGTTTGGGATTTGGCTTGGACTTGACATAAAACTATCACTACCGTTAAACATAGTCCCAAGATTAGATACTTTAAAGCAGTCGGTAATTGATAGAAAAATAAAATCCGTTTTCTTGCCATGTTTCTAAATTTGAGTTAGTGTCAGCAGGGATCAAAGGAACGCCCCAATCAAGACGAGCATTAAGGCGATCTTCTAACTGGTACTGTATACCAAGCCCGATAGATGTCAGTGTTCCTGTAAATACTGTTATTCCAGTATCTTTAGCAGTAGTATTATTCCAGGAAGTTCCCACATCAAAAAAGGGAATGACCTGTAATTGTTCAGTGTCTGTTCTCCAAGCGGGAATACGTGCTTCAATTGATAGTAAAGCTCCGTTATCAGACAAAAATGTATCCTGTCTGTAACCCCTGACCGAATTTATACCACCATTAGCAAATTGTTCTAATGGCACAAGAGGGCGAGAAGCTAGCTGAATATCTGCTCTGACAACCAAGGATGTACCATTTGCTGCTAAACGCTTTAGCCATGAAGCTTGTCCTCGCCAAGAGAAGAAGCGACTGTCAGGAGCGGAATCGTTAACTGTGGCATCAATTGCACCAACTCCCAAATTGAACTGGGAGCGTGCCAATAATGCTCCTTGTCTTGTGCGTTGTGTCCATTCTTGAAAAAATCTGAGAGCGGAAATTCGCGTTCGCCCTTTAGAATCTGCGCCAGCACTTAAAGGAAAAGGAGTGTTGAGTAATGATGACTCGCTCTCTAGTCGGGAAGCTGTCAATCCTAAAGCAAATTCTTGAGTTGAATTAGGGCTGGCTTGTCGTAGTATTGGCTGACGCAAAGTCACTTCGTAAGCACGAGCATCAGAAAGAATATCTAGTCTGCTAAAAGGACGCTCAATAACATTGGCAGAAGAATTTGCATAAAAAAACTGCACAGTCCCGTTTTGGGAATTGAGAGGAATAGAATAATCAGCTGTTAGAGTATTACTGCCGTCAGTGTTTCTATACCCCAGACTCAACCGATCTCCTAGTCCCAAGAGGTTAGCATTGCTTAAGTCAACTCGTCTCTGAAAACTGCCAATGGCAGGTGAGCGAGAGTTATCTAAGAAAGCTTCAATTCTAAAAGGTTGACGTGCTTGGACTGTAACGTTTAAAACAGAAGTACTTGATTGAGAGCCTTTATCTATAACTGTAGAAATTTTCTCAACCAAAGGATCTGTTTGCAGTAGTTGCAAAGCTGTCAGCAAATGTCTGCTATTAAATACTTCAGTCGTGTTTGTCCGTAAGCGTTCACGAATATAATTTTGTAATCGTGCGCTACCCATAACATTGATTTTCTCTAACTTGCCTTCAACAATTTGTATAGTGACTATTCCTCCACTGGCTGTAATCGCTTGATTTTCTTTAACAGGAAAGAAGGCCCCAGAAGTTAGATATCCTTGTTCAGTGTACAGCCTCGTGACTGCTGTACGAGCTTCGAGCAATTCTGAAAATGTAATTTCTCTACCTGTGTAAGAAGCAACTACTGATTCTAGTTGTTGAGTTGATAAGACAGTATTGCCTTTGAATATGAACCTTTCAACTTTAATTTTTTCTCGGTTGATTTTGGGAATTTCAGGCATAGGCACTGAAGCAGGAGGTATTTGCAGTTCTTCTCTTCTTTCTATTGGAGAAGGAACTTGTGGACTCTGGGGAATTGTTGGTATTTGCTGTGTAAAGAGTCTTGGAGGTACTGTTTTTGCTAAGAGCGGGTTAGTTGTTGATATCGGAATTGCCAGAAAAAAAGTTGCTCCGAACACATTTAAGTATCGATATTTGGACGACATAGCATTTTCTTAACATAGAAGCAACTTTTTAAACTTTTTCATTCTCTAATAAAAGCAGCTAAGTAGATGAACAAAAATACTTACAGCCCTCGCGTTTGCCCTGATAGCAATTGCAAGGACTGGGATTGCTACCCTTCGAGAAGGCTTCGCTTACATTAGGCTTCGCTGCATTCGCAATGAAATTATGTAATTAATTATGTTTAGCTACATAAAGCTGCTGTTTTATTCCAATGCTCTCTGTATCCTTCTATTTATATTTCTGAGAATTGTGACAAGGTGAGTCTGATAAAGAACCATAAGAAATCACTTCTTTTGGTTTAGTTGTAAAACTTACTGTACCATTTCCATTGTCTTTCCATCCTTGTGCTTCTACATATTCTTGATCTACTTCGATCTGTATTGGCTGTTGTGATTGTTTAGTAGAAATAGGTTGTCGCTCATCTCTCCAGCCATAAGTGCTGTTGAGGGGATCGCTTGGGCTTTGTGGAATACCCCCAGATCCTCTGTCCACAAACTCATTAGGTGCTTTACCCGATTGCGTAGCGCAAATCTGAGCAATTGTAGGAATATTAATTGCTGGTGGAACGAACGCTGCTTTAATGAAATCAAATTGTAAGGTATTTATTTGAACTATACCGTCAATTCCTCTGTCTGAAGTAGCTGTAATTTTACTATCAAAAGAAGGGAAGATTCCTTGAGTATTGATAGTGACATTACCACCCCGCCCCTCAAAGGCATTTGCTGTAATCTTGCTATTCTCCAAGAGAAGCAATAGTTCCGTATTAATATTAATGTTCCCACCGTTCCCCTTGGTTTCTTGCTGTCCAGCAGTTGTAGAGATATTGCTATTGCGTAATAGAACATTGTTCGCATTGAAGATAATGTCACCTCCTTCACCTACGGCAGTGGTCGCGGTAACGCTGCCGTTGTTTGTGATGTTAATGTCTTTAGCTTTAATTTCAAGTATTCCTGCATTGCCTGAGCCATTATTTCTAACACTAACTTGAGCATTGTTATCAATATTCAATTGTTCAGCATTAATAATTAATTTGCCTGCGTCTCCAGTAGGAGTAGGAGGCACTCTATTAAATCTAATCCTCAAACTATTATCTAAAATAGCTCCTGATGAATCTATAAAACTAGGAAGTTTTGAATTTGAATCTGCTCCGGAAATATCTACTGAACCAGAAGCGTTAATATTAATATTCCCAGCACTTCCAAACGATACGGTACTTGTAGATATACCTGCACCATCTCTGATCATTAGCTTTGAGGTATTAATTTCTAAATTCCCAGCATTACCACTACCAAAAGTAGCAGCATTAATTGTACTAGGGCCGACAATAGGCGACCTACCTATAAGGTTTATGGTATTATTCGCATTTATTAAAACATTACCTCCTTTCCCACTATTAAAAGTTGTAGCTCCTAAACTGCTTCCATTCTTGAGTGTAATATTTTGTGTACTTAATTTTAAATTCCCAGCATTACCAAAAGAACTAGAAGCTGTAGTTATATTACCCCCATCTTCTAATATCAAATTCTTGATTGCTCCAGTAATATTTCCACTATCTCCATAATTAAGATAACTGAAACTATTAATAGCACCATATCCAAATTTATTAACATCAGATGGAGTAGAGCCAGTAATTTTTAAATAATCGTTAGCATTTACTATTATTTCACCACCTGGAGCATTACTAAAAGTAGTAGTAGCTATTTGCGCTCCCCCAATAGTTATTTTATTTGAATTAAGTTCAATATTTTCTCCAGGTGTATTTCCAAAGTTGCTAGTATAGATACCGCTAATACCAAATTCTGATGCATCTTTAACTTCCAAAACTTCAGAGTTAACACTAATTTCTCCATTTTGCTTAAATCCCTGATTTTGGCTCATAATTAGCGCACCATTTAATACTTTTACATCGTTTCCCCGAATATTAATAGTATTTGCTTTACCTTCTGTGCTATTAACATAAATTAAAGCATTTTTTAAAAAACTTATATCTCTAAAACTCATGTGTTTTTCATAGGTTAAGAATAACCTGTTATTTTCTGGTTTAATATTAACTTCTCCTTGCTCTATACCTACTAAATCAATTCTTCCATTTTTGGCACTAAGGACTCCTCCATCCAATAATATCTTTCCTCCGAT
>Ga0123337_10004765_pt1 | contig 13638 bp, 10 predicted proteins | sample frozenSSSSmetaG_FD_89792 | JGI IMG/M metagenome (GOLD analysis project Ga0123337, IMG submission 89792) | Glacier valley bacterial and archeal communities from Borup Fiord, Nunavut, Canada, to study Microbial Dark Matter (Phase II) -... | ecosystem: Environmental > Aquatic > Freshwater > Ice >... | reverse complement strand
GCGCTCAATGCCGCAATTGAAGCAGCGCGGGCGGGCAGTCATGGGCGCTCGTTTACCACGGTAGCCGATGAAGTCCGCGCGCTGGCTGAACAATCGCAGAAAGCAGCGGCGCAAATCCGCGACGTGTTGGCCGAGATTCACAAAGCGATGGAAAAGACGGTGGACAGCACCGAGGCTGGGGCGCAAGCCGTTCAGCAGGGCATCACTCTGACACGACAAGCGGAAAGCGCGATCGCGCAGTTGAGCAGTGCGCTTGAGGCGAGCACGGCGGCAGTCCAGAAGATCACGGCAGCGGTCGATCATCAGGCGGGCAATCTGGAGCAGATGGTGCAGTCAGTGGATAATGTGGGGCGTGTGACGTTGCAAGCGCAAGCCGGGCTGCAAATGGCCGAAAGCGTCGCGCAAGATTTGAGCCGCCTGTCGCGTGAGTTGGTGCAAAGCCCGGCGCAAGAAGCTGGCTGATTTTTGTTCTGAGGTTTATCAGGAACTCGACCATGACAGCAACCGGACTCACGTTCAGAAACTTATCGGGCATATGGCGCGGACTGCCTTTGGTGGTGGCGGCGATCGTCCCGTTAGTCGGCTATTGGGCAGTCACGCGCGGCGGACAGGCGAACCCCGATGTGGCGCTGCTGATCGCGGCAGGGCTGGCACTGGTGCTGATCCTCTTGATTGATGGCGCGCGTCCGGCTTTTGATGGCATTGAACTGGTCAGCCAATATCGTGACTTTGCGGGGCGGGTGGCGGCGGGTGACCTGACCGCTCGGCTCGACGTGATGCGCTTGAGCGGCTTACCCGTGATGGTGGAATTAGGCGCTGACCTGAATAAGATGGTGAGCGGCTTGCACGATATGGCGATCGAAGTGCGTACCGCCGTCAAGTCGGTTGCCGAGTCCGCCACGGCGATCCTTGAATCAACGAACGAGCAAATCGCGACGGCGGGCGATCAGGACAGCAGCGTGATGCAGACCAGCAGCACCGTCAACGAAGTACGCGCGACCGTCACCGAAACCGCCGAACGTGCGCAAGCCGTTGCGGAGATGGCACAGTTATCGGTCACCGTCTCGCGTAATGGGCAGGAGTCGGTCGCCAACACGATCGAAGGCATGGCGCTCATTCGGCAGCGCGTCGAATCGATTGCCGACAACATCCTGATCTTATCCGAGCATACACAGCAAATCGGAGAGATCATCGCAACCGTCAATGAACTGTCCGATCAGCTCAAATTATTGGCGCTGAATGCCTCAGTGGAAGCGGCGCGCGCGGGTGAAGAAGGCAAGGGCTTTGCCGTGGTAGCGCTGGAAGTGCGCAGCCTCGCCACTCAAAGCCGTGAAGCCACCACCCAAATTCGCGAGATTTTGAGCGAGATTCAGCAGGCCACCAATGCGGCAGTCATGGTCACCGAACAGGGTACAAAAGGCGTTGATAACGGCGTCGGCTTGGTGGATCGCGCAGGCAAAGCGATCCGCGAATTGTCGAACACGATCGAAGAAGCCGCGCAAGCCGCTATTCAGATCGCCGCATCGACTCGTCAGCAAGCGGTCGGCATGGATCAACTGACGGACGCTATGCTCAAAATCAAAGACGCCACTTCGCAAACGACCTCGACTACGATGTATGTGGAGCGCACTGCCCGCGAACTGAACAGCGTGGCGCGCAAGATGGATAGTGCGCTGTCCGCGTATACGTTGTGACGGTTGTGTACAACTCTAAAGGCGCTATCACATGACGAAGAGCATAGAGCCGTTGCAAAATCCGCCTCATCCCACAATTTCCCCCGCCCTAAATCTTGCCCTATCCCAACCCTCCCCATCAGTGGGGAAGAGGCAAGGGGATGGGGGAATTGAGTTCATACCCACTAACGTCGGCTTGACTCGATCTCGGCGGCTTGTGGGACATTGCTCAGAATGCGCTTGAGTTCGGCGCTTAACAAGCCAGTTCGTTCGTCACGTAACAGCGGTAAGCGGCTGCGCGTGCGGCGTAATTGATTCAAATCCAGCGTTTGAACCAGCAGCGTCTCCTCAAAATAGGGCGCGTGCGCGATGATCTCGCCATCGGGATCGACGACGGTGCTGCCGCCCCAAAAGTTCAGGCCATCCTCGAAGCCGACTCGGTTACAATGCACGATGTAATCCGTGAACAGACTGCCATAGGCTTGATTGACCAGCTCGACCCAATGTGAGGAAGTGAGTTTATCTTCAGTGCTGATGCCACGGCCAGGGCTGGAACTCTGGAACAACAGCACATCGGCGCGATCAAGCCACAGCAGATAAGGCGGCGAAGCGTGCCAGAAATCTTCGCAGATCAGCATCCCGACCCGCCCAAAGCGCGTATCGAAAGCAGCGATCGAATCACCCCAGGCGAAATAGCGGCCTTCATCGAATACGGTGTAAGTTGGCAGGTACACCTTGTGATGCACGTGCAGCACTTTGCCTTCAGACAGATAGGCGGCGCTGATGTAATAACGGGCGCGCGCGTCGGTATCCACAAAGCCAACCATCAAATCCATATGCTGATCGGCGCTGGCCTGCAATAATACGCTGAAAGTCGGATCGTCGGCGGTCGGGCGCATCGCCACTTCGTACACCAAATCTTGCAGGTTGTAGCCGGTCAGCGATAGTTCGGGAAAAACGAGCAGTTCAACGCCTTGCGCTTTGGCTGCTTCAATCTGCTGTAAATGCGTTTGCAGATTATGCGCCACATCGCCAATTTTCGGGTAAATCTGCGAAAGACCAACCGTTACTTTCATAGTGAAGCACTCCTTAAAGCGGTGTCGTCCAGCGCGGGACGGCGCACGCGGATTAAACGAAAAACAGCGATCGTTGCACAGATCATCAGTACGGCGAACGCCAGCATCGCCAGATCAAGCACCTGATCGGCACGATGGCCGAACCAGCTTGCCACGAAATCACCGCGAAACACATCCACGATCGCCATGCTGAAACTGAACAATGCCAGCCCGATCCAGAACAGCAAACCGCGCAGCTCCTGACGCACACGCCGGATCGCCGTAAGCGCGAGCATCAGCACAAACAACACGCCGCCGATCAGCGCGCCGAGTTTGGGTAGATCAAGACGCGGCGCGATTTGGCCGTACACATCCGGCGACTCGGTGACCAGCCAGGCCGGAAAATCGGCCAGGGTGCGAACTTCCGCACCGTAACCAGCAGCGGCCACGCTGCACGCTAACCAGATCGCGATGACGCCGATCGGAAAGGTGACACTGATCGTATCGGCAAAGTCAGCGAATGACACGCCGCGCAGCCTGCTGACGATCGCCGCACCGATCACGCCACCGACGATTGCGCCATGCCAATCCAGCCCGCCGTTTGCCAACGCCGTGATCTGATCGGTGTGCAAGCTGAAGTATGCCCATTCCAGCGCAACATGAAAAGCCCGCGCGCCGATTATGCCGCCGATCAGCGCGCCGAATGCGGTATCGATCCAGCGTAACAGCGACTCGTGACGGGTACGTGCGCTGAACATCAGCAGCACCACGCCGACGGCTGTTGATACCAGCACTGACGCTGTGAATGCGCGAATTTCAAGCGTGCCGAGTTTGAAAACGATCGGGTTGATCATGCGTGCTCAGTATGCCTTTGCTCTATGATCTATTGTAACCGTTCGTTCGCGCTTTGCGCACTATGCCGGATCACCAACGTGCGCCGCCTTGACACGTAAAGCAGCGCAGCCCACCCGATGATCGCCGCCAAACTGATCAGAGCGCCAGTCCGCACCGGCGCGGGTTCGTAACGCATGATCACCGTGTGCTTACCGCCAGAGAGTAGAATCGCCCGAAAAGCGCCGTTCGCCCGATAGATTGTCGTCAGGGTCCCATCGATGCGCGCCGTCCAACCAGGATACCAGCTATCCGCCACCACCAACGCAGCAGGCGCGGCAGAGTCCGTGCTCAAGTCAAGTTCAAGCGGCGTTTCATGATCAATCTGCACGCTGCCGACTGCCGATCCAGTTGTGCCAGTTGGCAAGATTGCGCTATCGGTGTTATCAGGAAGCTCAAGAAGTGCCGTATTGTACGGCTGCCAGCGCGGATCACGCATTGCGCCGAACGGGTCTTGCGTGGCGATCGCGCTCACTGTAAGCCATACGCGCGGCGTGGGCGTAGTCCCTTGCGGAATGGCAGCGGCGGCGTACAAATTCGGCGCTGAATGTTGGCTCAACAACTGTGTGCTCAACAACTGTGTAAAGTGATCGATGCCAGCCGGACGGAGCGGCTCGAACGTGTTGAACGACGGTTGCCGATCCAGCAAATTCATGTTAGGAAAACCCGCGGCGCGATAATCCGCCTGACGCTGTACGGCCACCCGATAATCTTTAGGCAGCAAAAACTGATCGAACTCCACCTTGTTGATCGTATCATCAGCGGTGAACGTTCGGCCTTGTGTGATAGGTGAACGCGGATCGTAAAAGCTGGCGGGCACGGTCGGGTTGCTGAGCGCGTTTGACCACCACATATCCGCCGCCACAAAGAGCATCACGCCGATCGCCCATCGTCGCCACAACCGTTCATCGCGCGGCTGCCACAGGAAGATCAACGCCGCCGCGATCATTTGCAGGCCGATGGTCAGGACGCCGCCTACCGTCACCCGCGTGGTGCTCGTCGCGGACGGCTGCGCGCTGAGCCATAACAACACGCCACCGCTCGATAATGTGATCGCGACGGCGCTCGCCAGCCATAAGCGCGCCCGCCGCTGCGCCAGCCGATCGAATTTCCAGAGCGACGCACCAATTGCCGCGAGAACGCTCAGGCTGAACGCTGCCAGCAATAACCAGCGGGCGGGCGCTTGAAACAGGTTGAACGTCGGCACATGGTCGAACAGGAACATGAAAACTGGCGAATTGCGCCCTAACGCCAACACGAACGCGCCAAGCGTGATCAGCGCATAAAACGGGATCAAGCGTGTGGCAAGCGTGGCCGAGCGGATCGCTGGATTCAAGCGGCGGCGATTGCGCACATAATAGCCGATCGCCAGCAGCGCCAGACATAACGGCACAATCCCGATGTACGAAGCCGTCTCGAAATATTCACCACCGATCACATACGTACCGTCGCCCGGATTGCCAAAAAACGACGGGTTGATCTGTGTGAGCAGGCTCGGCCATTGATAACTGAAGTTGAGCGCGAATGAGGTTTCGACGCTTTCCGCGCGCTGCGATTGTCGTTGTAGTTCAGCCGTTGGCAGCAATTGTACCGCCGCCATCGCAAAGCCGAGCGCCACCCCTGCCCCGATCAGCAGCAGCGGAAGGTACGGTTTGTCCCGTGGTCTATCGGTAATGAATACGCGAAACAGGCTGTACACTGCCGCCAACGTCAGGCTGTAGAACGCCCATTGAGCGTGACCGGCCAACAGTTGCAGCGTCACGACCAAAGCTAACAGGCTCACATCGATCAGCGTGCGCCGTCGGATTAAGCGTTCGATCGCCAGCATGAGCCACGGTAACCATGCCGCTACCGCAACCATTGGTGGCGTGCCGAACCGCGCTACCACTGCTCCATTCAGCGCATAAGCCAGCAGACCGATCGCGCGCGGAAAGGTTGGCAGTCCCAATTCGCGCAGATACAAACCCATGCCGAGTCCCGCCCACAGTAAATGCAGCATCCCGATCCAACCGAGCGCTTGCCCACCCGGAATCAGCAGCGCGATCAGGTTCGGCAGATAAAGCAGCGCACTTTGATAGTTGGCGAACAGTGGTGCGCCTGCGCCGTTGAATGGATTCCACAAGGGCAGCCGTCCAGCCTGCAATTCGCTGAACGCAAAGGCGCGCCACGGCTCAAATTGAAGTGACGGCAATCCCCAGAACAGCACATCGCCTAACAGCAACCGATAGAACAAAATCGTGATCGTGGCGGCCAGAATAAGCAGCGGCAGCCAATAAGGTAAGCGCTGTAGACTAGACGTGGCAGGTTTGGCGGGTGGGCTAACAGGGATGGACAATGGGCACAGTCTTTCTGAGTAATATCAACTATGCCCATTGTAGCGGTGAATGCGATCTGTCAAGCTGTTAGCATGACAAAATCGGCAAAAAGTCACCGTTTGTCACGGCTTACGGGTTTGCCGCGCGTACCGCATCGAACAGCTTGAGCACGCGATCACGCTGCACACTGTGATCAACCAATGGCGCTGGATAATCACGGCCAACGATGCAGCCCGCCGCTTGCTGCACATCATCCGGCATCGTATGCGGCTCGTGAATGTACTGATTCGGCACATTGCGCAGCTCCGGCAGCCACCGCCGCACGTATGCGCCGTCCGGGTCGAACTTCACCGCTTGCGTGGCCGGGTTGAACACGCGGAAATAGGGCGCGGCATCCGTACCCACGCCAGCCGTCCATTGCCAGCCACCGTTGTTGCAGGCAAGATCGCCGTCAAGCAAACGCTGCATGAAATAGCGTTCACCGATTTTCCAGTCGATCAACAGATCTTTGCACAGAAACGAAGCAGTGAGCATTCGGCAGCGGTTGTGCATCCAACCCGTAGCGTTCATCTGACGCATGGCGGCGTCCACGATCGGATAGCCCGTCTGCCCTGTCTGCCAGGCTGTGAGCAGCGCGGGCACGTCTTGCCCATTTTCATATTGCAGCGCGTCGTACATGGGACGGAATGCGCCGCGCGTGACATGCGGATTGCGCGCCAACACCTGATAGTAGAACTCGCGCCATACCAGCTCACCGATCCACTTATCAACGCCATCACACGCGTCTTTGTTCGGTGCGGTGCTGAGCGCATGTTGTGCCGCATCAAAAGCAGTGCGCGGGCTGATCATGCCCCACCGCAAATACGGACTCATGATCGAGCTGCCATCTAATGCAGGCGAATTGCGATTGTCTGCGTAATCGTAAATCGGCGCTGCCATGAACTCGGCCAAATTTTTGCGCGCTGCCGCTTCACTCGCTTCGGTGATCGGCTGTGCAGCGGCTTCCATGCCAAAATCGGCTGCCGTTGGGATCGCCATCGAGTCGATCGTTTCCGGCGTGTGCAAATGCTGCGGAGCGGGGTAAAGCGATGGTTTGGGCAGCGCATTCCATGCTTTGCGATAGGGACTATACACGCTGAACGGCTGACCCGCTTGCGAAAGCGTTTCAGTTGCCTCATGCACAACCAAATCTTTGAAGTCATGCGCGGCGATCCCAACGCCTTCCAACAGCGTGTGCATTTCGCTATCACGTTTGAGCGCGTAAGGGCTGTAATCCCGATTGAAGTAAACAGCAGCCGCGCCGATTTGTTTCGCCAGCGCAGGCAGCTCTGTACGCGGTTGGCCGTGCCGCACGATCAGGCGTGAGCCGATTGCCCGTAAATCCGTGTCAAGCGCGCGCAAACCGTCCAGCATCCAGGCGATGCGCGGGCCGTGCGTACCATCCGCATTGCGCCCGGATTTGAGCAGCGCCGGATCAAGGATGTACACCGGTGCGATCAGTTCGTGATCACTCAAAGCCGCGTGCAGTGCCGTATTATCCGTCAGGCGCAGATCGCGGCGTATCCACCAAATTGCAAGACTCATGATGTAGTCCTATCTGGCTCAACCGTGTTCGGCTGCGCAATTGCCATTGATCTGACATGTCCGGCGCTGCGCTGCACTTCAGCCGCCACACGCAGCGCGCCCGCCGTGACACCCGCCGTACTTTGGCCGGGGAACACGCTGTCGCCCACCAGCCATAAATTTTCAATCCCGGTATGCGGTCCGCGTGCGTTGAACAGGCTTGTTTGCGGAAAGCCGCCAACCATGCCACCCGGTCGCCGCGTGAAGCGCTGAAAAGCAGCGGGCGTCCCTGGCATGATCATTGCGGCGTGTTGGCGCAAGCCGGGGATCGCGACTTCTGCGCCGTCCAACAGCCGATCGCGATAATCGGCAACGCGCGCCTCATAGGCCGCCGGATCGGACTCGCGCAGTGCCCACCACGGTGCGATCGGCGTATGCGTGCTGAGCGTCACGGCGCGGTAACCTGCTGGTGCGCGATCGGGATCGTCGGCGTCGGAAATCGATACGAACACCGAATTACCCTCACCGAGCGGCTTATCATAATCGCGCACGATCTGAAAGTGATCGGCGTGAGTGGGCAGCGCGTCACTCGGTACGCCGAGATACAGCGTGAAAGCGCCCCAGGTATCGTGCCGATGCGCCACTTCACGGCGTAAGGCGGCGGGCGCTTGATCAGCCAGCAGTTCGGTCAATGCCCACGGCGTCAGGTTCGCCAGGAATAAATCGGCCTCGAACGTCTCGCCTTTGTTGGTGTGGACGCGCGCCGCTTTGCCGTTGATCACATCGATTCCGGTCACTTCGCGCCGGTACAGAATGCGTCCGCCGTGTGCTTGCAACGCAGTTGCCAGCGTTTTGGCGATCCCGCCGATGCCGCCGCGCACATGCTTTGCGCCCGAACGCGGCAAGTCCATCGCGATCGAGCTATACAATGCGTTGGCCTGCGCCGCCGTGACCTGTGCGCTGATCAGCAGCTGCGCATCGATGAAGGTACGTGCGGCGCGATCGTGAACGCCCAACACATCCAGCAAATTACCCATCGTCGCCAATGCCAACGGACCGAGCGGGATCATCGCCGGACGGATTTTGGTTGCCAGCCGGATCACATCGCCTATATTCGCAGGCGGCCATTCTGGAATGCGGGCAGCAAACTTCCACACCACATCGGCGGCATGTTCCTGCTGCGGCCAAAAGCGGCGCAAGGTGGGCAGCTGCGCTTCACGTTCGGCTTGCCAGCGATCGGGATCACCATAGCGCGCGACGACTCGATCGGGCAAATGCACCACCCATGCCGGATCAACCGCCGTCACCGGCCATTCAATGTTGAGCAGATCACCGACAATGGCATGGGGGCCGCCCGCCTGAAAGCCGCCTGCTAGCGTTGCGCCCGCGTCGAAACGATACCCCTTGTGGAAGAACGTCCCGGCACAGCCACCAGGGTACACATGCGCTTCGAGCACGGTCACATCGAAACCGCCTTTTGCCAGCAGTGCCGCCGCCGTCAGGCCACCCACGCCCCCACCAATTACGACCACTTTTGTTGCAGCCATGTTGCGCCTTTGCCCGTCCTGATCCATGTTTATCGGATCAGATCATAAGCATTTTGGGGTGTAATTGCCCACAGATGTTAATCCTATCTCCAGTCATGCAGGCTTTATGCATCAGGCAGCATAACAAAGTGCATCAATAAAGGCCCCCACCGCCTTACCGCTCACTGACTGACATATCGCCACAATGATTGCATAAAGTCGTATACTGATATTATGAAAAAACAAATGCGTTTCGGTTCGATAGTGCTTTCTATACCTTACTCATCACGCTGGTCGATTGTATTATCCGCGCTCTTGATAGTGTTGATCAGTGTGACATCACTCAGTGGTGGTCGCGTTCGAGCAGCCACACGCGATTGCATTCAACTTGAAGATGCGTATACCAATCGCAGCTACTATGATGTGGTGACAGGCAACAAGTTGTTGACCCCCTTTACTTTTGATGGATCAGGCGTTCAAACTGTTTTCCCTTCACCGGACGCACGCTACATTGCGTACCTGTGGCAAGCTGATACGACGCTTGCCACACGGTTTTCATTGTTCATCAAGCTCCGTGGGGCTTCTAATCATACTGCCCGCCTTTTGCAGAGCAACCTGAATGAACCCAATTTTAGCGATTTCCGAGATATACGGTGGTCACCGGATGGACACTTCATCGCGTATCGTTGGAATTCTGACGACGGGACGCAGTACATCGCCATAAGCGACACCGACGGAAACCAGATTGCGCGTCGTGTGCTTGACCACGTGCCTGAAAATGTTACATCAGTCAACTTGCATGGCTGGTCTGCCGATGGCAAGTACCTCGCCGTGAGTTATCATACTGATCTCAGCATGGATGATCCAACGCTGCCAACAACCATTTACATTCTGTCAGCACCGACTTTACGGTCGATAGAAACACCATTGTTGATTTCTAATATGAGACCGCGCAACACGGGTGGCGATAACAGGAGCTTAGATACTTACGACATGGTTCAATGGAGCGCATTCGGTGATTGGCTGGATTATCTGACAACCAAACCGGATGCACACGACACTTTAACGTTGTACTCACCCGATACGGGTCAAATGCTGACGGCTGAGACTTCAGCGACGAGTGTCCTCGACTTTCCTGCTCAGGTGCTATGGTCGCCTGATGGAAAGCACGTGGCAGTGCTTACTGCTCGGTATATTGAACAGGCGTCGGATGGGTTTGTCACCTGGAAAATAGATATTTTTGGGATAGACGGCAGTATATTTTATAGAGTGAGCGATAATGCATTGCCCTCAATCTTTCAACCCACTCCTAGAACGCTCGCTGAATTCAAGTGGTCGTCAGATAGCCGTTCCCTGATCTATCCGCAAGGACTAGCTGCTTACGAGAACATGCCTAGCGATCTTGTTGCTTTCAATCTTGATCGTAAGCAAGCTATCCTTTTACGTAGCAGCGTTTATCTGAGTCCGAGCATCACTTTTGATCACAGGTATATAGTAGCGAGCTGGGATGAGGGCAATGCTCGCAAAATCGACATTATCGACACCACGACCTTGCGACGCATTACGACGCTGGATGCATTGTACAATGCGACACCCGCTGCATTGTACAATAGAGTCTATGGTGATGCTCCCGATCAGGTTTTCGTTGACTATTCGCCGCAGAGCGGTTGGCTGATTGTTAGTGAGGATGGAACAGCTACCTGGGCAGTCAATGTCCGAACGGGGGTTCAGCGCCCGCTGCTTCCCGATTTTCCTGCTCACTATTTAGGGGTATCGTTCATAGCCGACAATCGATTCGTCGGTGGTTTGAAAACGTATTCGCCCGAACAAGTAAACAGTGATTATCACGTGCTCGCGCTGGACGACGGCACTTTTCACAACTTTCATTTGCCGCCTTCAATTGTAGACCCCATTTTGATAGATTATTCGCCAGAGGGTGAAGTGACGTTGAGCAGCATCGATGCAGTTACGAACCAGACCCTGATCAGCATCTTGCGCAGTGACAGCTCGATTCGCCGCCAATTCACAGCAGCGGACAGCTATACCAGCATCGGGCGCACCAACTGCGAACCCAAATAAGGGGTCACGCGGTGAGCTGATAAATCTCTTTCTTGTTATATTTTATGTGACGAACAGGCTCAACGGCCTGATCAGATATAACGTCTTGAAGGGACGATTTTCGTTATGCACCTAATTGGTCGCAAAGACCTGTGCACAAGATCGTGCCCGTGCGACAAGCTGCGTTGTATGATGCTTTCTCGTTTCCGATATGCTTTTATGAGCGCTATGCATCGGCCACCCCTTGCAGGGTGAGGGTTTCGGCGTAGTGACAAGCCGCCTTGCGATTCAAACTGATTGTGCGGAGTGCGGGTGTCTCGACTTTGCATCTGTCCGTCGCATATTTACAGCGTGGATGGAAATAGCAGCCGCTTGGTGGTGTCACCGGGCTTGGCGTTTCACCCGAAAGGACAACCTCGTTGGTGCGCTTTCGCGGATTTGGATTAGGGATCGAGCGCAAAAGCGCTTCTGTGTAGGGATGCAGCGGACGGGCAAACATATCGGCGGTTGGACCTTCTTCAACACTTTGCCTACATACATGACAATCACCCGATCCGAAATATGTTCGACAACACTCAAATCATGGCTGATGAAAAGATAGGTCAGGCCGAATTCTTGCCGAAGCTCATGCAGCAAGTTGAGCACTTGCGCCCGGATCGACACGTCTAGCGCGCTTACCGGCTCATCGGCAACGACAAGTGACGGATGCGTGATCAGGGCGCGCGCAATGCCAATACGCTGGCGCTGCCCGCCGGAGAAAGCATGTGGATAACGATTCAGATGCTTAACTTGCAGGCCAACCTTGTCCATTAGAAATTTAACTTGCTCGACAACATCGTCGTGTTCGGCAAGCCGATTGGCTACAAGCGGTTCGCCAATAATATCCAGAACGGTCATTCACGGATTGAGCGATGATTGTGGATCTTGAAAGATCATCTGAATTTGCGACCGGATAGACCGCAGCGCGTTACCTTCCAGTTTAGCGAGATCAACCTGCGCCCCACCGTTTGTTTGAAACAAAATAGACCCATCCATTGGCCTTTGAATGCGTAAGACCGTGCGCCCAAGGGTTGTTTTGCCACAGCCCGATTCACCGACAAGCCCAACCGTTTCGCCCTTCGTGATCGACAAATTGACACCATCGACAGCACGCAGTTGAGCAACGGTTCGCCCAAAAACTCCCTTTTTCACCGGGAAGTATTTTTTGAGGTTTTGCAGCTCCAACAAAAATTCAGATGGCATGTTCAACTTCCTTGTGATGTAAAAAGCATCGAACTGAATGGCCGGGTTCAACTTCAACAAGCGCTGGCTCAGCGGCAAAACAATCAGCGAAGGCAAACTTACAGCGGGTGGCAAAACGGCAGCGCGTCGGTAAATTGATCGGCACCGGCACATTGCCCGGAATGGCGTCCAGGCTGCCACGCGCTTGTGAGCCAAGATGCGGCGTCGAATTCAATAAGCCCTATGTATAAGGATGCAGCGGCTTCTCGAATACGGTGAATACATCGGCAGTTTCAACGATCTGACCAAGATACATCACCGCAACAAAATCCGCGATTTGGGCGACTACGCCTAGATCGTGCGTGATATACAGGATCGACATGCCGAAATCATCACGCAAACTGGCTAACAGCCGCAAAATTTGCCATTGAACCGTCACATCTAAAGCCGTCGTAGGTTCATCCGCAATCAGCAGGCTTGGACGGCAGGCGAGCGCCATTGCGATCATAATACGCTGGCGCAGTCCGCCTGACAGTTGATGCGGGTACATGTCGAATGCGCGCTCTGGATTCGGGATGCCCACCCGTTCCAGGCTGTCTAATGTTATAGCACGCGCTTCACGCCGATCCGCTGTGATGTGCAGGAGAACGGCTTCTATTATCTGGCTGCCAACGGTATGGACAGGCGAGAGGCTTGCCATCGGTTCTTGAAAAACCATGGCAATTGATTTGCCGCGAATGTGCCGTAAGGCTTCACTGCCCGGCGAAAGCTGTGCGATGTCCACAGAATTAGCGTCAGTCCCTGTGAACAATATCTGAGAACCGGGTTCAATTTTTCCTGGCGCGGCGACCAGACGCATTACGGAGCGTGCCATGACGCTTTTTCCGCTGCCACTTTCACCAACAATGCCCAACGTCTGCCCCAGTTGAAGATCGAGATTTACATGATCAACCGCTTTCAAGATACCTTCGTCAAGATGAAAATAGGTGCTCAAGTTTTTTATTGATAACAAAGGCGCTTGCATACTAAAAACCTTTATTGTTTGTACGGATCAACCGAGTCGCGCAGTCCGTCACCAAGAAAGTTAAACGCCAGTACGATCACGATCAGAAACAGCGCGGGGATTAACAGCCACGGATACAGCGCCACAACGCGAATATTTTGAGCATCCTCTAACAGCGTTCCAAGGCTCACAGCGGGCGCACGAATACCCAATCCGAGATAGCTCAGTGCGGTTTCACCTAAAATGACCTGCGGTATTGAGAGCGTCAGCTGAACGATCAGGTAGCTGGCAAAGGCAGGCACAAGATGCCGCAAGATGATACGCCGATTACTG
>Ga0123337_10004764_pt1 | contig 13639 bp, 8 predicted proteins | sample frozenSSSSmetaG_FD_89792 | JGI IMG/M metagenome (GOLD analysis project Ga0123337, IMG submission 89792) | Glacier valley bacterial and archeal communities from Borup Fiord, Nunavut, Canada, to study Microbial Dark Matter (Phase II) -... | ecosystem: Environmental > Aquatic > Freshwater > Ice >... | reverse complement strand
TAACTGCCTGGTCTATTCCTTTAGCTTACGGTTTAGAAACGTATGGGCTTAAAGAAAAAATAAAATCAGGGAGTAATGAAAAACCAAAAATTAATACTGCTATAAAGAATGCAACAAAACCATATGCATATTTAATAAAATGGAATAGCTTTAATAGCCTTCAATTTCTTGCAGCTTTGCTAAACCAAAAAATAAAAGTAAGGCACTCTGAAAAAGATTTTGAAGTTGATGGTCAGAAGTTTAATGCTGGAACCTTAATTATTACAAAGGCTGATAATAGAAATAATGGTATTGATATTGATAAGTTTATTAAAGAAAATAGTCTAAAATTTAATATACCTATTTCGACTTTAAATTCAGGTTATGTAGAAAAAGGAAATGATTTGGGATCGGATTATATGAAAATAATAAAGAGTCAGAGAATAGCTATAATTTCAGGAACAGGGATTTCAACAACAGGGTTTGGAGATTTTTGGCATTTTTTTGAACAGCAAATAGATTACCCACTTACAATTATAGATGTAAATGATGTTGGAGATGTGGATTGGAATAACTTTGATGCCTTAATTTTACCGAATGGAAATTATAATAATATTTTATCCGAAAAAAAATTAGAAAAGATTTTAGATTGGATCAATAATGGAGGAAAATTAATTGCAGTTGGTAGTTCAATGTCATTTCTGGCTAATAAAAATGGCTTTAATATTAAAAAGAAATCTGACGATAAAGTTGAATTGGCAAGCGATAGTTATGATTTGATAAAAGAATATGGCAAAAGAGAAAGAGATTTGCAAAGTGAAGAAGTACCAGGCAGTATATTTAAAATAGATATGGAAAATACACATCCATTGGCATTTGGTTATGGGAAAACATATATGAGTTTAAAAACAGATGCAACCTCTTACCAATTTTTAAAAAAAGATTGGAACGTTGGAGTTATTAAAGAAGATGGTCTTGTTGGAGGCTTTGCAGGAAGCAAAGCAAAAACTAAATTAGTAAATTCACTTATTTTCGGAGTACAGGAAAGTGGGAGAGGAACAATTATTTATATGGCAGACAATCCATTAATAAGAGGCTTTTGGTTAAATGGTAAGTTATTATTTGGAAATGCATTATTTATGGTTGGAAATAAAAATGGTTTGGAATAAAGGAATTAATTTCCACTGGGTTTTATAAATAGTGATTTATTATAAAATTTTCGATTAAATAAGATAAGCGCTGAAAAAATTATCAGGACTTATCTTATTTAAATGGTATTATCTGTAATTCCATCCACCACCTAATGCTTGGTAAATATTGACCATAGCATTCATTTGCTGTTTTTTAGTTTCTATAAGTTCAAATTTGGATTCCAAAGCATCTCTTTGAGTTAACAATACCTCCATATAATCTGCTCTGGCTGATCTGAATAAACCGTTCGAAATTTCAATTGACTCAGTAAGAGCTTCAACTTGTTTTGCTTTCAAATCATAACTTTTTTCAAGATTACTAATATTAGATAGTTGATTAGCAACCTCAATATAAGCGTTTAAAATAGTGCGTTGATAATTATAAACGGTTTGTATCTGCCTAGCATTTGCACTATAATAAGTGGCTTTAATAGCATTCCTATTAATTAATGGTGCAGTTAGGCCGCCGAATAAAGAAAAAAGCATGGATTGTGGCGTTTTTAATAAATAAGTAGCGTTAAATGATTCTAAGCCAATAGCAGCTGAAATATTTAAAGAAGGATAAAAATTAGCTTTAGCAGATTTTACATCCAAATTAGCTGCAGTCATATTAAACTCAGCTTGCCTAATATCAGGTCGATTTTGTAATAATTGTGATGGGATACCAGCTTGTATAGTATTATGAACTAAGCTACTAAAATTTTTGAAATCTCTGGAGATTGGCTGTGGATATCTACCCGTTAAAAAATTGATTCTGTTCTCAGTTTCTATAATTCTTTGTTGAATTTTAAATTGAAGGCTTCTGGTATTGAGCACTTGTGCTTCAAATCTACGTACCGCTAATTCAGTAACTCTTGCTGCAATTTTTTGAAGCCTCACTATTTCCAAAGCATTGCTTTGAATGTCAATGTTTTGTTTTATAATTTCTAATTGATTATCAAGTGCAAGTAATTCGTAATAAGAATTAGCGATTTCTGCAACCAAACGTGTAACCATAAAATTTCTTCCTTCTACACTAGCTAAGTACCTACTAACAGCCGCTTTTTTGGCATTACGTAGTTTATGCCATATATCCACTTGCCATGATACATTGGCAGCAACAATATAATCTGGTAAATAATTTGGAAATTCCTTTCCTGGTTCGATTTGATTATTAGAGTTAGCTTCCAATGAACCTTGTCTGGTATACCTGCCTACTCTATCAACACCTGCACCAGCATATAAATTAACAAATGGCAAATATTCTCCTTTTCTAAATCTTACTTCATTTCTGGCAATAATAATTTCTTGTAAAGTAATATTTAATTCCTGATTATTTCTGAGGGCGGTATCAATTAATACATTTAAGTAAGGATCTGTAAAAAAATCCTTCCATTGTACCTTTGCAGAATTAGTTGAATCCTGTGAATTATTATAATTTAAAGGTACTGTTTTATTTACTTTTTTTCCAACAATTGAGGGAGTACAGGCCAAAAAAAATAATGCTACACTGGCCATTCCTAAGCATTTATAAATAATTGTTTTTAACATAATGTGTTACAAATTCTATTGTTGGATATTATATTTATAAGCTTATGATTTGTCTGTCGGTGAAGGGCCTTCTTCAACTGGCGCATGAACTCCTGTAAAAAACGGGCTCTCACTTAACGGACCTTCTTCTTCATCTTTAATAAGTTTTCCATTTGCAGCCATTGTGCCAAATATATAATACAAACCCGGTACAATTATAACCCCGAAAATGGTTCCGAAAATCATTCCACCCATTGCAGAAGAACCAATTGTACGATTTCCAATAGCCCCCGCTCCATGTGAAATAACCAATGGAATTAAGCCTGCAATAAATGCGAAAGATGTCATTAAAATAGGTCTAAAACGAACTTTTGCACCCTCAATAGCTGCCTCAAGAACAGACATTCCTTGTTTATGTTTTTGTACTGCAAATTCAACAATCAATACCGCATTCTTTCCCAGCAAACCAATTAACATTACTAAACCTACCTGAGCGTAAATATCATTCGCAAGTCCCATGACTTTTATTAACAAGAATGAACCAAAAACCCCAGGAGGAAGAGAAAGAACTACTGCCAAAGGGATAATAAAGCTTTCATACTGAGCGGCAAGTACAAAATAAACGAATATTAAAACAATAATAAAAATATATATGGCTTCATTACCTCTCCTAACTTCATCGTAAGAAAGAGCAGCCCAATCAATATCAAAGCCGTTAGGTAATGATTTTTTTGCTACTTCCTGCACTGCCTTTATTGCTTCGCCACTACTAAATCCTTTTGCTGGAGCACCTCTTATACCAGCAGTATTGTACATATTGTATCTGTTAATCTCGTTTGCCCCTTGTTTCTTTTTAATTCGCATGAATGCTGAAAAAGGAACCATCTCACCTTTTTCGCTTTTTACGTAAAGATTCATAATGTCTGAAGGAAGTTTCCTAAATTCAGGTGCTGCTTGAACAAACACTTTAAAAAAACGTTGGTATTTAATAAAACCAAGCTCATAGGTACTACCTACAAAAATTGACAAGGTATTCATTGCGTTACCTATTGTTACTCCTTTTTGCATTGCCAATTCGTTATCTATCTCAATTTCATATTGAGGATAATTGGCACTAAAAAAAGTGAATAAACCTGTAATTTCTTTTCGTTCCCCAAGTTTGGCCATAAAATCATTCTTCACTTTTTCCAACAAGTCATAATCACCACTATTCGTTTTATCTAATAATTGTAATGCAAATCCACCTGCAGCTCCAAATCCTGGTACTGCTGGTGGATCGAAAAATTCTATTGTTGCCCCAGGGATAGCTTTCGCTTTTTCTTCCAATTCATAAATAATTTCTGTCATTGTATGTTTTCTCTCCGCCCAAGGCTTAAGGTTAATTAGGCATGTACCTGCATTAGAACCCCTTCCTTCTGTAAGTACCTCATAACCAGCTATAGAAGAAACAGATTTTACCCCATCAACCTTTTCAATAATCCCCTGTAATTGTCGAGATATATCATTGGTTCTTTCAAGTGTTGAACCTGGTGGTGTTTGAATAATAGCGTATACCATTCCTTGATCTTCACTAGGGATAAATCCTGAAGGCAAATTGCTAGCTATCGCAACTATTCCAGCAGCGAATGCTAGCCAAATTCCAATAGTTACAATTTTTCTATGTGCTATTACTTCTAAAATACTTACGTATCTCCCTGTAAGTTTTTCGAAACCTCTATTAAAACCATCAAGAGCTCTACTCAGGATATTTACTTTCTTTGGTTTTCCATGATTATTTTTAAGAATCATTGCACAAAGAACTGGTGTAAGAGTAAGAGCAATAAAACCTGAAAGCACAATAGCACTTGCCATAGTTATGGAAAATTGCCTATAAAACGTCCCAACTGGTCCTGGCATAAATGCCACGGGTATAAACACAGCAGTCATAAGTAAAGTAATGGCAATTACAGCTCCACTAATCTCTCCAAGTACTTTTTGTACAGCTTTAAAAGGGGATAAATGATGTTCTTCCATAGCAGCATGCACTGCTTCTACAACTACAATTGCATCATCCACCACTATACCAATAGCCAATACAATACCAAATAATGTAATCATATTAATGGTAAGCCCAAATATCTGCATGAATATAAACGCTCCAATTAATGAAATAGGAACAGCCAAAGTAGGAATAAGGGTTGAACGCAAGTCACCCAAAAAGATGAATACTACCAAAGCAACTAGAATAAAGGCATCTCTTAGTGTATGAATTACATTTTCAGTAGAGGCATCTAGGAAATTAGAAACATCATAACTAATCTCATAATCCATTCCCGGAGGGAATGATTTTTTTAACTCATCTAATTTAATTTTTACATTTTCAATTACCTCACTAGCATTACTTCCATATGTTTGCTTAAGCACAATTGCTGCAGAAGGATTTCCATTTAGATTAGAATAAATGTCATAATATTCACTACCTAATACAACAGTGGCAATATCTTTCAATCGGAGAATTTCTCCTTGAGGATTGGCTTTGATAATTACATTTTCATATTGTTTAGGATCATTAAACCTGTCAGGATATGCTAAAACGTATTCTAATGCCTCAGCTTGTTTGCTATCTCCTCTTCCTATCCTACCTGGTTTTCCAATAATACTTTGACTACTCAATGCCTCCATCACTTCATCTGGTGAAATATTATAAGCACGCATACGATCTGGATTTAGCCAAACACGCATAGCATATTGCCTGCTACCCAATATTCTTGCTTGCCCTATACCATTGATTCTTTGAATCTCTGGTATCATATTAACACCAGCATAATTGAAAAGGAATTTCATATTAGCATTTTTATCCTTGCTATACAGGTTCACATACATAAGCATGCTGGGTATTACAGGAGTTATAATTACCCCTTCACGTTGCACTAATATCGGCAATCTATTTGTAACCTGTTGAACACGGTTTGAAACCTGAACTAATGCCTGATTAATATCCGTACCTGGGTTGAAAACTACCTGAATATTAGCTTCACCTGCACTGGTAGCATCTGAAGTCATGTATCTCATGCCCCATGCACCATTAATTGATTGTTCAAGAGGAATAATTACTGATTCAGCTAATGATTTAGCGCTGGCTCCTGGATAAGATGCAGAAACCATTACAACAGGAGGAGCAATCTCCGGAAACTGAGATGTGGGTAAAGTTTTAATTGCTAATACGCCCATAAAAATTATCACAAGTGATAATACTATGGCAAATACTGGTCTCTTTAAAAATAAATTAAACATTTCTATCAGTTAATTATATTATTCAACATATACTTTTAAATTTGAAATAACTTTTTTAGGGTCTTCATATTTATACGCTATTTTGTCACCATCTTTAACCTTGCGTATGCCTTCTAAAAGTATTTTCTCACTTTCAACTAAACCACCATTGATTACATATAAATCTGGCATTTCAGAGCTTATTGAAATTTCCCTTTGCTTCACTATATTATTTTTATCAACAACAAATACATATTTCTTTTCTAAAACTTCAAAAGTGGCTTTTTGAGGAATAATAATTGCATTTTTATAAGGTACCACCATTTGAATATTGCCTGTTTCACCATGTCTTAATAATCCATTTGGATTTGGAAATGTTGCTCTGAAAGCGATATTTCCCGTTTCATTATTAAAATCAGCTTCGATGGTTTCAACAACTCCAGGATAATCAAAAATAATATTATTGGCCATTAAAAGGCTAACATTCACTGTTCTATCTTTTTTTACAAGAGCTTTATAAGTAAGATATTCAGCTTCTGGCACATTAAAATAAACCCACATTTTGCTATTATCTGATAAGGTGGTAAGCAAATCTCCATCATCGACAAGACTTCCAAGCCTTACCTTGAAATGATCCATTATACCATCGAAAGGTGCTCTTATTTCAGTGAATCCTAAGTGTACTTGTGCTAATGACATTTCAGCATTGGCTTTATCTAATTTAGCTTTAGCCATAGCGAGTTCATTAGGAGCAACTACATTTTTATTGGCTAGTTGCAAAGTATTTTGATATTCAATTTGAGCAAAACTTACTTCTGCCTGAGTTTTTTGCAATTCAGCTTTATAAAGCATTGGCATTATTTGAAACATAATCTGCCCTTGTTTAACAAATTTACCTTCGTCTACAAAAATTCCTTGTAGGTAACCTTTTTCTAAGGCTCTTAATTCAATATGTTGGATTGAACGGATTTGACAGACGTAATCCCTAATAATTGTTGTATCCTTTTTTAACGGACATGTAACTAAAAATTTAATTTCTTCTTCTTTCTCTGCTTTTTTTGATTCACAGCTTGTAATACCCAAAAAAACACACAAGACCATGAGCATAAAAATTCTCTTAATCATAATTTTATTTTTAACAATGCTATTTGAATAATTTTTAAGGGAGTATGAGTTTTTATCATCAATTCTTAGGTGAACCACCAGATTTAGGAGATTATTCCAGAAATGAGGTAAGTAAAGATATTGCCTGAATTATAAGTGAAAAAATTTAGGCAATAGCGATACTTAAAATTATTATAATTTTTCATGAAACAAAGTTCTTGATAAGTGATTAAAGAAAAATTAAAATGACATTAAAATCTGATTAAAATATGCCCTAAATTATTAATAGAATGGATTATGTAATGGAAATTTAGGATTATTCTGACCCAATATTTGAATCTATATTTTATTTAATTTTGTAAAAAATTAATAAAACTAATAATTATGGATTCACAAATATTGTCTAATGATTTGATAAAATCATGGAATTCTCATCACCTTATTTCTATTATGAACCATTATTCAGATGATGTTGAGATAATAGCGCCCATGATAAATAGCAACGGGAATTGAAACTGGGTCATTAAAGGGCAAAAGTTTGCTTCGAGATTATTGGGAAAAAGCTTTTAATAAATTCCTGATCTAAATTTTGAGTTAATTGATGTTACAGAAGGAGTTAATTCAATCGGATTATTTTACAAATCTATAGTAAATAAAAATGCTATAGAAGTAATGTTTTTGGATGAAAGGGAGAAAGTAAATAAAATGATTGCTCACTATTCCATTTCTAAGTAATTTTTGAATTCTTAGTATATTACAGGACTTTAAGATCCTTGGATAAATGGAAGAAAAATGAAAATTAAAAAAATCTAATACAAAATTGTTAAACGTTAATGAGAAAACAAACTGAAGTACGTTTTCTTACATACTGTACTTCAGTTAATCTAAACCTATTTACAACTTTTCTTACCAAGGACTTATTTCGGTGCCGTCTTGAATGTCATTACTAAAATATTTTCCTTAAGGTGCGTACTCATCTGTGAGTGTGTGTTTAACAATAAAATTTGCAGCGCTTTCTACACTTCCACATCCGCTATAGTGGTTAAAATCAGTTGCAGTATAACCGGGATCAATCACATTTACTTTAAATGGCAATAACCCGGGTCGAAGGCAAGCCTCAAACATTTTAATTATTATATAAACATTTTTTAAAATAATAAAAGGCTAATAATTAAAAGGAAAATAAAACAAATAGCCATACTTATTATATAAGCATTTAAAAGCAAATATATTTTTATACTGGTTTTTAATGAAGATTCCTTATAAACCTTTTTAAATGATTTCCATGTATAAATAACCATCCATATCCCCAAAATCCATATTAATATATACCTCAATATGTTTAACTCTATTTTTAAAGAAATATTTATTAAAACAAAACAAAAGAATAAAAAGGAATGTAAGTGAAGAGTAAAAGTTAAATGTTCTATATAATACCGCCTTGGATAAGTAAATTTCTCATTTAAAAATCCTTTTGGGTCTATAATATTTAAATTTATTCGAGAAGTTTGAACTGCTTTATAAATTGTTTTTTTACCAATATGGAAAAACCATTTAAATACCTTTTTTAGATGATATATTATTCTTGAAAAAATACCTGCATATAATAATTTTAATATCAATGCCACAATAGGCATTACTATAAACATCATAAGTGGTAATTTACTTATTGCATAATTAAAAAATTCAGTACTACCACCCTCATTCGCAACTTTTATGCTTTGTTTTGCCAAAAGAATATTAAAAAAACCTTTTTCTAATTTTAAACTGTCTAAAAGATTTTCGGGGTTAAGTTTCTTATCTTTTATTAGTTTTTGTGTTTTATCACTAAATATTTGATCGAATAAACTTTTATTTTTTTTATTACTATTTGTTTTTGCTAAGCTTTTTATTTTGTCTTTATAAATATAATCATTAATAGTTGTAGAATCTAAACCTAAATATTTTAAACTGTCAATACTCCCCAACACATTTTTTACTTCTAAAGAATCCTTTTTATCGATGTTAATTTTATCAAAGTTTACATCCCTGTTAAGGTCTTTTTCATTAATATTAAATTGATTTGAATAAAAGAGAAAAAATAAAAAACTTGTAGCAAAATATAATTTTATTGGTTGGATGTACCTCCTTCTTTTTCCAGCCAAAAAATGATTTGTCAGATAACCAGGTTTAAATAAAAAAGGTATTATACTTCTTATAAATTGAGAATCGTAAGCGAAAATGTTTCCAAAAACTTCTTTTACAAGCTCAGAAAATCTTACCACTTTGTCATTATTCTCCTGCCCGCATTCAGAACAAAAATTATCCTTCTCATTTAGTTGACGATTGCAATTAAGGCAGAAAGAGTTTTTTCTATGAGGTATAGGCATTTAAATTTTAAAAAATAAAATTTTAGCCTTAAAATTATAACTGTTTTTGAATCATTTAATGTTTTTTAAAATAACTTTCTAAATTTGTCGCTATTAAAAAATAAAAATTCTTCATGACGAAAGTTACCCAACTTATAGATCAGGCAAAAAGTACATTATTTTCCTTCGAAATTTTACCACCATTAAAAGGTGAAAGTATAAAATCTTTATTTGATGCCATTGAACCTTTGATGGAATTTAAACCTCCATTTATTGATGTTACCTACCATCGTGAAGAATATGTTTATAAAAAACACGAAAATGGTTTGTTAGAACGACATACAACCCGCAAACGACCAGGTACTGTTGGTATTTGCGCTGCAATTATGAATCGTTTTAAAGTTGATGCCGTACCTCATATAATTTGTGGTGGATTTTCTAAAGAAGAAACTGAAAATGCACTAATTGACCTTGATTTTTTAGGTGTTGAAAATGTTTTAGTATTACGGGGTGATCCTATAAAAAGTGAAGGTGTTTTTGTTTCACAACCCGATGGACATAGGTATGCAACTGACCTTTTAAAACAAGTAAAGGACATGAACTATGGGAAGTATATTGATGAAGAGATGGAGAGATCAAGCCCAACAAATTTTTGTTTAGGTGTGGCAGGTTATCCTGAAAAACATTCGGAAGCACCAAATTTAAAAACAGATATTAAATATTTAAAAAAGAAAGTTGAGTTAGGTGCTGAATACATTGTTACACAGATGTTTTTCGATAATCAAAAATTTTTCGACTTTGTAAATTTATGTAGAGAAGAAGGCATTAATGTTCCAATTATTCCAGGATTAAAACCAATTACAACAAAAAAACAAATTACCGTACTTCCAAGAATTTTTAATTTGGATATGCCGGAAGAATTAGTTGATGCGGTAGAAGCTTGCAAAAACGATAATGAAGCGAAGCAAGTAGGAGTGGAGTGGGGAATAAAACAAAGTAAGGAATTGATGAAATTTGGGGTGCCTATTTTGCATTATTATTCAATGGGGAAATCGGATTCGGTAAGAAAAATAGCAAAAGAATTGTTTTAAAATTAAATACAAATACCCTGATAACTTAAAATTTATCAGGGTATTAAATTATTCGTATATTTCAATTTCGCCGCTCATATATAATTTTGCATGACCACTTATTTTTACTCTATCACCTTCCAATTTACACCATAAATCCCCTCCGCGAGCCGAAATTTGTTTGGCAATCAATTCATTTTTTCCTAAAATTTCTGCCCAAAAAGGAATCAATTTAGTATGTGTGGAACCAGTTACAGGATCCTCATTGATGCCAAACTTAGGAGTAAAAAACCTTGAAACAAAGTCAACATTTTCCCCTTTGGCCGTTATAATAATTCCTCTACCTTCTAATTTTTTTAATATCGCAAAATCCGGTTTAATATTTTCTACCTCTTTTTCTGATTCAAATACAGCCATATAATCATCATTCACTTTATAAACTTCTAAAGGAACTGAACTGCCTAATCCAATGATCATTCCATTAGGAGCCTCCACTTTTTCTCTTCCAACAGAAGGAAAATCAAGTGTAAATAAATTTTCTTTTTTTGATACTTTTAAGATACCACTGCGAGAATTAAAAATAATTTCTTCCTGATTATAATTTTGGAAGTTAAATAAAACAAAAGCTGATGCAATAGTAGCATGGCCACATAAGTCAACTTCGTATAGAGGCGTAAACCACCTTATATGGAAATTTTCTGATTCTTTAACGTAAAAGGCAGTCTCAGGTTGGTTGTTTTCAAAAGCTATCTTTTGCATTAATTCTTCTGACAACCAATTTTCTAAAGGAATTACAGAAGCTGGGTTTCCTTTAAATAATTGATCTGTAAAAGCATCTATGTGGTAAATTTTTAGTTTCATATTTTAAATTTTAATAATATTGTACAATCTCATAATCAATTTATTTTTCTCCAAGCCTTCTTTTTAAGTCTTCAAGTTCCTTTGTCATATGAGAAATTGCATTATCTTTTTCAGAAATCGTTTTATCTTTTTCAGAAATTGTTTTATCTTTTTCAGAAATTGTTTTATCTTTTTCCATTAAATCTTTAAGGAATTTTTTTTCCTTATCTTCAAACATGGCATTTACAGATCTCCAGGCTTCTTGTTCAATTTCTATTTTCTTTTTTTCCTCTGGGTCTGTTCCTGTATGATGTAAAATTTGAGTTATAATTTTAACTTCCTCTAAGTCAGTTTCATGATTAAATTGTTTGGTTATTTTAGCAGCATCAATAAAATTTGACTGTTCGAAAACGCTAAGAAGTTTGTCCAACCTTGTTTGATATCTGTCTGTAATTTTTTCTACCTGAACAATAAAACTATCGTGAGTCAATTTTTCAACAAAATCACTTTTTACATCAATAATTTTTTTTTCAATTAAATCTTTATAATTCCTTTCAATTTTAATACAAGGCGTTTTAATTTCTGGAAGTTTAAATCCTAAGATGTAAATTGTTGTTATTGGTAAAATTACATTTTCATCATTAATTAAATCTTCTTTTTTATATTGTTCGGCTAAATAATTTCTAAAGCGCATTAAATCTATTTGATTTTTTGCCTTTTGAATTTCAATCAAAACTTTCTTAAACGAGCCAGAATTAGTTTTAATGGTGGCAATAAAATCTAATCTAAATACAGCAAGGCCTGCTAATTTATCTGAATATGTAAATTCCTGTGGTTTTACTATTACACTTTCAACATTTTCTTCTAAGAGTGTACCAATAAAAAATTTGGCAACCCTTTCGTTCTCCATTAATTTTTTGAAGACAACATCAAATATAGGATTAGCGATTATCATTAATTAATAATAGTTACAGTGATTTATTTTATTATAATTTGAAAAAAAAAATATTTTCTATAAAATTTAATAAAAATTTAATTTTATTTCTTTCATTTTTTACCTCTTTGTTCTTTCTTCTCATTTCTTTTATAAATTTGAGCAGTTAATGTATTTATTCCTAATAAAATCAAATTATGTTACCCAAAATCAATCCTACCTCTACACAAAGCTGGCAAAAATTAATTTCACATCGCAATGATATTAGCAATACAGAGATTAAAGATCTTTTTGCAGCCGACAAAAATAGATTTGAAAATTTTTCATTAAATTTTGAAGAAATACTTTTAGATTATTCAAAAAACATAATTACTGATGAAACTTTAAAAATTCTAATTGCCTTAGCTGAAGAGTGTGGATTGAAAAAGGCGATTGAAGAGATGTTTAATGGTGAAAAAATAAATGAAACTGAAAACAGATCGGTTTTACATACAGCACTTCGTAATCGCTCAAATACCCCAGTTTTATTTAATGGCAAAGATGTAATGCCCGAAATAAATGCGGTATTAGATAAAATGAAAAACTTTTGCAATCGCATTATTTCTGGTGAGTGGAAAGGATATACAGGAAAAGCAATTACTGATGTAGTAAATATTGGAATTGGTGGGTCAGACCTAGGTCCAGTGATGGTAACAGAAGCTTTAAAACCTTATGCTAATCATTTAAAAATACATTTTGTATCTAATGTAGATGCAACTCATTTAGCAGAAGTAGCAAAAAAAATAAATTTTGAAACCACATTATTTTTAATCGCATCAAAAACATTTTCTACTCAAGAAACAATGGCCAATGCAAATTCGGCCAGAGAAATGTTTTTAACACATGCCAAAGATGAAAAATATGTAAAGCAACATTTCGCTGCCTTATCAACAAATGAAAAAGATGTTACAAAATTCGGAATAGATCCGGAAAACATGTTTGAATTTTGGGATTGGGTAGGAGGTCGTTATTCTTTAACATCTGCCATTGGTCTTTCAATAGCTTTGAGCATTGGGTTTGAAAATTTTATTCAATTGCTTGAAGGTTTTCACGCAGTTGATAATCATTTTAAAACAGAAAAATTCGAAAAAAACTTACCAGTAATTTTAGCATTAATAGGAGTATGGTATGTTAATTTTTTTGGTGCAGAGTCGGAAGCTATTCTTCCTTATGATCAATATATGCACCGTTTTGCTGCTTATTTTCAACAAGGAAATATGGAAAGCAATGGAAAATTTGTTGATAGAATTGGAACAGAAGTAGATTATCAAACAGGCCCGGTAATTTGGGGTGAACCAGGTACCAATGGACAACATGCATTTTATCAACTTATTCATCAGGGAACGAGAATGATTCCTTGTGATTTTTTAGCAC
>Ga0123337_10004763_pt1 | contig 13639 bp, 9 predicted proteins | sample frozenSSSSmetaG_FD_89792 | JGI IMG/M metagenome (GOLD analysis project Ga0123337, IMG submission 89792) | Glacier valley bacterial and archeal communities from Borup Fiord, Nunavut, Canada, to study Microbial Dark Matter (Phase II) -... | ecosystem: Environmental > Aquatic > Freshwater > Ice >... | reverse complement strand
ATAGATAAAGTGCGATCGGCTCTAAGCTACCTACGCCCACGCAGCAAATTTAACGGAAAAGCGTAGCAGAAATATACCAAATAATCCCATCAACCCGTAACCCCAACGAGGCCTATCCGCCAGTAACAAGCCAAGACATATTGACAGTGGTAAAATACCGTAAGCGTATCGCTCTACTGATTGTAAAGCTCCCGAATTAACCAGCAGCGCCAAAGAGCAAAAACCGAAACAGACGAGTGTAATGCTCAGCCTTTTTCGCGAATACCACAACAAATAGCAACCGCCAAAAACTATCCCAACTTTAGTAGCAGCGTACAAGCGGAAACTCAAAAAATCCCGAAATATATTGAACCAATTAGGCTGACCCCAGGCTTTTTGGATGCGAATAAATGCTAAAGGATCTCCCAAATCAATACCACAGTATAAACTGAATAAAAAAAGCCCGATCGCGCTAGCAAAACCCGCAGCATAAGCGAGTGGAGGTCTCTTTTCCCTCCAAGCTGTCAGCCAAAAAGCAGGTATCAGCGCCACTCCAGGCCCCCTAGTAGCAGTCGTCAAAGCTCCCCAAAAAGCCGCCCAAATATACTCGCCCCTCTCAAAAGCTCGCAAAGCAGATGCAGTCAGGAACAAAAACAATCCTTCTGTGTACATGACAGTACAAAATAGTGAAAACGGACACCAAGCTAGCATAGAAGTTGTCCACTTTGCTGCACCAGTATCGTATCGCTCCTCCATCCAAAAGTAGACCAGCACTAATGTACCCAAAAACGCCAAAGAGTTGATGAATACCCCTGCGGCATCGGATCGCATTCCGAGGGTCATCAGCCCCCGAATTAGTAAGGGAAAAAGCGGATAGAAGGCAACGGGATGCTGCTGTCCGTCATCTGCATAGGAGTAGCCTAGAGTAGCGATTTGCGTGTACCATTTACCGTCCCAGTGCGAAAACAGTTCCCAGCCGCTTTTGGGAAGGAAGCCACTCACAAAATCTAGAGGTGGTCGAATTGGATATACGGGCGGGTTCTTGGAGACTAGAGGAGCAATTACCTGCATCCCGATCGCAATTACCGATCGACTCAGGAACCACATAGAAATTACAAAAATTAACCCATCTCTTCTTTTAGTGCGTTCCAAGTTTAGATTTACTTCTAGCCCTAAATCATTATTAGTCATGGCTAAAACAGTGCAAGACTGTGAATTTAAAATCCAAGTATAGTTTGCCTTATTCCGATCGCCAAACACATACTTAAGTAGAGTGCGATCTTTAACGCCCGAGTTGATTAGAAATATCTTCACAGCCACGGGGAATACTAAGTTGTCGCGCATTTAAATCGTATATTTTGGGCGGGCGGGACGCCCACCCCCACTCATTGTTTGATTGTTTCTTAACATACAATTTAAATGCAGAACAGCTTATCTCTCGACTTCGAGCTGGACCAAGTGCAGCATTGGCGCTGCTGATCCGACAGTCCCTTGACACCAGTGGAATCAGCACGTTCCTGTACAGCGCCAGTATTTTGACCCATTTTCTAGTCAGGAAATTCGTTGCGGGTGCGGGGCGAAGCAGTTTCGACCGAGCCGTAGAATAACGTTGCCCCTTTCAAGTCAGCGTGCCAGAGATTAGCAGAGCTAGTCCTTAGCTAGCGATTAAATAAACAAAGTGGTACACTTATGGACAAACTACTGGTGTACCATATTTCAACCCTGGGCGATTTGCAAAAAAGCTTGGGCAATCTTGGTAAAAACCCGTTGTGCGCTGGGATACCTCTCTTAAGTTACCGGCCTGCGTGTACCTTGTCGGGTCATCGATTCTACAAGGACAAGCTAAAAAGTTCTATTAACAAGCCCCTACAAGATATGTCAGAATTGAACAAAGAAATACAGTGTTGAGGTCGAACAATGCTTTTGTCCATCAAAACAAAGTTAAAGCTAAACAAGAGTCAAGCAACAGTCATGAGCAAACACGCTGGAATAGCTCGGTTTACTTATAATTGGGGATTGGCTACTTGGAGTTACCTTTATAAAGATGGAGTAGCGCCCAACAAATACCTGCTCAAGAAGTTCTTCAATAATCATGTAAAGCCTGAATTTACATGGATCAAAGAGACGAGAATCTGTCAGAAAATAACTCAATATGCCTTCGACAATCTTGGAGACTCTTTCTCTAGGTTTTTCTCAAAAAAAGGTGGATATCCCAATTTCAAGAAAAAGGGGCATCATGACTCTTTCACGATTGATGCAGGCGGTAAACCTATCCCTGTAGGCGGTACGTCTATAAAATTACCGACAATCGGTCGGGTAAAAACCTACGAAGGATTGCCTCACACGACTTGCAAGTCAATCACTATTTCACGTACTGCCGATAGTTGGTTTATCGCTTTTGCTTACGAGCAAAGTCATGAACCAACAGTCAAGTGTCATGAGGTAGTAGGAGTTGATTTGGGAATTAAAACTTTGGCTACGCTTTCAACTGGCGTAGTATTCTCGAACCCGAAATACTACAAAACTCATCTCAGTAAGTTGTGTAGACTGTCGAAAGAATTATCTAGGAAAGAAAATGGTTCCAGCAATAGGTTTAAGGCAAAACACAAACTAGCAAAGCATCATGCAAAAATAGCAGATCTCAGGAAAAACACTCTTCATCAAATCACTACTTACTTATGCAAAAACCACGCAACAATAGTAGTAGAAGATTTAAACGTTTCTGGGATACTAAAAAATCACAAACTAGCACAGGTGATAGCTGACTGTGGATTCTATGAATTTAAGCGTCAGTTAGAATATAAGGCTAAAAAGTTTGGTTGTGAAATAATTATTGCCGATCGCTGGTTCCCGTCAAATAAAACCTGTTCAAACTGCGGGCATATCCAAGATATGCCACTGAAAGAAAGAACTTACAACTGTGGAGGTTGCGGTCATTCGATGGACAGAGATTTGAACGCCGCAATTAATTTATCACGTTTGGCTAAAGCGTGAAAGCTTACTGAGGGATAGCCGCTCCCATGCCCCCGATGAAGTAAGAAGCAAATGTCTAGACTTGTCTAGTATTTGTATAGCAGGATGTCGCTGATATCCAGAATATCCCGGTTAAAAGCATGGATTGAGTAGTGACTCTGGTGACGGTGGTGAGGAAAGTTGACGATCGCAATTTTAGCTTCTCTTGCCGATTTAGCTCTGCCGTTTCTATTTCGTTCTTTGACTTTAGACCCTGCTTTAATGTCTGCTCATTTTATTTCAACTGGATTGATTTTGCACATTGAATCTATTTAAGTAAGTTTTTATATAAAAAAACTATAGTAATTCTTAATTCGGTGATGTACAGATTCCCAATTCCTAATTCCCAATTAATAACCTATGTCCTCATCTAATTCATCAACCAAAATTCAAAATCCCAAGTCAAGCAATTTGTTAGAAACTGCTGAATTGATTTTTCTGGCTGCTTCTGCTGTGGGATTGGCTGCTAGTTTGATTTGGCAGCAGAGTGTTTATGCCCAAGTGCCTGTAGTGATTTCGCTAGTGTTGAATTTTGTGAATCGGCAGAAGCTGCACGGGCAAGTTAAAACAAGTACCGGAGCAGTGTTTGATCGCGTAAATCAACAAGCAGCTACCACCGATCGCGCGATCGAGCAATTGCAACTTGCTGTAAATACTTTAGATGAAGCTCTTTCCCAAACATCTCGCGAAAATCTGAATGCTACCCAAGGAGAAAACGCACATTCTCTAATTTCAGCAATTGAAAACCTGCGCCAGCGACTCATAATTTTAGAAAAAACTATTAAAATGATTCAAAGCGAGATCGAACTGACTGGCCGCCAATTCAAACAGCGGCCGGAGTTAGCACAAGTTGAAACTTTAACAACAATAATTCTGGACTTGCAGCAGTTTATCAACGAACTACCACAGTGGGGAAGTTTGCAACAGCGCCAGCTAACAGAACTTCAGCAAAAAGTAGATGATGCTTTAGGGCGGCTAGCTGAAGAAATTGCTGCTATTCCTAACCGGGTGCAGGAGGCTGTAGGCGATCGCAATTTTCAAGGTGAGAGTTCAAGCGGTCAAAATAATGTCGGATCTAAAACCCAGAATGAGAAAATTCGCCAGAAATATCCCAGAGCTTATGTCAAATGGACTCGGGATGAAGATGAGAATTTGCAGAATGAATATGCTAGCGGTCAACAAATTGACGAATTAGTAAAGAAATTTCAGCGACAGCCTGCTGCCATTCGTGCGCGATTGCAAAAATTAGGAGCGATCGAATAATGGTAATTGGTAATATCGTTTCCGGTGCATCGGAAACGATATAAACGGAGATTAGGAGACGGCAGTGCCGTGTCCTAATTTCGGGTAATATTAATTCCGATGCTACCGGATTTGATATAACAAATAACAAATAACAAAGCGATCGCCCTTTTCTTCAAAAAAGCGATCGCTTTGTTTATTCAGAGTCCCCGCTGCCAACAGCAGGCTACTAAAATCACATCTCAAGGCTTTTTAGCCTTGCTCTACCTCATTCTAAAAATCTTGCGGTAACAAAGAACTTAAACGCTCCAACAACGGATCGGAATCCCGATAAGGAGCAACCTCAGCATCAGAAACTACACGATCGTCAACCACAGACTCAGCCTCGATCGAATCAGGCTCTACTACTTTTGAAACTTGGGCAAAAGAAACTTGAGCAAAGTTACTGTCAACACTCCCCTGCAACTGATCCAACTGCGCGCCCAGTTGACTCAGGTGATGTTCCAGTCCCTCCAAACGGCTTAATTCCTCAGCAGAAACATTGCGCTCGAACTCAGCAAATTTGACCGCAAGTTCAGCAATACGCTGTTCCAACAGGTGAGAGCTATCTGTAGAGCTAACAGATTCAGACTCAGACATAGACAAAAACTGCCACAAAGCTTGCTTGCAGAGATTGCTGAAAGTCTGATACTTCGTAAAAGCCAACTCTTTTTCAATAGCCGTCAGCAAAGTTTGATCCGCAGCATCTTCTGTAAACGCCACCGAGAAATTCGCCTTATTTTTTGCCCACAGTGCCATAGGGTTCAAGCCTTAATGCGTTACTTAATCGTGGCTAGCTGAGCCTCAGCATAAATAAACTGTCCCAAAGCATTGGCTTTCCGAGAAGGCTGAGCCAAGTGAGCCTTAAGATTGGCATCTCTAAGCAAGGGTTGTAGCACCTCCCAGAAAAACTCGCCGCCGCCGCCAGTTAGAACCACATCCGTCACCCGTTCCGGCAGCCACTGCACTAAACGTTCGGACAGTTCGTTAGCGAAAGCCTCGCGCAAATCCTTAATAATCGGATCTAAATTAGTCGGCTTAGTCGCTCCTCTCGGACGGTAGAAACGCTGGCCTTCCGGTTTATTCACCGCTTCAAGCAAAGAGAGAGATTGAGGGTCTGCCCCCGGAATCTTTGAGGCAACTTGTTCATAGAACTTGTTCATTGCGAAGGAATCGCTCTTAGAAGCTGCCCGGGCGAACCGGAAGCGATCGACCATTAGCAAATCGGTAGTTTGGTGTCCGATATCGACCACAGCCACCGACAGTTCGGGCAATTGGGGAGAAAACTCCTTGTTGTCTTGAGCCTCACACCAAATCAGACTGCCGAATCCTTCCGGCATCACCCAAACATGGCGGATGTCAATTTCCAAACGTTCGCCCCGGTAGATCGCAACGTGGGGAGAGCGCAGTTGGCTGATAATCTCTTCTTTTTCCTTCTCAAACTGCTCCTGCGAATAAAAAGGCAAACCCAGCACTACGGCTATTTCGCCTTTCATCTGGAAATATCCAGCACAGGAAAAAATCTTAACCAAAGCATCTACTACTTTCGACTGGTCTGCGCTGCCAAGACTAGCGCCAAAGTCCGCAGCCAGTTGGCCTATGGCGTACCCTTTACCCTGGTACTCCAGCCACATATCCAACAGAGGGTCTGTTGCTTTCGACTCAAAGCTGCCGCCTCTCACCTTTTCCACGGGCATAGCAGCCACGTTGGCAGGGATGAAAACAACGCTATCTGGGTTGCGACTCGCGCAGGCTTTGGTTGCAGTACGACCCAAATCAGCACTAATAATCGATCTATTGTGAGAAGCGATCTTAGTCTGCTGCGTCAGCATAGCCGAATTAGGAACAAGCTGTCTAGTTGTCATTGAAATGTGTTACCTCACTGAGCCTCACCATTATCATGCCTTATCCCTTGACACTGCCGCGCTTAAAGACAGTGGGTTTTGAGGCAATTCTTCTAACTCTACCTAGATCGGTATTGAAATCAGCACCAAACATTATATTCGGGACGATCGCCCAAACATGGATTTTAGATTTTAGATTTTAGATTAAACAGGCGACAAGAGCGGCCGCGATCCGACAGATTGTACCCTTGATGATTTCGGTCAGTCGTATTTTAGATTGATCGTGGCAATAATGTGTGTTGCCTGAGAGTACATTGTTAAGTTAAATTTAATTAAGATTCTGAGTGTAAACTTTTGTCGCACTCCGCCGACACCGCCAGCTTACCCCATCTGTAACCAATTCAAGGCACTACCATTTATGAAAATTTCTTGGCAAACTATACTACTTTGGACTTTACCTGCGGTAGTCATTGGCTTTTTTCTGTGGCAAGGGGCTTTTGCGCCATCCTCCGCAGAAATGACCAAGAACACCGCTAGCACCCGCTTGAGCTACGGTCGATTCTTGGATTACTTAAATGCCGATCGAGTCACCAGCGTTGACCTTTACGACGGAGGCCGGACGGCGATCGTCGAAGCAGTCGATCCCGAACTGGACAATCACATACAGCGGTGGCGCGTGGACTTGCCCTCAAATGCCCCGGAACTGGTTTCTAGACTTAGAGACTCCAAAATCAGCTTCGACACCCACCCCCTGCGCAACGACGGCGCTGTCTGGGGAGTTTTAGGCAATCTAGTATTTCCTCTGTTGCTGGTAGGAGGGTTGTTTTTCCTATTCCGGCGTGGCGGCGGCAACGTTCCAGGCGGCCCGGGTCAAGCCATGAATTTTGGCAAATCCAAAGCTCGCTTTCAAATGGAAGCTAAAACAGGCGTAGTGTTCGACGACGTAGCAGGCGTTGAAGAAGCCAAAGAAGAACTTGAAGAAGTCGTGACATTCCTCAAAAAACCTGAGCGCTTCACCGCGATCGGAGCCAAAATTCCCAAAGGCGTGCTGCTAGTTGGCCCTCCCGGAACCGGCAAAACTTTGTTGGCAAAAGCGATCGCAGGCGAATCCGGCGTGCCTTTCTTCAGCATCTCCGGTTCGGAATTTGTGGAAATGTTCGTCGGTGTCGGCGCTTCCCGCGTCCGCGACTTGTTCAAAAAAGCTAAAGAAAATGCTCCTTGCATCATCTTCATCGATGAAATCGATGCAGTGGGTCGCCAGCGCGGCGCTGGTATCGGTGGCGGTAACGACGAACGGGAACAAACCCTGAACCAGTTGCTGACCGAAATGGACGGGTTTGAGGGCAATACTGGGATTATCATTATTGCTGCTACAAACCGCCCTGACGTGCTCGACTCAGCGCTGCTGCGTCCGGGACGTTTTGACCGCCAAGTGAGCGTAGATACGCCTGATATCAAGGGCAGATTGGAGATTTTGGACGTTCACGCCCGCAACAAAAAACTGGGTGCTGATATTTCTTTGGATGCGATCGCCCGTCGCACTCCTGGCTTTACTGGCGCTGACTTGGCCAACTTGCTGAACGAGGCTGCGATTTTAACCGCCCGTCGCCGCAAAGAAGCGATTACGATGCTCGAAATTGACGATGCAGTCGATCGGGTTGTCGCAGGTATGGAAGGCACTCCTTTGGTGGACAGCAAGAGCAAGCGCTTGATTGCTTACCATGAAATCGGCCACGCGATCGTCGGTACAATCATTCAAGCCCACGATCCCGTGCAAAAAGTTACCTTAGTTCCTCGCGGACAAGCCCGTGGTTTAACTTGGTTTATGCCTAGCGAAGACCAAGGTTTGATTTCTCGATCGCAAATCCTAGCCCGGATTAGCGGTGCTTTGGGCGGCCGCGCAGCCGAAGAAGTGGTTTTCGGCGATGCTGAAGTAACCACCGGTGCCGGCAACGACTTGCAGCAAGTCAGCGGTATGGCGCGCCAAATGGTGACTCGCTATGGGATGTCTACCTTGGGCCCGATCGCCCTGGAAGCTCAACAAAGCGAAATTTTCCTCGGCCGCGACTACACCGCGCGATCGGAATATTCCGAAGAAATCGCCTCTCGCATTGACGGACAAGTTCGATCGATTGTCGATCGTTGCTACGACGAAGCACGCCAAATTATTCGCGACAATCGCACTGTGATCGATCGCTTAGTTGATTTGTTGATTGAAAAAGAAACCATCGACGGCGAAGAGTTGCGACTAATCATCTCTGAATACACTTTTGTGCCTGAAAAAGAACAATACGTTCCTCAGCTTTAACCAGAATATTCAGGGCGAATAGAATTCGCTTCTTGTTAAACAAAGTCCACTGCTAGCGGACTGAAGAAATTTAACCCGCGCAGGCGGGTTTTTTCTGTGTAGCAGCAGTTTCAACGCCGAGTCATATCAGTTCCGGCTGCGCCGGAATGACAAGCGAGGAGACGGCAGTGCCGTGTCCCTACAATTGATCGCGGTAGGGACACGGCACTGCCGTCTCCTCCGTCTCCTCCGTTGATATCATTCCGATGCAAACGGAATTGATATCATATCAAATCCGTTTGCATTAGAACGATCGGCGAGGACAGAGCAGTACCGTGTCCTCAGTTTATATTATTACGATGAAGAGAGGATTTGATATCAAAGCGAAACTATATGATTAAGAATTCATCGGTTTGTTTGATAGTAATTTCAACGTAGGGGCGAAGCATTTCGGCAGTAAATCTATGGTTCTCACTAATAAATTGTCTGCCGAAATGCTTCGCCCTTGCAAAATAGAGATACACAATGATGTAGAATACAGATTACCTAAGTCCTATATTTGTAGTTCCATGAACTCCTGTGGGTTTGTAGTCAATAGGTGACTTTGTAATGTTAGGCTGGGAATAGCTTGAATCTGTAACTGCCAACTAGCAACTAGCGACCAATTATGTGTAGTGTACCCACAGAGAGCGATCGAGCCCTCCATACCTGCGAAACCTTGGTAGGAGAGCAAAAAGCAAAAATTCAGCAACTCGAAGAGCATTTGCAGCAAGAGAGAGTATTGCGTTTGGAATTAGAAGCAAGACTCAAAGCAAGCGAGAAACCCGGCTCTTCTAGTTCTGATATTTTGTTGGATATTATTGGTAGCAAGCAGTCAAATTTAGAGCGAAGTCAGTTAATCGCATCTCTCGAAAAAAGCCAAGAAATGTATCGAGCTCTCATCAAAAATTATCCGAATGACTCGGTATTTTTGTTCGATCGCGATTTGCGCTATACTCTGGTTGATGGTCAAGGTTTAGCACTAGCTGGACTTGACAAAGCAGAATTAGAAGGCAAAACACTGCGGGAAGTCGCGCCACCTGAAGATTTGCAACTCTTTGAGACAAAGTATCGCGCGGCTTTGGCAGGATCAGAGAATACTTTTGAATATAAATACCGCGATCGCATTTATTCAATAACAATTACTCCCGTCAAAAACGACCGCGAAGAAGTTTTTGCAGGCATGGTAGTTACTCAAGATATTACTGAAAAAAAACAGACAGAAATAGCGCTGCAAGGAATCAAAAATCGGCTAGAAATAAAATATCAAAAGCGCACTGAGGATTTAAAAATAGCTAACCAACAATTGCGAGAAGCAATTATCGATCGTTGGCGTGTCGAAGAATTTTTGCGGGAAAGTAAGCAACAGCTAGAACTGTTTTTTTCTCAATCTTTAGATGGCTTTTTTTTTATGATGCTGGACGAACCAGTTCAGTGGGACGACACAGTTGACCAAGAAAAAGTTTTAGATTACGTATTTGCTAACGGGCGGGTAACGAAGGCAAATGATGCTTTTAGCGCTCAATATGGAGCTACTACGGAAGAGTTAATTGGGCTGACGCTTAACTCTTTCTTGTCCCACAATTTGGATGGCGGTAGAGAGGTAATCAGGCAATTATTTGAGGCTGGTAGATTACATATTGAATGTGATAATCGCAAGTTTGATGGCACTCCTATTTGGGTGGAAGGCGACTATATCTGCATTTACGATTTGCATGGCAAAATTGTCGGACATTTTGGTGTCCAGCGCGATATTGGCGATCGCAAAAAAACAGAAGCAGCACTGAAAGAAAGCGAAGAAAGGTTCCGACAGCTAGCAGAAAACATTGAAAGTGTGTTTTGGATGGTAAATGTTCAACCGCAGGAAATTATTTATATCAGTCCTGGTTACGAAAAGATTTGGGGCAGAAGCTGCAATGATTTGTATGCTTACGGGCGCTTTTTTGCAGAGTCGATTCATCCAGAAGACCGCGATCGTGTTATGGCTAATTTCACTCAACAAATTGTATCTGAAGACGAGATCGAATATCGAATTGTCAGGCCGGATGGCGAAATTCGCTGGATTCGCGATCGGGCTTTTCCGATTAGAAATCAAGCTGATCGAGTTTACCGTATTGTGGGCATTGCAGAAGATATCAGCGCACGAAAACAGGCAGAGAAAGCGATCCGCGAAAGTGAAGAACGCTTCCGCCAGCTAGCAGAAAATATTCAAGATTCTTTCTGGTTAGTTTCTGCTGACTTCACCGATTTATTGTATATTAGTCCAGCTTACGAACAAATCTGGGGACGGACTCGTGAAGAATTGTATGCCGAACCCTTAAAATGTATGGAATCCGTGCATCCAGAAGATGAATATTTGTTGGAAGAGTCAATGCGGCGAGTGTTACAGGGCGAGTCTACGAGTACCGAATATCGGATTTTTCGGCCAGATGGTACAATTCGCTGGTTGTGCGATCGAGCTTTTCCCATTTACGACGAATCCGGCAAAGTTTACCGGATCGCGGGTATTTGCGAAGATATCAGCGATCGTAAATTTACCGAAGCCCGCATCCAAGCAGCACTACGCGAAAAAGAAATATTGCTCAAAGAAATTCACCACCGAGTCAAAAATAATATGCAGGTAGTTTCCAGCCTACTACAACTTCAAGCTCAATACATCGAAGACGAACCGACGCTAGCTTTATTTGAAGAAAGTCAGACTCGCATTCATTCAATGGCTCTGATTCACGAGCAACTTTATCAGTCCGAAAATCTCGATCGGATCGATCTTCCGCTCTACGTGGAAAACTTGGTTGCTAATTTGTATCAATCTTTTGGTTGCAGCAACACTTCCATCCAATTCAATCTCAACATTGACCCCATTTATTTAAATATAGAAACAGCAATTCCTTGCGGTTTAATCATTAACGAACTTGTCTCTAATTCCTTAAAATATGCCTTTACTCAAAGTTCAGGAGGGGAAATCAATATTAATTTTCATGAAATAACTTCTCAGCAATTTTACTTAACCATTCAAGATAATGGCAGCGGATTTCCTGCGGGTTTCGACGTGGAAAATACCGAAACATTAGGAGTGCGATTAGTGCGGATGTTGACTCACCAATTAGATGGAACTCTGGTTATTGACAGTCAGTGTGGAACTTGTTACCATATTACTTTCCTTGAGTTAAATTATCGGCGGCGCATTTAAGAAAAGAGTATGAACCCTATAAAAATTTTGGTTGTAGAAGACGAAGTAATTGTGGCAGAAGACATAGGATTCAGGTTAAAGAAACTGGGTTATATAGTAACAGCTACAGTTGCTTCGGGGGAGGAAGCCATTGAGAAAGTCGCAGAAAATCGGCCAGATTTAGTGCTGATGGATATTGTGCTTAAAGGTGACATGGATGGCGTAACCGCGGCCGAAAAAATTAGAAATAGGGTGGATATACCAACAGTATTTTTAACAGCTTATGCCGACGATCAAACGCTGCAAAGAGCGAAACTTACAAACCCATTCGGTTATATTATAAAACCATTTCAACAAAATGATTTGCGGGTGGCGATCGAGATTGCCCTGCACAGACACGAAATCGAAACCAAGATGCAAGAAACTCTCAAAGCTTCGGAAGCAGCAAAAGAGTCGGTGGAAGAAAAATCGCACCGCCAAAACCAGTATATTTCAATGGCTGCGCACGAATTGCGCAACCCGCTCAACGCGATTTTAATCTCCGCGGAACTCCTAGAGCTCGATCGAACTCGCAGCAATGACGAATCCCAAGTCAGAACCCTGCGGCTAGTGCACTCCGCTACCCAAAAGATGAACGGGCTAATCGATGATATGCTATTCATGGGTAGAGCAGAATCAGGCAAACTCAAATGCAATCCGTTACCGATAAATTTAGTCGAATTTTGTCAAGACTTGCTCGATCAATTGCAGTTAGGAAACGAAACCAAGCACAAACTAACATTAATCGCGTCAAACGTTACCAGTGCGATATTAGATCAACAATTGCTGCACGGAATTATTACTAACTTAATCGTCAACGCCATCAAATATTCCCCAAACGGCGGACAAATCAGCTTGGAATTGGAATGCCGTAAACCAGGCGAGGGAGACAAAGAAGCTATTTTTTGCTTGTCTCCTCAGTGTTTATTTCCCAATTTCAAACTTACAAATATTAACTCTCCCTCACTAATTATCCAAATTCGAGACGAAGGTATGGGCATTCCCGAAACCGAATTAGGGAAAATATTTGAAATGTTCTACCGCTGCAAGAATACTGGGAAGATTAAAGGTAATGGTTTGGGATTGACTATTGTCAAAAAAGCTGTAGAATTGCAAGGAGGTGCGATCGGCTGCGAAAGCAAAATCGGCATTGGCACGACATTTACAGTCCTGCTTCCTTACGTAGCCCTTTCCTCCAAAGCTCAATTGTCAAAGACTTAAATGCTAGGCAAGGTCGGACACGGCAATGCCGTTTCCCTACCCCCAAATAATGATGAAAGATGTAACCATCGCCCGATTAATTGTAGGGATACAGCACGTGCAGTTTCCTGACTGTGGGTAATATCAATTCCGATACCACTAATCAAATTGTGGTAAAATCCACTCCACAGCCGCCGCTAAATTTTCTGCAACGAAATCCGGTTTAGTATGATGTTGATACTCTCCACTCAACACACTTTCCCCGTAACCAGTCTGCACTAAAATACCAGTACAACCAGCATTATGAGCCATATCAACATCAGTCGCTTTATCCCCCACCATAAAACTATTCCGCAAATCTAAATCTTGTTTCCAAGCGGCGGCTACCAACATTCCTGTATTCGGTTTACGCCAAGTTGTATAGCGTGCAAATTGTGGGTTAGTTCCGCCTTCTGCTTCGCTTAAATAAGGACAATAATAAACAGCATCTAATTTCGCTCCGGCTTCATCTTCTAATAGCAGAGAGAGGCGTTCGTGCAGCGCTTCTACGTGGCTAATGGGATAATAATTCCTCGCCGGCCCCGATTGGTTAGAAACTAGACAGCAAAATATTTGTCGGTCATTTAATTTGCGTACAGCTTGGGCGACTCCGGGGATTAAATGCAAGTCTTCTACTTTGTGAATATAGCCGGCTTCGATATTTAGGACGCCATCTCTGTCAAGAAATACTGCTCGTTTCATGGTTGTATTGTTGCTTAAAAATGGGATTTAGGGTGCGGATACGGCAGT
>Ga0123337_10004762_pt1 | contig 13639 bp, 11 predicted proteins | sample frozenSSSSmetaG_FD_89792 | JGI IMG/M metagenome (GOLD analysis project Ga0123337, IMG submission 89792) | Glacier valley bacterial and archeal communities from Borup Fiord, Nunavut, Canada, to study Microbial Dark Matter (Phase II) -... | ecosystem: Environmental > Aquatic > Freshwater > Ice >... | reverse complement strand
TCGGTTAGCTTGTCCTTTTTCAATGGCCGCCAATAGTATCCGTTGCCATTCATAATTCCTTCGCCTGTGATGGCAATGTTTTCAAGATTTTCTGCCACCAACGGCGACTGGCACCGGGCTGCATCTACACCTTCAAAGGAAGAAACGACCAATGGATACTGACTAAAGTCGGAAGTGAAAATCACCAGCGCTCCTTTTTGAAGGTGCAGGTTGATATTGCTCTTCATAATGATTGGCCCGGTTACAAAAGAACCCTGTGGGATAATTACCGTACCTCCACCGTTGGCAGCACAGGCTCCAATGGCTTTATTGATGGCGGCGGAATTCAATGTAAGGCCATCTGCAATGGCGCCGTAATTCAAAATATTTACAGTGTCTTTTTTAAAATGAGGCGCATATATTTTAGGCAGTTCAAAAGCAAATTTATCTTTAAACCCTGATGGCTTCAGGTATTTTACCAATGGCAGTTTCAGGTCTTTGATGCTTTTGCAAACCAGTGATGCCATGCTGGCGGCACCGTATTCGCTAAAATGGGTATTGTCTTCTTTTGCTTTGGCATCCTTAAAATGATGAGGAGGAATGTGCAGGAATAAACGTTTGCTGTTTTCGAACCCTTCTTTTAAAATGAGCGCTTCGCTGCTTTTATGTAAATCGATCACTGCCACATTCATTTGTGCACCTACTTCTTTTACAACAGCAGGATAATCGCCATGTGAATCAACAAACTTACTTTTCAAATCAAAGCTGCGGCGCATAACCGGCGTAATTAAAACAGGCGTAGCGCCTTTGCTGCGTGCATCATTTATAAAGCGAATTAAATTTTCTTTATATAAGGTATGCGCAGGGGCACCAACTTCAGTTTTCTCCAGCTTCTCATCATTGTGCCCAAACTGGATCATCACAAAATCACCTTCCTGCATTCTGCTCATCACGGTATCCCAGCGATGTTCGGTGATAAAACTTTTGGTGCTGCGGCCATTTACCGCATGGTTTTGTATGCTTACTTCGTCTGTAAAATAATTTGGAATCAACTGTCCCCAGCCACGTTCCGGATTATCCACCAGCGGCTTGTTGGCACAGGTGCTGTCGCCTATTAAAAAAATGGTGGGCTTTTTAGCAGGCATTAAAAAAGCAAGTCCGCTGAGCGAAATCATTACAAGCGCTATAATCTTTTTTATCTGAATCAATATTGTGATGGTGTTTTTATTCGACCTTAATCCGGGAATTATGGAACGAGGATGATCATTGAAAAAATTACTGTAAAACAGGCAAAATATAACCGGAAGAAAAGGGCCTGAAGCTGGATGGTTTATTGTTTAGTCGTTTGCCTGCAGGCTGGCAATCATAGCTATTATTCAAAAAACAATCATATCATAGCAATTTCAATCCGTTACAATATCAATTTTACCACTAATTATCAAGGATGAACACTATTATGAATGCTTTATTTACGCAAACGTTCCCGCTTTGCAGCGCAAACGTTCCCGTACTAACCGGGATAAAAGCGGAATCGTTTTTCGTTGATTTTTAGACGTGTTGTAAGTGGGTGATTTCAGGATGTACTACCATTCGGAGAAAGCAGGTGTTTTACCGTCGGTGAGTTGATATTGGCCTTGTTTAAACCGGCCTTTATACTGATCAACATGCCAGTTGCTTTTTAAGTGCCGTAGTCGTAAAGAGAATAGATATTTCTGCTGCTCAACAGGCGTTGCCCCCAATTGGTATCTGTTGGGGCGTAGGTTTGTGCCTTGGTATTTTTTAGTTCAGAAGATTAAAAACTTAAATTATTGTATATTTGGGGATGAACAAAATGCTAAAAATAGTAAGTCTTAAAGACAGAAATACTGACTTTAAATTTTGGCAAACTCAAAGTGACTTACAAAGGCTTGAAGCCATAGAAATTTTAAGACAACAATATATAAATTTTAAAAAAGATGTTCAGCCAAGACTTCAAAGAGTTTATAGAATTACTAATCAAACACAAGGCTGAATATTTAATTGTTGGTGGTTATGCAGTAGGTATTCATGGCCATCCCAGATACACCGGGGATTTAGATATATGGTTAAATCCATCTTTACAAAACGCTGCATTAATTCTTAAAAGTGTAAATGAATTCGGTTTTTCTTCTTACGGGCTTACTGAATCCGATTTTACTAAACCAGGAAATGTTATTCAACTGGGGTATCCCCCGCTCAGAATAGACTTACTTACAGAAATCGATGGAGTGACTTTTGATATTTGCTATAAAAATAGAAAAGAAGTCACAATAGAAAATTTACAGGTAAATTTTATTGGATACGATGATTTGCTGAAGAATAAAAAACAATCCGGTAGACCAAGAGACATTGATGACATTGACAATTTGAAGTAATGGCAACTAACAGCGAAATTTTGTTCCAGTGGGGATTTGATAAAGTGCAGACTCCGACTGCGTAGGGTTCGATAGCTATCAATACTTACATGCGCTGTTACCAGTACTGTTTTATTTTTGTTAATACGCTAAGGAACTAATACCCATAGAAAACATTATTAACCAGCCATGCTTTTGATTTCACTTTTGGTTACATCATTTAATTCAATGCAGTAGTAACAAGGCACACATAGGGCGGGTACTCTGCTAAGCCCCTTTGTATCTTCTATAAAATATTGAATTCACTTTAAATTCTCCCTTTTCACTAACGACGACTAAACTAATGGAATTCATTTTTTTACTATAATTATCAACATAAGAAACAACATAAGTATTGAGCCTTTTGGAATCTTTAGTGACCGATAATGTTTTCAACCATTCCAAATCGCAATCCTGGGCATTTAAAATCACATCATAATCAAGTTCCTTCTTTTCTATCTTGCTGATGAATCTTGCTGTACAGTATTTCTTCTTAATAGCCTCTACGCTTTTTAAATTGACCGGCATTTTTGCATTTTCTGTAATATAATTGACATAAAACGCTTTTAACAATTCGACAATTTGCTTATCCGAAGAACCACTACTTTGTGCCTGACAAAAGCCATTAGAAAACATCATAATAGGTATTATGAATGTGATAAACTTACCTGGTTTCATATTTTTTTAATTCTGAAAATTTATTATTCTATTTTATTTTGAATCGTAGCTACATCAATTTTATCATATTCAGCATCTCTGCCAAAACCATTTTACCTGGATGGCTCAAACCAATGCATTGATGTTCTTCATCAATTTGAAGAGTGCCCTCATGAAAATTAACGCACATTCAACGTCGGGATTTCGTATTGGCCGTGTTATAACTTAAAGACCTTTTTGTACGAAAACCCCGCCGGAACTGTGTTGTCCCATATGCAAAAGAGCACCCGTACCTGCTTACAACCACATAACGCTTTATTAGCTTCATCAATGAACATTGAATGGCTTCGCTTTGTAAATATCACTACCCAACCACAACTATTAAAAACAGGGACCACAATAAAAAACTATAATGGTCCCTGCTCTTTAAAACCGCTTTGCCATGGGCACCAGGCTGGTTAGTTCTGAAATTTTTACAGGTCTTTTCAGCTCGATACTTTTGCGGGCTGCAATACCAATTAAGATCGACATCGCTCCTTCTCTTGTGCCGGCCATTACATTGTGGGGATTGTCATTTTTATCTACAAAAATTCTTTTTTGCATGCGCACATCACCGCCACCATGACCGCCTTTGATTTTAGGCGTGGTAAATATTTCATAGTTTTTTGCAAAATTATCCATCACCATTATTTCTCTTACATCGCCTGGCACGGCATCATCTGCCTTCGACATTTCGATAGCGTGGTGCTTCGACTGGTCGTCCGGCATTTTCTGCAGGTAAGGAATATCTTCCCAGGTTTCGAGGCGGCCGTCCATGCCATTAAACGCAATCTGCCAGCCCTCGTAAGGCGAATAGGTCGTCAGCGAATAGTTGACCGTTACGCCATTGGCATAAATAATTTGTGCCGACATTTTATCGTAGATGTCGATATCATTGCGAAACACACAACCGTCTCTTACATAACCGTCATGCACTTCATTTTTTACGTACAGATTATTTGAATTTTCGTCTTTGGTAATGTCCCAATAAAATTTACAGGTATCCTTGTGTACGCACCCTCTGCAAACAGTGCCACGTACTGCACCATTTTTTCCATAATGATCCAGCGACCCGTAGGCACTCACTTCTACCGGCTCTGAATTCAACCACCAGTTTACCAGGTCGAAATGATGCGTTGATTTATGTACAAACAGGGAGTTGCTATATTTTTTAAAACCATGCCAGCGGCGGAAATAATCGGCGCCATGATGCACATTCAGGTACCAGTTAAAATCGACCGAAGTAATTTTACCAATCCTGTTTTTGCTTAGGATTTCCTTCACCTGCATATTGTGTACACTGTGCCGGTAGTTGAACGCAACGATTACCGTTTTGCCCGATCTTTTTTCTGCCGCCATAATGTTTTCACACTTCACTTCATCATTGGTCATTGGCTTTTCGGTGATTACATTGAAGCCCATATCCAGCGCCTTTATGATGAACTCATCATGAGTGGAATCTACAGTAGTAACAATTACATAATCGGGCTTTGACGTATTGAGCATTGTTTCAAAATCTTTGAAAGCAGGCACCACAGCGCCAAAGGTTTTTTGCACATACTCCAGTCTGCCGGGATTGATATCACAGAGGCCTACAAATTCTACCTGTTTGGAAAAAGTCTTCAACAAATTCTTTCCCCAGAAAGAAGAGCCCCGGCTACCGGTGCCTACCAACGCCAGTTTGATTTTTTTGTCTGCAGCATGCGCAAGGGTTTCAAATGGATGCAGCATTAAAGCGGCACCTGCTGCGGCTGAATATTTGATGAATTTTAGTCTTTCCATGAGCGATCGTTTGTTTTATTTTTAAAAAATAATTTGTAAGTTTTCTTATAAATGTCAACAGTATTTATTTTAGTATTCCAAATCCAATTGGGCAGTTCAAATCATCCGCTTAGCTTGAGCCGGGGCTTCTGTAAATGTAAATTATTAATTTAAACGAAGTCACAAAAAGAACGAATACGCATCAACCCGATGATTGAGAGCGATAAGATGCTTATTGCCTGATGGCCCCCGGACCGAAGTTTTTGCAATACATGTCTGGTGGCTGGTTTTTAGGTTAGGGATGTCAGCGCTATCCATTTAAATTGTTTCTCCGGAAAGAAACAAACATAAAAACTCCAAAAGAAATTTCAATAAGCGAACCAGTTAATAAAGAACCAAAAGCTTGTACTTTAAAATAAAATAACAAGTAGGCCGCCAGTCCTAAAACGGCTCCTAAAATCCAATAAAGTTTAATGCCATAAATAGACGAAAATGTCAGATATCTTCCACCAATAATCACCAGCATACCTTGAAAAAACCACTCTACATGTTGTAGTGAAAGTCCATAAGCAAGTGGTAAACATAGGATCATAAATATGGTCCCTTCCATAGCCAGGTTTCCCAATGGATTTCCCTTTGTGTGTTTACCACTTAGTCCGATTGCTTTGCTCAGCAGCACGCCTACAGGATGAATAAACATTCCGCCAATCAAAAGCGTCCATACAGCTTGTTTAGCAGTATATTGATAAGCTATCACTGCAGCAATGAGCCATGTAAGTCCGGAAACAATTATGCCAATAGAACCATTTGCATAACCTTTACACATATCTGTTTGAGCTTCTTTAAATGTGTCAGTTTTGTTTGTAGAATCGCTTGTTAATTTTTCAGTCATTTTTGAATTATTTTTTTTGGTGAGTTTATTTGGCAAAGGGTGTTTTGTTGTACCTGGCAACACTGGTTTGTATATGCGAAGGGCAGGCGTTAAAATTAATGAAGGGATCACCAGGACTTGTCCAGCGCTGGCTTTTACTAATGCTGTGCGCCTTGTGGTCATTTTATTTAATTGTCTTGAGTTGCTCTCAATAGATGCTGATAAATTGTGATTGTACGATTCATTATCAAAGTAAAGTATTCCGATGTATCTGTCAGTTGCTGTATGGTCCCGCCGCCTGAATATTCATCCTTGCTTATTGTGCTAATCAGTTTTAATTCACTGTCACGGAAAGCAATCCATGCTTTTTGAGCCTGCAGTAACACTTGCTTATCGCTGCCTTGCAGAACGGCCAGCAGTTTCTTATAATACTTATTTAACAGGCTATCATATTTTCTAGCAGCTTCAAATGTTGCTGTTCTCATTCCTGCAGTTGACCAGTCATACTCCATATATTTTTCAGAATACTTTTCGATACGAAAAGTATCTAAAGCAAATTCAACTGATAATTTACTCTCGCCTTTTTTTGTTAAGTATGCCTTAAGCAGATTTGCCTCCCGTTCCGTTTCCTGAGCTATTTTTTTCTCCAATAAAGGCGTTACCTCAATGGGATCTTTAATGTCCTGCGAATAAGCAAAAGAGTTAAAAAGAATTATTCCAAACAGAATAAGGATTTGTTTCATGTGAATTATTTTATGCTTGTGTTGCATGGCTTGGTATTGTGGGGAACATCAGGGAACGTTGCTTCAAACCTGTTTTAAAGAAAAATTGAAATACAATACTTTAGCCTTCATTCTTAAGCCCCCATAACGCCAAAATACTGTAACAGATTTGTCCCGGCGGATTTTCCACCGCATACTACCCATAGTTTAAAAATCCCCTCCGTGAAACCCCGACACAGAAAAGCGCCTGCACCAGCTTACAACCCAACGTCGGTACTTCATCAATCTGAAGGGGTGGCCGACATAAAAGTTAATGTGCATTCAACGTCGGGGATTTCGTATTGGCTGTATTATAATTTAAAGACCTTTTTGTACGAAAACCTCGCCGGGACAGGAAAAAATTAATTGATCATTGGCCTTGCAGGTCCGACGATGCTGTATGCTTGCATTCTTATTGTTGTGCTACAATTATTTTTATATAGTTATAGTTGTTGTCCTTGTCAGATACTAAATTCATTGTGAATGTTTGCTCCTTAGTGTCGGACTTAATTTCTAACTTTTTATATTCCTTAAAACTCATGTATGCGAACTTTCCTTTGTATAATCCTATGATCATATTATCGGCATCTTGTACAACCTTGATATCTCCAGAGGGAAATTTAAGTATTCCATTGAAATCTTTGTATAAAACTGCAATGTTCGTGAGCTCAATACTATTGCCGTTAATGTCTTTAAAAGTGGCAGAAATCGGAATACAATTTAACGAAATGGCTCTGTCGCAATTCCACACGCCGAAGCCATCAATTTCGAAACTTCTCATCAATCTGTTCGATTGATTAATATCAACGATCTGCATATTTTCCTTCTCGATAATCTCATTTTGCTTTTCTATTTGCCTGTTTCTTGCTTCGATTAAATTATTAAGTCGTTCCATTCTCTTTCTTTCTTCCAAATTATTTTGGTTCTCAAGTGAATCCTTTTTGTATTTTTCAATATTCATTTTCTGTTTGTTCAGCGCTGCATTAATCCTTTTATTATATTCTTTGTTGTTTGCTTCAAATTTTTTTAATGCCTTCTCATAATCTTTTTCTTCTAACACTGGCCGGGCCGAATAAGATACAGTTTTACCAGGCTTGGTAAACTTTAAGGTATACAACCCCCTTACACTACCTTTTGCAAGTCGACATGCCCCCATTCTTCATTCGCATCATTTGCATTAAAGTTTTTTTCGCTTGGATCAAGTTGAAATTTTAAATTATCATAAACTAACAATTCCCCAAACGATGCAGTATCTATAACAATTTTAATAATGGGACTTTTATTATCAGCCTTCCCTGGCTTAACTGGCTTTATCAAGACTTCACTTTCCGAGTTAAATGGTGTAATATTTATGCTATCGTTCTTTTTGAATTTACTTATATCTGTTACTGTGCTTAATTCCTTGTTCACCCATTTTCTTTGCATTGTATCTAAAAAATACAAGTTGTGTGATGTTGACTGATTATTGCTAACAAGATTAACCTGGGGCTTGCTTTTGGGATTGACATACACTGGCATCCCGTCTTTGTAAGCAAGTATCTGACACATTCCTGATGATTCAAAAGTATATTTCTTATCAGTAGAATCATAATCCATAGGAATACCTGCTAAATAGAAATCCAAGGGTTGTGTAAACTCTCTGTATTTTATTTGGACATCCCCTTTGATTAGGTCGCCATTTTTGTTTACAAATGCGTTCGGTGGAAATAGAATAATGCTGCCGGTTTGATAAAAAAGCGTATCTCCTTTTGCTGCGTCAATATTATATTCCTTAAACGGAATATTAATATCTTTCATGGGTGGTTGAATGAAAGGATCAGCCTGGTTTGAGACGCTTTGTACTTTTTCATCGGGCTGATTGCAAGCTGACAAAACAAAAATTGTGATAAGAATAAACAGGGATTTAAACTTCATAGTACGAATTATTTTATATTTTTTTGAAGTATCGTCTTACGTTTTTTCACAACGTATTTTATTATATAAGGCCAGCAATCATATAACTCAATGGTTGGTATAACTTGTAACCGTCTTTTTTGTATTACGGATAGCATTAAGTCATTATCAATCCAATGTAGTTGATTTATTTAGCTCATCCAAAAGATTTGGAACATAATCAACGCCCAATATGGCTTTGTCCCGGCGGACTTTTCACCGCATGCGACACCTAGTTTAAAAGCTCCTTCCATGAAACCCCGACGCAGAAAAGTGGCTGCACCAGCTTAAAACCACACCTTCTTACTTCATCAATTTGAAAGTGTCGCCCCATGAATGACAAAGCGTATTCAACGTCGGGATTTCGCAGTAACAGTATTATAGTTTCAAGATCTTTTTGTACGAAAACCCAGCCGGGACAGAGGCCTGATGAGGCAATGGTTAATACTCCAAAACTCACGATTTCCTATTCAAGATTCACATCCCGATAGATCGGATGACACAATTGACAATTGACAATTCACCATTCACCATTGACCATTGACCATTCACCCCCGAACATAGCACGCTCTATTTTACCATGCTCTGCAACACTTTCCACATTTCATTTGCCACCAACAAATTCCCTTTCTCATTCAGGTGTACCCGGTCGGAGGTTAAAATACCTTTTTCTGCATTGGTTGGATTGTTGGTTTTTAAATAATCTCCAAATGCATTGCGCAGATCGATAACCGGTAATGAAAATTCCTTCGCCATTCTGCGGATGATATTGCTGTAGTTATTCAGGTCGCCATCCTGTTGATTGGAATTGTCATTGCGTTCACCAATCACAGATGGGGTACACACTGCTACTTTGATATTTTTTTCCTGTAATTTTTTGATGATGGCCCGATAAAATTTTTCAAACTTATCTGCATCAGTACCTGTGCCGGAACTTGCCTTGTGCCAAACATCATTGATGCCTACATAAATGATCACCACATCCGGATTCTTATTAAGCACATCCTCTTCCATTCTTAAATACAGATCATACACTTTGTTGCCACCAATGCCTGCGCCTGCCAATTCAATGGCATCGGGCAAATGCATTTGCTTAATCATGCTATCCAGTTGTACGATATAGCCACCAGGTTTTACGCCAGCCTGTGTAATAGAATCGCCAAAGAAAACCACCTTGATCTTTTTGGGAGGATTGGCAAATGATAACAGCAGCAACGGAAAGAACAGAATGATTTTAGATAAGTATGTCATTGAATTTTTTGTGTTTGATTGATTGAATATGTTTGAGTTTCAAATGTACATTTCCAGTAACCGTTTCAGTTGAATTACCAACATTTTTTTAAACATTACAGCCGGTTCATCCAGTTCTTTAAACGCTCCAGCCAGTTATCATCCGTTGTTTTATTGTTCATCCCAAAACCATGTCCGCCTTTTGGATACAGGTGCATCTCTACCGGCACTTTATTTTTGATACAGGCCTGGTAAAAGCGAACGCTGTTTTCTACCGGCACGCCACCATCATCACCAGCATGCACAAGGAAGGATGGCGAAGTATTTTTGGTTACCTGCAATTCGTTGGAGAAAAGGGCAATCGTTGCAGCCGACGCATTAGCACCTACCAAACTATTTCTTGACCCTTTGTGTGTAATGGTGCTGTCGAAGCTAATGACCGGATAAAGCAATATGGCAAAATCCGGGCGAACCGATGTGGTATCGCTGTTGCCTGCATCTGCCTTCATATTAAAATGTGTGGCGGCGGTTGCAGCCACGTGGCCACCTGCAGAAAAGCCCATGATCCCAATCTGGCCGGGATTGATTCCCCATGCTGCCGCATTGTTCCGCACCAAACGAATGGCCTGTTGGGCATCCTGCAATGGTGCCAGGCTTTTATCAATCATAGTGACATCATCGGGCAGGCGGTATTTTAATACAAAAGCGGTAACACCCCATTTGGAAAATTCTTCTGCCATTCTGGTTCCTTCTTTATCAAAGGCCAAAATCGCATAACCACCACCGGGACAAATGATGACGGCCTTGCCATTGGGCTGTGCCGGCTTAAACATGGTAATGGAAGGCACACTTACTTTTGCAATGCGCAAAACATTATCCCTAAAGGTTAGGTTTTCTGCATTGGCTGCGGCAATTGAATTGGGCACTTTCCCTTTATACAAAGGCATTTCCTGTACAGTTTGCGCAATGGATGTCGCAGCCAGGAACAGCGTTATAACTAACAATAAATGCTTCATTGGTTTGGGCTATTTTGATTGAAAGATTAATGTTTAGTTGCCGGCCATTCAAATAATTTTACCGGGCGTTGAAACCAGGCAGCATCTTTATCTGTAGCGGCATTGCACTGGGTAAAGATATACTCCGGTGTGTAATTCCTTGCTTCTTTTTCTGTCAGTTGCTTTACCCAGTTCACCCGTTTTCCGGAAGCGGCACCCTCTCCTGAACATTTGTATTCTGCATAGTACACTGTTTTTTCATTTTCCGGATTGCCCCAGTTATTCCATCCTTCCGGCGCTATCTGTTTGGGTAAGGTGCAACGGACAAAAACTGTTTTGGCCAATGACCGCCATGGTCTTCCGAGGTAAACTTTACTGACTGATGAATCTACCAGGATATTGCAATCCAGGAAAACATAGCCAAACAATTTACCGGGAGCCGTGCTTGCTGCGGTGATGTATGAATTGGATTTTGCCTTGATGGTACAGTTTTGAAATACGGCAGTAGAAGGACCAAAAATAAAATCAGTAGTGCCTTCAATGTAGCAATCCGAGAACAACTGGCTGCTGTTTTCACCGGCAGCAAAAATGGTATCCTGGTCGCCGAGAAAACGACAGTTTTTGAAGACTGCCTTATCTGCATCCACATACAATGCAACCGCCTGCCCTACCCGTCCGGCAGCATTTACAAAACTAATATTGGCAGCGGTAAAACGGTTACCCGAAATTTTTGCAGTGTAGGAATTGAAGGTGGTCAGCTTGCCCCTGCCGGAATAATCATTGAAACTGATGATCGTCTTCTCCACACTTTCGCCGATAAAATTTACATCGGTATTGTTGGCAGGCAGTTCTATCTTTTCGTTGTACACACCGTTTTTGATATAGAGTGTAATGGGTGCCAACGGATACACCCGCATGGCATCGATGGCATCCTGTATATATTTAAAATCACCGCTGCCATCTTTGGCGACGGTAAAAATATATTTGTATTGCTGCGGATTAGCGGTTTGTGCAGTAAGCTGTGCAATTAATATAAAACAAAGTACGATCAGTAAGTTTATCTTCTTCATTTGTAATTTATTTTGGATTGATTACATGAGCACTTTTTTCAAAAAACCATCAATATAACTAACCGTTGGTTCAAACCAGGGATCGAACAAACAGAATGAATGCGGCGCTCCTTCAAACTGGCGCACTTCGGTATAAATTCCATGTTCATTTAACAGCCGGATATAATCTTCCCTTCCTGCGTGCATCCTGTCCACCGCACTGTTTATAAAAAGCGTTGGCGGCGTTTTACTGCCCGCATAGCTGAGCGGAGATGCAGCTTCCCACAATTTCATATTTTCCTTTTTTGAATAGCCAAACCAGGAAGTTCCCGCCGACGTTCTTTTGCTATCGTCCCCTTCGCTGCTCTCAACATGTACAAAAGATAATGTACCATCAATATCAACCACGGCATTCACGTGCGATTGCATGTCTACATTACAGTTAGTACCTTCAAACAAAGGCATATTGCCGGTAGTGCCCATAAAGGCAGCCAGCTCGCCTCCTGCGGAAAAACCAGCAATTACAATTTTCGCTGTATCGATATTGTAAGTCGCTGCATTTTTTCTCACCCAACGGATTGCAGCCTTGATATCAAAAACACCTGCAGGAAAAAGCGCTTCGGTTGACAACCGGTATTCGGGTGTAAAGCAGGCATAGCCAAGGTTGGCCAGCTTTTGCGCCAGCGGATGATGTTGGCTACGGTTGCCGGTTCGCCAGCCGCCGCCATGTATGATGATTATGGCCGGACTTAACCCACTGGCTTTCTTTTTCGGATAAAATGCGTCCAGTTTTAATGCACGCTTTCCCAGGCTGCAGTAGGTAATATTGCTCTTTTCAGCAACGGATGTAAAATTAAATGGAGTAATAATTTTAATATCCGGATGTGTTTTTAAAGTGCCTTTATAAGCGCTGTAAGTAGAAAAGGAACTGTCAGTTTTTCCGGTGATGCCGGCGGTTGACTGGGCATGAGTTGCCACTACAAAAAACATAAGGCAGACCAACATTGATACCCTTACTACATTTCGATCTACAATATTTTTATGATACAAGATGAGAAAATCCATATAGCGCAATTGAGTATTTTCAGCACTAAAGTTATTTGTAATAAAACACTTTCAATACAATAGTTACGGGAACGATTGCATTAAAATCAATTGATCAAAAAAGGGAAGACTTGTCGATAAAATTGTGCTTACTGCTATACGATTATTTTCTTTTTCTAATCGGCTATTCCATTTTATGGCATACAAATAAATGATGCAACTGAAAAGTATGGGATCGCCTTTTACCAGAATTTTTATCATAAGAAAAAATCCATTTGTATTTGGCCTATAGTGTTATGCCAAAATATATTTTCGCATAGCGCTGGTATTTACTTTAACCATTTCTTTTGCCAGGCCGGATATTTATCCAACACTTTTTGCGGTGCATACGTGTACCATGCATAACCATCCCGCCTTTCCCGCATTACCTCTGCAAGAGAATACACCAATTTGCCATCCCGGTTACAGAACAAAGGGCGGTGTGTTTTAAGTTCATAATAACGTGTCCAAATGGGTGGCGCTGCACTATCCACCACCACTATCTTATCAGTTACAGACACACGAAATGGGCTTTCCTCTCTTTCCGCAGGAATGGTCTTTACCCTGGTATTATAAATTTTTGAATCATTGAACCAGGCCACTGCGTTCTGCACAGATTCTACTATGATTTTTGAAGGATTGCTGATGCTCATTAAGAACAACACCACGCCGGCACTTTCAGCATTGCAAATACCCGCTGGTTCAAATTTTCGAGCCCAGGCAGGTTGTAGATTTACCTCATCATATTGCTGGCACCAGGCAGTTGGTTTGCCAGCATCATTTATTTGTGTTTGAATGATACAGGCAATGCCTTTTTCGTAGGCAGCAATTAAATTTTTCCTGCATTTTTTACCTAAAAAATCGTAGGCCG